>Ga0187886_1000139_pt1 | contig 103949 bp, 79 predicted proteins | sample June2016WEW_20_1_FD_133001 | JGI IMG/M metagenome (GOLD analysis project Ga0187886, IMG submission 133001) | Peatland microbial communities from SPRUCE experiment site at the Marcell Experimental Forest, Minnesota, USA - June2016WEW_20_150 | ecosystem: Environmental > Terrestrial > Soil >... | reverse complement strand
GTGACAACGTAGCCTTTCCGATAGACCGAGACCGTGTCCTTGAGTTCGCCGCCGAGAGCGATGAGAGAACAATCAGTCCGCAGCGTGTCCGGGACGGGCTGAGGGTAGGGGACGTATCCCCGGGCCCGCCGGACAAAGAGCGGGGCGCCCGCCGCGACCTTGACCACGGAATCGTCGGCCCGCATCGCGATCGGCCGGTCATGGGTCAGGACGAAATCCGCGAGGCCCCGGACGCCCTCCTTCTCGTCCTTGATGATGGGCGCGTCTTTCGCGTTCGAGCTCGTGGCCACGATGAGGCCCAGCTTTTCGAGAAGGAGATAATGGAGCGGGGTGTAGGGCAGCATGAAGCCGATCTCGTCGAGATGCGGGGCGATGAGCGGCAGGTCCACCTTTTTCCTGAGGAGAACGACCGGCCGCCGCGACGATTGAAGGAGGCGCCGCTCGGCGGGGCCGGCGCGCGCGTACTTTTCCACGGCGGCCAAGTCCCCGGCCATCAGGGCCAAGGGTTTGGTTTTCCGGGCCTTGATCCTGCGCAACCGCCCGACGGCCGTCCGGTTATGAGGATCGCACACGAGATGGAATCCTCCCAGCCCTTTCACGGCGAGCACTCGGCCCTTCCGGACCAGGGCCGCGGCCTCGTCGATGCCGCCGGGAAGCGTTTTTCCCGTCCGCGCGTTCCGGAGCGTTACTCGAGGCCCGCAGACCGGGCAGGCGATGGGCTGGGCATGGTGCCGGCGGTCCAGAGGGTCGCGGTATTCCCGGAGGCACTCCGGGCACATGCGGAAGCCGTCCATGGTCGTTTTCGGCCGGTCGTAGGGGAGCCCCGTGACGATGGTGTAGCGCGGGCCGCAATTCGTGCAGTTCGTGAACGGGTAGCGGAACCTGCGTTCGCCGGGCGTCCGGATTTCTTTCAGGCAGTCCGGGCACGTGGCGATATCGGGCGAGATGAAAACGAAGCTCCGGCCTTTTTTCGTGGCCCGGATCTCGAAGCCGCGGCAGCCCCGGAACGACGCGGGAGCGACCTCCATAGTTTCGATCCGGGCCAGGGGAGGCGGGCTCTTTTTGAGGACCGCCTGGAACTCCTCCCGCGCCGCCCGGCCGGCCCCCTCGATGTGGATCTCGACGCCGAAGCCGATGTTCTTGACCCAGCCGTTGAGACCGAGCCGGTGGGCGAGCTTGAAGACGAAAGGCCTGAACCCGACGCCCTGGACGACGCCGAAAACGGTGATCCGTGTCGCCCCGCCCCCGGTCCCGCGCTTCATCGGGCTGCCCGCCTCAGGAGACCCCGCGACTTCGAGGCGTTCAGGCTGTAGAGACAGCCGCAGTAATTCTGCCGGTAGAGGTCATGCTCGCGGCTGAGGCCGACGCTTGTCTTGAAGCCGTCCTTTTTCTTGAAGTCGGCCTCAAGAAACCGGATCCCGTGCTTCCGCCCGAACTGGCGGCCGATCTGGTTGATGACCGCGGCCTTTTTCCACGGGCTGAGGCTCATGACCGTGGCGAAGACATCGAAGCCCCCGCGGGCAGCGGCCTCGGCCGTTCTCTGGAGCCTCGAGGCGTAGCATACATCGCACCGCCGTCCCTTCTCGGGCTCGTCCTTGAACTTGCGCGTCAGAGCCAGCCAGCGCCCGGCGTCGTAGGCGTCCTCGATCAACGGGACGGACAGGACGCGGGCGACCTTCCGGGCCTCCTCCACCCTGAGCGCGTATTCTTCGGCCGGATAAATATTCGAGTTGGAAAAGAACCCCGTTACGTCGTAATCCTCCCCCAGGAGCCCGAAGACGTACAGCGCGTCCGGGGCGCAACAGGCGTGGACGAGGATTCTCGGCTTGGCCATGGGTCTATTGTATCCAGCGTCTTCGGAATAATAAAGAGGAGAGCCTAGCGAAGGCGCTCGATCCGGGCTTCGATATCCTTGCTCGTCTTGTTCACGGCGTCGATCTGGAAATAAATGACGGCGAGGCTGTCCTGCTCGACGCGGGCCTCGTCCAGGACCCTTCCCATGGTTTCGTAGAGGGGCTCCATCAGCCGCTGGATCTCGACGATCTTGTCCTGGGCCCTCTCCTTGTTCCTCAGCCACTCCCGGAGCTCCCGCTCGTGAGACCGGTTGGCCGCCTGAAGCTCGTCCTGGATCTCCTTGGTCCTTCCGTCGAACACTTCGATCCGGGCCTCGATGTCCCTCTGGCGGCGCTCGATGTCCTGCCGCTCCTTGTGAAGGAGCGGGACCTTGGCCTGAAGGGCGCCGATGCGGCCGGCGAGCAGGCTCGCCTTTTCCTGGATCTTGTTGAGTCTGGCGGCTTTCTCGAGATCGGGGATCTTCCGGTTGTCTTCGGCGGAACGGGCTTCCCTGTCCAGGGCCTTGATCTGGGCTTCGGCCGAGTCGATCTCCCAGGCCGCCCCGCCGATCGCGTCGAGGGTTTCCGACTTCCTGGCCGCCAGGGCCTTCATGTCCTCCCCGAACGGTTTCCGGGCGTCCTCCTGCTCCTTGAGCAGGGCCCGGAACCGGCCGACCGTCTCCTCATGCTCGCGGCCCAGGGCCTCGATCCGCGAGTAGATCTCGTGCCACGCCATCTGGTGGACGTGCATCTCTTCCTCGTAGGCGGCGAGCTTCGAGCATTCGACGGCGATGCATCCGGGGGTGAGGTCCTCGCTCCAGGCCTTTTTCCCGAGCTCCTTCCAGAGGGAGGCCTTTTTCTCCTTCTCCCTGTTGATCTTGGACTGGAGCCGGAGACGGATCATTCGCCGCCTGGCCCCCGACAGAAACGAGCTCAACCGCCGCCGGAGATCCTTGTCCCGGAGGAAGATGAAGGCCAGGAGAAGCAGGATGACGCAAAGAAGCAGCCAGAAGAGCCAGAACGGGAGTCTTTCCGTCATCTCGGGAGCGGCCTGGAGGCCCGCAGTTCCGGCGAGGAATCCATTCATCCGGGGTCCTGGGCGCACGGCACCATGTTTATTCTAATCAGGGGACCTTGTCAATTCGTCCGATAAAGCCGAGCCTCCGCGGCGAGAAGAGGCGGCGGGCCCATTCCCGCGCCCGGCCGCCGGGGGCCGAGGGATGCTGGATGGCGTAATCCGTGAGATAGAGCATGGCCGGGAGGTTCTCCCCGAAGATGGCGCCGATGGCGGCCTCGTCGTTGAAGAAGCCGCCGTGATCGACGTCGACCGGGGGAAGCTCGATCGTGAATCCGGGAATCCCCGAAACGCCGAAGACCCAATCGACCGTGTCCCCGTTCGTCGTGTAGAGGAGCCCGGCGGCCCGGCCGTAGGCGTAGACCGTGCCCCGGACGGCCGCGATGAGCCCGGACATCGTCCTGGCGATGGCATCGAGCTCCGCCTCCTTGGGCGTCGGGGCGTTGACGTAGCCCCATGGGTAAAGGATGTCCTGGGCAAAACTGTGGAACGAGATCATGGCCCGGAAGTTCCGGCTGAGGAACAAACGCCGGACGGCGTCAGTTTCGGGTTCGGAGAAAGGCGCCGTCCCCCGGTAGACATCGGAAGCCGGCTCGGGGCTGGAGCCGACATTGTCGTATCCCCATTGGTAGGCGTAGTTCCTGTTGACGTCCACGCCGTACGACCCGTCCGCGTTGAACCGCCTGTTTTTCCGCCAATACCGGTAGACGTGGATCGTGTATTCGAGCCCGTCCGGATTGACGATCGGGACGATCCAGACTTCGCTCCGGTTGACGAGGTTCTGGATCTCGGGGCTTCCGGCGTAATTCTCGAGGAGGTACTTTCCGAAGAGGAAGGGGACCTCGACCGAGATCCATTCCCTGGCGTGGTGGCAGCCCACGAGGAGCACCGCCGGCTCGTTTTCCTCGAGCGACACGTTGTTGCTGATCTTCAGGGCATAGATTTTCCTTTTCTCGAGTGTTTCCCCGAGCTCGACGACTTTGGCCATCTGGGGGTGGTCCCTTTCGAGGACCCGGAGGTCGGTTTCGAGCTCCAGCGTAGAGTGGTAAGCCCCATTGAGGCCGCCGGAGGGTGATATCCCGGTCTGATCGAAGGGGAAGAAGCGGTCGGTTTCGCGGCTGAAGGGGACCCGGGCGGCGAAGAGCGCCGCGAGGTCGCCCGGCGAGGCGACGATATAGATTTTGCCGTTTTTCTCCATGAGGAGGTCCAGGCCCTTGCGGTCGAGGCCCCGGGCGAGGAATTCCCTTTTGGTGACGCTCACGATCTCGCCGTTTTCGGCGGCCCGCATGCGGGCCGGAACGACGGCCAGGACGGCCGCGAGCCACAGCGCCGGGAGAAGCGATCTCAGGATTCTCATGTCCACCTCCCCGGCTTCCGGTTAACGGTCGAAGATATAGGTGAAGGTCAAGGCGACCTTACCCGCGGTCAGAGAGTTGCCGGATCCCCTCTCCCGGCCGACGATTGCGGAGAGGTCGACGGCAATCGAAGAAATCTGGAGGCCGGCGCCGAAGCTGACCGAGACGTAGGCGGAACGGGGCACGGCCATCGGCTGGGGATCGTAGGACAGACCGAGCCGCAGGGGGACGCGCCCCGGCCGGCCGAAGAGCGTGGCGGCCGGAAGAAATTCCACGCCGGCCGCGGCCTTCAGGACGTTCCGGAATTGCCGGTTCAGGGGCTCCTCGAAAAACGCCGCCGAGTAACGCGACCAGCCGAAAAACGCCATGTCCGCGGCCACGGTCCAGGCGTCTGAAACGCGGTAGCACACTCCCGTCCCGAAGATCCACGGTTGCCGGTACTCGTTCCTGGCCGAGGCATCGATCCGGATATCCGTATCTCCTGTCGGCGCCTGGTACCGAAGAGCGCTCCGGGCGTCCGCTTTCTTGATATACGACGAACGGAACACGAGCGCGGCGGTGAGCCGGCCGGTCGGTTCCCAGGCGATCCCTCCGTTCAGGAAGACGCCGCTTTCGTTTTCGCTCTTGTCGTCCGTTATGGTGATCCGGCCTCCCTGTACGGCGTAGGTCTCGAGGATGCTGCGGAGCCGCCGGCCCGTGACGTACGTGACCCCAAGGCCGGCGGAAAAGTTCTTCGTGATCCGCCTGGCGGCGGCGAAATGATAATCGCGGAGGAATCCGCTCTGGCTCATGTCGAGCGAATAGGTTTGGGCGGAATCCTGGAGGCCGATCCCCGGCCGTCCGTAGTTCTCGAGAATGCCGGCCGAGGCGGAAAATGCCCAACCCCCCGAACGCAGCGAAAGGCCCCCGAATTCGACACCAAGGGACCCGGCCGTGAGGTTCCCGGCCGAAGAGACGACCCCGGTGTTGACCAGGGAATACTTGAACATCGAGGCCCAGGCCCAGGCGCCGGTGAGGGTCACGGAATATCGCGGCAGGGACACGAGAAGGGCCGGATTGACGAGGGAGACGGAACTGTCCCACGCCTTGGCGAACTGGGCCCCGCCGAGGCCGATCGACGGCGCCGACGGGATGCCGAAGGTGTTCCAGGTCCGCAGGGGCGCTTCGTCCTCGTACTGCCCGACGACGAGCTGGGCGGCGGCGGGGTGAGAGGCGAGAAGGATAAGGGCCGGCAGGAAAATACGGAGGAGAAATCGAGGCACCCGCTTCTCCATGGTTCAGGCTTATTCTAGCACAGAACGGACCCGTTTAATCAGACGGCGCGGGTCGGCTCTCGCCTACCACTCGATGAGCATGGAGGCCCAGGTCAGACCACCGCCGAAGCTCAAGGTCAGAACCAGGTCCCCCTTCTTGATCCGGCCTTCCTCGGACGCTTCGCGCAGCGCCAGGAGGGCCGAGGTCGAAGAGCAATTCCCGCGGCGGTCGACGTTGACGTAGAACTTGTCGAGGGGGATATTCAGCTTTTTCGACGGGGACTCGAAGATACGGGCGTTGGCTTGATGACAGACGATGAGCGAGATGTCCTCGAGACCGATTTTTCGGGACCTCCGGGGATCCCGGTTGACTACGTCGATGGTCTTCGTGATCAGTTCGGGGATGATTTTCAGAACGAACTTCTGGATTTCGTGGCCCCTGATCAGGACGTTGGTCTGAATCCCGATCTGGTCCTTCCGGCTCCCCTGGCCGACGCTGTAGGCGGTCTCCGCGCCCCAGCTGTCCGTCCCGGTGATCGTGCAGAGGATTCCGCCCGGCTCCTCCGTCCTTTTGAGGACGGCCGCGGCGGCCCCGTCGCCCCAAAGGTCCGCGTTGCTGTCTTTGAAATCCAGCATCCGGCTCAGGACTTCGGTCCCGATGGCCAGTCCGTAGGTGAATTCGGTCTCGGGTTGAAGCAGCGTTTTGCGGACAAGGTCGACCGCGTAAAAACCGCTCGTGCAGGCCGCCAGGACGTCGAACGCCTGGATGCGCATCTTCGTCTTGGCTTCGGCCGCCGGCCATTCGCCCGAGGCCGTTTTTTTTTGGATGACTTTGTTGAGAAGCAGGCAGGCCGTCGAGGGATAGATCGCTTCCGGAGTCGATGTGCCCAGGGCCACAATTCCGACGTCCTCCCAGCCGATGCCGGCCTCCTTCAAGGCCATCTCGGCCGCGACCAAGGCCATATCCGACGTGTTGACCTCGTCGGCCGCCCAGCGGCGTTCCCGGATCCCCACGAGGTCCATGATCTTCTGCGGGGTCAGCTCCTCAGGCGTCCAGGGCCTGGCGCAGCCGGGCTTGATGGCCCCGTGCCCGAGCAGAATACTGACGATATCCTCGTTCGTGACGATCCTGCCGGGCACGTCAGTCCCGGGCAGGCACTTTCCTAGGCCGGCAATCCTCACCTGCATCGCGTCAACGTCTCCTTCCCGTTCTTTTGTAGAAGCCCGAACAGCTATTCGCGAACATCCATTATTAAAGGATAACGGCCGGAAGTCAATCCCGTTCGCGGCGAACGGGGCTGACGCTCCGACGCCAGGGACCATCCCCTATGATTGACCTCACGCCGGATTTTGTGGTAATACCTCGGGAGGCCATGGCCATGAAACCGTTGGAAGGCATCCGAGTCCTCGACCTCTCCCGTCTCCTGCCCGGCCCCTACTGCACGCTTCTGCTGGCCGACCTCGGCGCCGAGGTCATCAAGATCGAAGATGTGGCCGGCGGCGACACTATCCGGGCTTATCCTCCTTTCATCGGAGGACAGAGTGCCTATTTCCTGGCCCTGAATCCGGGCAAGAAAAGCCTGGCCATCAACCTCAAACCCGCCCGGGGGCGCGAGGCCTTTTTAAGATTGGTCCGCACGGCCCAGGTCGTTGTCGAAGGATTCCGGCCGGGGACGATGGACCGGCTCGGCATCGGTTTCGAATCCCTCAAGGCGGTCAACCCCGGCCTCGTTTTCTGCTCGATTTCCGGATATGGGCAGGACGGCCCCCTCCGGGACCGGGCCGGACATGACCTGAATTATATCGCCCGGGCCGGCATCCTCGGCCTCTCAGGGTCCCGGGACGGCGCCCCCAGCATTCCGCCGGTCCAGATCGCCGACGTGAGTTCGGCCATGTACGCCGCCGTGGCCATCCTGGCCGCCCTGCGCGAGAGCGAGCGCTCCGGCACGGGGAGCTATCTGGACATCGGCATGATGGACAGCGCCATGGCCTGGCTGGTCATGACCGTGGCCGAGTTCGCGGCGGGGGAGAAGGATGCCCGGGGGCGGCTCCATTTGACCGGCAAGTTTCCCTGCTATCACGTTTATCGGACGAAGGACGGTCAGGAGATCACCCTAGCCGCCCTCGAGACCAAGTTCTGGTCGGATTTCTGCCGGGTGACCGGCCGCCCGGATCTCGTGGACCTTCAGTACTCCGAGGAGCCGCAGGCTTTCGATAAAGTGGCCGCGCTGTTCGCCTCCCGGACCCGGGACGAATGGGTGGGGTTGGCCGGAGAGGGCGATTTCTGCTGCGAGCCCGTCCAGGCGCTGAGCGAGGCACTGCTGGGCCCCCAGGTCCGGCAACGGGGCCTCGTCCGGAAGACGAGCGTCGGCGGGGAGCCCAACATCGAGCTCGGAAATCCGCTCCGCCGTCTCGGCGGAGGCGAGCCGGGAGCGCCGCCCGGGCACGGGGCCCACACGCGGGCTCTGCTGCGGGAGTTGGGTTATTCCGATGAGGAGATGGCCGAACTCGAGGCCTCGGGGGTCATTCTTTCGAAAAATCCTTGAACAGCCGGGCCAGGGTATCCTTGTCCATCGCGCCGACATGCCTGTACCGGATGAGGCCCTTCCTGTCGATGAGAATGGTCGCGGGAATATATTCACCGGGCCGGTAGGCCTCGAGGATCTGTGGCGTGGCCACGGCCACGGGATAGTTGATGCCGGCCTTGCCGGTCCATTCGCGGAGACTATCGAGCGGCAAGCTGTCGACTGAAAGACCGAGGATTTCGAGCCCCGCGTCTTTCAGGCTCTTGTAGGTTTCGATAAACTCGGGGATTTCCTCCCGGCAGGGGGGGCACCAGGTGGCCCAGAAATTGATGGCTAGGACCTTGCCTCTGTAATCGGCCAGGGAAATGGTCTGCCCCTGGAGGTTTTTCACCGAGAAGTCCGGCGCCGGCGCGCTCTCTTCCTGGCTTGTGGTGGGCGCGCAACGCCCGGCCGCGACGGCGGCCGCGAGCAAAATGACGATCGCCAGCTTCTTCATGGTTTTCTCCATCGGCCGGTCGCGTGTCCCATTTCTCACGCCCGCCGGCGGATTTGGGACTCTATTGCCTATTTATATTATAGGATATATAAGGAATAGCCGCAATTCCGGGGAAAGGCGGGTCCCCGACTTTATTTGCGTCCGGACGTTTCCCGTCCGCGCGCCGGGCTTCGCCCTAAGTTGCGACGCAGCCTTTGAGGAGGCGCTCCCAGCGGGCGTCGACCTCAGCCTGGACCTGCGCAATCTGGGCTTCCGTCAGATGGCGGAACCGCCCTTGCAGCCGGAGGTAGTCGTTGACCGGCTTCTTCTCCTTGAGCTTTAGGTTCACGGTGATTTTCTGCCCGTCCTCAATCTCGAAGAGCGGGAAATAGGCGTTCTGGACGGCCATGCGGGCCAGCTTGACCGTGTCGTCGGGCCGGCTCTTCCAGCCGGTCGGGCACGGAGCATAAACGTGGAAGAACCGCGTCCCCTTGATCCCCTTGGCCTTGGTCATCTTCTTGACGAAATCCTCCGGATGGGAAACGCTGGCCGTCGCGATGTACGGGATTCGGTGAGCGGCCATGATGGCCACGATATCCTTTTTCGGCCGGGTTTTGAAATGCTTGACGGGCGTCGTCGTCGTCCAGGCGCCGTAGGGGGTCGCCGAACTTCTCTGGATGCCCGTGTTCATATAAGCTTCGTTGTCGTAGCAGACATAGATGATGTCGTCGTTCCTCTCCGCCGCGCCGGACAAGGCCTGGAGGCCGATATCGAACGTCCCGCCGTCTCCCGCCCAGGCCACGACCGTCGTCTCCGTGTCGCCGGTCATTTCCAGTCCGGCCTTGACGCCCGTCGCCGTCGACGCTGCGGTTTCGAAAGCGCAATGGTAGATGGGAACGTCCAGGGAGGAATAGGGATACGGCCCGTCGATGACCGCCCAACAGCAGGCGGGGATGCAGAGCGCCGTTTTTTGGCCGAGCGCCTTGAGCATGTAGCGCATGGCGAGTGTTGCCCCGCAGCCCTGGCAGGCCAGGTGGCCGCAGGCCATCAGTTCTTCGGCCGGGAGCGTCAGGGTCATCTTCTTTTCTTTTTTCACTTCTTGACTCCTATCCAGACGATCTCTTCGTCGGCCTTGTCCTTGGCCAGGGCGTGGGCGGCGATCTCCTTGAACGTGTCCACGGTGATATCGCGCCCGCCGAGCCCGGTGATGTATCCGAAGAGCGGCGGCATGCCGGCTTTGCCGTAGAGCGCTGATTTCGTTTCCTGGTAGAAGATGCCGTGGGCGCCGTAGGAGCAGTTCCGATCGACGACGGCCGCCTTCCGGACCTTCTTGAGGACCTCGCGGACCTTGGCGAAGGGGAAGGGCCGGAACACTTTGATCCTCAGGTTCCCGGCCTTGACGCCGGACTTGCGGAGGTCGTCGACGGCGACGCGGGCCGTGAAGCCCGCCGTCCCCGACGTGACGAAGGCGAAATCGGCGTCATCGCACCGGTAGGCGTCGACCAGGCCGAGGTTGCGGCCGAACCTCTTCTCGAACTCGCGGCCCGTCTCCTCGATCAGGGCCGGGGCCTTTTCCATGTCCTTCTGCAGTTTGTATCTGAGCTCGAAGTAGTGCTCCGGCCCGGTCAGCCCGCCGAAGGCGTGGGGGTCGCTCGGCGTCAGCCGGACGGCCGGGTTGAACGGAGGCAGGTACTTATCGACCTCCGACTGCTCCGGGATCTCGACGACCTCGTAGGTGTGTGACAGGGCGAAGGCGTCGAGGACGACCATGGCCGGGATCATCAGGGCTTCGGAGACCTTAAAAGCCTGGATGACGGTGTCCAGCACCTCCTGGTTCGATGAGCAGTAGTACTGCATCCAGCCCGTGTCCCGTTCGGACAGGCTGTCGTTCTGGTCGGTCCAGATGGACCAGCCCGGGGCCATGGAGCGGTTGATGTTGCCCATGACGATGGGGTGGCGTCCGCCCGACGCCCAGTGGAGCATTTCGTGCATGAGGGCCAGCCCCTGGGACGATGTGGCCGTGAAGGCCCGGGCCCCGGCGACGGAGGCCCCGATGCACGAGGCCATGGCGGAATGCTCCGATTCGACCTTGATGAAGCGGGCGTCGAGCGTCCCGTCGGCGCACATCTCGGAGAGGAGCTCAACGACCTGGGTCTGCGGGGTGATGGGATAGGCGGCGATGACCCTGGACCGGGCCAGCTTGGCGCCGTAGGAGAGCGCGTGATTGCCCATGATGACTTTTTTCATCTCCGCTCCTCCACCATGACGATGCATTTCGCCGGGCATTCCTCGGCGCAGATGCCGCAGCCCTTGCAGTAGTCATAGTCCACGACGGGCCACTCCTCGACGACGTCGATCGACGGCTCGGGGCAGAATTTCCAGCAGATGCCGCACTTGAGGCACTTCGAGAGGTCGATCTCGGGCCGGATGTTCCGCCAGGCGCCTGTCAAATTATGTGTCTGGCTGCCGATGGAGATGACCATGGTCGGCATCTCCTCGGCCGACTTGAAGACGATCTTCTTGGCTTTCTTGTCCTTCATGGCTAGTCCTCTTTCAGGCCTGCGCGTAGGCTTCCTCGGCCGCCTTGACGTTGTCCTCCGGCTTGATGGTGATCCCCTCGCGGATGGCCGTGGCCAGGGATTCGAGCTTGGTCAGGCCGAGGACCTTGATGACGGCCCCGGCGATGGCCGTGTTGACGATGGGGGCGGCCAGGGAGCCCAGCTTGTGCCGGACGGCGATCTCGGTGGCGTTAATGGTCCGCACCCGGAATCTTCCATGGAACGGAAAGTCCTCCGGCTTGCGGTCGCTGTTGATGATGATCGTCCCGCCCGGCTTGAGGCCCTCGGTGATGTCGATGGCCTCGACGAGAGTCGGGTCGACGACGACGACATGGTCGGGGGCGTAGATCCGGCTCTTATCGAAGATCGGCTTGCTGTCGATGCGGATGAAGGCGACGACGGGTGAGCCCCGCCGCTCGACGCCGAATTCCGGGTAAGCCTGGACCCAGTTCCCTTCCTTGGCGATGGCGTCGGCGAGGATCTTGGAGGCGACGACCGTGCCCTGGCCGCCGCGGCCGTGAAATCGGATTTCGACCATGTCCTTCTCCTTTCCGATTATCGATGAAGCGTTATTATATGTCCACGTGAATTCGGGGTCAAACGTCACCGGTCGCGGGACGCCGGGGCCTGGGCGCCCTTGACGCCCTGGGACCTGTAGAGGTCCATGAGCATCATGGCGTCGGCTTCGAGGTTCGGGCTCTCGCAGATGACCAGGCCCTCGACCCCGAGGTCCCGGAGGGCCTGGATCCACTCGTCGTACCGGAAGTCCGCCTCGTCGAGGTTGAGGTGCTTGACTTCGCCGCTCTGGTTGTAGTGGATGCCGGCGATGTGAATGTGGACGTTTTTGAGGGCCGGCGGCCCGAGTTTCCTGGCGACTTTGCTGAGAACCCGGTGGAACTCCGGGTAGGAGTTGACCCGGCCTTCGCGCGCGTGGATGTGGGAAAAATCCAGGCAGGGCCTGAGTCCGACGACCTCGCGGCAGAGGAGGAGGACCTCGTCGAGCGTCCCGAACTGAAACCTCTTGCCCATGGTTTCGATCCGGACGACGACAGGCAGCCGCTCGGACCGGATGATGGACATGACGCCCTCGAGCCCGCTCCTGACCGAAGCGTAGGCCTCTTCCGGGGTGTCCTTTCCGTAAAACCCCGCGTGGAAGACGATGCTCTCCGCCCCGCAGGCGGCCCCGATCCTGGCGGTGCTCAGGAGCCGTTCCTGGCTCTGGAGCCTGACCCCCCGGTCCTCCGAATTGAAGTTGATGTAATACGGGGCGTGGGCGCTCAGGCGGAGCCCCAGGGCCTTGGCTTTCTTCCGGATTTTGTCGGCCGTGTCGCGTCCCATCTTGACGCCCTGGACGAACTCGATCTCGAGGCCGTCCAACCCGAGAGCCTTGATGTGGTCGAGCGCCGTGAGCGTCGAAGCGTCGGCGGAGGATTGGGGGATGCCGGCCGTCCCGAAGAGAAGCCGTTTAGGAGCAGCCGGCATCGGCCTTCCCGTCGGGATTGAGGAACTCGCTGACGATCCGCATAGCGCAAAATTCCCCGCACATGGAGCAGGCCTGGGTCTTGGATTTTCTCCGCTTCCGGACCGCCTCGAACTTGATCGGATCGATGGCCAGCTTTCTCTGGGTCTTCCAGTCGAGACGCTTCCGGGCTCGCGAAAGAGCGAGGTCCTGTTCGACGGCGCCCGGGACCCGTTTTACGATATCGGCCGCGTGGGCTGCGATCCGGGACGCCATGAGCCCTTCGCGGACGTCGTCAAGGGTCGGCAATCCGAGATGTTCGGCCGGCGTTACATAGCAGAGGAAGTCGGCCCCCGCCGCGGCCGCCAGCGCCCCGCCGATCGCCGAGACGATATGGTCGTATCCGGGAGCGATGTCCGTGACAAGCGGGCCGAGCACGTAGAAAGGCGCCTCCTCGCAGAGCCGTTTCTGGAGCCGGACATTCATTTCCACCTGGTCGAGCGGAACGTGGCCCGGGCCTTCGACCATGACCTGGACCCCGGCCTCCCGGGCGCTCCGCACGAGCTCGCCGAGCGTCAGGAGCTCTTCGATCTGGGGGCGGTCGGTGGCGTCCAGGATGGAGCCCGGCCGGAGGCCGTCACCCAGGCTCAGCGTGACGTCGTGCCTCCGCGCGATCGCGAGCAGGCGGTCATAGCGGGCATAGAACGGGTTCTCTTTCCCGTTGTGGAGCATCCAGGCGAGATGGAAGGCGCCGCCGCGGGACACGATGTCCGCGACGCGGCCTTGTTTTTTCAGGCGGTCGACCGCTCTCAGGGTCAGGCCGCTGTGCACCGTCACGAAATCGACGCCCTCGGCGGCCTGCGATTCCACGGCCTCGAACAGGTCGTCCTCGGTCATGTCGACGATCGTGCCGCGGCGGTCGATGGCCCTGATGGCCGCCTGATAGATCGGTACCGTTCCCAGAGGGACCGGCGCGCGCCCGAGGATCTCTCTCCGTATCCGCTTGAGGTCGCCTCCGGTGCTCAAGTCCATGAGGGCGTCGGTGCCGTACTCCAGGCTGACCTTGACCTTCTCGAGCTCGTCGGCCAGGCGGGGAAAATCCCGGGAGGTGCCGATATTCACGTTGACCTTGGTCCGGAGACCGCGGCCGATGCCCGCGGGCCGGGAGGGCGCGTGGCGTGGATTGAAGGGGATGACGGCCAGGCCGCGCGAGACAAGGCCCGCCAGGTCGACGGGGGGGATCCTTTCGGCGACCGCGACCTTTCTCAAGACCGGGCTGAGGACACCTTTCCTCGCCTTTTCAAGCTGCGTCATGGTTCATCGCTCCGGGGAGCTCGCTCCGAAGGAAAAATCAGTATATCGGCATTTCTCATCCCTGTCAAAGCGATTGCCCCCCGTGCCCGGGCGGGGGGTGAGACGGACCCGATTTTCTCCCCCCTAGGGGGGAGGCCCGAGGAGGGATTTTCACGCCGGGTTTCATCCGGCCGGACGATTGTGCCAGGGGGGGCGGCCGCTATCATGGCGCCGTGGTGCGAACGGAATTTCCTTCATCGTGTCCAAGGGCTCATTCGGTTATAATGAGCGTGTTTGACTCTCGCACCAGCCGCTGACGGTTCCGAAAAAACATAGTGCGAGGAGACGCTTTCCGTCTATCGGCGGTAGCTTGCCTGACGGCCGGAAGTTTCCCGTCCCATGAACGCGCTTCGGCCTGAGAACGTCCGCCGGGAAAACCCCATGGAAATTCGCCACAGCCTGCTCTTCAAGAACACCGCCCTGAATTTGATCGGGCTGGTCATTCCCCTGGCCGTGGGCTTCGCGGCCATCCCTTTCGTGGTCCGCATGCTCGGGCCCCAGCGGTTCGGCATCCTGTCCCTGGTCTGGGTCGTGTTCGGGTATTTCGGCTTGTTCGACCTGGGGCTCGGGCGGACGGCGACGAAATACGTCGCCGAGGCCCTGGGCAAAGGGGAAACGGAGAAGATCCCTGGCTATGTCTGGACCACCGTCCTTCTCCAGGCCGCGATCGGTGCGGCCGGGACGCTCCTCCTGATCGTCACGGCCCCATTCATCGCCAAGCGCTTTCTGAACATCCCGCCGGAATTCGTCCGGGAAACCATCTCGACCCTCAGGCTCGTCGGATGGTCCCTGCCGATCATGTTCATCACCTCGTCCTTCCGGGGCGTCCTCGAAGCGGCCCAGCGATTCGACCTCGTCAACGCCGTCAAGATCCCGGTCAACGTTTTGTTCTACGTCCTTCCGCTTGCCGGGGTCGCCCTCGGATACGACCTTCCGGGGATCGTCGTCCTCCTGATATTGTCTAGGGCCGCGGCGCTTCTCGCCTGGGGAGCGCTCAGCCTCCGGGTTTTCCCCGTCCTCGGCACGGCGCCCCGTCCGCACGGCCGTCTCGTCAAGCCGCTTTTTTCCTTCAGCGGGTGGCTGGCCCTTTCGAGCGTCCTTTATGCCATCACGTCGTCCATCGACCGTCTGCTTATCGGTGCGGTCCTGACCGTGGGCGCGGTGACCTACTACAGCGCCCCCTACGAAGCCCTCAACCGGATCGGCGTCATTCCCGGCAGCCTGGCCATGGTCCTGTTCCCGGCCTTCAGCTTCCTCGACGCCGGAAAAATGACCGAGAAAGTGGAAGCCCTGTTCGCGAGGTCCGTGAAGTTCCTTCTCCTTTCGACCGGGCCCGTTCTCATCCTCCTTCTTTTTTTCGCCCGGGATTTCCTCCGTCTCTGGCTGGGGAGCGATTTCGCCCGGACCAGCACCCTGGCGGTTCAGATCCTGGCGGCGGGTTTCCTGGTCAACTCGGTCATCGCGGTCCCCAATAACTACCTCCTCGGCATCGGGCGCGTGGACATCGCTCCGAAGTATCAGGCCGTGGAACTCGTCGTCTTCGCCGGCCTGGCGTGGGCGGGCGCCAAGGCCTGGGGCATCACGGGCGTCGCCGCGGCTTCGGCCGTCCGGCTGGCCGGCTTTTCACTTTTCCTTTTCTGGGCGTCCTTCAGGGCCGGCAAGATCAGCTTCCCGCTCTTCTGGAAGACGGGAGCCTCGAAAGTTCTGGCGGCCCTCGGCCTTTTCGCCGCCGGGCTCTGGGTCAACCGCTTGGCGGGGTTTTCATTTTGGGGAGGCGGAATCCTGACCGCGGGGTTTTCCTTCCTGGCCTTTACCCGGCTGCTCGACAGATCGGAGAAAGAATTTCTCATGGCCCGTGTCAGGTTTTGGCGGGGGCTCGGGAGCCAGGAGGCCGTCCCGCCCGGAAGCGCCCCATGACGTCCCTCCCGCGGGCGGCCATTCTGCATCCGGAGCTGCGGGGAGGGGCCGGGTCCGAGGCCACGGCGCTATGGCTGGCCCAGGCGCTCGCCGGAGTTTGCCGGGTGACGCTCGTGAGCATGGGTCCGGTCGACCTTCCGAAACTCGACGGGATCTACGGGACGAGCCTCTCCTCCGGCGTCGCAGAGGTCATTTCCATTCCCTTCCCGCGGGGCTTGGCCCGGCGGTTCGACGCGCTCCGGAGCTACCGGCTTGGACGGTGGGGGAGGGAGAAGGCGGGCGCCTTCGACGTTATGATTTCGACCTACAACGTCATGGAATTCGGAAGACCGGGGATCCAGTTCATCGCCGATTTCAGCTTCCACGACGGCCTGCGGAGGGAGCTCCATCCATCCGTCCGGGGAATCCGGAGCGCGCTCTATCGAAAGTCGCCGCTGCGGACGCTCTACCTCGGGCTGGGGCGGCGGCTCGGCGGCCAATCCCGGTCCGGATGGCGCGTCAACCTGACGCTGGCCAATTCCTGCTGGACCCGGGACATCTTGGACCGCCGGTTCGGGGTGAAGGCCGAGGTGGTCTATCCTCCGGTTCACGCGGACTTCGAACCGGCGGGCTGGGAGCAGAGGGAAGACGGCTTTGTCGTGATGGCCCGGATGGCCCCGGAGAAACAGGTCGAGCGGACGATCGCGATCCTGGACGAGGTCCGGCGGGCCGGTCACGACGTTCATCTCCACGTCCTGGGGCGAGAAGACAACAGGGATTACACGGAAATGATCCGGGGGCTCTGCCGGGAACGCGCCGGCTGGGCCCGTTTCGAGGGATTGGTCGTCGGCGGGCGGAAAAAGGCCCTCCTCACGGGACACCGCTACGGCCTTTCCGCGTGCCGCAATGAAGCCTTCGGCATCGGGGTCGCGGAAATGGCGGCGGCGGGTTGCGTGACCTGGGTGCCCCGCGGAGGCGGCCAGGTGGAGATCGTCGCCAGCGAAGACCTCATCTACGACAGCGACGAAGACGCCGCCCGGAAAATATGCCGTATCCTTGAGGACGGGAAGCGGCAAGCCGAGCTCGCGCGTCATCTCAGGGCCCGCGCAGCCTTGTTCGGAAGCGGCCGCTTCGTCGAGGAAGCGCGGAGGATTGTGAGCGGCTTCCTGAACGGAGGCGCCCGGCCATGAATCCCCAAGGGGCCGGGATCGCCTTCGTCGTCGCGACGAAAGACAGGCCCGGCGGCCTGACCAGGCTCTTCGGGAGCCTCGAGGCGCAGACGGTTTTGCCGGCCGAAGTCATCGTCGTCGACGGAGGCGCCGAATCCGTCGAGGCTCTCTGCCGTGCGGCCAGGCCCTTCCCGGTCCGGCACCTGAGGTGCCTGCCGCCTTCTTCAACCCGGCAGAGGAATGCCGGTGTCGAGGCCGCCGGCCGGGGAATTCCGTTCATCGGCTTCCTCGACGACGACGTCCTCCTCGAACGGCGGGCCGTCGAGGAGATGACGAAGTTCTGGCTCGGGGCGCCGGCAGAGGTCGGAGGGGCGGCCTTCAACATGTTGAACCACCCGCCGCTTCGGGCTTCGCGCTGGAAGTTCATGCCGGTCACCGCACGCCTGGGGATCTACAGCCGGAAGGCCGGAGCCGTGACGAAGTCGGGCTTTCAAACCATGATCGGGAGGGTCGGGGAAACCGCGACGACGGCCTGGCTGCCGAGCGGCGCCGTCGTGTGGAGGCGCGAGGTCCTCGCCCGGATGCGGTTCGACGAGTGGTTCGCCGACTACGGTTATCTCGAAGACCTTGATTTCAGCTACCGGGCGGCGAAATCCTTCGTCCTCAAGGTCGTCGCCCGGGCCGGCTACACGCATCATCCGGAGTCCTCGTCGCGTCCCGACCGGTATCGCTTCGGGCGCAAGGAGGTGGCGAACCGCTTACACTTTGTCCGGAAGAACCCGGAGTTATCCCCCGCGTTGTGCCGGTTGACGCTCGGCCTCCGGATGCTCATGAGCCTCGCGGACGGGATCTTCCGCGGTGACGGAACGGAAGTGAGCCGGGCCCGGGGAAACTTGTCCGCTCTTTTGACAGGCGGCCGCTGACCGAAGACGAACAAGCCCAAGATGATTCGACGCGACAGCCGGTTAGGAAAGAAGATCAGAGAATGGTGAGAAAAAAAGTGCTGGTCTCGGCCTACGCGTGCAACCCGTCGGGGTCTCTGCATCTCCATCCCGGGGAGGACCTGACGGGCTGGCGCTTTGTCGAGCAAATCAGCCGCTTCCACGACGTCTGGGTCATCACCCACGAGTATAACCGCGAGGGAATCCGGGCGGACGGCGCCGGCGGAGAAGGGGACAGGGTCCGCTTTCATTTCCTGAAGCTCCCCCGGCCTTTGGGCGCGCTCTATGGGGTCGAATTCGGTCAGCGGATCTATTATTATCTCTGGCAGATCGCGGCCTGGCGGGCCGCGCGCTGCCTCCACCGGAGGATCGGCTTCGACCTGGCCCATCACGTGACCTTCGGCAACGACTGGATCGCGAGCTATATCGGGGCCTTCCTTCCCGTGCCCTTCGTCCATGGACCCGTCGGCGGCGGGCAACGGACGCCGCGGCCGCTCCTCCGTGAGTACACGTTCGGCGGCCGGCTTTCCGAGAGGGGAAGGAACGCCGCCCAGTGGCTCGGGCGCCGCGACCCCGTGCGGCGGAGGGCCCTCCGGAACGCCGGGGCGATTCTCGTCTGCAACCGGGAAACCCTGGCCAGGATCCCCCGGACAAGCCGCGGGAAAGCCGTCCTCTTCCCGGTGAACGGCATCGCGCGCGAGGACCTCGGTCCCCGGTTTGCGGAAGGCCGGAACGACGGCACGTTCCGCGTGTTCATGGCCGGCCGGTTCCACCGGCTCAAGGGGTTCGCCATCGCGCTCAGGGCCTTCGCGGCTTTCGCCCGGGAACGACCCGGCGCGGAGATGACGGTCGTGGGCAACGGGCCGGAGGAAAAACGCCTGCGACGCATTATCACAGACGCCGGGGTCCTGGACCGGGTCACCATGAAGTCCTGGATGTCCCGGCCGGACCTCCTTTCCGCCATGGCGTCCTCCGACGTCTTCCTGTTCCCCAGTTTCCGTGACGGGGGAGGGGCGGTCGTCGTGGAGGCCATGGCCTCCTCAAAACCCGTCGTTTGCCTGGATTCCGGGGGGCCGGGTTTCCACGTCCAACCGGGCTGGGGGTTCCGGATCCCGCCCGGCCGGCCGGACGTGGTGGTCGAAGGGCTCGCGAGGGCCCTCAGCGTCCTGGACAAAGACCGCGAGCTCCTCCGGGCCATGGGCCGGGCGGCCCGCGAACGGGCGGAAGAGTATTATCTTTGGGACAGGCATGGGGAGCGGCTCCTCGAAATTTACAGGAAGATATTGACCGATGGCTGAGACGGGCCCATGGTGATCAGCGTTGTCCTCTGGGCCCTCATCTGGGGCGGGATGTACAGCGATATCTCCCGGTTCAAGGTCGACGCGCTCGTGGCCGGTCCGCTGAATTTTGTGTTCGCCCTGCGGCCCTTCATGCCCATGCTGGCCGTGGCCATCTGTTTCGTCCTCCTGGCCAGGACGCGGCGGCTCTCTCTCGCCCTCGAGCGGGGCCCGTTTCTCCTGCTCTCCCTTTACGGGCTTCTGGGCGGGGTGTTCTTTTTCATATCTCCCGAGCCCTTCATATCCTTGTACTGGGCGGCCCTCTTCCTGTCGCCGCCCTTCGTCGTCTGGACCCTCGTCAACGTCGAGGACCCCGACCGCAGGCTGAAACTTCTCATGGACGTCAACGCGGCCGTCATCCTGATCATGGTCGCCTTTTATATCGCCGGACCTCTTTGGCCGATCCTGAACGGCGCCCCGAACCCCCGGCTCTTCAAACTTCCCTTCGGCCTCGGAGTGCAGACAGCCAACGGCGTCGGGCGGTTCGCGGGCGTCGCCGCCCTCATCGCCCTGTCCAGACTCTCCCGGACGCGCCCGGCGCCCGGAGCCTTCTGGATGGCCGCCCTGGCCGCGTCCGTCGCGGCGGTCGCCGTCTCCGAATCCCGGACATCCATCCTCGGTTTTCTCGTCGGGGCCCTGCTCGTCATCGTCCTCAACAGGAAGTTCATCTGGCTCGTCGTCGGCGCGCCCGCCCTGTCCTTCCTCCTCTACAAGTCCTGGTTCGTCTGGCGATTCCGGGGGAGCCTCGAAAACGCGTTCCTCATGTCGGGCCGGGAGGTGACCTGGAAAAAAGCGCTCAGCCTCAGCCTTCAGTTTCCCATCGTCGGCCACGGCTTCCATGCCGACCGGCTGATGCTCGAAGGCGAGCACGTCCACATGGCCTATCTCCATTCGCTCATCCAGACGGGTGTCTTCGGCGCCGCGCTCTTTCTGGGCGCCGTCGCAGGCATCTGGCTGATCGTGGCCAGGCACCATCTCCTTCGCCGGACCTTCACCGCTCCGGACGGGGTGAGCGTCCGTCTGACGGAATCGATCGCCATCCTCGGGTTTCTCTCGGCCCGGAGCTTCTTCGAATCGACGGCTGCCTTCTACGGCGTCGACCTGCTCCTGCTCGTTCCCGTCATGGCGTATCTCCAGATCTGGTGCCGGGACAATCCCGAAAGTGACGCGGTCCCATGAAGATCTCCATCCACACGATGTATTTCCTTCCGGATTTCGGGAGCGCGCCCATCCTCATGGACGAGCTCGCCCGCTATCTGGCCGGCCGCGGTCACGAGGTCGAAGTGGTCACGACGTTCCCGCGCGTGTCCGCTCGCGGGCCCCGGGGGCTGGCGTATTCCCGGCGGCGGGCGTCCGGATTCGTCGTCAAGAGGTTCTGGACGCCGAGAACGCCGCATCCCTTCGGCCGGCTCATGGCCTGGAACATCTATACCGCCGGCGCCCTTCTCAACATCCTGTCGCCCGCGAAAAGCGACGTCCTTTTCCTCCGGACGCCGCCTCTTCAGCTCGGCGTCCCGGCCTTCGCTGCCAAGCGCCTGAGGGCCGCCAGGATACTCCTCAGCGTCCAGGACATCCACCCGGACCTGGCCATCGAGTCGGGGATCCTGAAAAATCCGGCGGGCATCCGCTTTTCGAGGTCCCTCGAAAAATGGGTTTACGGCCTGGCCGATCGCATCGTCGTCATCAGCGACGGGTTCCGGCGAAACCTCCTGGCCAAGGGGGTTCCGGGCCCGAAAATGAGCGTGATCCCGAACTGGGTGGACACGGAGTTCCTCCGGCCGCTCGACAAAGACAACCCTGTATCGCGAAAATTCGGATTCGACGGCAAGTTCGTGCTCATGTATTCCGGCACCATCAGCATCAGCAGCGACCTGGCCCTTGCGAGGGTCCTCGAAGCGGCCCGGATCCTGGCCGCGGAGCGGGATATCGTCTTCGCCATCGCGGGCGAGGGACTGCGGAAAGACGCCCTGCGGGCCAGAGCGGCGGCGCTCGGACTGCGGAACGTCATTTTCCTTCCCTTCCAGCCTTACGGCGACCTGCCGAACCTGCTGGCGGCGGCCGATGTCCTTCTTGTCCCGCTCGACGGCGAAAAATCGGAGTTGTCTGTTCCTTCGAAGCTCTACAATTTCATGGCGGCCGGAAGGCCGGTCCTGGGCCTGGCCAGGCCGGGGTCCGAAGTCGCGGCCATCCTCGGAGAGCGGCAGTGCGGTGTCCCGGTTTCCCCGGGGGACGCCGCTCGAATCGCCGACGCCGTCCGGGCCCTCAAAGGTTCTCCGGAATGGCGCCGGGCATTGGCCGCGAACGGCCGGGCTTATGTCGTCGAGCGCTTCGCCAAGGACAAGGTTCTCAGCGCCTACGATGAGATCATAAGATCCATGGCGTCCTGATATTCCGGAAGGCGATGATGAGAAGATTCCTGAGATACTGGTTGCCGCCGCTGCTTCTCATGGCCCTTGTCTTTCCCGTGGGCAATAAGGTCCTCGCAAGCTCCAGGGTCTATGAGATCTTCATGGCGGCGTTCCGCTGGATTTTCCCGCATGCTTCTTATCACTCGGGCGGCCTCGGCTATATGATCTTCCGGAAATCCGGGCACTTCGTGACCTACGGCCTGATGGCGTTCTTCTTCTACCGCGCTTTCCGGGCGGGACGGATGCCGAGATGTCGACCCGACTGGTTTGTCTGTGCGGCGGCCGCGGCGGCAGGCTACGGGGCCCTCGACGAATTCCTTCAGGCCCGTCTTCCCCACCGGACAGGCAGCCCCGTGGACTGGGCGGTGGACTGCGCCGGGATTGCCCTGGCGCTTGTCCTGACGGCCAGCCGGGCGAGGAAGATCGACAGGGGAGAGGTCCCTCCTCCGGGGCCGCGGTCCATCGTCCGGGCGCTCTTCCTGAAGCGGCCGTTCGACATCGCGCTCTCGTCCGTCGGCCTCGTCCTTTCGTCGCCGTTTTGGGCCGCGATCTCTCTGGCCGTTTGGCTGGAGGACCGGGGCCCGGTTTTTTACGCCCAGGAGCGGGTGGGGCGGCATGGGAAGCTCTTCAGGGCCCTCAAGTTTCGGTCCATGGACAGGGACGCTGAGAAAGACCGGGGGCCGGTCCAGGCCGTGGAAAACGACCCCCGGGTCACCAAAATCGGACGTCTCCTGCGGGCGACGGCCATGGACGAGCTTCCCCAGCTCCTCAATATCCTCAAGGGCGACATGAGCTTCGTCGGGCCGCGGGCCCTGCGGCCGAACGAGCTCGAAGCCCGCGGTCACCGGGGGGTGGAAGCCATCGAGGACATACCCGCGTGCCGGGAACGGCACGCCGTCAGGCCCGGTCTGACGGGCCTGGCCCAGGTCTTCCTGCCGGGCGACACGCCCCGGCGAACGAAGTTCCGCTATGACCTCTTGTACATCCGGAAGATGAGTTTCTGGCTGGACCTGGAACTCATGGGTTTATCCTTCTGGATCACGTTCCGCGGCAAGTGGGAGTCCCGCGCGGACAAGGTTTGAGCGGCCGGCCCCGGCATTTGACAAGCTTAAAAGGTATCGGTTAACGTACTCGAGCCCATGACGAATACGCGCGCACCCAAAACGGAGAAGCGGTCCGACGTCCTGGTTATCGGCGGCGGGCCGAGCGGGCTCCGCGTCGCCGGCCGCCTGGCCGCGAGAGGGCTGGCTGTCCGCGTGCTCGAAAAGAAGGCGGCCGTCGGGCGGAACGTCGTCTGCACGGGCATCATCGGTAAGGATGTGTTCGCGCGATTCGGCATCGACCCCGGCTCGATCATCCAGGAGATCCGCGACGTCCGGCTGGTCTCTCCTTTCGGCACGAGCCTGACGTACAGTCACCCGCGGCCGTTCGCCTGCGTCGTCGACAGGGAGACGTTCGACGCCGGGATCGCCGCCACCGCGGAGTCCGCTGGCGCGGCCATCAGCCTGGGATCGCGTGTCGAGGACCTCAGCATCGAAGCGGGCGGGGTCCGGGCCAGGGTGGGCACGAAAGAGGACGGGGTGGTCAGCTATTCCGCGGCCATGGCCGTCATCGCCTGCGGGGTCGATATCGGGCTCCAGAAAAGGGCCGGCCTCGGCTATCCCCGGGATTTCCTGCAAGGCGCCCAGGCCGAAGTGCCGGCACGGGCGGGCGAACCGACGACGATTTTCGTGGGCCGGAATGTGGCCCCGGGGGCCTTCGCCTGGTCCGTCCCGGCCGGGGATAAAGCCCGAGTGGGCCTGCTGACGAAGAACGACCCCGCGTCCTTCCTTCGAAGCCTCCTCCGGAAAACCGGCGCTCCCGGGAACTCATGCGACCGGGACGCGGGACAGGTCCGGATCCGGAGGAAGGCCATCGCCCAGGGCCTGCTGCCGAGGACGACCGGGGACCGCGTCCTATCGGTCGGCGAGGCCGCCGGCCAGATTAAGACGACGACCGGGGGCGGAATCAGCTACGGGCTCCTCTGCGCCGACCTCGGTGCCGAGGCGATCCTGGGATGCTTCGACCGCTCGTCGTTCGGGGCTGCAGCCCTGGCGGGATATGAAGCCGCCTGGCGGAAGGCCATCCAGAAGGAAATCGTCATCGGCTATACCACCCGGAGGATGTGTTCCCGCTTGAGCGACCGCCAGGTCCAGGGCCTCTTCCACTTGGCCCAAACCGACGGGATCATTCCGATCATCCAGGCAACCGCCGATTTCGACTGGCACAGCGGATTGATCGCCGCCCTCCTCCAGAGACTTTCATTCATGAAACATTTCCGGACCGTGAGAGACACCATCGCGAAAAACGTCCTGTCCTGACCCCCCTCAGGCCGCCTGACGATAGGATCATGAAAAGACTTCGGACCTTGACCCTGGCTCTGCTCATCGCGGCCGCGGCCGGACGGCTGTCCGGCCAGACCTACAGGACCTTCCAGGATGAGTTCGATGAGATCACGGCCCGGAGCGGCTTCCGGCTGGGACCCCTGAAAGTCCTGCCGGCCCTCCGACTTTCGAACGTCGGCCACGACACGAACATCCTGTACCGGCCCAAGGAAGAGCCGGCCGTCGCCGACACCGTCGGGACGCTGGCCGCGGAGATCAGGGCCTGCTGGCTCCTCGGCGATTCGGTCATCCTGTCCTTCCTGGAGAACCCCGAGTATAGCTTCTATCTCCACGAGACTGACCTCCGGACGCTGACCAGCAGCTACGTCCCCGCGGTCCGCTTCTTCCTGGCCCGCCGGCTGGCGCTCTCGGGCGATTATCATGTCCTGAGCCAGGTGAGGCGGACGACGAGCGAGTTCGGGGAGCCGGTCGAGAACACTCAGGAGGGATTCGATGGCCGCGTCTTTTTCGAAACGCCCCGGGGGACGGCCGTCGGCTTTTCCGGCACCCTCGACGATTTCCGGTACCGGAATCCCGGCATCCAGGACCCGGCGAACGACTACGCCAGGACCCTGGACCGCCGCGAGAGGACCGGCGCCTTCGAATTCTACTACCGGGTTTTTTCCCGGAGCTACGTTTTCGCCGCGGCCTCGGCCACGGACTACGCCTTCCTCGACCCCGCGTCCTCCTGGCGGAACGCGCACGACTGGCGGATTTCCGGCGGCCTCCGCTTCCCGCTGCTCGGCCAGGCCCGGGGACGGCTCGCCCTGGGGTATAAAAGGTTCATCCCGCGGGCCGGGGAACTGAAGAGATTTTCCGGGCTGGTCGCCGATACGGACGTCTCCGCCAGGGCGGGTCGGGTCGGACTCGGCCTGGCCTACACGCGCGACAACTACTTTTCGTATGTGGATACGGCCTATTATTTCGTCGAGGACCGTTTCCGGTGCGGCCTCGCTTTCTACGTCTTTCCCTATCTGAGGCTCGAAGGAAGCTGCCAGTTCGCGGGCTGGAGCTACCCCGAACCCCAGGAGGTCTGGTTTCAAGGCCAGCCCTATCTCGTCGAAAACCGCCGCGACAAAAACCGCATCCTGGCCGCGGGACTGGCCGTCCGGATCACCGGGACGACCGGGCTCAGCGTCAGCTACAATTTTTACCGCCGGACGTCGAACGCGCCCGGCTATGATATCGACCGGAATTTCATCGGCGCCAGTCTCGCCTACGATTTTTGAGACGCGGTCCCAAGGAGTCGGAGATGAAGAAACATCAAATTGCCATCCTGGCCTTCGGTTTTATCCTGGCCGCGGGCGCCGCCCGGCTGGCCGGGCAGCCTCAAAGCGCGGAGTACCGGGTCGGGCCCAAAGACCTCCTGGAGGTCACGGCCATGGGCGTTGCGGAGATCAACAAGCTCGTCGTCCGCGTCTCGGAGGAAGGCCTGATCCGGCTGCCTCTCGTCGGGGAAGTGGATGTCAACAACCTGACCCAGTCTGAGGTCGAGAAGAAGCTCATCAAGATCCTGGGCGAGAAGTACCTCATCAACCCCCAGGTCGCGGTCTTCATCCTTGAGTACAAAAGCAAGCGCGTCTCCGTCCTGGGGGCCGTGGAAAAGCCGGGCCCCTACGAGCTCCTCGGCCGGCAGACCATCATGTCCATCATCTCCCAGGCCGGCGGGATGACCCGTGACGCGGGGAACGACATCATCGTCATCCGCCAGCTCCCCGACGGGGCCAGCACCTCGATCCGCATCTCGATCGACGAACTCTTCGTCAAGGGCGAAGCCAAGCTCAACATCCCCCTCGAGCCGAACGACATCATCAACATCCCCGTCGACAAAATCGTCACGATCTACGTCTTCGGGCAGGTCAAAAGCCCCGGCGCCCTCCAGGTCAAGCGGTCGAACCTGCCGACGCTGACCCAGGCCATCGCCCAGGCCGGCGGATTCTCCGACCGGGCCGCCAAGGGCAGCGTGACCATCCGGCGGAAAAAGCCGTCCGGGGAGGAGATCGAAATCAAGGTCAACGCAAAAGACATCATCAAAGGAAAAATCAAGGATATTCCTCTCATGGAAAACGATACGGTCTACGTGCCGGAAAGCCTCTTCTGAGGCCCCGGGCCGCGGACCGGCGAGCAAGGGAGCCTGCCATGAATGGCCTCAACACCAAAAGCCAAAAGAAAGAGATCGACCTCCTGGATTACTGGCGGGTCGTCGTCAAACGCAAGTGGGTCCTGGCCACGTTCGCCGCGGTCCTCGTCGTATTCGTGGCCGTCCTGTCCTTCACGGCCACGCCCCTCTATCGCGCCACGGCGACGATCCTCATCGACGAGCCCAGCGCGAGCCTCGTCAACATCCAGGACGTCCTGAACTCCGGCGGCTATCTCCAAACCGATTATCTGGGGACCTACTTCAACACCCAGCTCAAGCTTCTTACCAGCCGCTCTCTGGCCGAGCGCGTGGCCAAGAAGCTCAATTTCGGGTCCCGGCCGGAGTTCAAGTCCGCCCGGACGTCGCGCGCCAATCCCGTCCAGGCCATCAAGGGCTTTCTTTCCCTCCGCTGGGCCTTCCCCGCGAAAAAGCCGGCGGCGTCCCCGCCCTCGCCGGCGGCGCCCACCGCCGGTTACGCGTTCGCCGTCCTGGATGGGCTCGACATCATGCCCGTCCCGGACACCCGCATCGTCCAGGTCAGCTACACGTCGTCCCATCCCGTCCTGGCCGCCGACATCGTCAACAGCCTGGTCGAGGAATTCGTCAGCTATTCCGTGGAAACGCGTTACGAGGCGACCAAGCAGACCTCGGAATTCCTGAGCGAAACCATTGCCCAGCTTCGCGACGACCTCAAGCGGAAAGAGGAGGACCTCCAGAAATACGGCGAGGAGAAAAAACTCCTGTTCCTCAACGACAAGGAGAGCACGGTCCTCAACAAGTTCTCCGACGTCAACTCCGCCTTCACCGAAGCCCAGATCGACCGCTTCAAGAAAGAGGCCCTCTACCGGGAGCTCAGGGACCTCAACATCAACGCCCTGCCCGAGTCCGTCAACAACCCCGTCATCCAGGGCCTCAAGGCGGCCTACAGCCAGGCCAAGTCCGACACCGAGGAAAAAAGCAAGTTCTACCGCCCTGACTATCCCGAGATGGTCAAGCTCAAGGCCCGGCTCGACAGCACCAAGAACGCGCTCGCGGAGGAGATCCAGAAGGCGGTGGGCGCGGCCGAGGCCGATTACCGGGCCGCCCTGAACAAGGAGAAATCGCTCCAGGGGCTCCTCGACTCCCAGCGCAGCGACGTCCTCCGGATGAACAACAACGCCATCCTCTACCGCAGCCTCCAGATCGAGGTCGACAACATGCGGAGCCTGCTCAGCACCCTGGTGTCCAAGCAGAACGAGATCCAGGTTTCGAGCCAGCTCGGCGGCCTGCGGACGAGCAACATCAAGATCGTCGACCGGGCCCTCGTCCCCGGCGCTCCTTTCACGCCGAACACCAGGCGTAACCTGATGATGGCCCTGCTCCTCGGCCTGTTCGGCGGGCTGGGGCTCATCTTCCTCGTGGAATACCTCGACAACACCGTGAAGGGCCCCGAGGATGTCGAGAAACTGACCGGCCTTCCGTCCCTCGGCATCATTCCCTACCTCTCCGTCGATGGGCTGAAGAAGAAGTCCGCGCCTTACGGCCAGTACAAATACTCCTACGGGACGGAGGGCGAGGGCCGGGGGGAGGTCTTTCCCGAAATCTGCGAGATCGAGCTCGTCAACTATCTTTTCCCCAAGTTTTCGATCGCCGAGGATTACCGGACCGTGAGGACCGCGATCCTTTTTTCCCACGCCGACAGCTCGCCCAAAACGGTCTGCTTCACGAGCACCCTCCCTAAGGAAGGGAAAACGGCGACGGTGTCGAACATGGCCATCTCTTTCGCCCAGCTCGAAGGCAAGGTCCTGCTCATCGACGCGGACCTCCGCAAGCCGCGTCTCCACAAGGTCTTCCAGACGCGGAACATGGTCGGCCTCAGCGGCTACCTGACCGGCAAGGTCCCGTTCGACGAGATCATCCTGAAGACGAGCATCGAAAAGATCTGGATCATCCCCAGCGGCCCGCACCCGCCGAACCCGGCCGAGCTGCTCAACTCCAAGCGCATGAGGGACCTGCTGGCCAAGGTCAAGGACCGGTTCGACACGGTCCTCATCGACACGCCGCCCGTCCTCGCCGTCATCGACTCGGTGATCGTCAGCTCCCTGGCCGACTGCACTGTGATGGTCGTCCAGGCTGGCAAAACGACGCGGCGAGCCCTGGGCAAGGCGGTGGACGAGATCCGCAAGGCCAAGGCGGAGATCGTCGGGGTTGTTTTCAACGAGGTCAAACTGGGTCGGCAGGGGAGGGTTTCCCCCTATTATCACTATTATCAGAATGAATACTCGTCGAGCGACGAGAGCGGCCGTGGCGAGCCCAAGCGTCCCCGGCCGAAGAAGACGGTCAACGATGATCCCGGCCCCGGACCCGGGCCGGACGATTAGGGCCTGGATGCGCGCATGAGCCGACCCTTCCGAGCCACGATCCCGCCGGGCCAGCCTGTCCCGGCCGCCGGCCGCCGCCCGCCCGCCCGCCGGATCATCGACGGCGGCCTCGCCGCCCTCCTTGTCCTCAGCCCGCTGCCTGCGGCGTCCGTCAACGAATGGTCCGTGCTGATCATCGAACTCGCGGCCGGGCTGATGGCCGCGGCCTACGTGCTCCTCGAGCCCAAACCCCGCCTCCATGGACAAATGGCGCCGGCCCTGCGCTGGATAAAGTTCGCGGCCCTGGGGTTTTTCGGATTTCTGTCTTTTCAGATCCTCCCGCTCCCGGCGGCCGTTGTCCGGGCGATTTCGCCGGGCACGTACGCCTTCCGCAAGCTCTACGACCCCGGGTTCGCCGGGGCGAAATTCATGAGCCTGTCCGTCGTCCCAGGCAAGACGTTCGAGGCGGGGCTCGAGCTCCTGGCGTACTTCATCCTGGGGTTCCTCGTGATCAGGACCGTCACCAAGAGCTCGCAGATCCGGACGCTCTTCTACATTCTCGTGGGGTCCGGGGTTTTCCAATCCCTCTACGGCCTCTACGAGCTGACCACGAGCCAGCCCAGGACACTCTTTTACAGGAAAGCCTTCAGTCTGGATTCCGTGACCGGGACGTTCGTCAACCGCAGCCATCTCTCCGGGTACCTGGAGATGATCGTGCCCCTGGCCGTCGGGCTGCTGATCGCACGGATGAACCTCCTGTCCTTCGGCGCCAAGGGGCTCAGGGAAAAGTTCCTCCTCATAATGTCGAAGGGAGCGGCCGGCAACGCCGTCATCGCGGCCGGGATCGTCGTTATGTCCCTCGCGATCGTCCTGTCGAACTCGCGGGCGGGGCTCGTCGTGCTTGTCTTCAGCTTTTTCCTGTTCGCCGGGCTCTCCGTCCTCGCCTTCGGACGGGCCGGATACCGTGAGCTCTGGACCAGGACCATCGTCCGCGCCACCGTCCTCGTCGTGCTGGCGATGGCCCTCTATATCGGGGTCGGTTCGACCATCCAGCGGTTTGCCCTGGACAACCTCCTGCATGAGGACCGGCCGCTCTACTGGTCCAACGTCATGGGCGTCGTAAAGGATTTCCCCGTCTTCGGGACCGGCCTGGGCACGTTCGCCGCGGCCTATCCCGCTTACGAAAAAAAAGGCGGGCCGGAGATGCTGCTGACGCACGCCCACAATGACTACCTCGAGTATCTGTCCGAGCTCGGGATCGTCGGCACGGTCTTGCTTTTGGGAGGCGTATTGGTCCTGGCCATACGAGCTTATCTAGCCTGGCGGGAACGCCGGAACCCCGAACTCAAGGGACTTGCTCTCGGCGGAATCGTGGCCTTGGCCGGGATGGCGATCCATACGCTGACGGATTTCAACCTCCACATCCCGGCGAACCTGGTCCTTTTCACCGTCGTCCTCTCCCTGACGTTCGTCACGGCCTATCACAAGAAATCCTGAGGAAACGCGATGAAGAAGGCGGTCCTGGTCCTGGCGCTGGCGGTCCTGGCCGTCATGCAGTCGGCCGTCTACTGGAATGTCCACCTGCTCTATCAGGCCAAGGAGGGCGCCGCCGGCGCGCAGGATAGGGCCAGGGTGCTCGAACGCGCGGCCCGGATCTATCCCTGGAACGACGACGTCGAATTCGAGCTCGGCAAGGCGGCCTTCGAAAGGGCCGCCGAATCCCTGGGGACCGCCCCCGAGCGGGACGTCGCCCTCGGCGCCTCCGTCCGGCATTTTTCGCGGGCGCTCCGGCTCAACCCCGGGTCCGCGGCCGGTCACGTCCATCTCGCGCAGTCGCTTCAGTATATGAGCTATCTCGGACTCCCCGTCCCAGCCGCGTATTTCGACGAATACAAGAAAGCCGCCTCCCTGACAGGCCACAACAGCCAGATTTACGGCGAGACGGGGAAGGTCCTGCTGGCCGGATGGGAATCGCTCCGGCCGGAAGAAAAAGGCTTCGCGCTCGAAATCCTGAAGAAAACGCTGGCCGGCAAGAACGAGACGAGGCTCCTCCAAATCCTCGAGATCTGGAATCTCCACGGCCGGGACTACGCCGCGATCGAACAGACCCTTCCCGAGGACCCCGGGATCATGCGTGCCTACGCCGGCTTCCTCGGGGACAAAGGCCTTTCCCTCGATGTCAGGCAGAGGGCCCTGGCCCGGGCCGAACTTCTGGACTTCCAGGACGCCCGGAACGAGCTCGACCAGGGGCAGAGGAAGTTCGAGTACCTGGAGACCGAGGAGGCGGCGGCCCGCGGATCCTCATGCCTCAAACGTCTCGGGTCCATCGTCTTTTATCAGGACCTCATCCGGGAGGAGCTGATCAGCCCGCAGGAGTACGCCCAGGTCCGAAAAGCGGCGTATCTCCTCCTGGCCAAGACGCAGATCGACCAGACGCGGACCTTGGCTGACCCGGATGGCTTCCTGGCCGCCTACCTCGCCCTCGAAGATCAGCCGCTGGCCGTCGGCGAATTCGAAAAATTCCTCACGGAACGGGGACTCCTAAGCGACGGACCGGACGCATCGTCCCGCCCGACCGACCTCCGGATCCTGGCCCTTGAGATGGAGCTCGATTTCAAGCAGAACAGATATAGGGATATCACCAGGACCGGGGAGATGCTGGAGAAAAGCCCGCTGATCATCCCCGACGCGGGCCGCCTTTTTTACGCCCGGATTCTCGGCCTGGTCGGCGATTCCTACATGAAGCTCGATTATCTCTACGAAGCCGAGAAGGCTTACTCAGAGGCCATATCCGCGGGCCGGGACGGCCTGGACGACCTCTTCCGGCTCGAGCGCTGTTACGCGCGGCTGAACGATGAGGTAAAACTGGTGGGCATCCGGCAGCGCATCTGCACGCTCCTGACACCGTCCGTGACCGCCATGGGACGCCGGCCCCTGGAAAAGGGGGAACCTGTCGAGCTGCCCCTCTTTTGCGACGGCCAACCGCTGACCCTGACGGTCACGTTTGAAAATCCCGCGCCCGGCAGCCGGCCTCTTCTCAGGGCCCTGTTCAACGGGCGGGTCGTCCACGAAGGATACGCGGAAGGAGGGGCGCTGACCATTCCGGTGACCCCCATCCCAGGGGCTAACACCCTAGTCCTCGAATCCGCCAGCGGGACCGTCACGCTGATCAAGCTCGAGCACAGTGCCGCAGTCCGTCCGGCGGGACCGGGGCGCTAGCGCGGACGTTTTTCGGGGGACTTCCTCCGCGTCCGCCGTCTCGAGAAGGAACGATGAAGGAGCCGGACCGAAACCGGGGTTCGAACCCGGACGAGGTCAGAAGCTTGACATCACCGTTTGAGGACGGCTAAGATCAACAACGGGCCGGGAAGGAATCCATGAGCCGAGGTGTCCATAAAATTGTCTCTTGGGGACTGGCCCTTTCCCTGATCCTGTTTTCGTCTCCCTATCTCTCGACGTTCCCGGCGACGGGCAAAGGGCAGCTCGTCGGGTACGTGTTCCGTAAGGACGGTTCGACCCCTGTGCAAGGGGTTGTCGTCGTGGCCAAGAATGTGACGACAGGCAAGGTTTTCCAGAGCGTTAAGACCGACGGCCTGGGGCTGTTCAAATTCGAGGGACTGGACGCGGGGATATACGCCCTCGGCGTGACTTCCGTCCAGGGCAGCTACAATTCCCAGGATCTGGTCGGAATCAAGGCCGACGAAACCGCCAAGATCTCAATCGCCCTGGACCCATTCGACCGCCAGTTCATCGAAGCGGCCCGGGCCGTGGCCAGGGAAGAAAAAGAGCGCGGCGAATCCCTGGTGGGGAAGGTCGTGGCGTACAGTCCGGAGGCGAAAGAGGCCGCCGTCTCGATCGATCGCGGCCTCCTCCAATCCGGCGACCGGATCCGGGTCAGAGGGAGCGTGACCGATTTTTCCCAGGACGTCACGACCCTGAAAGTCCGCGGCGCCCGGGTCACGAGAGCCCTTTCCGGGGAACAGGCGATCCTCCCGGTCGCCAAGACCTGCGCCGCCGGGGACGCCGTCTATGTCGTATGCAAGCGAGGCGTCCCGCCGCTCTTCCTGGCGCCGCTCGGTCTCGCCGCCATCGTCGCCGGCAGCGTTTCCCTGGTCACCATCGTGGAAGAAGAATCGGTCACGCCGACCAAACCGCCCGGCAAAATCAAGGGCTGACCGCGCGCTCTCCCGCCGGCGCCTTTGTCTCCTTGAATCTCCGTTTCAGGGTGCCCGCCAAATCGTGAAGCCCGGCTCGCGTCCCGGGCCGCCCCAATGAAAGAAAACCAGGACGCCCATCGCGCCGCCCGGCTCCTCGTGCTTTGCGCCCGGCCGGGTTTTGAAAGCCGGGACATGATCAAAGTCCTGGGCCTGCTCGCCACGGCGCCGGATTGGGCAGCCCTGCTCCAAACTGCGGGCGATGAGGGCATCCTCCCGCTCCTCTACCGGGGCCTCAGGAACAGCCCGGACAGGGTGCCTCCCGCCGTGCTCGGGCGACTCCGGGTCCATTACCTTAGAAACCTGGCCCGGAACGTTCGGATTTCAAAGCAAGCCGAACCCTTCTTCGCGGCGGTCCGGGATTCTGGACTGAGGGTGGTTCTCACCAAGGGCCTGAGGCTGGCTTCGACCGTTTACGCCGACATGGGTCTCAGGCCTTTCTGGGACCTCGACCTCGTCGTCCGCCCGGATGATTGGCCGGCCATCAGGAAAATTCTGGACGGTCAGGGTTTCGAGGAGGCACAGGCGGGCCCGCCCGCGCCTGATGCGGCGTGTCTCGAGAACGGCTGGGCCTATTCCCCCTATTTCCGCCGCGGAGACCTGGTTCTCGAGTTTCACTTCAACGTCCTCGGCCTCCATTTCCCGGTCGGGGAGAACGGGCGCGAGGGGACGACGGTCCGGCCGATGCCGCTCCATGGAACCGAGGTCCTCGTCTATTCACCCGAAAATGAGCTTTGCTACCTCTGCGTTCACGCCCAGCAGCATTCTTACCGGAGGCTCATCTGGCTCGCGGATATCGCCGGCATGGCCGTCCGGAATGATATCGATTGGGCCGGAATCTCCGCGATCTGCGACACGATGAAAATCCACACGCCGGTCTATCACGGTCTTTTTTTGGTGAACACTCTCTGGCCGGGCACAATCCCCTCCGGGGTCCTCCGGAGTCTCCGGCCCCCTTACCCGGTGAGGGCCGCCCTGGACTTCTTTTGGCCCGCGGCTGCCGTCGCCGGCCGCACGACTTCCCTCGCCTGGCCCTATTATATGCCGTCGCTCTTTTCTCTCTGGGAGAGAAAATCTCTCAGCCTTGCCGTCCGGACGCTTTCCGCCATTTTCTTCCCCCCGCGGCCATGGCTGGCCGGGACCTGCGGGCTTACCGCCAACTCGCCCCGGCTCTATTATCAGTACGCCCGGCGGTTGTCGAGGCCGCTGGGCATGGCCGTCCGGCGGCTGATGAGCATTCCATGAACGGCGCTTCGGTCATCCTCAAAGAGGATGGCACTCCGGCCATCCTCGATAAGGATCGCGAACCCGCGATCCTTGTCGAGGGCCTGGTCAAGCGTTATCCCGTGATCGGGGGCTTCCGGGACGTCCTCCGCCATCCCTTGAAGCGCCGCACCAGGACCGCCCTCGACGGCGCAAACCTCCGTGTCGAACGCGGCCGCGCTTTCTGCCTGCTGGGTCCCAACGGCGCCGGTAAGACCACACTTATCAAAGTCCTGACGACACTCGTGCTGCCCGACGCGGGACGGGCGTTCGTCGGCGGCCTCGACGCCGTGGAATCCCCGGCGGCCGTCCGGCGGATGATCGGTTACGCCATCAACGATGAGCGGAGTTTTTACTGGCGCCTGACGGGGCGGCAAAACCTCGAGTTTTTCGGAACGCTCAACGGCTTAGGGGGAAGCCGCCTTGAGTTAGCGATCGGCGACGTCCTGAAGCTCACCGGCCTCGAGGACGCCGCGGACCTCAGGTTCAACGCCTTCTCCACGGGCATGCGCCAGATGCTGGCTTTCGCCCGGGCCCTGTTGACGGACGCCGAGATGCTCTTCGTCGACGAGCCGACCCGTTCCCTGGACCCCCAGGCCGCGGCGAAAATCCGGACGTTCCTTAGGGGTGAGCTCGTGGACCGCCGGAAAAAAACGGTCTTCTGGGCCACCCATGACCTGTCGGAGGCGGGCGAGTTCGGCCACGAAATCGCGATCATCGCCGGGGGCCGCGTACGCGTCCAGGGGCCGGTCGAAACGCTGACCCTGGGCGGGCGAGTTCCGCTCAGGGACGTCTATGAAAACGCCGTGGCCGGAGCGGCCTCCGCCGCGCGGCCTCCCGAAAGTGTGAGACGATGAGCGCGGCAGCGGGGAAGGGGACGGCTTTCGGGGCGGGGGCCTTTTTCGCGAAGCTCCTGGCCTTCCTCCGCCGGGACCTCCGCGAGTCGCTGACCTACAAGTTCTCCTTCATTTATTCCGTCGTCGGCATCTTCTTTTCGACGGCGGCCTTCTTCTTCGTGTCCAAGCTCGTCGCCCCGGGCGTCCCATCCCTCATCCCCTTCGGCGGCGATTATTTCTCCTTCGCCATGGTCGGCGTGGCCTTTTCGAGCCTCCTTGGGATATTCCAGGAAGGGCTGCCGGCCGTCATCCGGAGCGCCCAGGTGTCGGGGACGCTCGAGGCCCTCCTAGTGACCCAGACCCCGCTTTCGACCATCCTCCTGGGATCGTCCCTTTATTCGCTTGCTTTTCAGAGCATCCGGACCGTCCTTCATTTGATCCTGGCCATGACCGTGTTCGGCATGAAGCTCGGCCAGGTGAATTGGCCGGGTGTTCTCGCGGTCTTCGTTCTGACGGCCGTGTGCTTTCTGAGCATCGGCATTCTTTCGGCCAGCTTCATCCTCGTCTACAAGATGGGCAACCCCCTGAGCTGGTTTTTGGGGAGCGTTTCGGGGCTCCTGGGCGGGATGGTTTTTCCCGTGGCCATTCTTCCGGCCTGGATCCGCTGGATGTCCTTCCTCCTGCCCGTCACTTACTCGCTCAACGGCATGAGGAGGAGCCTCCTCGCTTCGGCCAGCTTCGGCGCCATATTGCCCGACATCGCCGCCCTGGCAGTGTTCAACGCCGTCCTCCTGCCTCTCAGCCTCCTCGCCTTCCGCGCCGCCGTCCGCAAGGCCAAGCGGGACGGCACGCTGACCCATTACTGATCTCGTCTAACTAATCTATGTTGGGTCGGTGATGAGGTCGTCCGAAAGACCCCGTAGTGGAGGGGGACCGGCGGGAAGCAGTCCCGTCTCTTACCAGATCCGTCCGGATGCGGGCAGCACCGCCTCTTGGCGGGGCGGATTCTGAGGAGCGACCAGCAGAAACGCAGCAGAGCGACACGGAGCCGCGCTTCTGGTAAATATCTGAAACGAGTTTTGGATTTTATTGGTTAGGGGGCGATGGCGACCCTATCACTAACCTAACGCAGTTGCTTCGCCCATTACGTTTGCGTCGGGCCCGAGCTGGTTGGCCTTAAGGGGGGAATCTGCTACCATGAAGGACGGAGTTGTATCATCATGAAGAAGAGCGCGGCAGGCCTGTTGTTGTCCCTGCTCTTGTCGGCCGCCCTTGCCAGCGGCCAGCTGACGCCTGAAGTCCGGGCCCGTGCCCTCAGGATGATCGCCGACCTGGAAAAGCTCGAACGAGGCCATGACCGTCCGTCCTCCGGATCCGCCGCGAGTTACGCAGTCTCCGAAAGCGACCTGAACGCCTGGATCGCCTACCGCATGGCCACGGAGATGGAGAAATACGTCAAGTCCTGCGAGCTCCATCTTCATCCGGGAAACAAGGCCGAAGGGAAGCTCGTCCTCGACCTCAGCGGGACACCCTTCTCGGCCGTCCTGCCGGCCAGGCCCGAGCTGTTTTTCTCCGCGCGGGCCGAGACGAAAGAGGGCCAGATCCGGATCACGATGGACGAGCTGTTCCTAGGGAGCCAACGGCTGGCACCGGGGTTCATCGACACCGTCATCGCCTTCGCGGCGGGCCTGGAAGGCCAAAAGGCCACGAGCCTCGGGGACTGGTACCCGTTGCCCTACGGCATCCGGCGGCTGGAGTCGCAGGCGGGCCGTCTCATCTGCTATTATAAATAAAAGGAATCTCTTTCGGCGGAAGGACCATCCATGATCCGGATCATCAGCGGACTCTACAAGGGGCGCCGCCTCAAGCTCGTGCCCAGTCCCTCGGTCCGTCCCATGCAGGACAAGATCAAGGGGGCGCTCTTCAGCATCGTCCAGGACCGGCTCAAGGGCAGCATATGCCTGGACGGGTTTTCGGGGACGGGCTCCGTCGGCCTCGAGGCCCTCAGCCGCGGCGCCGAAACCGTCGTATTCGTCGACGAGTTCGCCCTGGCCATCAAGGCCATCCGGGCGAACGTGGCCACGTGCGGCGCCGATGACAAAGCCGTCGTCCTTCACCGGGAATTCAACCGGGCGGTCATCGATCTGGCCCGGAAGGGCGTGGCGTTCGACGTCATCTTTCTCGACCCGCCCTACAAGCTCCTCGAGGAACGGAACCCGCTCCGGGTCATCCGGAAGCGGGCCGTGCTCAAGCCGGGCGGGCTCATCGTCCTGCGCCACTATTACCGCATCACGCCGGCGGTCGGCGATTTCGCCCTCGTGCGGCGGGTGGCGCTCGGCGACGACGTCCTGTCGTTCTTCGGGCATCCCGCGGCGGAAGGCCAAGCGCCCAAACCGGGTCAGGCGGCCTCGCGCGGCCGGCTTGCCAGCGGCGGGTCATTCCTTAAAAATGACGTTGGGTTGAGGAAGAACCGGGACTCCGCATTATGAAAAAATCGGATGCCAAAACCGCCCCGCTCTGGCGGGATTCGCCCCTCGTCGAAGAGAAGGAAATCTTCGCCGAGCTGGCCGAGAGGAAGGGAAGCTCGCTCCTCCTCGGCCGCTATTCCCTGAACGAGGTCATCACCGTCCTGGCCAAGAAAAGCTTCCTCAAGGAAGCCCGGAAAAGGTTCCTGTGGCCCCTGGCCATCGAGCTCAACTCCTCGGAATATCCGTTGCAGCGGCTCCAGATTTTCCTCCGCGAGAAACGGGCCGAGAACCTGATCGTCGATTTCAAGTTCAAGGAGATGGACTTCGTCCCGAAACCCGACCCCGGCTCCCCCCCCCCGCTCCCGCCGCAGAAATCCCTGGCCTTCGAATGGCTGACCCTCCAAAACCCCCTCTACAAATTCTCCGAGTCCTTCACGCCGCTCCCGGGACAAACGCGGCCCGGGCTGAGCATGAGCAAGAAGGTCATGGACCTGTTCGTCTACCTGGGCCGGCTCACACGCAAGGACTGCCTCCTGGCCTTCCCGGCTTACTTTCATAATGCCCTCCTCTTTTCCCGCTATTTCCGGTTTTGGAACCCGGCCAAGGAAGGGGAGGTCCTGGCCATCCGGAAGACCTTCAGCCATATGCCCCTCAAGCAACTGGCCTGGATCGTCCACCTCAATTGTCTGAAACGCGCGGACGGCTCGACCTATGAATGGGCGGCCGAGGAGCAGCTCTATCCCATGGCCCGGCCGCTCAAGGAGTATTTCGACTCCCGCGATTACCGGGACGCCGTGAAATCCTCCCAGAAGGCCCTGGCGTTTTCCGTGGACTGGGCCTCTTTCGGGAAAAAATCGAGTGAAATCCCGACGCTTTGCGGCGGCGCCTGAAATTTGCTATAATACGCCGCTCAAGGAGATCGATCCATGAAGAAAGGCATCCATCCGGAATACCAGGAAGCCGTCGTTGTATGCGCCTGCGGAAATACCTTCAAAACCCGCTCCACCAAGAAGGAGATCCGGGTCGAAATCTGCTCCCAATGCCATCCCTTCTTTACGGGCAAGCAGAAATTCGTGGACAGTGCCGGCCGCGTTGAGAAATTCAGGAAGAAATATGGCGAAATCAAAAAACCGGCCAAATGATCCAGGAACTACAGACCCTCGAGGAAAAGTACCGCCAACTCACCCGGTCTCTATCTGACCCGGCCACCGCCGGGAACCCCCAGAAAATCCGCGACCTCTCCAAAGAAAGGGCGGAGCTCGAACCCGTGGTCCGCAAGTTCGGCGAGTATAAGAAGGTCCGGCGGGGTATCGAGGAGGCCCGGCATCTCCTGTCCGATGTCTCGACCGAACCGGATCTCCGGACGATGGCCGAGGGGGAGATCGATCTCCTCGGGCGCAGGGAAAAGTCCCTGGAAACCGAGCTCCGGGCCATGCTTCTGCCCAAGGACCCCTACGACGAGAAAAACGTCATCCTGGAAATCCGGGCCGGCGCCGGCGGCGACGAGGCTTCTCTGTTCGCCCAGGACCTGCTCCGGATGTACGCCCGGTTCGCCGAGAACAAGGGCTGGAAATTCGAGGTCATGGACACGAGCGTCTCTCCGATCGGGGGAATCAAGGAGGCCGTCGCCAACATCCGGGGCAAGGGCGTCTACTCCCAGCTAAAGTATGAGAGCGGCGTCCACAGGGTCCAGCGGGTTCCCAAGACGGAGGCCTCCGGCCGCATCCATACCTCGACGGCCACCGTCGCCGTGCTTCCCGAAGCCGACGAGATCGACATCAAGCTAGACCCCAAGGACCTCAAGATCGACGCCTTCGGCTCCTCGGGCCCCGGCGGCCAGAACGTCAACAGGAACTACACGGCCATCCGGATCACCCATAAGCCCTCCGGCTTGGTCGTCTCCTGCCAGGACGAGAAATCCCAGCATCGAAATAAGGAGAGGGCCCTCAAGGTCCTCCGTTCGAGACTCATGGACATCGCCCAGAGGGAGCAGAGGGCCGAAATCGCCCAGAACAGGCGCTCCCAGGTCGGGACGGGAGAACGGAGCGAGAAGATCCGAACCTACAATTTTCCCCAGTCCCGGGTGACGGACCACCGGCTGAATATAAGCTTCCACAATCTGGAAGGCCTGCTCGACGGAGACCTGGACGACTTGATCGGACAACTCGTCCTCCTGTCTCAGGCGCAGGCGCTCGGAGAGCCGGCCCCCAACGCCGGCCGGGCACGGGACCTTGAACCCTAAAACTCTTCAGGAGCTTTTTCGCCGCGGAGTCGGGCTTCTCCAGGACAACCCCCAGTCGGTCCTCGAGGCCAAAGTTCTCCTCCTCCGTGCGGCTCTGCTCTCCGAAGAGGATTTTTTCGCCGCCCCCCACGCTCCCTTCTCCGCGAAAACCGAGTCCTTCTTCCTCCGCCTCGTCGAGAAGCGGAAGGAGGGCGTTCCGCTTTCCTACCTGACCGGGACCAAGGAGTTCTGGTCCATCCCCTTGAGGGTTTCCCCGTCGGTCCTCATCCCCCGGCCCGAAACGGAGATCCTCGTCGAAAAGGTCCTAGAGCTCTCCTCCCGTGACCACGAAGCCATTCTCGATGTGGGGACGGGGAGCGGGAACATCGCCATCGCCCTGGCCAAGGAGCTCCCCCGGGCCAGGATCTTCGCCGCGGACATCTCGTTGCGCGCCCTCAACGTCGCGCGCCGGAACGCGGCCCTCCAGAAGGCCCGGCAGGTCGATTTTGTCCGGAGCAATCTTTTCTCGGCCTTCCGCGGCAGCGGCCTTCGCTTCGACTTCGTCGTTTCCAACCCTCCGTACGTCTCGAGGCGCGATTGGGAGTCCCTCCCCGCCGAAGTCCGCGCCTTCGAACCGCGCCGGGCGCTCCTGGCCGGCGAGTCGGGCCTGGAGCTGATCCAGCGGCTCGTCCGGCAGGCCCGGATCTTTCTTAAACCCGGCGGATACCTGATTTTCGAGATCGGCGACGGTCAGCGCGAAGGCGTCCTGGCCCTCTTCGGACGGCGCTGGACCGAGATCGAAACGGCCTGGGACCTGGCGGGGAAGCCCCGCGTCATCACCGCCCGCCGGGCATAAAGCAAAGCCTCTATCTCTTTGCGGGCGGAAGATTGTAATTTTCGACAGCAGGAATAATCCTCGTCGTTTGGAAACGGATCCTTTCCCACACGATGAGGTCCTTGGCCGAGAAAGCCTCCACGATCCGGGGGTCGAACTGGGTCCCGGCGTTGCGGACGATCTCGGCCCGGGCGGACGCGAAGTCCCCCTGGCTGCGATATGGCCGGTGGGACGTGATGGCGTCCAAGGTGTCAGCAACCGCGAATATCCTGGCTTCGAGAGGGATCGCGGCCTTCTTCAGGCCCCGGGGATACCCCGTCCCGTCGAATTTCTCGTGGTGGCATAGGATAATGTTGCCGACTTCCCTGACCAGTTTGACGTCCTTGATGAGGCCATAGCCCAAGGCGGGGTGGCGCTTGATTTTTTCCCATTCCTGCGCCGTCAGCGGGCCGGGTTTCTTCAGGATGGCATCCGGGATGGCGATCTTCCCGGCGTCGTGGAGGAGGGCGCCGCGGCGGATGTTGTCCAGGGTCTTCGGGTCCTGGATGCCCAGGGCCTCGGCCAGGACGTGGCTGTAGCGCGCGACGGTCTTGGAGTGTCCGTAGGTTTCGACGTCCCTCATATCGAGGGCCGTCATGAAATTTTCCAGGGTCGTCTCGTATATCTCCTCGAGCTCCATGGCCCGGCGGGCATCGCTCAGGTGCTCCTTCTTCAGCCGACGGATGCTCTGGCGGCAGGCCTCGGTCGTCCGGAGAAGCGCGGCCTTGAGTTCCTCGGCCCTAACGGCGGAATAAATGCCTGCGAAGCCGGCGGGGTGGACAACCTGGTCGATGACGCCCTCGTCGAGGAGGGGTATGACGGACTCCGAGGCGTTCGGCGGGACCAGGGCGACGACGGGGAGGGAAGGCCGGGCCCGTTTCAATTTCCGGAGCCCGGCCAAAAACAGACTCACCGGCTCCGGGATGGCGGCCAGGAGTAGGTTCGGGCCTTGCGGCCCCCCCGGCTGGGCGGGGACATCCGGAAGGCGCTCGGAGGCCTCCACCCTGAACCCCCGTTTTTCCAGGAAGCACAAGAGGGCGAGACGCCTTCTCCTGTTTTCGTCCACGAGAATGATGGTCACGTCGCTCACGAAAGTGCTCCCTGGCGCGGGCCTCCCGTTTCCCGGAATGCCTGATTTTTTATACGCTTTTTTCCTCTTCGATTCAACCCCCTTCGCGGGATTCCACGGAGGCAAGTCCGTGAAGGAATGGCGAACCCCGCTTTGGGGACGCGCGGATGTCTTTTTTTCTTCCTTGACAGTCCCTCCGGCGATTCTTATGATAATGACCGGGCTAGGGAGAACAATCATGGGCCAAGAACGCAACATCCTTCAAGAACCCACACACGTCATCCAGGAGATCGAAGGGCAGCTGGACAAGCTTCTCCAGAGGAAAATCGACGACATTGAACGGGACCTGGCCGCCCGGATCAGCCAGGAGAAAGAGGCGGCGCGGAAACAGAAAGAGGACGTCGAGCGGGAATTCCTGAAGGAACGCGATACGCTTTCCGAGTACCGGACCACGGTCCGGGCGGCGGAGGAGGAGAGGAACGGGCTGCTCCTGGAGGCCCGGAAACATTTCGATAAGGTCGTTTACCTTCAGGCCGAGATCGAGGGCCTGGCCAGGGCGACGGTCGACGAGATCAAGAAAGTCACCGAGGTCCAGCAGAAGATCGAAGACCTGAGGGAGAAAACCGCCGAGCGGGCCGGGTTCCTGAAAACCGACCTGCGCGATCGTTTCGGGATCGTGGCCGACGCCCTCGACAAAGAAGACAAGCCCCTCTCCCTCAACCTGGACGAAGAGCTCGAAAAGCTGCGGAGGATCAAGGAGCTCCTGGCCATCGAATCGGCCGCCGTGGGGCTCGGCAGCGTGCCCGAGGATGACCGGGGGGCCGAAGACCTCGCCGCGCTCGATAACAGCGAAGGGGCGGGAGGCTTGCGCATCCCGGGAATCCAGGAACTCGTCGCGGAGATGCCCGCCGCGGCCGAGCCCCAGCCCGAAGTCGAAGCCGGGCCCGAGCCGTCGGAGGAGGAACCGGAGGCCGCCGTGGAAGCGGCCTTGGAGTCCTGCCGGAGGACGGAGCCCGCCAACGGCAACGGCGAGATCCATTATTTCCAAAAAGACAACAAGATCCTGATCGACGGCGAAAGCCTCTTTTCGGCCGTGGATAAGACCGTCGAGGAAGCCCGGCGCCTGTCCGTAAAGCTCGGCCAGACGGAATCGCCCAAAGACCAGTTTTTCATCAAGCAGGAGCTCATCAACTGGCAGGAGGGACTGCGGGCGCTCTTCCTGAGGGTCATCAAGATGACGGAGAAAAGAATCTGGGAGCTCCCGGAGTACACGGGTGGCGTGCTGAACGCCCAGTCCCTGCGGGGCATTCTCGAACAGTTGAGCATGGAAAACTGGAGCAATCCCGAGGAGTTCGCCGCGTTCACGGCCGCTGCCGCGGAGCTCAGGACGGCGTATTTCGACCGGATCACGCCGCGCGGCGCGTATCTCCGGGCCCTCAAAAAAGAAATCACCGCCCCATAGGGCGGGGTCAGGAGGAGAGGCCCTTCCTCCGGAACTGGAGGAGGTACTCTTCGAGCCCTTTGATGTCCTTGTAGGTCAGGTCCCGAAACCTCAAACCCGAGTAGCAGAAGGACGTCTCGTTGTCCGGGTGTTCGGAATAGATCACGTCGCTTTTGAAAACGTTGGCCTTGTCCCCCAGGACGAAGATGGTGTCCAGGGTCTTGGCGGGTGCGAGCTTCATGTCGGAGATGATCTTGGCCCCCCCGAGGCTGATGTTCACCGTCTTGGCAACCTTGAACCCGCCGTTGTCCCGGATCATGACCAGGGCTGAGGCGTTGACGCGCTCGTATTTTCTCCGCTCCCGTTGCGGGGGCTCCTGGGCGTCCCGGGTCCCGGGCTTCCGGAGATCCTCATCCTGCCGGCCGTTGTAGGTCGAGACGCGGTTCTTGGTGAGGGCCGCGTCCTGTCCTTCCCGCGCTTTGAGGTCCGGCCGCCGCTTCCCCTTCGCGTCCGCCATGGCTAAGTCCGCCTCCGAGGCCAGGCATTTCAGGTCCGCCTTAGTCATGGCCGGCGGCTGGTCTGCCTTGTCCTTGGGGAAGACCGTCACGCCGAACGACATGGTCAGATTGTTCCGGGGCTGGAATTCCTGGAACTCGAAATAGTGATCCTCGACGTTCTTCCGGATCCGGTCCGTGAGGACCGCCGCTTCGTCCAGGGTGTTGACCCCCGTCAGGAAGAACAGGAACTCCTCCCCCCCGTAACGGCAGAGGAGGTCCTCTTCGCGGATCGAGAGCTTGAGGACATGCGCCAACTCGCGGAGGAGACGGTTCCCCGCTTCGTGGCCGTTGCGGTCGTTATAGGCCTTGAACCAGTCGACGTCGCCCATGACCAGGGCCAGGCCGCCTTCTTCCCGGCGGCGCTTGCCCAGGGCCTTGATCTTCTGGAGGACTTTGTCGAAGAACGGCTCCGGCCGGAGGAGGCTCGTCAGGGCGTCGTATTGGATGAGGTTGAGCTTCATCATGGCGATGGCCATGTGCTCGGAGATGCCCTGGAGGATCTGCAGGTCCTCCCGGCTGAACCCGTCGGCGTGTGCCTTCCCCTGGACCGTCTTGTTGTAGACCTCGACGACGCCGATGACCTTGCGGCTGTGCATGATGGGCACCGTGAGCAGGTTCTTCAATGGCGCCCGGAGAAATTCCGTGTAGCGCTTGGTCATCCGGCGGTCGAACGTGAGCTCGGCCAGGTTGATCGCCTGGCCGTAGCGGGCCACCGTTGCCGCGAAGTCCTGGGAATCCCAGAGGGCGATATACTTCGAGAAATCGGCGTGCGAAAGATAGGCATTGTCCCAGACAAGGGGCTTCAGGTAGCGGCCGATGAGATCGTTCTCTTCGATGATGTAAACCGTCGCGCCTGACGCGTTGACGATGTCCCGGATGTCCGGAAGGATGTCCAGGAGGCTGCTGATGTCGTCCGCGGCGTAGATTTTCCGGAGGATGGATTCGATCCGCTGCCGCTCCTTCTGGAACCAGACATACTTGGTCTCGATGGCGATCCGCTTCTCGATCTCCTGGATGAAATTCGCGTTGATCAGGCCTTTGATTTCCCGGATTTCGGAATAGACGTCGCGGAGCTTGGTCTCCTGCTGGGCGAGCGACCGACGGAGGTCTTCGGCCTCCGCTTTCACCCGGGCGTGCTCGAGCGCACGCTCGAGGGCCCGGATGAACGAGCTCTCGCGCGGGGCGCCGGAACTGAGGACGACAGGGTCGACATAGAACTCCCGCGGCCATTCATCGGCCGCCTCCCGCAGGTCGCCGTCATTGGGGCCGGTGAGAATGATCGCGGTCGCCGGACCGAGGATGTCGCGGAACAACGAATATCGCGCGAAACCGACGTCGACGATGGCGGTCCGGAGAGGGAGGTCCTTCAGCCTGTCTCGGACCTCTTCCACGTCCGTCCAGGCGGTCACCGGGCCGAACATCATGGCCAGTTTGGAAAGGCGGTCAACCTCCGGAAGAGAGGGGTGGAGAATAAGGATCTGCTTCTGGCTCATAGCCCTCGCCGACGATTCACTGATAAAGCGACGTCTGTTCCTTTTCCCTCGACTGTGAAACCTTAGCTCTATACCGAATGAAATTCGGCTTCGTTTGAGAGAATCTGCGCTTCTTCCCGATCCCCCTTTAATCTACACCAGCCATTCCTCGCCCGTCAATAGTTTTTTTAGGCTTTCAGAGGGGCTCCGCCGGCCCCGGCCTTGCCAGGACCGGGACTGGAAGGACCGGTCCCGTTTTTTGAATTTCCCGCGGTTGGTGTGCTATATTCGAGGCCTCCGGAGGGCCGCCCCGCTCCGGACAGCAAACCGCCGAGGAGGACCTCCATGACTCCGACCATCAAGCCGGAATCGAACATCAGAGCTCCCAGGGGCCCCCGCCTGCACACGAAGGGCTGGTCCCAGGAGGGCGCTCTCCGCATGTTGATGAACAACCTGGACCGAAACGTCGCCGAGAGGCCCCAGGACCTGATCGTCTACGGCGGGACCGGAAAGGCGGCCCGGAACTGGGATTGTTACCGGGCCATCGTGGCCAGCCTGAAGAAACTCGAGAACGATGAGACGCTCGTCGTCCAGTCGGGAAAGCCCGTGGCCGTGTTCAGGACACACACCGAGGCCCCCCGGGTCCTCATTTCCAACGCCATGATCGTCCCGAAATGGGCGACGTGGGACGAATTCCGGCGCCTGGAGGCCAAGGGACTTACTATGTACGGCCAGATGACCGCCGGCAGCTGGATCTACATTGGAACGCAGGGCATTCTTCAGGGAACATACGAAACCCTGGCCGCGGCGGCCCGGACGCATTTCGGCGGGACGCTCAAGGGGAAACTTGTCCTGACGGCCGGACTCGGCGGGATGGGCGGCGCCCAGCCTCTGGCCGTGACCATGAATGAGGGCGTCGCGATCGTCGTCGAGGTCGACCCCGGCCGGATCAGGAGGCGCCTGGAAACGGGCTACGTCGATACGACGGCCTCCACTCTCGACGAAGCCCTTCGCCTCGCCGGCGAGGCCCTGCGGAAGGGAACGCCCCTCTCGATCGCCCTCCTCGGAAACGCCGCCGACATCCTGCCCGAGTTCGTCCGCCGCGGGATCATTCCCGACGTTTTGACAGACCAGACCTCGGCGCATGACGAGCTCAACGGCTATGTTCCAAACGGCCTGCCTTATGAGCAGGCCCTAGAATTGCGGCGCGACAATCCGGAGGATTATATCCGCCGGTCGTACCAGGCCATGGCCGTCCACGTGGAGGCCATGCTCGCGCTCAAGAAGATGGGCGCGAGGGCCTTCGACTACGGGAACAACATCCGCGGCCAGGCCCAGAAGGCCGGGGTCCGCAAAGCTTTCGATATCCCCGGGTTCGTCCCGGAATACATCCGGCCGCTGTTCTGTCTCGGCAAAGGGCCGTTCCGCTGGGCCGCCCTCTCCGGGAAGCCCGCGGACATCTACGCCACCGACGAGGCCGTCCTTAAGGAGTTTCCCGGGGACGAGCCCCTGGCCCGCTGGATCCGGAAGGCGCGGGAAAGGGTCCGGTTTCAGGGACTGCCGGCCCGCATCTGCTGGCTCGGCTACGGCGAAAGGGCCCGCTTCGGCGAGGTCATCAATCAACTCGTGAAGAAGGGGAAAGTGGCCGCCCCCATCGTCATCGGCCGGGACCACCTGGACACCGGCTCCGTCGCCTCGCCGAACCGTGAGACCGAGGGGATGCGCGACGGCTCGGACGCTATCGCGGACTGGCCGATCCTCAACGCGCTTCTCAACGCGGTCAGCGGGGCCTCGTGGGTCTCCGTCCACCACGGAGGGGGGGTGGGGATCGGGCTGTCCATACACGCCGGAATGGTGATCGTGGCCGACGGAAGCGCGATGATGGGGCGCCGGCTGGCCAGGGTTCTGACGGTGGACCCCGGCTTGGGCGTCGCCAGGCACGCCGATGCCGGGTACCCCGAGGCCGTGGCCTGCGCCAAAGACAAGGGAATCAAAATCCCCATGATGAAATAATGGCCTTCGACTCCCCGGCCCCCCGCCCGGATTACACGGCTTTGGGAACCGGCGATAGATCGTCCCGCTCGTATTTCTCCGCTTCAGCATGTCACACTATGTGCCGGGCTTCAGCCTTGTAACTCGCTGACATCCAATGGGATACGGAGGCGCGTCACACAGTGTGCCGCGGGCGGGCCATCGGGCGCCTCGATGGGGCCGGCGGCTCCCGCAGAACGTTATTTAATTCAATGACTTAACGGACTCCCGGCGCTCCCCCGAACTGGCACGGAGATTGCTCATGGGAGAGCGAAAGGAGTCCCCGATGAAAAAAGTATTCCTGCTGGCCCTCGCCGGGCTCGTCCTGCTGTCCTCGGCCCTCGTCTTTCCGCTGGCCCTGAGCGCTCATAACGTCAACGAGTGCTACCGGGACTACCAGGTATGCCGGGAGCGGGCTCTCAACCTGGACGCGCCATGGACCAAGGTCGCGCTGGTCCTGACCGTTTGCGACATCGCGCTCGGCAAATGCATCCTGGGCTTCAACGTTTGAGGCACGGCGGGCCCTCCACCGCGGGGGGCCCGCCTCCATCCCGGTGTGAAGAGGAAAGGACGTCCATGAACCTGATCTGGAGGCAGGCCCTCATCCTCCTTGCCCTGGCTTCGGGCATTCCGCCTTCCGCAGTCGCGGCGCCCGGGGATCCTCCGATCAGAAGGTATGTCGCCGAAGCCGTGGCGACGGAAAGCGGCCAGAGCGACGATGCCTGCCTGGCTATGGCCGTTTCCCTGGCCTTCGACGCCGACCGGATCTATATCGCCGACGCCCAGGATTGCGCGGTCAAGATCTTTTCGAAAAAGGGACGGTTCGAAGCGGCGATCGGCCGCAAAGGAAGCGGCCCCGGAGAATTTTCGTTCCCTTCGGGAGTCGCCGTCTTCGGCGGCCGGATCTTCGTCGCGGACAAGTTCAATCACCGGGTCCAGGTCCTCGAGGCCTCCGGCCGGTATCTCCGGAGCTTCGGGGTGCCCTTCGCCCCCGACAAGGTTTTCGTCCTGGGGGCGGACAGAATCCTCGTGACGAACAACGGCACGGGGCGGTCAGGTGCGGAAAAACTGCTTCATCTTTTTAACGCGAAGGGCGACCTTCTTCGGGAGGAAATGCCAGCCTATTTTTCCGGCGACCCCGTGTTCGACGCTTTCCGCAACATGTTCCTCGTCAACCCGGGTCCGGGCGGCGATTTCTTCGTGGTTTACAGGAGCCGCGAGAGGTCCATCCTTCACTACGGCCTGGACGCGGTGCTCCTCGGGCGGATCCCCGTGGACGAAAGGTACGCACGGAAGAGTCTCTCGCTGCCGGCCAAAGGCGGGCCGAAAGAGGTCGAGGCATTCTGCTGGGACAGCGCCTACGACCGCGGCCGGCTCTACATCCTCGCCCCCGCGTACACTGGCGAAGGAGACCTCGGCCCGGGGGACCAGGTTTTCGTCTTCGACGGGGCCGGACGGCTCGAGGCCCGCATCGACCTTCCAGCGAGGGTGACTCGGCTGGCGGTCGACGGCGGGCGGATTTACGCGATCGACCGGGCGAGCGAGCTCCGGATCTTCAGGGTTGCGCCATGACCAGGCGGATCGCGGCCCTCCTTGTGCTGGCCCTCGGGGCGGCCCTGCCCGCCGCCAACCGGGCCGGTGTCGACGTCAGGATCATGCGAAATCTCGAAGAGGCGGTCCCGCAGGCGGGAAGGCCCATCCTTCTCGTCTTTTTTTCAACGGACTGCCCGTCCTGCTATGACGATCTTTTCGAAGCCAGGTACGCCGTCGAAAAAGGGGGCTGGCCGGTGAGCGTCGTCGGCGTTTTTTCGGGCCCTAAGGCTGAACTCCAAGCCTTCCTCGAAAAACACGCCTGCACACTCCCGGTCGTCCTCGACCGGAGGAAGGTCCTTTTCCGGAGGTTCGACGTTGACAGCCTCCCCTACAAGGCCCTGCTTTCGGGAGACACGACCCTTTACCGGGACGATCCTTACAAGGAACCCGGCCGGCGAATGGAGGATCTCAAGACATGCCTGCGAAAAATGTATTCCCGCTGACGGTCTGCCTGGCCGGGTCCAAGCTCCGTTCCTCGAGGTTCACGGTCGCGGTCCTGGCGGCCTTGCCGGCTTTTCTCATTTATCTCGGAGTTCGGGATTCCCAGGAGACGGCCATGAAGTTCTTCCTTTTCTTCTTTCCTTATGTGTTTCTTCTCTTCGCCCAGGACATGGTGGCGTCGGAGCTCGCCGGCGGCGGGCTGGAGAACGTACTTTTCCTGGGGGGGAGATTCAGGAGCTACCTATGGCAGAAGAACTTCGCTCTGGCCGCCGCGGCCGGGGCCTACGCCGCCGGACTGTTTCTGCTCCTCTCGGCCTGGGGGGTCGCGCGCGGGACCCCGGGCCCATTCCCGGCCGACCAGTTCGGAATGGGACTTCTGGCCGGGCTCTATTACATCGGCCTGGCCGGCCTTTTGAGCTGGTTTCTGAAAGCCGGATCCAACGTTGTCGTCATTCTCCTGGCCCAGGCGGCCTGGCTCGTCGGTTTGCTTTTTTCCGCAACGTCCAGGACGGGCTTTATCGACCACCTGGGGACCGGCACGTTCCCGGGCCTCAAGTCCCGGCTGCTCTTCATGGGATTCACGTCCGTCTGCCCGAATCTGGTGGTCTCACGGCGGCTTTTCCACGGCGGGCTGGTCGTCGTCGCGGGGCTGGCCATGGCCCTTTTTCTGCAACGAGCGCTCGCCCGGCGGCTGGAGCTCTGCAAGTAGAAGGGATGACCATGCTGACCGTGAAAGGGCTTCGGAAGAGCTACGGCAGCGTCCGGGCCGTGCGCGGCGTGAGCTTCTCGCTCGAGCGGGGGCGGACGACCGCCCTCCTCGGCGAGAACGGGGCCGGGAAAACGACCACCCTGAAAATCGTCCTCGGGTTCCTGAGGCCGGACGAAGGAACCGTCGAGTTCGGCGTCAGCCGCGTCGGTTACGTCCCCGACCAGCCCGTTTTCTTCCCCTGGTTGAGCGGGCGGGCCCTTCTGGACCTGACCCGCAGATCCCTCGGGAGGCGAAAGCCGGAATGGGAATCGAATGTCCGGGAGATCAGCGCGAAAATTCTCTTCGACCCCGGACTTCTGAACAGGAAGCCGGGGACTTATTCGGCCGGGAACGTCAAGAAATTCGCCTATCTCCAGGCCCTCGCCGCCGCTCCCGAGTTCCTCGTCGTCGACGAGCCCTTCTCGGCCCTCGACCCCCCGTCCATCCGAAGGATGCGCGACCTCTTCATCGAGATGCGGGACGGCGGGGCGGCCCTCCTCCTCAGCTCGCACATGCTGGCCGAGATGGTCCGGATCAGCGATGATTTCATCGTCATCCGGCGCGGGGAGGTGGCGGCCCGCTCGGGGCTTCCGGAATTCCTGTCGCGCCTCCGGCGGCCGGCCGCCGCCGACCTCGAATCGGCTTTCCTGGGCCTGATGCAAGGCTGAGCCCCGGGCCGGGTTTCAGATGACCGTCCCCGCCGGAATGACGGCGCCCTTGGGGACGACGATGATCCCGCTGACGATGACATAATTGTCCCCGGATTCGGCCGTCGCGGAGTTCCGGTTGACGAGCCTCGCCCCGCGGCCGATCCGGGCGTTCTTGTCGATGATGGCGTTCCGGACCTCCGAATCGGGACCGATGCCGATGTCCGGGATCCCCGCCTCGCGGTTCCGCCGGAGGTCCTCCGGGGATTCGAAAAAGTCCGCGCCCATGACGACCGTGCGTTCGACCCGGCAGTTTTCGCCGATTCGGGACCGGATGCCGATGATGGACTCCCGGATCCGGGACCGGTTGACGATGCTCCCCTCGCAGAGGATGGCGTTTTCGACGTCGGAGGCCAGGAGCTTCGAACCGGGGAGGTAGCGGGCGTGGGTGAAGATCGGCTTCTCTTCGTCGTAGAAATTGAACCTGGGCAGAGGCCGGGTCAGGTCCATGTGGGCCTCGAAGAAACTCCGGATCGTCCCGATGTCCTCCCAATAACCGTCGAAGAAGTAGCTGAAGACCTTGCGGTCGCCGATGGCGTGGGGGATGACTTCGCGCCCGAAGTCCCTGGACCCGGTGTGGGCGAGGAGATCCTTGAGGACGTCCCAGTTGAAGAGGTAGACGCCCATGGAGGCGAGGTGGGTTCGGTCCGACGGGACGCCGGCCCGTCGCAGGACCTCCTCCGGGGCGCTCGTCCGCGCGACATCGGCCGGGCTTGTCGGCTTCTCGAAGAACTCGGTGATCCGTCCCCGCTGGTTGACCTTCATGACCCCGAACTCCGGCGCCTGGGCCGCGCTCACCGGGGTGACGGCGATGCTGATCTCGGCGCCCGCGGCCAGGTGCGCCTCGACGAACTTCCGGTAGTCCATCCGGTACAGGTGGTCGCCGGAAAGGATGAGGACGAGGTCGCCGACGTCCTCGATGAAATTGAGGTTCTGGCGGACGGCGTCGGCGGTGCCCTGGTACCAGTCCCGGTTCTCGAGGGTCTGCTGCGCCGATAGAAGGGTGATGAAATCCTGATGGAAATTGTCGAACCGGTAGGCCGTGAAGATGTGCCGGTGGAGGGATTCGCTCGCGAACTGCGTCAGGACAAAGATTTTGCGGAAGCCGGAGTGGATGCAGTTGCTGATCGGGATGTCGATGAGCCGGAACTTGCCGGCGATGGGGACGGCCGGTTTGCTCCGGACCTTGGTCAGGGGGTAGAGCCGGCTGCCTTGGCCTCCCGCCATGATGATGGTGACGACGTTGGCCATGATTGCGCCTCAGCGGCGGGACTTCAGGACCGCCTTCACGGCCTCCATTTTCTCGGCGGATCCGGCGAGCGCGGCCCAGTTCCAGAAAACGACCCCTCGCGAGGGCGGTCTCAAAGCCGCGACAAGGGCTTCCTGGAATTCGGCCGGCGATTCCGGTCCCGGAATGTAGGCCTCCTGGACCTGGATGCTGGGGATGACGGCGGCCTTGGACGCGCGCTCCGCGTCCTCGACGACCGCGTGAACCCAGGCCGGCGTCTGCTTGACCATGTGGTGATAGCACATCGGGGAGATGTAGTCGACGAGCGGGGCGAGGCGGGCCAGGTCCTGTCCGGCCACGGCCCTTATCGCGCCGCCAAAGTCGTCCGACCGCCACGGGACCGTGTGGACGTTGACCTTGATCCCGGGCTTGACTTTCCGCGCTTCGCCGGCCAGGGCCTTGACCGCGCCGGCGATGACGCCGCACTTCCACTCCACCCACTCCCGGGGATGGTTGGCCAGGATCCAGCGGGCGATCTCCGGCGTCCCGGCGAGCGCCGCCGGAATCCCGATTCCCGTCTCTCTTTCGAAGGACTCGAGACAGGACCGGTCGAAGCAGGAGTTCGGCAGGGACTCCGGTGTCCGATCCGGGTAGACCATCTCCCAGAAGACGAAGAAGCGGATGAAGTCCAGGCTAATGCCTTCGGGATCGGTCTCCCGGACCAGCGTCCGGAGGTCCTCGATTTTTCTAGTCAGATAATCCCGGCGCGTCGGGCAGACGAACTTCACCCAGCTCTCCTCCGCCCGGCCGCCCTTGTCGGTGACGGCGAAGAGGTCCGGCCGTTTGGCGAGCTCCTCGGCGTCGAAAAAGACCGGAAAAATTATGTAGGTCGCGATGCCGTTTTTCCTGGCCAGGCTCCGGAACTCCGCGTTGCGCGCGAGGGCCGGGCTGACGAAGGCGGTATTGATTCCCGTCTCGCGCCAGGCCTCGAAGAGGGCCACGAAGCTTCCGGAGTATTCGTAGATCTTGGCCCCGATCATGGGCCCGTTCCCGCGCGAGGCGCGGGCTTGGCGGCCCCACATGGCCGTAAACCCCACGGCCACGAGGGCCAGCAGGGGGAGCACGGCCCAGGCCCAGAGACTCTTGTTTTTCATCACGGCTGTTTCTTCCCGCCCGTCGGCAGGACCTCGCGCAGGGAAAAATCGACCCAGATGATGGCCATGTCCTGCCTGACCCTTTTCCGGATGGTGTCGCCGATGGTCTTGGGCGGGTCGGGGAGCTTCGACCACCAGGGCTTGTCCGAGTTATAACCGATCTGGAACACGACCAGGTTCGGGAAGAAGGCCGGGGCCCATTTTTCGGAATATTCCTTGACCATGGCTTCCATGTCCGGAAAGATCTGGCTGTCGTCGACGAAGACGATGTCGCCCCGGTACGTCGGCGGCATCCACTTCTCGTCCCAGTGCTTCAGGAACAGGCGGTAAGCGGGATTGTGGGCCTTGACCTTCGCCTCCCAGTCGCGGGCGGTGGCGTCGTCCACGGCCATCCCGGTCTCCCGGTAGTCCGCCGTCCTGTTCCACTCGACGTCCACGCCGAAGCCGATGACGCAGGGATGACGCCCGTACCGGCTCAGGACGAGGTCGATCAGGGTGCCCATGTCGGCGTTGGCCGGTTCGACCTGGAGGAAGACCTTGATCCCGGCCCGGTCGAATTCGGCGAGGTAGCGCTCGTGCCTGTCGGCCGCCTCGAACTCGATGTTCGGGTAGGAGCGGCCGTCGGCGGGAAATTCGAGATGGGTGAACCGCGGCGTTCTCGCCATCGTCCCCACGATCCAGACGCCGCAGGGGGTCGACCCCGGAAAATAGGCGGTCATGGCCCCGATGGCCTGCTCCCAGGCCGGCGGTTCGGGGAAGGGTTTGATTCCGTATTTAGACGAACGGACGCCGGCGTAGACGACTTTGGCCGGACCGCCGGCGGGGGCCGGGCCCGGGGAGAGCTTGCCGGCGGGCCTCACGGCGCAAGCCAGCGCCGCAAGCAACAGCCAGGCGGGCGAAACGGCGACGGCCGCCGTCCGCAGGTTTGGAAATCTCTTGTTTGAGCTCACACCAACCTCCATCATCGGATTCCCCGAAACCGTCACGGCGGCTCGGGGGAATCCTATCCCATGGCCGGCGCGGCCGTCAATCCCGTTCGTAAAATTCCACGGACGAGAGTCCGTGGATTTTTGCGAACGGGATTGGAGTCGTCGGGATAGGCGGCCGTCCGCCCGGGTTATGGTAAGATAAACTGGGAACTTACGATGATCGATGTGATCATAATCGGCGCCGGCCTGGGCGGGTTGATGGCCGCAGCCAAGCTGGCGCGGCGGGGGAGGAGGGTCCTCGTCCTCGAAAAGAAATCCCTTCCCGGCGGGACGAGCTACGTCTTCCGGCGCGGCGGGTACGCCTTTCCCATGGGCCCCCTGGCGTTCAGTTATCCGGGGCGCGTCCATGATTTACTGGAGGAAGCGGGCGTCGCGGAGGCGGTGGGCTTCCGGCGGAACGGGTTCGAGCTCCGGACGCCCTATTTCGACGTCATGATGTCCCAGTCCCTGCCCGACTTGGAGGCGGCCCTGGCCGGAGCTTTCCCCGGGGAAAGTCGCGGCTTGAGCGAATTCTTCCGTCAGCTCGCGGGCATGATCGCGGTGTCCAAAGACATGGACCTTTGGCAGTCGGATTTTCGTTCCAGTCCGGGGCAGAAAAACGGCCGTGCCCGCCCCGGGCTGGACGCCAGGGCCGACGAGGTCCGCCGGCTGTCGGGGGTTCCGGCCGCGGAGCTTCTTGACCGCCTGATCGAGAACCGAACTCTCCGGAACTTCCTGGGTTCGATGGGGACCGGCCGGCCCGAGATGTCCCTGCTGAACCTGGCCCTCATGTGGAACGTCATGGCGGAGGAGGGCATCTGGTTTCCCTCCTGCGGGGTCCACGGCATCGCCGACCTTCTCTGGCGGAAAATCGAGGACCGGGGGGGGGAGGTCCGGCTTTCCGAGCCTGTCGGGAGGATCATGGTCCGGTCCGGCCGTGCCGCGGGCGTGCTGACCGCGGGCGGCCGGGTCATCGAATCCCGCTGGGTAATCTCCAACGCCGATTACAAGACCACGTTCCTCGGCCTCATGGATGCTACGGACATCCCCGGCGTGGACCTGGAGCCCATCCGGGAGGTCCCCTATACGGGATCGGAGCTATGCGTTTACCTTGGCGTCAGGCCGCAGGAAATGGACCTCAGCGCCGTCCATGCCGAGCACCTCTTTTTCCGGAAGGATATCCGCGACAGTGGTCCGGCCGACCCGGAAGATTTTGACAACCGGGAAATCGAGATATGCTGCTGGTCGCGGAAAGCGCCCGACCTCGCGCCGGCGGGCCGGGCTTCGCTCGTCCTGAGGACCGGCTTCCCGTACGGACATTTCGCTTCCTGGCGGACGGGCGAGAAGGAAAGGAAAGAGGGATACCGGGAATTCAAGGCCCGCCTGGCCCGGGGAATGATCGGTACCGTGGAGAGCATTCTTCCGGGATTGTCCGGTGCTATCGAGGTCATGGAGATCGCGACGCCTCTCACGTACCGTGATTGGGGAGGCCGCTACGAAGGCTCGATCGCGGGCTGGACGTGGGGCCCCAGAAGGCCCGGCCCGCTTTCGGGAAAAATTCTGGTCCGCACGCCCGTCCCGGGATTGCTTGCGGCCGGGGTGTACGCGGCCTCCGAGCTCTTCCTCGGCGGCGTCCCCACCGCCCTCTACACAGGGAACCTGGCCGCGGATTATGTCCTCGCCGGCTGATTCCGGTTACCGGCTCACCGTGGCATTAATAGCTGGAAAGGGCGGAAGGAGTATGGCCGGAACGTCATGTGCGGCTTAGCGCAAGACGCACTCTGGAGTGGAGGCCATTCCCTTCTGCCCTTTCGTTAAGACTACTTGGCCGCGTTCTGGACGGCCGCGATGTCGTCGATGATCCACATGCCGCGTCCGTTGGTCGCGATGATGAGGCAATTGTCCCGCGGGTGGACGGCGATGTCCCACACGTAGGTCGTCGGCAGTCCGCCGCCCAGGACGTTCCAGGCCTTGCCGCCGTCGAGCGAGACATAGATCCCGGTGTCCGTGCCCGCGTAGAGGATGTCCTTTGTCTTGGTGTCCTCTCGCACGACGTTGACGGGTCCCCCGGGGATGTTTCCGGCGATACTCATCCAGGTTTTTCCGTAGTCCGCGGACTTGAAGATGTACGGGTTGAAGTCGTCGTCATGGCGGCCGACCAGGGTGACGTAGACGGTCGCCGGGTCGTACTTCGAGGCCACGATTTTCCAGACGTGCTTATTGAAAGGCAGCCCGGCCGTGATTTCGGTCCAGGCTTCGCCGCAGGCTTTGGTCACCCAAACGCGGCCGTCGTCGGTCCCGGCATAGAGCACGCCGAACTTGAACGGCGATTCGTCGACCGCGGTGATCGTGGCGAAGGGAATGGCGAAGGGCCATTTTCCCTGCTGCTCAGGGTTGTTGTAGGTCAAGTCGGGACTGATGCGCTCCCAAGTGTCGCCGCGGTCCATGGACCGGAACAAGTATTGGAAGCCGTGGTAGACGATCAGGGGATTGTGCGGGGAAAGCACGGTCGCGGCCAGCCACTGGCCCCTGTACCTAGGCTCATCTTTGGCCGCCTTGGGGTAGATGTCCTTGCTCTCCCAGATGCCATTCTTGTACTCGGACCTCTGCAGCCGGCCGTAGAAGGTCGAGGCATACTCAATATCGGAGTCCGCGGGATCCACGGCGATCAAGGTGCCTTCGCCGCCGGGGGCCGGCTCCCATTTCGGCTCCGGCCTCCCGAACCTCATCCGCCGGCCCTGCGCCGCCTGCCCCGGCTTGACGAGGGGGATCTGTCCGCGATACGTCCCCTGGTCTTGGACCGAACCGTAGACCCAGAACGGCGACTGGAAATCGTAGGCCACGTTGTAAAACTGGACGGACGGGATGCCCTTATGAAAGTCGCGCCAGGCTTTGCCGCCGTCGTAGGAGACGTTGGCGCCGCCGTCGTTGACGTTGATCAGGTAGTTCGAATCGCCGGGATCGATCCACAGCCCGTGATGGTCGGTGTGGAGCCCCTCGTAGTACAGGTTCTTGAAAGTCTTGCCGCCGTCGGTCGACTTGGCCAGCCCCAATCCCATGATGTAGACTGTGTTCTCGTCGTTAGGGTCGACCCGGATCTGGCTGAAGACCCAGCCGTAGGTGCCGCCGAATCTCTCGAAATAGGACGTCGTCGGACTCGCCTTCTGCCAGGTTTCCCCTTTGTCGTCCGAGCGGTAGATTTCCGCGCCGATAATGCCGCGCTGCCGCGGCCGGCCGTAGGAATCGAGCTCGCCGGCGCCGGCTTCCTTGCCCGGCGTGTGATTATCAACGTAGGCGTATATGACGTTGGGGTTCGTCCGGCACAGATCGATCCCGATCCGGCCCGTGAACCGGGTGTCGGGGAGCCCGTTATTGATGGGTTTCCAGGTCTTGCCGCCGTCGGTCGTCTTGTAGAGGCCGTCCTCGCCGCCGGGCACGGGGTCGCTCCAGCGCTGCCGGATCCGGTTCCAGGTCGCGGCGTAAAGCGTGTCCGGGCTTTGGGGGTCCATGACCAGGTCGTTCGAGCCGACCTTCTCGTTGATGTACAAGACCTTCTGCCAGGTCTTGCCGCCGTCGCTCGTTTTGAAGACCCCGCGGTCGGGGTTATATGTCCATTCATGGCCCGTGGCCGCGACGTACACGATGTCGGGGTTCGTGGGGTGGATGACGATTCGTCCGATCGTATAGGTCCCCTCGAGGCCCATATGGCTCCAGGTCTTGCCGCCATCGGTCGACTTGAAAACGCCGATCCCCGGCTCCGAGGCCCGAAAGATGTTGGCTTCGCCCGTTCCGACCCAGACGATGTTCGGGTCGGATTCGGCCACGGCGATGTCGCCGATGGACTGGGTGGGCATGTCCTCGAAGAGAGGTTCCCAGGTGATGCCGGCGTTCACGGTCTTCCAAAGGCCGCCCGTGGCCGAGGCGATGTAGATCACGTTCCGGCTGCCCTTGGGGACGGCGATGTCCGTACAGCGGCCGCCGAGGTCCAGGGGGCCGATGAATCGCCATTTCAGGTCTTTGAAGGGCGACTTCTCCTTCATGGCCTGGTGTTGCTCGAACCATTTCAGGCGCTGGGCCGTGTCGGTGTTCTCGATTTTCTTTGGGGTCCTGGCCGGGGCCTTGGATTGGGCGGCCCAGCCGGCGAGGATGACGGTGAGCAGGACGATGCCGAAGAGAAAAAGGAACCTGCGCTTCGAGTTCATGGGGCGACCTCCGTGTATGGATTTGACGGAAAGACATGATGAGGGGACGTCATGGCCAAAGGTAACGATATGAAATTCCGCGGACCGCTGTCAATCCCATTCGCGGGATCCCACGGACGCAGGCCCGTGGAGCTTCAGTGACAAAAAGGGAACGGAGTGATTTTTTTCTGGCGCCGGTTTCTCAGGCCAGGACCTTGAGCAGGTGATAATCGTCCGCGACCGGGCAGGCTTTGGGCCGGATGGCGATCTCGAGCGGCAGGAATTCGATCTGTCCATTCCTGTAATGGACGCAGACGTCGGACTTCCCCCCGATCAGCGCTTCCACGGCCGCGTGGCCGAGGCGGGCCGCCAGGATCCGGTCCATAGCGGTCGGCCGGCCGCCCCTCTGGATATGGCCGAGGACGGCGATCCTCGTTTCGAGCCCCGTCTCCCGGGTGACGACGGCGGCCGCGTCCTGGGCCCGGGCCTTCCCCTCGGCGGTGATGATGATCCAGCTGACCTTGCCCCGCGCGTGCCCGTTCTGGATCTCGCGGCACATGGACAGCGGGTCGTAATCCTGTTCCGGAAGCAGGACCTCTTCGCATCCTCCCGCCAGGGCTACCTGCATGGCGATCGAGCCGCATTTCCGGCCCATGACCTCGACGATGAAGATCCTCTCCAGGCTCGTGGCCGTATCCCGGATCTTGTCCAGAGCGTCCAGGGCGACATTGACGGCCGTGTCGGCGCCGATCGTGATGTCGACGCCGCTGAGGTCGTTGTCGATCGTGGCCGGGATTCCGATGACCTTCACGCCGTGCGAGGAGGCCAGCACGTGGGCGCCGGCCAGGGAGCCGTTCCCGCCGATGATGAGCAGGCCGTCGATCCCACGGGCCTTGATGTTCTTTACGGATGAGACCTGGCCTTCGGCCGTGAAAAACCGTTCGCAGCGGGAGGTTTTCAGGATAGTCCCTCCGGCGTTGATGATTCCCGAGACCGAGCGGCGGTCGAGCGGGACGAAGTCCCCGTCGATCAAACCCTCGTAGCCCCTGAGGACACCGAGCACTTCGATCCCCGCCGGGGTCGCGGTCCGGACGGCCGCTCGGATGGCGGCGTTGACGCCCGCGCAGTCCCTGGTCAGGATAGCCATCCGTTTCATGGCCCTAGTATACAACAATCAGGAGGACGGGCTCTCTCGAACTTGATATTCCCGGCCGTTCACCCTACAATGAACATCGATTCCCGGATCCCGGAAATCAGGCATTCTTAGGTAAGGGAGAAACAGGAATGGCCAACAAGAAATTCGCCCTCGGCTGCCTGGGCGTCATCGTCCTGGCAATCATCATCATGGCGCTCTCCGCGGCCGGGACCTACAACTCGCTTGTCCGGCTCGACCAGAAAGTCCAAGCCCAGTGGGCCCAGGTCGAAAACCAGTACCAGCGGCGGGCGGACCTTGTCCCCAACCTGGTCGAAACCGTCAAGGGGGCGGCCGACTTCGAGAAGTCGACCTTCACGGCCGTTACCGAGGCCCGGGCCAAGGTCGGCCAAGTTCAGGTTTCGGCCGACAAGCTTACGCCCGAGGCATTCGCCAAATTCCAGACGGCCCAGGACGGGCTGTCCTCGGCCCTGTCCCGGCTGCTCGTCGTGATGGAAAAATATCCCGATCTCAAAGCGACCGAGAATTTCAAGACGCTGCAGGCCCAGCTCGAGGGAACGGAGAACCGGATCGCGACCGAGCGCATGCGCTTCAACGAAGCCGCCCAGGCCTTCAACACCAAGCGGATGAGCTTCCCAACCGTTCTCATCGCCGGCCTCTTCGGCGCACGCTTCAACGAAAAGCCCTATTTCAAGTCCCAGCCCGGCTCTGAGACGGCGCCCAAGGTCAAGTTTTAGGCTTTTTCACCCTGATGCCGTCCCGCCTCCGACCCTCGGCTTGGATTTCCGCCCTCCTCGTCCTGACCGGTCTTTTCGCGGCGGCGCAGGACCTCCGAATTCCATCGGCCCCCGGCCGATGGGTCACGGACCAGGGCCGTTTCCTTTCCGCCGAAACCGTCGCCTCGCTCGACGCCCGGCTGGAAGCGTTTGAGCGGGAAACCGGGCACCAAGTCCTCGTTTACGTCGGTGAAACGACCGGCGGCGTCCCCATCGAGGAGTGGGCCGTCAAGGCCTTTGAGGCCTGGAAAGTGGGCCGCAAAGGTCTCGACGACGGCTTGGTCCTCTTCATCATGGCCGGGGACCGCAAGGTCAGGATCGAGGTCGGCTACGGGCTCGAGGACCGTGTCCCGGATGCCAGCGCCTTCCGGATCATCGATGGGATCCTCGTGCCGGGCTTCCGGAGCGGAAGCCAGGACGCCGCCGTTTCGGAGGCCGTGGCGAGTCTCCTCTCGCTCATTTCAGGCCGTGACGAGGGGACGGCGCCTCCCGGACGGAATCCGTCTTCCGGGCTCCGCCGGGGCGGGTCGGTGGTCAATACGGTGTTTGTTGTCATAGCGTTTGTCTTTTTCCTGATCCTCCTCATCACCCACCCATCACTGGCCCTATGGCTGCTGATCAATATCATCTCGGGAGGCCGGGGCGGCGGCGGGAGCGGCGGCGGATTCAGCGGCGGGGGAGGGCGCTCGGGCGGCGGCGGCGCGTCCGGGTCGTGGTGAGGGAGGCGTCAAATGATATTCGGGCATCGTAGCAAACTGCTGCGGGTGATCGACGCCGCGCGGGTGAAGGAGGCCATCGAGGCCGCGGAGCGCCGGACCTCGGGCGAGATCCGTGTTTCCGTCGCCCCGTTTTTCTGGGGACCGGTCCGGCGGGTCGCCGAGAAGGCTTTCCGCAGGCTCGACATGCACCGGACGAAGGACCGGAACGGGGTTCTGCTCTTCATCGTTCCTTCCCGCAAACGCTTTGTCGTCCTCGGGGACGAGGGGATTCACGCCCGGGTGGGGCAGGATTTTTGGGAATGCGTGGCGTCTCTCATGTCCACGCACTTCCGGAAGGGCGAGTTCACGGAAGGACTGGTCCGCGGGATCGAGGAGGTCGGCCAGCAACTGGCCGCCCATTTCCCGTTCGACCCCGCATCCGACGTCAACGAACTGCCCGACGATATCGATTTTGGAAAAACCGGTCGGAAGGAGAGGAAATGAAGAAAATGACCCTGATGATCATCGCGCTGTCCGTTTTGCTGGCCTTTGCGGCGTGCCGGCAATCCGCGGAAAAACTATCCTACCCCGTGACGAAAAAGGTCGGTCAGGTCGACGACTATTTCGGGGCCAAGGTTGCCGACCCCTACCGCTGGCTCGAGGATGACAACGCCGCGGACGTCAAGGAATGGGTCCAGGCCGAGAACGCCGTGACCTTCGGCTACCTCGGGAAGATCCCCTTCCGGGAAAAGATCAAGCAGCGGCTGAACGAAATCTTCAACTACCCGCGGTACTCCTCCCCCTTCCGGGCCGGGGAATATTACTTCTTCTACAAAAACGACGGCCTCCAGAACCAGTCCGTCTGCTACATCCAGAAAGGGCTGGACGGGACGCCCGAAGTCTTCTTCGACCCCAACGCCCTTTCCCCGGACGGCACGGTGCGCCTCGGCATCATCAGCGTCTCCCGCGACGACCGCTACGTCGCCCTGTCCCGGGGCGAGGCCGGGTCCGACTGGTCCGAGATCCGGGTCATGGAGGTCGCGACGAAAAAGGAGCTCCCGGACCGCGTGCAGTGGGTGAAGTTTTCCGGGGCGGCCTGGCAGGGGAACGGTTTCTATTACAGCGGCTACGATAAGCCCGCCCCCGGCCAGGAGCTCAAGGCCAAGAACGAGTTCCAGAAGATCTTCTTCCATAAACTTGGCGACCCCCAGGCGACGGACGCGCTCGTCTACGAAGATAAAGAGCATCCCCTGCGCTATCTCGGGGCCGGGACCACGGAGGACGAAAAGCTCCTATTCCTGAGCGTGTCGGAGGGGACGAGCGGAAACGAGCTCTACGTCAAGGACCTCACCAAGAAAAAAGCGGCGTTCGAGCCTCTGGTCAAGGGATTCGAAAACGACAGCGCCCCGGTCGACGCGGTGGGCGGCAAGGTCCTCGTCTACACGAACATCGACGCCCCGAATTTCCGGGTCGTGCTCGTCGATCCGAAGTCGCCGGCCCGAGAGGGCTGGAAAACCGTGATCCCCGAGAAACCCGAGGTCCTGAGCGGGGCTAATGCTTCCGGCGGCTACCTGTTCTGCGACTACCTCAAGGACGCCAACACCAAGGTCACCCAGCACGATCTCGCCGGCAAGCTCATCCGGGAGATCGAACTGCCGGCCCTGGGTACCGCGGGGGGGTTCGACGGGAAACGGGACGAGAAGGTCCTGTTTTACACCTTCACTTCGTTCACCTATCCTCCGACGATCTACCGCTACGATCCGGCCTCGGGCCGGTCGGAGGTTTTCCGCCGGAGCGAGGTCAAATTCGACCCCGCCGATTACGAGACGAAGCAGGTTTTCTACGCGAGCAAGGACGGGACGAAGGTCCCGATGTTCATCGTCCACAAGAAAGGGCTGACGCTCGACGGGAAAAATCCGACCTACCTCACCGGTTACGGCGGCTTCAATATCAGCGAGCAACCTTCGTTCAGCCCCAGCTATCTCGTCCTTCTCGAGAACGGCGGCGTTTTCGCCCTGGCCAACCTCCGGGGCGGCGGCGAGTATGGAGAGGCCTGGCACAAGGCCGGGATGCTTCTCAACAAGCAGAACGTCTTCGACGATTTCATCGCCGCGGCCGAGTACCTCATCCGGGAAAACTACACGTCGAAAGACCGCCTGGCTATCGCCGGCGGCTCGAACGGCGGCCTTCTCGTCGGGGCGGCCATGACCCAGCGGCCGGACCTCTTCAAGGTCGCCCTGCCCGCGGTCGGGGTCATGGACATGCTCCGCTTCCACAAGTTTACCGTAGGCTGGGGTTGGGCCGTCGAATATGGCTCGAGCGACAACGAGAAGGACTTCAAGAACCTTTACGCTTACTCGCCGCTGCACAACATCAAGCCCGGCGTCTGCTATCCCGCGACTTTGGTTACGACCGCCGACCACGACGACCGCGTCGTTCCGGCCCACTCGTTCAAGTTCGCGGCCACGCTCCAGGAGATGCAGGCCTGCGCGAACCCGGTGATCATCCGCATCGAGACGCGCTCGGGGCACGGCTCGAGCAACTTGAGCAAGGCCATCGACGCCTTGACCGACACTTGGTCGTTTATGTTCACCAATATGGGGGTCACGCCCGCATACAAGTGACTTCCTGATTTTCGACGGTCACAGGCCGGGGGCCGGGCAGTGACCTCCAAGAATCCGGCGCGGCGGACCTTAGTGTTTATCCTGCGGGGTCTTCTTGCCGGCTTCGATCTGGGCTTTCAGCCTGGCAACCTCATCCTGGGCCTTGGCCAGTTTCTGGCTCGTCTCGTCGATCTGCTGCATGATGACGTCCCGGGGCGTCATGGTGTTCAGGTTGTTGGATTCCTGGAGCAGAATGTTCATCTTGTCCGTTAAGAGATCGACCTGTTCACTGGCGGCCTTCAACCGGGCCTCTGGGGTTTTTCCGGAAGCCGAAGATGCCGGATCCGACGAATCTCCGGACTCGAACACCGTGGGTCCGCTGGGGAGGACATTGGGAACGATCGTGCGAACCGGGGCCGCATTGGCCGCGTTTGGCTCCAGGCCGGCCGACGGTTCGAGATTTTCCTCAGCCGAATTCGGCTCTGCGGCTAAATCCGGCACGATGATGATGGCCGGGGTTTTATGCACGGCGGTCAGATCGACGTTGGTGACAACCCTGGCCCGGTTCCCTTTAAGGCCCTCGCGGCGCGCCTTTTCCTGCCGGGAGAGCTCGACGACGCTCTGGGCGCTGAGCGACCCGGCCACGATCAGAAATAACGCGATGGCGATTCTTTTCTTCATGTGACGGCTGCCTAAGGAGTCGGTCCCTTCGTCCTCAGCGGATGATCTGGTAGATTTCCCTCCAGGACTTGATCTGGAGCAGGGACCCGATCGGCTGTTCGAGCATTTCGATCGTGGAATTGTACTCCTGTATGAAGACTTCTCTTTTATTGACGTTGCCTGAACGCCCGACGTCACCGACAGTCACGGCCCGGCGGGCCTTGCTCGCCATCTCGAGATACTCGGGGGGCACAATTTGGGCCGATCTGAGGGCCGTGCCGCCGACGGGATTGCCGGCGCTCCCGGGACGGATGATCCGGCCGTAGAGCTGTCCGGCGCCGGCCAGGTTGGCGCAGGGGTTGACAGCTTCGATGCTCCCCGGCAGGGTGCTGAAATAGAGCGTATAGTCCGAGGTGACGGGATCGGCCCAAACCTTGAACCCGACTCCGAGGCCGTTGACCTTGTCGCCGACCTGTGAAAGGGCCGGGAGGTTGAGGACATTCCGATCCCCGATATACCACTCGACCGTGGCGCTTGGGGCGCCCGTGTCGATAAGCCCTACGAAGGAGTATTGCCTGTTTGACGGCGCGCCCTCGTCGCCACCCGTCCCGAAGTAAATCCGGGGTGTCGGGGAGGTCGCGAAGGGATCCATCCAGACCGCCGGTTTGGTGATGATGGGATAGTAGAGGAAGTCGGTGTAGATGGCGGCGAGGTTCCAAGAGTTGGGGTTGGTATTCGTCACGTCCATTTTGTAAAGCCGCCCGTCGAGATCGCCGACATAAACCGATTCGATTTTTCCGTCATTGTTGGAATCCAGAGCCGTGGGCGACGCGACGATGGCAACGGGGATATCCGTATACTTGTACGGCCGGCGCGTGCCGGACATCGTGCCGTTGGCATTGGTGTCGGCGTTGGCGACGGTCACCGTCCGGACGATCGTACCGTCATCGATCCTGACGACGTAGAAGTTCCGGCCGGCCGTGCTCGAGCCGACGTTATTATAGCCGGACCCCATGAAGGCCACCCAGCGTTCCGTGCCGCTGACATTGACTTTCCCGATCGCGGGGACGGACCACGTCTCGCCCATGGTGGCTTGGTTGGAGGAATTCTTGTGCGTGATCTCCCATAACGGCCGGGGATTTAGCGGGTCGCTGATATCCAAGGCCCAATAATAATTCACTCCGGTGGTGAAATTGCTGTCGATCACGCTTCCTTTGCCCGGGCCCTGGCCGCAGAGGAGGACCGTTTTCCATACCCCCCCGATCTGGACATCGGCGACCGCCGGGGAGCCGTCCACAAAGACGTCATGGGAGTAATAGCGCGTCGTGTTGGTCGCGACCTTCCACGTGCTGGTCAACTTGGGAAGGAGGTTGTAGGGGATGAAACCCCAGAGCTCTATGCCGCTCGCGACGTCGAAGCAATGGAGCATGCCGTCGTTGGCCCCCACATAGAGGACCTTGGCCCTTGCGGCGTTGGCCGTTTTGAAGAGGTCATAACCGGTCCCCATAAAAGCCGCATCTCCCGCCGGAGGCCCGACGATGATCGGCGAGGAATGGTTGATGTCGCCGAGTTTCCATTCCCGGCCCCGGCCGCGGATAAAGTTGATCAACCCCGCGTCATCGTTTTGGACATCGCTGAGAAACGCTTTGTTGACCAGCGCGGAGTTCGTGCTGGTGAAATCGGTTCGCACGAGAGGGTTGGTCAGGACTTTGTTATTCCGGATCGCCGTATAGATCGTCCGGTCGTCCGGGTTGCGGTCCCGCAGAAGAAGGCCGGCGTCCCAGAGGATTTCCGTGCCTGATTGGAGGGTCCGGCCCGTAGCCGAATCGAGGTCCGAGGTTGTCACGGTGCTCAAGGCCGAGGAGGACCCTCCGGAGAGGGTCATCGTCGTCACGTCGTACGCCCGGAGCTGACCGTCCCAACCCGGGTAGATAAACGACGACCCGATGACGAGCTTCGTGGTCTGCCCGCTCTTGACAATGGTCGCGGCCGCCGAAGCCCTGGAATATTCCTGCCGGAGGACATATTCATACTCCAGGGTGAGCCCGGAAATCGAGGGCGTATCGAACGAGGCCCCGGTTATCGGAACTCCGGTGGGATCCGTCATCGGGTCCTCGGGGGCGGACAGAAGGAGCCGCCAGCGGAGGTCGGCGCCGAAGTGCTTGAAACTGTACCAACCGACATCTGTTCCGTTGGTAACGGGCGCAATTTCATTGCCGATCCAACGTCCGATATGCTGCGACGAGACGTCGGGGACGTAAAACTCCCAGTTGGCGCCGCCGTCATTGGAGAGCCAGAGTTCGACTTTCAGGCCGGAGTTCGATTGGCCCCGCCAGGTCTGATTCAGGCTGGCCAGGCGGATGCGGGTGACGGCGTGGAGCCGGTCGTCGAGCGGGATCGCCCCGTCCAGCCCGATGTTCGTGGACTGGGCCTGGCCGTTCAGCGTGAAGACATCGGCCAACATATTGATGACGAGATAATAATCTCCGCTGTCATTGGCGTCGGCGAGGATGATGTCATAATCCCCGTCTTTGTCGAAGTCCAGCGGTGTCAACATGTCGACGTCGTTGCTCCCTGGGATGATGGGGGCGCAGGCGTTCAGGCATTTGAAATCCCAGGAGACTTCTTTCACGGTTTCGGGCAGGCCGTCCGGGCCTGTCACGGTCACGTCGACCAAGCCCTTGTTCAGGAGCATCCACATGTGGGCCGGCGGATTTCCGGTATTGACGTGGTCACCGGCGGCGAAGATGTCGGGCCAGCCGTCATTGTTGAAATCCTTCGTCGCGATTCCGACCGGGGAAACGCACGTCGCGGCGAACGCGGGGGGGATGGCGATGTCCATCCGGGTGAAATTCCCGTGGCCGTCGTTTTCGTAATACGCCAGATAGGTAAATTCGTGGTTGACCGTGCCGACGATGATATCGATGTCGCCGTCCTTGTCGAAGTCCGCGGCGCTGATGCAGGATCCGCCGCGGTCCCCGGTGAAGCCGTCCCGCCGGTCGTAGTTGAGCTGGGAGACCGTCCAGTTGTTGATGTTCCCGGCCAGCGCGGCGCCCGGGTTCCGGACGAGGAAGATCTTATCCTGACTGGCGACAAGGATATCGATATCCCCGTCGTTGTCGATATCGACGGAACACAGATGGTTGCCGGCCCAGTTGGCATAGATCCCGGCCGCCGTGAACTTGGCCGTGAAATCGAGGCTCGGCGAGGACCCGTGCGGGCTGAAATTGGGGACCGTCAGCGTCCCTTTGTTGATGTACATGGCGGCCATGAAGTTGTTATAGGCGAAATCGTCGTTGTCGTCCCTCATTAAAAAGAAGTCGAGCTTGCCGTCGCCGTTGTAGTCGCCCGTGGTGATCGCGGACCCGCCTGTGTTCGTGTTGAATGTATCGAAACCTTTCTTGTGCTGGGCGTCGAGCTGAGACGCCGTGATCGTGAAATTTGCGGCGTGGACCGTGGCGTAATTATTCTGGATGAAGACCAAGGCCGACATGGGGTTGCTCTGTCCCTGCGCCTGGCGCCAGATGTCCAGGCCGATGAGGTCCGGGTAGCCGTCGGCGTTGAAGTCCCCCGCATCGCAGACATAAATGCGTCCGCCCATGCTTCCGGGATTGGTCATCATGAAATTCGCCCCCAGCCTGGGGAGTTCGATGGGCGCCGGCGGCCAGCCGTAGACGGAGCTGTTGCCGTAATCCTTGTAGGCCTGCACGGTGATCGTTAGGTTGGGATCATTGGGGTCGGGGACGATCTTTGTTTTGGAGTGGAAATCTTCCGTGAAGCTTTTCCGTGCCGTCACGCACGTCTGAGCCAGGAGTTTCAAGGCCATGGCCCCGGCCGCGACGACCAGGATGAAAACGAGGATCTTTTTGCTTGTCTTGTTCATAGCATACTCCGTGTTAGGGATTCGTCCCCCCCGTTTGGATGCCGATGAGGATTTCGAGCCTGGAGGTCGAAAGAATCCGGTTGCCCGACCGTATGACGCCGATGCAGACCAGGAGGGCATCGGACGGGTCGGCCATAGGCGAGCCCGCCTCGTCGTCGATGAGAAAGACCGTGTAGGTCCGTGACAGGTCATCGGTCCCCGTCCTCGTCTTGGTGAAAGGCTGGTCCTTAAAAAGAACGCCGTTGTTGGCCGTCGGAATCGGGACGAGCGCGAGGATATCGCTGTCTGTTTTCTTCTGGAAGTAGTTCGCGTCATGCGGGAGGTCGATCCCGGCGGGGGTCCGGAAGCAGTTGTCCGGGAGGTTGGTCCACAGGCCGTCAAAGAAGTTGCCCTCGATCAAGAACCGGGCCGCCTCGAAGCCCGCTTCGGCCGTGTTGAAGGCCTCCTCCTGGTCGCGGACGCTTCCCGAAACCTTGGGAGCCGTACCGCTGACCGTCAGGATGGCAACGCCCACGGCCAGCATGAAAGCGATCACGAGAATGACGACGATGAGCGTTGAGCCCCGCTCCGGGCATTGATGTGTTGGTCTCATCGTTCCCCCCGATTGTAAAGGCCCAGGGACAGGTTCCGGATGTTGGACGTGGATTCGAGCAGGAAGCGCCGGTGCAGGTCGTCCGTTGCGGCCGCCGCTGAATTCGCCATGGCCGGCCGCCGGTAGTTGTGGATGGCCGCGTCGGGCGTCCCGGAGACGCTGACGAAGCGGCGGGGGGTCCGGCCGAGGAGCTGGATACGGATCTGCCGGATGAGGGCCACCTGGTCCGGCGACCAGCCGGCATTCCATTCCTGGAAACCGTCGAGCAGGCCGTCGTTGTTGAAATCGCCGTTGTATTGGACTTGGAAGTTCTCGATATTCTGGGCGATGGGGTAATGGACGCCGTTGTTTGTCCGGTAGAACACGCCGCCCTCACCGCCGCCGATATAGCCGTTGACGCCCGCCGTTAGACCCGTGAAGTTGCCGGTCACGTCCAGCCAATACTCAATGACGTCGATGAAGGTCACCAGGCCCCCGTCGTAGTTGTTGGAGTCGGCGCATGTCCCGGACAGGCCCCCCGGGGGATCGATTCCCGGGGCCAGGCCGGGCGAAAAATTGAGCCTCTCGTTCGTCCCTCCCGTCGAGTGGGTGACATGGGTGATCTGGCGGACCTCGCCGGCGCGGCAGGCCGCGGCCGGATTGGGAAGGACGAGGACGATCTTGTTGTCGTAGAAAGCGTCCTCATAGGGGTAATTCTCGAAGCTGTAGTCATCGATATCGAGCGGGACCGCGGAGCCCTGGTAGTTTCTGATCGGCAAGGACAGGGGGATCTCGATGTTTCCGAGGATCCGAAGCCGGTCGGGCCTGACGCCGGAGGCAGCGCCCTGGTCCTCGTTGTCGACGCCCTCCAGCGCGAACATGTTGAACTGCTCGGGAAGGCCGGCGCCGGCCATCCGCGTGTCCCTCATCATGAAGTACATCGCCGACCGGACGTCGTGCTGGATCTCCGTATACTGCTGCTGGTCGACGGAGATCTGGTTGCTCTTGCTGTAAACGGCCAGCGCGGCGATGATGACTATGAGCATGATCGTGCTGCCGATGAGGAGCTCGATCATCGTGAAACCTTTCGGTCCCCGGCGGGCGGACGACGAAATCTCCGTTCTGCTCATATTCTCACCTGCCAATCTGGGTCTCCATTCGGGCCCGCACTTTTCGGCCTTCGGGATCGGCGATTAAATCGCTCTGGTTCGCCGAAGCTTGGGCAGGTCCAAACACAAGGACCCTAACGGAAAATTGCGGGTCCTGGAACGATACGACGGTGATTCGACGGTAGTCGGGCTTTCCATCGACATTGACGTCGATCATCTCATCATTGATCGGCGGCACGGCCGACAGTTCGTCGCGAGTCATGGTCCGGAGGGAATCGATTTCCTGTTGGGCCAGGAAAACGGCGTTGGCGATCTCGCTCGCCCGGGCGTTGTTCATGATCCCCATCATGAAGAGCTGAATGAGGCCCAGCACGGCGACGGCTACGAGAAACACCCCGATGAGGACCTCAATCAGGGAAAATCCCTTCCGTATGCCCTGTTTCCCGGTCATTCGATGAGCCATCTGCGCCCTCTCTTCATGCGTGTCTCACCCGCTGCTCGCCTTGTCGTACCGGATGGATCCCCCGCCGAAGACCGTGAGAATCCTCAGGTCCGGCTGCCGCTTGCCCTTGAGCTTGAGGCTCTGCAGGGTCACCGAGTTGCGGGTGCTGTCGAACCCTTCGAGGATCCCCAACGAGGAGAACTCGACCGAGGAGCTCGCCGGCAGGTTGATCGTCACGACATAGCGCGGGGAGATGATTTTCGTCAGGAAGCCCGGCACGGCTTCCCAGACGCCCGCCGCGGCTTCCCGCTCGAGGATGACCCGCCAACTGCCGCCCACCTGGGCGAACCGGACGCGGTGGCTGATCTTGTTGTCCACGGCCCGGAACCTGGCCTGCTGCAGGGTCGTCTGGATGTCACGGGCGCTGTTCTCGAGGTCCCTGGTCTCCAGGCTGTTCATGATGCCGGGAATCATCGACACCATCAGCATGCCCATGATTGCCACGACGACCAGGACTTCGATCAGGGTGAAGCCTCGTTCCCTCATGCGGATCTCCATAGCGATTCTGCCCTACCCTTCAAAAAGAAAGCATATTCCGCGCTCATTCTATGAGATTTGCCCGTTGGATGCAAATCGCGTCTCCCTTTTCTCTGGGATGATTCCACCGCGGCCATCATGACATGGGCCCATCCCCGGGGGAATCACCTCCAGGGGTGATTTCTCCGAGCATTTTCTCAGCCAGGATATCACCCCAAACGGCTAGCCAAATTTGACCAAGAAGATCCGAGGATTATTGGATTTTCATCTTCTCCAGGAGCGGCCTCCACCTGTCCATGAGCTCTTTGTTGAGGTCGTTCGGCGGTTGGGCGTCGGCCGGGAGAAAGGGCTTGTAGGGGTGGGCCTGGGAATATCCCTCGAATTCCCTCCGGAGCTTGTTCAATTCCTCGGGTTTCGTCAGGAGGTCGATGGCCGACGCGGCGATCGCTTTGGCCCCGGCGTTCAAACCTTTCCAGGCAAGGGATCCGTATCCCGCCGTCACGGTCGACCAATGATGGCTGATCGCGCCCGGGACGTTGCCGGGGAATTGGATGGTCGCGGTCGGGGCGATGAGCGTAACGTCGCCGACGTCCGACGACCCACCGCCCACGAACAGGCCGCTCGGGGCCTCGAGCTTGTCCACGCGCGACGGCATCCCCGTCTGTTCCGCGCCGAGCTCCTTCTGAAGCGCCTTGGCGAAGGTCTGCTCCTCTTCGTTCCAGGGGGGCATGCCGACAAGCTCGATGTTCTTCTGGAAGAGCTCGGCCGCCGCCTTGTTGGCGTGCCGCTGGTGGACGGCGCTGATGACCCTCGGCGGAAGAAGGTCCGTGCCCGAGGCGAGGGCGCCGGCCTTGGCGCAGTTGATGACGCGCTCGTATGTTTCGAGAAGCAGTCCGTCCGTGTTCCGGACATAATACCAGACGCTCGCGCGGTCCGGGACGACGTTGGGCGCTTCACCGCCCTCGAGGATGACGTAATGGATCCGCGTGGAGAGGGGCGTATGCTCCCGGAGGAAGTTCGCGGCCACGTCCATGATCTCGACCGCGTCGAGGGCGCTGCGGCCGGCCCACGGCGCCCCGGCGGCATGAGCGGTCCGGCCCTTGAAGGTGAAGATGGCCGAAAAAATAGCGTTGCCGCTCACGCCGTAGTCTGTGCCGAAATTCGACGAACTGTGGTTGTCGATGACGGCCTCCACGCCGTCGAAGAGACCGGCCCGGATCATGTAGGGCCGGCTGGCCACGATCTCCTCGGCGGGCGACCCGAAGACCTTGATCGTCCCCTTGAGCCCGAAGGCGTCCATGGCGTCCTTCACGGCGATGGCCGCGGCCGCGGCCGCCGTGCACATGGTGTTATGTCCGCAACCGTGCCCCGGTGCTCCTTCGACGACCGGATCTTTCTTCGGCACCCGGCCCTTTTGCGAGAGCATCGGGAGGGCGTCGAATTCCCCGAGCAGTCCGATGACCGGCCGGCCGGAACCGTACGTCGCCACGAAGCACGTCGGCATGCCGGCCAGCCCGCGTTCGACCTTGAAGCCGGCCTGCTCCAGGGTGTCGGCCAGGAGCTTGGACGATTGGAACTCCTGGAGCCCGAGCTCGGCGTATTCCCAGATGGCGTCCGAGATCTTTCCGAACTTTTCCACGGTTTCGGACCGGGCCAGCCAGTCGAGCGCCAGTTGCTTCTCCCTGGCGATTTTCGCCTTGGGTGCCGGGAGTCCGGATTGGACCGCGCCTAAGAGGAGGATCAAACAAAGGAAGGGTGACCATTTATGGACATTGGCGCTTTTCATGTGCGTCCTCCGAGCCTGCGGATTTGGCCGGGACGGCCCGAAAACTTCATATACACCAGTCGCAAGAAGGGGTCAAATCTTCATTCTGCCACTTTTTTCATTCCAAGGCCTGGGCGCTCCCTGCCTCTCGATTTATTCGCCTTAAACTTCGCCGGATTTCTTTGCGATCTTCCTCTTCTCATTCAGCCAAAAGTGGCAGAATGAAGATTTGACCCCTTCTTATTTCTGGTTGTATTTCCGGCCGACCTGCCATAAAATTTGGGACTTCGGAATCCGGACATGAAGGGAAGAATTCGATGAGCATCAATAGACGGAATTTCCTGAAGATGACGGCCGGCGCGGCGGGCGCCTACGGGGTCGCGACAGCGGCGATCGGGAGCGCGGAGGCCGGACAGGCGGTCCCCTCGGCGCCGCCGAAGGACACGTCCATCAGCCGGCTCAAGCCCATGACCGCCGGAATCGTCCCGATCACCGACGACGAGCGCCGGGCCCGTATGGAGAAGGCCCGCAAGCTCATGGCGGAAAACAAGCTCGCCGCCATCGTCATCGAGGGCGGGACGGGGCTCGTCTATTTCACGGACGTGAGCTGGTGGCTGAGCGAGCGCGTCCTCGCTTGGATCCTCCCGGCGAAGGGCGAATTGGCTTGGGTCTGCCCGAAGTTCGAAGAGGACCGGGCCCGGGAGCTCATCCGCTTCGGCGCCGACATCCGGACCTGGGAAGAGGACGAGAGCCCCTACAAGGCCATCAGGAAAGTCTTCGATGACCGGGGGATCCGGTCCGGCCGCGTCGGGATCGAGGAGCGCGTCCGCTTCTTCGTCTACGACGGCCTGAGGAAAGAAGCGGCCGGCCTCGAGTTCGTGATCGCCGACCCGGTGACGGTCGGCTGCCGGTCCATCAAGTCCCCGGCCGAAATCGCCCTCATGCAGCGGGCCAATGACATTACGGTTGAAGCCTACAAGGCCGCGATCGCCATGTTGAGGGAAGGCATGACCAAAAGCGACTTCAGCGCCAACGCCTCGGCCGCGTTCCGGGCCCTCGGGGCTCCGGGCGGGATTGGCGCGAGCTTCGGCGAGCAGTCGTCGCTCCCGCATGGCAGCATCAAACCCCGGAACCTCCGGGACGGCGACATCGTGCTGATGGACGGCGGCTGCAGCGTCGGCGGATACCAATCGGACGTGAGCCGGACGGTCGTCTTCGGGAAAGCGACTCAGAAGCAGCGCGACGTTTGGGAGGTCCAGCAGAAGGCCCAGCTCGCCGCCTTCCAGGCCGCCAGGCCCGGCGTACCCCACGAGGACGTGGACGCCGCCGCCAGAAAGGTCATCACCGCCGCCGGATTCGGGCCGGGCTACAAGCTGCCGGGGCTGCCTCACCGGACGGGCCATGGCATCGGCATGGACGGTCACGAGTGGACCTATCTCGTGAAGGGGAACAAGGCGCCCATCCAGCCCGGGATGTGCTTCACCGACGAGCCCATGATCGTCATCCCCGGGGAGTTCGGCGTCCGTCTCGAAGACGATATCCACATCACCGGGGACGCGGCGAAATGGTTTACGGAGCCCAGCCCGTCCATCGAGAAGCCGTTCATTTAGCCGCGATCCGCGTCCGGCCTGTTCCTCCCGGCCCCGGGCACCCGCCGGCGGCGGAGGTTTGACCGCCTTTTTCCCCTATGTTATAAAGGATGAAGTTCGGAGGAGGAAGAGTATGGTCCGAGTCAGATTCGCGCCCAGCCCCACGGGCTTCCTCCACGTCGGGAGCGCCCGGACGGCCATCTTCAACTGGGCCTACGCCCGTCACACCGGAGGCGCCTTCCTGCTCAGGGTCGAAGACACCGACATGAAGAGGTCCGAGGCGCGTTTCCTCGACGAGATCCTGGCCGATCTCAAGTGGCTTGGCCTCGACTGGGACGAGGAGCCGATCTTCCAGAGCCGCCGTTTCAGCGTTTACCGGGAGAAAGCCGAAGAGCTCGTCGCCGCCGGGAAGGCCTATAAAGAGGGAGACGCTATCCTCTATAAGGTCCAGCCCGGCCGGACGGTCGGTTTCGACGACCTCATCCACGGGCGGATCGCGGTCGAATCGGAGACGATCAAGGACCAGGTCATGATCAAGTCGGACGGCTCGCCGTCCTACAATTTCGCCTGCGTCGTGGACGACGCTTTCCTCAAGATCACCCACATCCTCAGGGGCGACGACCACATTAGCAACACCCCCAAGCAGATCCTCTTTTACGAGGCGTTCGGCCTCGAGCCCCCCCGGTTCGGACATATGCCCCTCATCCTCGGGACGGACGGGGCCAAGCTCTCGAAGCGCCACGGCGGCGTTTCGGTCGAGGAATACAGGAGGGAAGGGTTCCTGCCGGAGGCCCTGGCCAATTACCTCATCCTCCTCGGCTGGATGCCGGGGGACGGCCGCGAGGTTATGCCTCTCGGCGAGGCCGTCAAGCTCTTCGATATCGCCGAGATGAACGACGTCCAGGCCAAGTTCGACATCCAGAAGCTGCGCTGGCTGAATAGCGAATACATCACGAACAAGCCGGACGGCGAGCTCCTGACCCTCGTCAAGCCCCGGCTCGCCGCGGCCGGAATGGATCCCGCCGCGGTCCCCGACGGATACCTCGCCCGGGTCCTCGGGCTCTACAAGGTCCGCCTCAAGACTCTGAACGATTTCCCGGCCATGACCGACTGTTTTTTCCGCGAGGACTTCGCCGTCGAGGAGGAGGGGAAGGCCCAGCTCGAGAAGCCGGAGAGCCGGGAATTCCTGGCCGTCCTGGCCGACCGCCTCGCGGGGCTCGACCCGTTTGCCCACGACACGATCGAAAAGGCCTTCCGGGATTTCGTCGAGGAGCGGAAGATCAAGGCCGGCCTGGTCATCCACCCCGCCCGGATGGCCGTCAGCGGCAAGACCAAGGGCGCCGGCCTCTTCGAGATGATGGAGGTCCTGGGCCGGGAACGCACCGTCGCGCGACTGAGGAGAGCCGCCCATGGATGAGACGCCCAGGCCCAAAGGCAACTTTGTCCGCGAGATCATCGATGAGCACCTCCGGAACGGCCGCTTCACGCACGTCCGCACCCGGTTCCCGCCCGAGCCCAACGGCTACCTCCACATCGGCCACGCCAAGTCGATCTGCCTGAACTTCGGCCTGGCCCGGGATTATAAGGGGCTGTGCAACCTCCGGATGGATGACACGAACCCCGAAACCGAGGACATGGAGTACGTCGATTCCATCAAGGCGGATATCCGCTGGCTCGGCTTCAATTGGGAGGACCGCGAGTTTTATGCCTCCGATTATTACGACCAGCTCTACCGGTGGGCGGTCGAGCTGATCAAGAAAGGCGTGGCGTATGTCTGCGATCTGAGCGTAGACGAGGTCCGTGAGTACCGGGGCACCGTCAACCGGCCGGGGAAGGAGAGCCCCAACCGGAACCGCTCCGTCGAGGAGAACCTCGACCTCTTCGCGCGGATGAAGGCCGGCGAATTTCCCGACGGGTCGAAGACCCTGCGGGCCAAGATCGACATGGCCAACCCGAACATGCTCATGCGCGACCCCCTCATGTACCGCATCCGGCGCGAGCACCACTACCGGACCGGCGACGCCTGGTGCATCTACCCGACTTACGACTGGGCGCACGGCCAGAGCGATTCGATCGAGGGCGTCACCCATTCGATCTGCACCCTGGAGTTCGAGGTCCACCGGCCGCTTTACGATTGGTATCTCGACCAGCTCGGCGTCCACCATCCCCAGCAGATCGAATTCGCCCGGCTCAACCTGAGCCACACGGTCCTCAGCAAGCGGCGGCTTCTCGAGCTCGTCGAAGGCGGCCTCGTCAGCGGCTGGGACGACCCGCGCATGCCGACGATCACGGGCTTCCGGCGGCGCGGTTACACGCCCGAGAGCATCCGCCATTTCGCCGATATCATCGGCGTCGCCAAGGACAACAGCATTGTGGACATGGCCCTGCTCGAGATGTGCGTTCGCGAACATTTGAACAGAACGGCGCCGCGGGTCATGGCCGTTCTGCGGCCGCTCAAGGTCGTCATCACGAACTATCCCCAGAAAAAAATCGAGGAGTTTGACGCCGTCAACAATCCCGAGGACCCCGCGGCCGGGATCAGGAAGGTTCCGTTCGCCCGCGAGCTCTGGATCGAGCGCGAGGATTTCATGGAGGAGCCGCCGGCCAAGTTCTACCGGCTGGCCCCGGGGCGGGAAGTCCGGCTCCGCTACGCCTACTTCATCAAGTGCCAGGAGGTCCTAAAGGATGCCGCCGGGAACGTCGTCGAGCTCCGCTGCACCTACGACCCGGCGACGAAAGGCGGGGATTCGCCCGACGGCCGCAAGGTCAAGGCGACCCTGCACTGGGTTTCGGCGACCCACGCCGTCGAGGCCGAAGTCCGCCTTTACGATACCCTCTTCACGGTACGGGACCCCTCGAGCGTTCCCGAAGGCGGGGACTGGAAAGATTGCCTGAATTCGAAGTCGCTCGAGGTCCTGCCGGGCGCCAAGCTCGAGCCGGGCCTGCGCGACGCGGCGCCGGAAAGCCGCTGGCAGTTCGAGCGGATGGGATATTACTGCGTGGACCGGCGGGACTCAAAACCGGGCCGCCTCGTATTCAACCGGACCGTGACCTTGCGCGACGAATGGGCGAGGATCGTCAAAGCCGGAAGAAACGAAGGCCCGGGCGCATAAAAAAAGAGGTCCTCTTTCGAGGGCCTCAAGCACCCCCGCCCCGTCACTTTTTCAGGTATTTTTCGAACCAGCCGACGACTCGGTTGAGGACGTCAAGCCGGTGCTTCTCTTCGCGGGGACCGTGCCCTTCCCGCGGATAGACCACGAGCTCCGATTCCACGCCGTAACGCCTGAGCCCGCGGTGGAACTGGTAGCATTGTTCGACGGGGTCGGTCGTATCGTTTTCCCCGCAGAGCTGGAGGGTCGGCGTCTTGACCTTCCGGACAAACGTCACGGGCGACCGTGCCGTGAACAGGGGCAGGTTCTCGTAAGGATTGCCCAGGGCCCACGTATCCCCGATATTGACGCCGGCCGATTCGGAGCCGTATTCAAAGGCCAGGTCGGTCATGGGCGCGCCGGAGACCGAGGCTTTGAACCGCGTCGTCTGCGTCACCGCCCAGGCCGCCATGTAGCCGCCGTAGGACCAGCCCCCGATCCCGATCCGCTCCGGATCGGCGAGGCCTTGCTTGATCAGCCAATCCATGCCGGCCATGACGTCCCTGTAATCGCCGCCGCCCCAGTCGAAGCGGTTGCTGACCATGAAATCAAAACCGTAGCCCGTCGATCCCCGGACGTTCGGGGAAAGGACGACGAAGCCGTGCGCGGCCAGGAGTTGTCCCCACGCGTCGAAACGGTCCGTCCAGGCGCCGGTCGGCCCCCCGTGGACCAGGATGACCGCGGGCGATTTCGTTCCCGGCTTCAGGCCCTCGGGCCTGATTAGGGCGGCCTCGATGTCCTTTTTATCGAAACTTGGGTAGCGGACGATTTCCGGCCTGAGGAGCTTGACGTCATCCCAGTCTTTGTTGAAGTGGCTCACTTTTTCGGCCTGACCGGCCGCCGAGGCGACCCAGAGCTCCGGGGCCTGCGTCGCTGAATCGCCGACGAAGGCCAGCCCGAATTTTCCCTTGGCGTAAGAGCCGGCCTGAAGCGGCGGCGTCCACGCGGACTTTTCGGCCTTCCCGTCGAGCGTCACCGTGAAGAACGCGTTGCCGAAGCCCACGGACACTGCGGCGAAGAGATCTCCCCCGTCCCCCCAGACGAACGACCCGACGGGCCGGTCGATCGAACGCGCGGTGATGTTCCGGACCTCGCCGCCGGCCAGCGGCTGGACGACGATGTCATGCGCTTCGGGCCCCTCCCCACGGCACCCGATGTAGGCCAGCATGGCCCCATCCTTGGAGATCCTGAATCCCCTGAACGGCCCGGCCGGGGCCGATAGGAGCGTCATTTTGCCGTCGGCCGCGTTCACCCGGTAGATCTTATCCGAAAAAGCATCCTGCCGGGGATCGTCCGTCGCGTTGACGATGAGCGACGCCCCGTCGGGCGTCCAGACGTATTCCGAAACGCGCCACGCCCCCTGGAGGATGGTGCGGACGGCCTTGGACTCGACGTCCATGACCTGGAGCAGTTCCCGGTTCTCGGGCTTGTCGGCCACACGGGCGTCGTCCTTGTCCTTTTCCTTCTTTTCCTCCTCTTCGGTCTTGGGCGCCGTCGTTTCGAAGGCCAGACGGTTTCCGTCCGGGGCCCAATCGAAGGAGGAGATCCCGGTCTTGCTCTCGGTGAGCGCCCGGGCCTCGCCGCCGTCGACCGGGATCAGGTAGATCTGATTTTCGCCGTCGCGATTGGATAGGAAGGCCAGCGTCCGGCCGTCCGGCGACCAACGGGGCCGCGAGTCGGACTTGGTCGAGCCGGTAAACGGCTTGAGGGAACGGCCCGGGAGGTCATAAATCCAGATATTGCGTCGCTGGCCGGAGGGCTTGGCCGGTTCGGAGACGACCAGCGCGAGGCGCCGGCCGTCGGGCGAAAGCTGGAGGTCGCCGATCGACCAGCGCTTGAGCGTCATTTCGGGCGTGAGAGCCTTGGCCGGGCCGCCGGCCTGGGCCGCGAGCCCTTCCCGCGCACCGGCCGGGTCGCGGCCCGATCCGGCCGCTGGAAGAAACGCGAGGACCGTGGTCAGGGCCATAATGCAAAGGCCCGCCCGCCCGCGCGGGCGGGATGGAAGCTGGAGTCTTCGGATTGTCATGTTCTCCTCCTCGTGGCGCCGTGCCGTTCCTAGATATCCCACGATTCCCGGCCGATTTCAATCCCGTTGCTGAATTCCACGGGGCTGAGTCCGTGGAATCCAGAGAACGCGAGAGGGTGGGGCCTGGAACTCCTGCATCCCGGGTGCTACAATACGGGTGGTCGAGCGGAAGGCCGACGACCCGGCTGACAGTTCCCTGTACGATTTGCGGAAGAAGTTTGCTTCAGGGGAACGAAAGGGAGATGCTGAAAGGAATGCGGCCATGAGCAACGGGCCTGAAGACCAGCCCAAAACGAACGCCGGAGCGTCGGGCGCCGGGGACGTCATCCACGGGCCCACCCTGTTGACCGAGGACGACATTTACCTTTTCAAAGAAGGCAGCCATTTCCGGCTTTACGACAAGATGGGGGCCCACCATATGACCGCCCACGGCCGGGAAGGCACATGTTTCGCGGTCTGGGCGCCGAACGCGACACGGGTCTCCGTTATCGGAGACTTCAACGGCTGGGACCCGGAGCGGCATCCCCTGACGGCCCGCTGGGACGGCTCGGGGATCTGGGAAGGGTTCATCCCCGGGCTGGGAAAGGGCGCCGCCTACAAATACGATATCCGATCGGCCGCCCACGGGTTCCGGGCCGAAAAGGGAGACCCCTACGCCTCCTTCTGGGAAGTCCCGCCGCGGTCCGCTTCCGTTGTTTGGGACCTGGACTACGCCTGGTCCGACGGGGACTGGATGGCTGGCCGGAGAGAGCGAAACGCCCTCGGAAGCCCCATGTCCATCTACGAGGTCCACCTCGGCTCGTGGCGGCGCGTGCCCGAAGACAACAACCGGTCCCTCACCTACAGGGAAATCGCCCCGCGCCTGGCCGCCTACGCCAAGGAGATGGGCTTCACCCACGTCGAGATCCTGCCGGTGATGGAACATCCGTTTTACGGGTCATGGGGTTACCAGACGATCGGCTACTTCGCCCCGACGAGCCGCTATGGCTCGCCCCAGGACTTCATGTTTCTGGTCGACCATCTCCATCAGAACGGGATCGGGGTCATCCTCGACTGGGTGCCTTCGCACTTTGCGACCGACGGCCACGGTCTGGAGAACTTCGACGGCAGCCATCTCTACGAGCATTTGGACCGCCGCCAGGGGTTCCATCCCGATTGGAAGAGCGCCATCTTCAACTACGGGAGGCACGAAGTCCGGGAGTTCCTCATCAGCAGCGCCTTTTTCTGGCTCGACCGCTTTCACGCCGATGGCCTGCGCATCGACGCCGTGGCCTCCATCCTCTACCTGGATTATTCGCGCAAGGAAGGGGAGTGGCTCCCCAACGCTTTCGGGGGCCGGGAGAACCTCGAGGCCCTGGCCTTCATCAAGCGCCTCAACGAAGCGGTCTACGGCGCCTTCCCCGACATCCAGACCGTCGCCGAGGAATCCACGGCCTGGCCCATGGTCACCCGCCCGGTCTACCTGGGCGGCCTGGGTTTTGGGCTCAAGTGGAAGATGGGCTGGATGCACGACACGCTCGAGTATTTCCGGCAGGACCCGATCTTCAGCAAGTTCCGGCGCGACGACCTGACGTTCAGCCTTTGGTACGCCTATACCGAGAACTTCGTCCTGCCCCTGTCGCATGACGAGGTCGTCCACGGCAAAGGGTCGCTCGTCGGCAAGATGCCCGGCTTCGAGATGGACAAGTACGCCAACCTCAGGGCGCTTTTCGGCGCCATGTACACCTACCCGGGGAAAAAGCTGCTGTTTATGGGCGGCGAATTCGCCCAGTGGAAGGAATGGTCCCACGACGAGAGCCTGGAATGGCACGCCCTCGAGTACGCTCCCCACCAGGGCGTTCAGCGCTGGGTCCGGGATATGAACGAAGCGTACCGTCGCGAGCTGGCCCTGCACGAGCTTGATTTCGACCCGGCCGGGTTCGAGTGGATAGACTTCAACGACGTCGACAGCAGCATCGTCAGCTACTTGAGAAAGGGGAGCTCGACCCGGGACATCATCCTCGTCGTCGGCAATTTCACCCCGGTTCCCCGTTGGGATTATCGTGTCGGCGTCCCCGAGGGCGGCGTCTGGAAAGAGATACTGAACAGCGACGCTCGGGAATACGGGGGCGGCGGGTTGGGCAACGGCGGCGCGGCCGAAGCCGAGGCCCACCCGATCCACGGCCGGGACTATTCGCTCCGCCTGACGCTGCCGCCGCTCAGCGTCCTGCTCTTCAAAAAAGAGGCCGCCGGGGCGCCGGCCGGACGACAGGGAGACGAGGCATGAACAGGTTGATCTGCATCCACGGTCATTTCTACCAGCCCCCCCGCGAGAACGCCTGGCTCGAGGAAGTCGAAGTCCAGGACTCGGCGCGCCCATATCACGATTGGAACGAGCGGGTCACCGCCGAGTGCTACGAGCCCAACTCCGCGTCGCGGATCCTGGATGCCGAAGACCGGATCATCGACATCGTCAACAACTACGCTTCGATCAGCTTCGATGCCGGCCCCACACTCCTTGCCTGGATGGAAAATTCCAGCCCTGCCGTCTACCGGGCGATCCTCGACGGAGACCGGCAGAGCCGGGCCAGGTTCCGCGGTCACGGCAGCGCGATGGCCCAGGCTTTCAACCATCTCATCATGCCTCTGGCCGGAAGCCGCGACAAGCGGACCCAGGTCATCTGGGGGATCCGCGATTTCGAATCCCGGTTCGGCCGGAAGCCCGAGGGAATGTGGCCGCCTGAAACGGCGATCGACCTCGAGACGCTGGACATCATGGCCGAACAGGGCATCCTGTTCACGGTCCTTTCCCCTCACCAGGCGGGCCAGGTCCGGGATCTCAAGGGCGGCGAGTGGAAGGATGTGAGCGGGGGCCGGGTCGACCCGAGAATGCCGTACATTTGCATGCTCCCTTCCGGACGGCACATCGCCCTCTTCTTTTATGACGGCGCGATCTCCCACGACGTCGCCTTCGGCGACCTCCTCAGGAACGGCGAGCGTTTCGCGAAAAGGCTCGTCAAGGCCTTTTCCGGTGATCCGGCCGGGCCCGAGCTCGTCCACATCGCCACCGACGGCGAGACCTACGGACACCACCATCGCTTCGGAGACATGGCGCTGGCGTATTGCCTGAACTACCTCCAAGCGAACAAGCTCGCCGAGCCCACCGTTTATGGCGATTGCCTGGAACGGTTCCCGCCCGCGCGGGAGGCGCAAATTATCGAGAGGACCGCCTGGAGCTGCGCCCACGGCGTCGAGCGTTGGCGGAGCGACTGCGGCGACAGCACAGGGGCGAATCCCGGCTGGAACCAGAAGTGGCGCGGCCCTTTGCGTGAAGCCATGGACTGGCTCGGGGCCAAGGCGGCCGCCGTCTACGAGCAGGAGATGGCGCCCTTTTCCCAGGACCCGTGGGCTGTCAGGGACGAATACATCCAGGTGATTCTGGACCGCTCGCCGGAGGTGGTCGAGTCCTTTATCGCCGGTCACGTCCGGCGCCCCCTCGCCCCGCCCGAAAAAACGAGATTCCTCAAGCTCCTTGAGCTCGAGCGGCACGCCATGCTCATCTTCACCAGCGACGGCTGGTTTTTCGACGACATCTCGAACATCGAGACCGTCCAGGTTATCCAATACGCCTCCAGGGCCATGCAACTTATCCGGGACGTCACGGGCACGGACCTCGAGCCGGAATACGTGCGGAAACTGGGGAAAGCGGCGAGCAACGTGCCCGAGTACCGAAACGGTGCCCGGATCTATGACCTGTTCGTCCGCCCGGCCTTCGTCGACTTCCTCCGCCTGGGCGCCCATTACGCGGTCTCTTCGCTGTTCGAGGAATACCCGCAGGCGATGAAGATCGCCCATTATTCGGCGAGCGCCGACGCCTGCGAGCGGGCCGAGGTCGGGAACCGGAAGCTGGCCGTCGGCAAGGTAACGCTCCGATCGGCGATCACGCTGGAGGAGCATACGGTGAGCTACGCCGTCCTCCATCTCGGCGACCAGAACCTTACGGCCGGCGTCCGGGAGTTCGACGGGGTGAGCACGTTCCAACGCATGTGCCAGGGGATCCGGGAGGCCTTTGCCAAGGGCGACATGACCGCGGTCATCCGCCTGATCGACCAGGAATTCGGGGCGCGCAGCTATTCCCTCTGGCACCTCTTCATGGACGAGAGGAGGAAGGTCCTGGGCCGCATTCTCGAAACCACCCTGAGCGGGCTCGAAGCGGAATTCCGCCAGATCTTCCAGACGAACTACGCCACCATGCAGGCCCTGGCCGGGATGCAGATCCCGCTGCCCGAAGCGCTGGCCGTTCCCGCGGCCTTCGCCCTCAACGCCGATTTGCGCCGTCTCCTGGACGGCGAAGACATCGATATCGGGGCGCTCGGCAAGGTCGTCGAGGAATACCGGACCTGGTCTTTTAAGCCCGACAAAGCCGGCCTGGGCTTCGCCGCCAGCAAAAAAATCACCGCCCTGATGACGAGGCTGGCCGCGAATCCCGAGGACGCGAAGCTGCTCAGGTCCATCCTCGGCGTCTTCCGGACGCTCGAACCCCTGCGGCTGGACCTCGACCTCTGGAAAAGCCAGAACATCTATTTTTCCCTCGGCCGGGCCTCCTGCCGGGCCTTCCGGCAGAAATCCGGCCGGGGGGATGCCGCCGCCAAGGCCTGGCTCGCGGATTTCGAGGCGCTCGGCGGCTTCCTCCGCGTCAACACGGTTGTCACCCAGGACAAGTGAAAGGAGACGAGCCATGCCCACCCTGAGCTTTGCGGCCGACATCGAACCTCTGTTCCGCCCCAGCGACATCGAAACGATGAAACCGATCGGGCTCGACCTCTCCTCCTACGAGGAGGTCAAGAGCAACGCCGCCGCGATCCTGAGCCGGCTCGAGGCCGGCGACATGCCCTGCGACGGCGGCTGGGCCGAGGCCTCGACGCAAAAATTCAAGCGCTGGATGGACGAAGGGATGCCGTCCTGAGGCGGGTTCAGATTATTCCGAGCAGCGCCAGGAACCCGTCGGAACAGGCCAATTTACGCAGGAGGCGAACGATGACTCCTCTCGTCCGGTGCAAAGTCTGCGGATTCGTCACGGCGGAGGGCAAGCTGGGTGACAAGTGCCCGGCCTGCGGCGCGCCGCGGGCGGCCTTCGAGCCTTATACGGACCCCGTTTCCGAGCGGCGGCGCAAGTTCCTGGAGCTGACCATCCACCCGGTGGCCGTCCATTTTCCCCAGGCCTTCGCCGCGTCCATGGCCGTCCTTTCGATTACGCCCGCGATCTTCAGCGGGACGCTCCGCGACCTTTTCCTGGCCACGGAGACAATCCTGTCCCTGTTTCTCCCTTTCCTCGTGGCCGCGGCCATTCTGGCCGGGCTTCTCGACGGACGGATGCGGTTCAAGAGGGTCCTCCGGTCGCCGATACTGAAAAAGAAGATCGTCCTGGCCGCCCTCTTCTTCGCCTCCTCCCTGGCGCTGGCCTTAGTCATCTGGCTCAAGGCGGTCCCCGTCGACGGTTTCAGCGTTTGGGTAACCCTGCTGGCGCTCCTGGGATTCCTCTGCAGCTTTATCCTGGGGCTTCTTGGAACCAAGGTTGCCGGCGCCATTATCCCCGGCGACTGAAGCTCCACGGACTGACAGCCGGGGGGTTCCGGTTGGCTTGAACCCCCGCAGTCATCAAGAGACTGCCGAGGGCGGCCTCTTGATGGCGTGCGTGGAATCCCGCGAAGAGGACTGAATCCTGGCGCGGAATACGGCGACATAATTAAAGGTCGCGGCCGTAAATACGGGCGCTTCGCTATCCCCGGCAGGTCAGAAGCGACGCCGCGTCCTTATCCGCCAGGAAGACGGTCTGCCCCTGCGACGGCTGGACCAGACCGGCCGGCAAACCGCTCCCGGTCCCATCCAAGACGGTTTTGAGAATGGCCGCCTTATTGCCGCCCTCGACCAGAAAAATGACGGTCCCGGCCCGGTTGATCACGGGCAGGGTCATCGTGACGCGATCATGCTCGGGCGCGGAGCGGGCCACGGCGGCCGCGAGACGCCGTTTCTCCGCGAGGGCCGGATCCCCCGGAAAAAGCGAGGCGGTGTGGCCGTCCTCGCCCATGCCCAGCATAATCAAGTCGAAGTCGGGAACTTTCCCGTCCTCCAGACCGAAAAACGCACGCATCTCCGTTTCGTAGCCCGCGGCCGCTTCCGAAGGCTCGAGGCTGGTTTGGACCGGGTGGATGTTCCCCGGGGGAATGGGGACGTGCCGGAGGAGATTCGCATCGATCATCCCGTAATTGCTGTCCGGGTGATCGAACGGAACGCAGCGCTCGTCGGTGAGAAAAATGTGCGTCCGGTCCCACGGCAGGTCTCGGCCCGGAGCGGACATCTTTTCATAGAACGAAAGAGGCGTCGTTCCGCCCGAAAGCGCGGCCGTAAACCTGCCCTTCCGCCCGACCGCCCGCCCGCAGACGACCGCCCATTCCTCGACCATGAAAGCGTCCAGCGCCTTCTTCGTCCGGAATACCCGGAGCGTCCGCTCACCCGGGTCCTTCACTGGAAAACCTCCATGCGCGGCCCTCCCTGGCCATAAGCCTGAAGGCCTCCCGCGGTCCCCATGTGCCCGCCGCGTAATTGGGGAAATGAGCCGGCGGATGGGCCTCCCAGGACTTGATCACAGGATCGAGGACGGCCCACGTCGCATCCACGGCGTCCTGGCGGGGAAAGAGGGTCAAGTCGCCCCTGATGAAATCGAAGAGGACCCGTTCGTAAACCGGATGAGGCTTCACCCGGAAGCTTTTCGCGTAGTCGAAATCCATGCTGACCTGGCTTGGCGCGCTGCCCATCCCGGGATATTTGACGGTCAGGATGAGGCGGATCGTTTCCTGGGGCTGGATGCTGAGGGCTAGGCCGTTCGGCGGCATGGGCCCGCACACCCTCCCGAACGAGCGCAGGGGGAGCTTCTTGAACTCGATGTAGATCTCGCTCGTCCGCCGCGGCAGCCTCTTGCCAGTTCTCAGGTAGAACGGGACGCCAGCCCACCGCCAGTTGTCGATGTAGAACTTCCCGGCGAAAAAGGTCGGGGCATGGGACGACGGCGAAACGTGGTTCTCGCTCCTGTATCCGCGAACGGCGCGCCCGCCAATCCGCCCGGACCCGTATTGGCCGAGGACCGTGTACTCCTTTGCGTACCGCGCGTCCATGCGGCGGAGGCTGTGGAAGACCTTGACCTTCTCGTCCCGGACGAGGTCGGCGTCGAAGCCGGCCGGGGGCTCCATCGCGACCATGGCCAGGACCTGCATGAGATGGTTCTGGACGATGTCCCGGATGACGCCGACTTCCTCGTAAAAGGCGCCCCTGTCTTCGACGCCGATGTCCTCGGCCACCGTGATCTGGACATGATCGACGTAGCGCGCATTCCATACCGGCTCGAAGATATTGTTGCCGAACCGGAAAAACATGATGTTCTGGACGGTCTCCTTGGCCAGGTAGTGGTCGATCCGGAAGACCTGTTTTTCGTCGAACGCCCCGAGGATCTGCCGGTTGAGGGCTTCGGCGGATTTCCGGTCGTGGCCGAACGGCTTCTCGACGATGAGCTTGGCGTTCGGCATGGCCCGGCACAGGCTGAACTTGCGGAGCCCGGCCACGATGACTGGGACCAGCCGGGGCGGCACGGCCAGGTAAAAAACGAGGTTGGCGTGCTGCACATCCCCGGACGGCGAGAGCCGGTCCAAGCGCTCGCGGAGACTTCCGTAGAAAGCATCGTCCTCCACAGACCCTGCGAGGTAGTGGAGGTGTCCGGCAAAGGCGGCGGCGTGGTCCGGCCTGTAACCATCCTTGAAATACCTTTTAATGGCCGACGTGGCGAAGGCCCGGTAGGACTCGTCCGAGCGCGGCGTCCGTCCCACGCCGAGGATCGAGTAATTCGCGGCGAAGTCCCGGTCCTTCTGAAGATCGTAAAGGGCCGGGAGAAGCATTCTCCCGGCCAGGTCTCCGGCCCCGCCGAAAATGACCATGACAAAATGTCCGAGCCTTGTCTCCGCGGCCCGCTCGAGGCACGGTCCTTGCTTCCGGCCGACCGAAGAATTCGACGTTTTCCGATGTTCAGCCATGACGGACTCCCATGACGGACTCCAATCCTAAAGCGACCGGGCCTTGGCCTGAATGGTCGCGAGAAGGCCGTCGAGCGACTTGTCGAACGCCCTGATCCCGTCGTCGAGGAGGCGGGCGCAGACGCTCTCGATTGAAATACCCAGCCCCGCCAATCCCGTTAACACCTCCCGGGCCCGTGACGCGTCGGCGGTCAGCGCCTCGGCGATCCGGCCGTGATCGAGAAAGGCGAAGAACGTCTTTTCCGGCATGGTGTTGACCGTCCCGCGGCCGATGAGCTCCGAAACATATTTGACGTCGCTGTACGCGGGGTTCTTCGCGCTCGTCGACCCCCAGAGCAGCCTCTGGACGGTGGCGCCCTTTTTCTGAAGCTCCCGGAATCCCTCCGCGGCGAAGATCTCGAGGTAGTCGGCATAGCAGACCTGGGCATTGGCGACGGCGGCTTTTCCCTTGAGAGAGCCGGCCAGGTTTTTCCGGGCGGGATCGGCCTCGCCGGCCATAAGGGCGTCCAGGAGCGTGTCAACCGCGGTATCGATGCGGCTGACGAAAACGCTGGCCACCGACCTGACCCTCCCCGGATCTCCGTTATTCCGGAGCAGCCTCCTAATCCCCCTGAGATAGGCGAGGGCCGTGTCATGGTATTGCCGGCTCGAGAAGATCAGCGTGATATTGACGCTGACACCCGCGGCCGTCAACTCCTCGACGGCCGCGAAACCCGGCCCGGTTGCGGGAACCTTGAACATCACGTTGGGCCGGCCGACTTTCTTGCAGAGCCGCATCCCTTCGGCCACGGTCTTGGCCACGTCCGCGGCCAATTTCGGGCTGATCTCCAGGCTCACATAGCCGTCGAGGCCGCCGGTCTCTTTGTGGACGGCCCGGAAGACATCGGCCGCGTCCCGGACGTCGGCGACGGTCAGTTCGTCGTAAATCTCGAAGGGCGTGCGCTCGTCCCGCCGGAGCGCCTGGATCTGCGCGTCATAATCGCCGCCCGAAGCGACGGCCTTCTCAAATATCGTGGGATTCGACGTCATCCCCCTCAGGCCGAGGTCGATCAGGGACTTCAGACGGCCGGACTTGATCATGGCCCGGCTGATGTCGTCGAGCCAGACGCTCTGCCCGAAGGCGTCGAGTTCACGGATGGTCTGGTTGTTCATTGGCTATAGTCTCCGGTTGAAGTGATCATCATGCGGGACGCCTGCCCTTCGTTCGCCGCTTGCGCCAAAATCTGATTCCGCCCAGGCCCCGGCGCTCCCGTTGCGCCTGAGCGCGACCAGGTGGAGGCCGATGAATGCGGCCAGGAGCCCGGACAGCAGGGCGACGTGCAGGATGAAGAAGCGGGAGATGGTGAGTTGCCCCATGAGTTCCCCGCCCCTCAGCAGGCGCTTCGTGAAGTCGCCCAAGAGCGGCACCGTCCCGGCCATGCTCGTGCCGACTTCGGTGGCCCAGTACCCTTTCTCGTCCCACGGCAGGGGAGACCCCGTGAACATCATGACCATGGTCAAAAGAAAGAGGAAAACGCCCAGCAGCCAGGTGACCTCGCGCGGATTCTTGTAGGCGCCCCAGAGGAATACGCGCATCATATGGAGGAAGTCGTTCCGGCATCCGAGGTGAGGGCAGACGGGCGAGTAGACGGCGACGTCCGAAGCCGAGCGCTTGACGACCCAGATGTGGTGGACGGTTTCCTGGCTCAGGTAAGCGTCGGATCCCATCTCCGTATAGGCGATGTCCACCGGAGTGCCGACGGGAAGGGGGCCGATCGAGCCGACGCTCGAAAAATCGCCCGCCTTGGCGCGGGAGGAGCCCCCGATGACGGCGCTCACGAAGGGAATCGCCAACACGGCCCCGATGAGCGATGAGAATAGGCCGACAAAAACCTTGAGAAACCGGCGGCGGGCGTATTCCGGGGGGGACGTTTCCGTGGCGTTTTGGGTTTCCATGTCTCGCTCCTGGGACGGCATCGAGTCTTATTCCGCCGTGGCGGGCTAGAACCCCACCTAGGCCTTATCTTAGCAAGAAAGGTGCCATGTAGAATAGGGCTATTTATCCCCCGTCCTTGCCTTCGGTGGCGGTTTGGGGTATAAAATTACGCGCGCACTCGCGCTCGCGTGCCTGTAGCTCAGCTGGATAGAGCGTTGGACTCCGGAAGCGAAAGACTCGTTTCTCTTAACCTCCTGAAAACAAATTAATAGTCAGTCTTATCAGCAATTTAGAATTGATTTCCAGGTATATGGAAGTATGCCTAAATATACGGAAATATGCCTAGTTTGGTCACAATTTGGTCACAATCAGCTTGCGTTAGAAGCTCTGGGGATCGTCCGACGATTCAGGCCACTTATATAGAGGCCATTAGGTCCTTGTCGTACAGTCTGAGAATCGGCTCGAATAATCGTTCAATATCGGTTCTCGTTACCCTCGCTAAAAATCCTAGCGGAGCTTTGTAGCCGCCAAACCTCCACTCCCTCATCGATCCGCACAAGGATGCCTATCGGCAGGACGGACACCTAAGCCGCTTGCCCCGGCTTCCCCACGTGCACGAGGATACGATGTTTAACGAGATCCCGGTCCAATGGGATTACTCCATCCCGCATGCGCTGACCATCCATCTCCACCCACGACACACCCCGCTCGCAGTGTTCCGGGTTCTCGACCTGGATCTCATAGATCGCTTCACCGCGACGGTAGCGCAGGTGGAAGCCATCCCACCACCCGGGGATGACCGGATCTAGCTGCATGTGATCCCCCCGTACCTTCAAACCCAGGACCTCTTCGACCCAGGCTCGGTACATCCATGTCGCCGAACCCGTATACCAAGACCAACCACCCTGGCCGATCCGCCCGGGCAATCGGTACACGTCGGCTGGGACCGCGTAGGGCTCAAGCCCATAGCGCCACACGGTTTCTGGATCACGCGCGCGCTCGATCGGGTTGAGCATGCGTAGGATTTTCGCCGCCCCCGTCCCATCCCCTCGACGTGCCAAGGCCATGGCGAACCACAAGGCGGCATGAGTATACTGTCCTCCGTTCTCCCGCACCCCCGGAGGATACCCCTGAATGTATCCGGGTGACGGATTCGATCTGTCAAAGGGAGGCGTTAAGAGCAGCACCAGACAATCGTCCTCGCGAACAAGGTGTTTCCATACGGATTCTATAGCCCTGTCCGCCCGATCTGCGCCGGCAGCTCCACTCAGCCAAGCCCAAGATTGGGGCAGGGAATCGATCTTCGCCTCTTTGTTCGCAGAAGAACCGAGCGGCGTGCCATCGTCGAAGATGGCCCGAAGATACCACTCCCCATCCCATCCTGCTCGCTCGGCACGCTGGATAAGCGCAATTCTATCTTGTTGATAAGACTGGCTTAGATCGGGCCGCTCCAGCAGCTTAGAAAACTCGGCCATCCCCTGAAGCACGTCCGCCATGAACCACGCCAGCCAAACGCTTTCCCCCTTGCCCCCGGCGCCTACGAGGTTCATCCCATCGTTCCAGTCGCCCGCGCCTATCAGAGGCAAACCATGGGGCCCGAAGGTCATGGCATGCGAGACGGCGCGCCGGCAGTGCTCAAACAGCGTGGCGTGTTCAAGCGCGACCTTCGGCGTGAAGAAGATCTCGTGCTGATCGCTCTCGAGAGTGGGCCCGCTGAGGAACGGAACCTCTGTGTGCAAGATGTTCACATCGCCGGTGACACGCACGTATTGAGCGACGACGTAGGGCAGCCATAGGGGGTCATCGGAGATCCGAGATCGGACGCCCGCGCCGCTCGGTGGATGCCACCAGTGCTGGACATCTCCTTCCTTGAACTGACGGCTCGCCGCGAGCAGAATGTGCTGGCGCGCCAGCTCGGGAGACGCGTAGAGGAATGCCGTAACGTCCTGCAGTTGATCGCGGAAGCCGAATGCACCCCCGGACTGGTAAAAGGCGGAACGTCCCCAGATCCGACAGCTCAGGCTTTGGCACAAGAGCCAACGGTTGATCAGGAAGTCGGCTGCCAGTTCGGGGGTGTGTACTTCGATCGTCCCCAACAGGCCATCCCACCACGCTTTCGTCTGGCTCAACGCGGTTTCGAGTGCCGAGCCTTTCCGATAGGCCAGAACCCGCTTGTGGACTTCCCCCACCGACTCGGCTTGGCCCAACATGCACGTGATCTCAGCCGACTCTCCAGGAGCGAGTTCCACCATAACCCGAAGAGCCGCACACGGGTCTAATCCCGCTCCCGTCCGGCGTGATAGCCCGGACCGTTCCATCGCCGCCGGGCTACCCAGCGAGCCGTTGCGTCCAACGAAGGCCGTGCGGTCGCCGGTGTAAGACTCCGCCGGCGGGTCGATGGCCGCGAAGGCGATCCGATCCCCGTACTCGGGGTGGTACCGATTCCGGGCGATCAGGGCCCGGGCTTCTTCATCCCAACGGGTCGCGATATACATCTGGGAGGATTCGCGGATCTCGCCCAGTGTCCACTCCACATAGTACGTCACCGACAGTCTGCGACGCCGGGAGGAGTCGTTCCTCAACCGCAGCCTTTGCAGCTTGATCGGCTCTCCTCCGTTCTCATCCACCGGGACGAAGACCGTCAGCTCCTGTTCGATCCCTTGACTGTTATGCTCGAAGACCGTGTACCCCGCCCCATGCCTGACCCGGTAGGCGGTCTCTTCCCGGATCGGCGACGGGGTCGGCGTCCAGTAGACGCCGGTGTCCTCGTCCCGGATGTAGACGGCCTCAGACGGTGGATCCATGACGGGGTCGTTCGACCATTGCGTCAGGCGATTGCGCTGGCTGTTGCCATACCAGGTAAATCCGGACCCCGTTTCGCTGACCAATGTGCCGAAGGCGGGGTTGGCGATGATGTTCGCCCAGGGTGCAGGGGTGTGGGTGTCAGGGCCGAGATAGATCGCGTATTCACGCCCATCCGGGGTAAAACCCCCCAAGCTGTTGAAGTAGGGCAGCTCCATGAAGGGCAGCGAAGCCGAAGGCTCCCGGGGGACGCGTTTCTTGGGCATGGGTTCCGGCAACTCGGGAACCTCCGCAGGCATGCCCTGGAGGAAAGTGCCGCGGGCGGCCACCATCACGACACTCGCCGCGGCCATGAGCAAAGTCACGTCTTCCTTCGGAATTTGATCCGCATTTCGCAAAAAAATCCCGCCCGGCTGATCCTTCCCCGTATACGTCGAATGCGCCTGGATCAGACCCTCGAGTCGCTCACGCAACGGCTGCTCATAGCCGCCCGCCTCCTCGTTGAGGATCACCAGGTCGACCGTGAACCCATGCATTCGCCAATAAGTATGGGCCTGGAGCATCTGGCGGACCAGGCTGATGTCCCGCCCATCACCAATGGTTATCAGGGCAATCGGCAAATCTCCCGAGATTCCATAGGGCCATAAGCCCGCCTGGCCCTTGCGGTTCTCTTCGAGATGTTCGGCGGAAGGGCGGAAGAGCGGGTTTGGAAACAGCAGGTGGCTGGCCAGCCCCTGGAAGCGGCGGGCTTCGTCGGGCTGGATGCGAAGCAATCGCAACTCCAGCTGGGCAGAAGCTGAAGCGAAATCCATCGCCCGATCGATGGCATGGGGATCGCTGTACTTATCCATCAGCCCCAAGACCTTGTGGCGTGTTTCGCCGGCCGCGAGAACCAAGGAAACCTGGACACGCTGGCCTGGACCGAGATTCAGGTTCTGGCGCAGGCTGAGGATCGGGTCCAGGACAAAACCCTGGCTGCCGTCAAGCTTTTGGAGGATCCCCATCGGATTTGCGAGCGTCCGTCCTCGGCCGATGAATCGGCGCCGGTCGGTCTCGAACTGCAGGGCTTCGTCCTCGGGGTGTTCAAGCGTCAGGCGGTGGGCAACGTAAATGGGCGGGTCGTCTTCCGCGCGAGGCCGGCGGTACGCGAGGAGGGCTTGATGTTCGGGCACCGCTTCGGTTTGGATGAACAGCTTGTTGAAGGCCGGATGCTGCCGGTCGACATTGTGCGGCGCGAGCGAGAGTTCAATGTAGCTCGTCAGATCGAAATGGCGGGTGCGAACGGACCGATTGAATAGGGTGATCCGCCGAATCTCAACATCGTCTTCCGGCGAAACGATGACCTCCGTTTCGGTTCGCGTGCCGTTATCGTCGCGCCGGAACACGGCCCGGTCGAGCGCGAAGTCGGCGGAGTACGCCTCAACCTTCCCGCCGACCGGGTGATACGTGTTGGGCCACAATCGATCCGCGTCGGGCTCATGGATGTAGCAGAAGGTGCCCCACGGATCCTGAGTTCGATCCGACCTCCAGCGTGTCACCTCAAAGTTGCCCCACCGGCTGTATCCCCCTCCTGCGTTGGTGATCATCAAGCCATAGCGGCCATTGCTAAGGAGTTGGGTTTTGGGCGTGCTCGTATGGGGGGTATCGAATTTGCTCACCGATGGGCCTGCCTCGCGGACCTTCTCCGGCAAAGACATTCTCTCCCGCGTGGAGATGTGGTTCAGAGGAGATAGGGCCGGGATGCGTTCATAGAGCAGGGGCTCAACGGCGCGCACGCGTGCGTCGGCATAGAAATCGCGCTGGATAGGATTGCCATGGAGGAAGTTGGTCAGTGACAGGAAACTCATGCCTTGATGATGCGCCAGGTAGGCTTGAATGATCAGCCCCCGCTCGCCCTCACGGGTCGGTTGACGGCTGAAGTCGATCGCTTCGTAGTAGCCGTAATCGTTCAACAGCCCCAGGCCAACCAGTCGTTTCAGATTCTGCACGGCCTCTCTGGGCGAAACGATCAGCGCCAGAAGGGTGGCGTAGGGTGAGACGACGACTTTTTCCTCCAAGCCGCGCTTCAATCCGAGCTCCGGTACGCCAAAGGCCTTATATTGATAGGTCTTGTTGATGTCCAGATCTCCAAAGGCAGACTCCGAGATCCCCCACGGCACGTGACACTGGCGGCCGTAGGCAATGTGGATCGCCACCGCTTCCCTCGCCGCTTTATCCAGCAGCGAGTTCTCCTGGGAGCCTTGGAAGATCAGCGGCATCAGATATTCGAACATGGTTCCGGTCCAGCTGAGCAGCACTCGGCGCCGACCGATTGCACCGTAGGGTCGACTCATGGAGAACCAATGCTCGACCGGGACATCACCCCGAGCGATGGCGACGAAACTCCCAAGACGTGCCTCACTCGCCAGGAGATCGTAGTAGGCGCTATCCAAGCGGCCTTCGGACACGTTGTAGCCGATGGAGAACAACCGCCGTTCGGGGTCATACAAAAAGCGCATATTGATCGATCCGGATATCCCGCGTCCATCCTGGATGAGCCGCTCGCCCATACCCAGGATTTCACCGGCCAGCCATCGCGACTTGGCGAAGGATTCCATCAGGCGGTCAAGCCATTCGAAGAGGGGGCGGGCGGCTGAGGAAGCCTTCTCCCGGACTGATTGGAGGATCGGAATACAACCGATGCGCCCGTTGGCAAGATCGAGAAGCGAAGGCGCGTGAGACATTGCCTGGCGGATGGCGAGCAGAGCCTCCAGACCCAGCGGCGTGATCTCCTCCTCCTTTTTTTCATCGAGGATTTCGATCCAGGTGAGATAGCGATCCGCGATCCTCAACCAGGCCGATATCTGCTCCTCCATCTGCCTGGCCCAATAAGCCGCTCCCGTTTCAACCTCGGCGGGCTTACGGGCCGTATCGGATAGAGCCCTGACGCTACTCTCCACGCGCCGCAGCAGGCGGAGCGCGTCGGCGATGCGAGCCGGCGGCTTTTCCCACAGGCGCATCAGTGCGTCGAGGGCGTGGGCATCCAGCCCCGACATGCGTTCCTGTTCGATGACCTGTTTCAGGATCTCCCCGGTATCCCGTAGCCCTTCAAAAGCTTTCCCGTCCAAGACGGGTCTCTGGATCAGCTCGCCCAGCCCGTGTTCCAGCGACCATAGGGCACCTAGCAGGTTTCCGCTGTCGACGGCGGAAACGTAGCGAGGCTCGAGAGGGGTCAAGGTTTGAAGATCGTACCAATTCAGCAGGTGGCCCTCATAGCGCTCCAGTTTTCCGATCGTCTCCATGGTACGGGCCAGCTTTTCCACGACCTGATCCACCGTCATGTAGCCGAAATCATGTGCAGAGAGTGCGCTGAGCATCCAGAGACCGATGTTGGTTGGACTGGTGCGCATCGCCAGTCGGTTCTGAGGGGAGACCTGGTAGTTGTCAGGTGGAAGCCAAGACGTATCAGCGCTGACAAAGTCTGAGAAATAGCGCCAGGTTCGTCGTGCCACCTGCCTCAGCAACCGCAGGTCCCTTTCAGGCAGCAGGCGTTGCTTCTGTTCTGCCCGCGGTCGGAGGTTCAAGAGCCAGCCGACCAGAGGGGATAGGAACCACAAGACGAGCCAGGGGCTGGCCATCGCCAGGCTGGATGGCATCCAGCGCCGCACCGCCCAACCCACGATCCCACTGAATAGGCTGGCCAGGACCAAAGAAGGTACAAACCATGGCTGCCGACGCGTCGCACCCCTGTGAGTCACCTGGGCCGAAGCCCATCTGAGCAACCCGCGGTGAGAGATGTGGCGGCGATACCAGACCCGCAGAATGGCATCCAGAGCCAGTCCGGCCTGGTGCACAAGCAACGCCGCATCAGCGACCGTTCGCAGCAAGTCGTGCGCCAGCTTCGAGAAGGAGAAGTTCATTAGCCCCTGGCGGGTCGTTGCCATGGTGAAGGGTTGCGACAAAGGATGGAAGAGCAGCTGCATGGCGACCACAAGCGTCGAGATCCACCCCATCCGCGAAGAATTCAGCCAGGAGGCTATGAGCAAGCCAAGGCTGGTCATGGGTATCAGGCTCCGGCGCAAGTTGTCGAAAACCTTCCAACGGTCGAACCAGGAGAGTGGGTTTGGCACTCTCCGTCCTCCAGGCTCGGGAACCCACGGCAAGATCCAATCCGCGATTTGCCAATCACCGCGAATCCAACGATGTTGCCGGCGGGTGTAGGTCAGGTAACTCTGCGGGAATTCATCATAGAGCTCGATATCACTGGCCAGGCCCACCCGGACGTGAGCGCCTTCAATCAAGTCATGGCTCAACAACCACTCTTCGGGAAATCTTCCAGAAAGCACTCGACCGAAAGCGCGCACATCATAGATACCCTTGCCATGGTAGGAGCCTTCGCCGGCCAAGTCCTGATTGACATCCGAAACGGCCTTGGTGTAGGGGTCAATTCCGACCGCGTCGGCGAAGAGCCGGCTGAAAGGGGACGCGCTTGTGCTCGGAAGCGATGGGCTCACGCGCGGTTGGATGATGGTGTAAGAGCCGGCCAGGATCCTGCCTGCGGCGTCGAAGCGCGGCCGGTTGAGAGGATGGGCAAGGGTCTCGATCATCCTGCGGGCAGTCCCAAGAGGCAGCTGGGTGTCGCTGTCTAACGTGATAACGAACCTCACATGGGATAGATGATCCGGGTCGCCGACGTGAACCAAACGATCGGCATTGTCAGGCCGCGTTCCATCGATCAGACGATGGAGCTCTTCGAGCTTCCCGCGTTTGCGCTCCCAACCGATGAATTTCTGCTCGGATTCACTCCAGGTGCGATCCCGATGGAAAAGGAAGAAACGCTCGCCGCCATACCGGTCATTGAGGCCTTTGATGCTTTCGATTGCAGTCCGGAACAGCCGCTCGTCGTCCGCCCGATGCACTTGATCCGCATCGGTGTAGTCCGTAAAGAGGCTGAAGAGGAGATTCCCTTCCTTGTTGGCCAGGTACCGGATCGCCAGCTTTTCCGCCTCCGCCCGGATCGTCTCCACGTCCACCAGCAACACGGGCACGACCACTAACGTTCGAAACGCGTCAGGAATGCCCGAGACCTTAAAATTCATCTTCGGAAGGGCTCGGGGTGGAAGTAGCCGCATGAGGAGGTAATTCAAAACCTCGAGCGCGAATTGGCTGACGGGGATCAGCAAAAGGAGAACGATGGCCAGCCGGATCCAGAGCGCCTGTCCGCGCAGGCCCAACAGGACGATCAGGGAGATGGGTAAAGCGGAGAAGAGGCTGAGCCCAAGAAAGTACACCGCAGAATGATGGCGGTAGACCCACTGCAGGACGCGGAAACGTGGCGCCTCATGGCAGGAGAGGAGCCGCGCAAGCTCGGGCCTTCCTTCCCCTATCAGATAGGTCCCGACGTGGATCAACCGGTCATCTTCCGTCGCTTTAACTGCGGCTTGCGTTGCCAGGTTGATGGCGCGTTGTGCGACCTGATCTTCCGCCTGACCGGACCGACGGGCGAGTTCTTCGATTGCACGGCGATAGCGATCGCGTGTATCGAAATCCATCTTGGAATAAACGCCGGATGGATCGAATCGGAGCAACCGCTCCACACGGCTGAGACGTTCGAAGATCTCTCTCCAATCCATCAGGGCGAGCTGGCGCAAGCTCGTGAATGCATTCCCGATCGATATCTGATCCTTCGTCTGGCGGTTTTGCTCATCCAGGTTGAGCTCGCTCAGGGGCTTGCGGTACGTGCGCTCCAGCCAGCTCTGGACCGGTACTAACGCGGCGTCTTCATCGTAGAGATGATCGACCAGTTGAGTCGCGAAATAGGGACTCGGGCCGGGTTGGATCGCAGCCAACTCGGCCAGGATTGTGAAGAGCTGTTTGGGGTCTCGCCGGTTGGCCGTAATGAGCCTGTTCGCCCAGAAGTCGGCGATCTCACCCTCCCGCAGCTCGGTCAGAGCGCGGGCGGCAAGGTCCCGGATGCCCTCGATCAACGCGATGCGCAGCATCTGGGGGATAGCCCAAAGTTCGCCGATCGTCAGCGTGTGCGCTGATTGATAGGTCTCAATAAATGCCAGCATGTTCTCCCGGTCTAAGCGCAATCCCGTATAGGAGACGAGTTCCTTCGCCAGACCGTAGATGCGCGGCAGGCCCCGGTAGGGCTCGTTGGCGAGTGCCGGCAGCTCCTGGAAAAAACGCCGAGGAAGGTTCAGCTGAACATCACGAGCGTTGCTCTCGACCACGTACTCATTATCGAGGATCCACTCGGCGGTCGGAGGCGTACCCTGTTCCAACGGACTCGCTTCGGAGAGATCCAAGCATGCCTGGTGGGTCCATTGATGGGCGTTTCCGACCCGCCTTAGCAGCTCAGGGTTCCGCGGCGGCCTTGGGTCTATTTCGTGGATCATGGCCAGGCGCTGGGCATGCTCCTGGACCTGCGTCGGAGGGAGCGGAACTCCAGCGCTTCGCACATCTCCAATTGGATTCTCGCGCTTCGGATGCAGAACGAAGAGTGCGGGGGGGATGTCCCTGCTTTCTCGAAGCACCGCCACTGCGAACTGCACTGTTTCAATCGGCGCCTGGAGGATCAAGACCGTCTCCTCGGGCACCAACCACCGTGCGTGATCCTCGAGCAGCTTTCGTTCGACACCGTACTTCGATCGTCGTATCCACACCGTACCGAAGAGGATTCCGATAAATCCGCCCACAAAGATCGAAATCAGGGTAGAGAGACTTCCGCTCAGAATCGGCACCGGCCAGTGGAGGACCAGGGAAGCAACGCCGGCGAGGCCCCCGAAAAGAATGGCAGTCAAGGTCGCCCCGAGAGCACGGCGCCAAAGGAAGAGGTCCCGTTTGTGGACATCTCCGTCCGCGGTCTTATGCACTAATGCGGCGCGGCGGAAGCCCCTTCTCTGCAGCTCCCGCAGAGCTCTGCGAGCTTCATTCCGTTCTGAGAAGTAGCCTATGAGGGTGCCGGCTTCCATATTTTCGTCCTTGTATCACCGTTGGGCATAAGTTCCTAGGGATCGCGACCGATTCCACTAGGTGGGAGCTTGGGACAGAGTCACCGCCAGTATACCGTCTGGTGGCGTCGCTGGTCAACTCGCAGCTGACTCTCCCTGATCTGCAACACCTAATTAGGTTGCTGGCCAGTCTTGGATCCGAGGCGATTGGATTCCCCGTCCAACTCCCCAGGACCATCTTGGCGCGGAAATCCCCTTCATAATCAGCGAGAAATGGGGGAAGGGTGCGGCCAGCAATGGGGGATTGTGACCGAATTGTGACCAGCAAGGTTTTTAGTCAATAGATTGAGCTATGGACTTCGAATCCAAAGGTCGCCCGTTCGAATCGGGCCGGGCGCGCTCTCTTTCCCCCTGATTCCATCGTTTTTTCTTTAAGCACCATTAAGCAAGATTAAGCGAGATTACGCAGGATTTGTGACATATTTGTGACGCGGGGATTAGCCTGCACATTCCATTTTGATTCTTGAAGTCCGGCTTATAAGCGACCTGAACAAAAAACCGGCAATACCCGAAACCCCCTGCCGGGCCATTCGGGGAATCAGAACATGTTCGTCATACCTACAATATGATCTTTATAGCTTTTCTTGGTCTAACCAATTAGACGATAAAAATTGGGACGCATGAAAACAATATCTAGGCTATGGTTGAGCACTGGCCGAAAAAGATAGACGATGTTCCCCAACCCAGAATATTTTTCGCATAATGCCCAGATCAATTTAGGGAGGGCAGGTCACTGGGCTTCGAAGCGCAAATTTCCCGTTCTCAAGGTCGGGAGACTAGTCCGCGTGGCGCCAGCGGCCCTGGAAGAGTGGATCCGCGATAACACAGACCAAATCAGGGCGGGAGAGCCCAAAAAGCCTGTCCTAGAAGCCAAAAACAGCCCAAAATGGGCAGTTTTGAATGCCTCCTGGATGAGCTTCGTCAGGGAGAGGCAGACAGGGGCCAAAAATGACCCCTCCCGCCTTGATTTCAGGGGCGTTTTCCCATATTATCTAGGGCATGGAGGTTAAAATTTGGCTATCTACCAGAGGGGAAACACCTGGTGGATTGACTATTACTTTAAGGGTGAAAGGTTAAGAGAACCGGTCTCAAGCTCCCGGAGAGAAGCCATGGAAGCGCTCGAATCCCGCCGCGGCGACATCGTCCAAGGAAGGTTTGAGCTTGTCCGCAAGGACAGGCGGGAAACGACCTTCGAGGAGTTCGCCTGCGAGTACCTACGACACCTCAAGGCGACGCGCCGCTGGTGGAAGGGCGAAGTGTCGAGGATGAAGAGCTTGGTGCGGCATTTCGGGAAGATGCCCCTGGCGGAGATTACGACCTTCGACGTCGAGAAGTACAAGGAAAAGAGGCGCAAAAAGCTCAGCGGATCGGGAATGAACCGCGAGTTCACGCTCCTCAAGTCCATGCTCAACCGTGCCTCGGAGTGGGGTTTTGCCAAGCTCAGCGAGAACCCCGTGAGCAAGGTCGGGTACTTTGCGGAACGCCAGGTCGAGCGGATCCTGACAGACGAGGAGGCCAGAAGGTTCGTCGAGACTTGCGGTCCAGCGGTCCGGCCCGTGGTCATCACAGCCCTCAGTACGGGCATGCGCCGAGGTGAGATACTCGACCTCCGTTGGGAGAACGTCGACTTCGAGCGTCGGTTTATCCGTGTCGAACGGTCGAAAAATGGACGCTCCCGGAAGGTCCCGATGAACTCGACTCTCGTTACAGAGCTCGGCCGCCTGAACGGCAACGGCACTCCGTTCGTATTTATGCAGAGAGCGGGGGAGAGGCTCAAGTCGATCGCCACGGCCTTCCAGACGGCCTGCCGGCACTCGGGCATTGGGCATGTGCGCTTCCATGACCTTCGCCACACGTTCGCGACGAACCTAGTCATGAACGGCGTCGATTTGGTCACGGTCAAGGAGATCCTGGGAGACTCCGACATCTCGATGACGGTGCGGTATTCGCACCCGTCTGACGAGCGGAAGATGGCGGCGGTCGAGGTTATCGTGGGGCATGGGACGGAGAGGTCATCCCTTCACGTTTCCAGGGGGGATGGTCACAATTTGGTCACAGTTCCGGATTTGGAAGAAAAAGGCCAGTACGTAAGTCATTGATTAGTATGGTACGTGCCTGTAGCTCAGTTGGATAGAGCGTTGGACTCCGGATCCAAAGGTCGGAGGTTCGAATCCTCTCAGGCACGCTCTTGATTTTCCCCCGAGAAAGCCCTCCGAGATCAACGACTTACCTGCTCGATCCCTCTCGGATCCGATGTGAGTTTGAATTAGGGAGAATGAGTCTGAATTAGCCCCCGACACGATAAGAATCTTGAGCCTCTATTTTTTCGGATCCCCGGATCTTTCCGGCTCTCCACGATCCGTCGTTTTCAGTCCATTTTGGCACGCCACCGTCACACGGTGGGCAATCAGGCAAGAGGTATTTCTTGATGTGACCTTCAATTTAAAAGATGCTGAAATTGGTAATTATAATACAATACGGTTAACGCTATGCCGCAAAGAAACGAAATAAAGCACAGCAGGAAAACCTTCCACTTTTTCATAATCCCCCTCCCTGAACTTAATAACCTAATAGAACCTCAGGTGAGGACGAAAGTCAACTAAGGAACCGATCCTCATAGCCACGCCGCCGGCACACGGCCGTCAGTTCGAGTTGACCGGTCTTGTCGGCCAGCTTATTCTCACACGGGCGATATCTCTTCACTCTATTTTTCGGTAATAAGTTTTGTATTAGAATAAATCAGCGGTCAACCTAGAAAGGGGGGATCTTTCATGGCCAATGAAATCGCTTTGCGACGTATGGTATTGACTGCAACCGCTTTGATTGTTGGAGTCACCGCTTTATGGATTTTTATGTTCCTACCCCGGCTCGCAATTCACCCAGACGCAATTCGCGAGGGCGTTGATCGTTCCTCCAAGGTGTTCTTTACAGTCCAATTAATTGCGGCCGTTGTTTTATTGGCGTGTGTCATTCTGGGCCGACGTGGCGGCAGAATTATCAGCGGTCTCCTCTATCTTGCGGCGGCTCTCATAGTCTTGCATGACTTCATGGTGTTTGACGGTGCGGTCTATTACTTGCAGAACTATGAGGGGTTTTCTGCTGAGGCGATCTTGATATTGGTATGTGTTGGGGTAAACCTGATTGCCGCAATTCTGGCAATCAAAGCGGGGAATAAGTATCGGCGATTGACAAAGGCAAAGGGAGCAGGAGAGGACATCCTGCAATAGAGATGGTTAGTCAGCCTCCCTCCGGATCCAAAGGTCGGAGGTTCGAATCCTCTCAGGCACGGCTCGTATGAAGGAGGAACTGCCAGTCCCGCCATCAGCAACGAGCGCTCAGGCTTTGGCGTGAAGCACTGCTCTATGACGCCAGTTTAGCAGGAACAAGATTCCCATCAGCAGCAGAGGTCCGGATATGAACGCATACGCTGCCCAGTGAAATCTGCCCCAGGCCCACACGACATAGAAGATCCCCAGCGCGATGAAGAGAATGCCGCCGATCCATTCCCGACGCCACGATACCACAAGCACGGCAACGATGATAATCGTTGGAACAAGATGAAGCAGTCGGGCAACACTCGTTCCCCAGAATCCTTTCCCTTCCTCAAAAACATCGAGGGCGAATAGACTGATAAAGACCGCAACCAGTATGCCAAGAATTCTGGGGGTCCAGTAAACCACCCGTTTGATGGCCTCGTTCATGGTTTGCTCCTTTTTATCCATGTCTCTTTCTGTTCCTCTTAAGCTTGGTCTTATCAGAGCCGTTGAGAGGCAGCCTCTCAAGCTGAACCATGTGCTCTCCCGTTACAGAAGCTTTCCTATCCGGCCCCATCGGACTCCCCCTTCAGGATTAATAGAAAAGTAAACCAGCCTGGCCTTGGATACAATATCAATGAGCGGGACGCATCCCCAATGTCGTGAGTCTGCACTGTTATCGCGATTGTCACCGAGGACAAAACAGCAGCCCTCCGGGACGGAAACGCTTAAATCCTTCCTTGCGGCCCCCTGAAGATAAAAGACGCCATAAGTCCCGGAGTCCCCTTTTTCATAGAAGGCTATCGTCCCTTTCTCGATATTTTCATCCCCTCTTCCTTCAAGCTGAGGCACCCCTTGGGCTGTCCATTTTTTTCCATTGACGCAAAGCTCCATCCCTCTCAATTCAATTTTATCTCCTGGAAGGCCGATGATCCTTTTAATAAAATGCATGTTCTTGTTTCGGGGATACCTAAAAACCACCAATTCCCCTCTTTTCAGGCCAAGGTTTTTCGACGCATGATCTATCCTCTTATCTACCATGATCCAATCTCCGGGAAGGATAGTCGGCGCCATGCTCCCAGTTTGCATTCGGTAGGGGAGAGCAAAAAAGCAGATTTTTTGCCAATTAACGATTGGCCCAAAGGTGAATAGATTCAGTACAATGACCAGGAGGATGTAAACATAGAGCCTATTGTAGACTTTCAATTTGTAGTTCTTCTCCATCCGTTTGGCTTGCTTCCAAGCATCTCGAGCAGCCCAAATAAATATGCCAAGGTCCGACGCTGAGGACAGAACCAAAAAAACGATCAGTATCTGATTGGGCCCCACAACACTCAACTGGAAGAAGAGAAAGGGGAGGGTCAACGAGGCCACGAAGAAGAGAATCCCTTTCCGCGGTTTTCCGTTGTAGAGTTGACCCAAACCAGTCAAAAGGAACGACAGGGCCAGGGCAAAAAGGGGTTTTCTTTCCCGGAATTTATCTTTTTTCTCTTCCATTTCTTTTCCTGAAGACATTCGCGTCTTATTCCTGGATTTAACTTTCAGATCGCAATCCCTTCAACTCTGAATCAGACTGGATGCCCAAGCTATAGAGATGCATGAATCACCACCCCGGCGAAGAATCTGAGAATTTTAAGCAGGCCGAAAACCGATCCGATTCCCACAAGCGCCCATTGTACCGCTCTCGAAAAGAAGATCATTTCCAAGAAGGGCAGCCTCCGCGCAAAGAGGCTGTCTCTTATGCGCTTTTCTGCTTCTATTTTTACAACCACCCTGTCCGCGAACCCGTTTGGGACATCCGCTCCCATCGCATTTCGGACAAGGGAATCCAACTTCTCGAACCGAGCCGCGGTTTCAGAACAAGCGCTGCAGGAAAGAACGTGTTTTTGGTCCTCCGGGCTCAGTCCTCTGGCCCAGGCAATATCTTCTTGAATGAGATGGCAGGGACGCCGAGGATC
>Ga0187886_1000138_pt1 | contig 104322 bp, 79 predicted proteins | sample June2016WEW_20_1_FD_133001 | JGI IMG/M metagenome (GOLD analysis project Ga0187886, IMG submission 133001) | Peatland microbial communities from SPRUCE experiment site at the Marcell Experimental Forest, Minnesota, USA - June2016WEW_20_150 | ecosystem: Environmental > Terrestrial > Soil >... | reverse complement strand
CTGGCGAAGGGAATACAATCGCTTTAGGCCGCATAGCTCTTTAGGCTACAGGCCGCCGGCTCCAGAGGCCTTTATGGTCGGAAAATTCACTCAAGGGCTGGTGCATTGATGGGGGGCTGGTCACACTCAAAGCGCTAACAAGCCGCCTGAGAGATATAGATGGTTTAGATCAAATGGTCGAGGGCTTTATTCAATTATGTGATCCCGTTGTGCAATATAGACATAGGCGTATAGGACATAATGACTTAAATACTCTAATCAGGCCTAGTGAGAACTTATTACCTGGAATAAGTCGCGGTCTAATAAGTGAGATATGTGAAAAAGTCGGCGAGATTCTAAACTTCGTTCTGCGACATTTTGAAGATGCTGAGATGATATTTGAAACCTCCCACAAGGGACCTCATCCCTGAAAAATGGACCAAACCAGGGGGCAAGTCCAAAAGCTTGAAAATCTCTCTTCAGGGGTGATACATTGAGCGGCGTCAGGTCACTGCTGATAAGCCTTCCAGAGAGGCCGTTGAGCAGAAAGTTCCATCTGATTCAGAAGACGGCAGACCGAAGACCGTCCCAAGGAAACGCCGAACTAGCGTCGGATGATGTCCCGAACCATCACGCTCGTCCAGAGACTGTTGTCAAAATCACCTTGACAAACAAGACCCCGTTTCCTATACTCAAGCCAGCTAAAAGGGAGTTCTTATCAATTCAATTATTTTACTAGCATGAAGGTGTCCGTGTGTAACCCTCGAAATTTTTATGTACGTCCTAGGAGATATGAGCTTATGAAAAAGAAGGAAGGAAGTGAAAAACGGGCCAGTGCCGTGCAAAAGGTGGTCGCTGTGCAAAAGGTGGTCTACGAAACGCCTAAAGCGACTTTTATCGCTATCAAGAAGGAAGAGCGCTTGACCACATGCGGCGACAGCGAGACTCTTTGCATCACCACGTATCACCCTTAGTTGTCTCTCGCCACGATGCCTTTCCCTGTGACGCTTGTCATAGGCCTCTTCCGTGTTTTGCAAAGGCTATTGTGCTTTCGATGAGTTTAAGGTTGTAGGGGATTAGTTGCCGTGATAGGGACGGTTGCTTACCTTTTACGCCAAATTGCAAGATGAAGCGAAAGAATGACTTCCTGATACAGAATATCGGTGGGCAAGACCTTCTGGTGCCGCTCGGAGCAAAAGTCATAGACTTGAACGGCATAATAGTCCTCAATTCCACGGGGCGATATATTTGGGAACTACTCGCCGAACATTGCTCTCTCGATGACTTGGTAGCAGCCTTAGAGGAGCGCTTTGTTGTCGATTCCCAACGTGCTCGGATTGACGTTCAGGCGTTCGTGTCAGAAATCTCGAAGTGGGATGCGATCGAAACATGATGGAGGCGCCAACCGAATACGGCCCGCTTGTAAGGAAGCTGATGGCGCAAGCGGCCCAAGTCAGGCAGCCTGTTAACGGCAGCTTTGAACTTACCACGCGCTGTAATCTCTCTTGCCGCATGTGCTACATCCGACATCCTGCAACCGATATGAGGGCCCACCGAAAGGAATTATCAGCTGTTCAATGGTTGGAGATTGCTCGACAGGCCAAGGACAGCGGAATGGTCTTCTTGCTTCTCACAGGTGGTGAGGTCTTCCTACGGAATGATTTTTTTGAAATCCTCGAACCTCTTACTCGAATGGGGTTTGTCCTGTCGCTTTTTACCAACGGCACCCTGATTACGGAAGAAATTGCAGATCGCCTTGCCCAAGCGCCTCCGAGTCGTACCGAAATTACGTTGTACGGTGCTACGGCTACTACTTACGAGGCAATCACTGGTGTCCCGGGCAGTTTTGCCGCCTGCCTTAATGCCATTGAAGCTCTAGTGTCTCGCCGTGTTCCACTGGGACTAAAGACCACTATCAGTCGTCAGAATGTTCACGAGTTGGAAGAAATGCGAAAAATGGCCCACGACTGGGGACTGCCATTTCCCGGAAGCTGGTTGCTTCACAAGCGCCCCGACGGCCAAGCTTCCGATGTAGAGGATTGCCGACTATCGACTGTCGATTGTGTCGCATTGGAAGCTTCCGATAGGGCATCCGCAATCGAGAATGCAGAAGCTGCGCAGAGAGAATCGTCTCCGGAGAATGACGGTAATTTCTATTGTGCTGCTGGCAGAGCCGTATTTGCAGTGAACCCAGTGGGAGAAATGAACGCATGCCTGGATCTTCCGCACCCAGCGGTCAGTCCTTTAGAAATTGGCTTTCAAGCAGCTTGGAAGCAGGTGGGACGGTTCGTCGATTCTGTGCCACCTCTCTCACAGGAATGCCGCTCATGCGATAAAAGGGTCTTTTGCGGGAGATGTCCTGCTTGGTCTCTTCTGGAAACCGGAACCTACAATAAACCAGTCCCCTATTGGTGTGAGATTGCGCTAGCAAGAAAGAAGCTGTATTCTAAGCAACTCCAATCGTACCGACCTACGACCAGCAGGTTAACTGGAGAAGCTGGGGTCAGGCAGGACTAATGACTTTTATAGGGTTGGTCAAAAATATGGTTCTCTTCCATTTACCGTGGGTAGCTTAAGGTTAGACGTCCGGTAACGAGATAGATGATGGTCCGGAGATAGCCGACTTGCTTGAAGCCGTAGGCACGTTTCATCGCCGTATCCCCTTCGTCACTCGGGCGTCGAGGAAATTGACGATGCCCTGCCAACAGCGTTTGATCGTCCTGCCCGCTTGAATCACGGGCTGAAGTCGGCTGTGCGTCGCCCAAAAGTACCAGCGTTTCAGGTAGGACCTCATCCTCGAAAAATGTTCCACCAAAAATGTTAGTTTTCTGACCAGTCGGACTTGCCACTGGTTTGGTCCCCTTATTCTTCAAGGGATGAGGTCGCAAAAATGAGACCTAAAGGTGGGACAAATATGGCACAGGCGGAGAATCATCACCGACCAAGGACCGTTCATCGAATTGCCGTACGCGGCGAGGTTTCTCAGATAAGAGATCGCCCCCGGCAACTGGGTCGGAAATCTCTGCCCACCATCAAGCATCCGCTCGTTTTCTTAACTGCCTTGCCCATAGCGTCAGCCAAATAGCCACCAATGCCAGAGGCCAAACGCATACCTTTATAATCGCTAGGGCCCAGAACCATACAGTCTGGACGAAAGACCAGGTTGTGTTCGGGCCCCACAAGGACAACAGCCATGCAGGACGAGCGGACATGACCAGCAGGTACCCAATCCATTGAATCAAAAGAAACCCGACGGCGATCAGCAGGGTCCACCAGCCCGCGACTGCTGCCGCCCTCACGCGCTTCTCGAAAACATCGTTCATAGAGATTCTCCTATTCGGCAGATAGAATCTTTATTTTGATTGGAATTTCCTTTTTTGCGGCGCGTGCGAACCCAACCCACAAGGCTCAGAACCGATATCTCCCATCGCAAAATGATGATATCGCCGGTCTCGGGCCCTGGTCAAGGATATTAAAACGCGTCGAGCACCGCACCCCTGGGGGCTCCAGGCGTAATCGATCATATTCAGACCCACGGAGCATTGACAATGATATTATGTTTTGTATATTGAGATTATGTATCTCCTAAGAGGTCGGCGCCCGAAGGGGAATCCAGCAAATCCCTGGGAGGAAGAGGGCCGCGTTTGTCCGTTTGGAGGGGGAATGAAACCACTGGCTGTGGCTACAACAGTGCTTCTGACGATTACTATCTACGTCGCTCCGGCCGCTTACCCACCTAAATCGATCACGGCGCCGACCGGGAACATCGAGCTCATCGAGACCGGAGGCGCCGGAACAAACTTTGCCATGACCGAAGCGGACTACCTGATGCTGGTGAAACAGTTTCCCAGCTCGCCTGTTTTCGTGCCTATGACAAAGAAGCCTGATGGTCTCAGTCCCCGGGCCCGGTTCGGCGTCAATTTTGTCCTGGAAGGCCGGAATCGCGCCTGGATCCTCGATGGTGACGATGCCAACGGCTACATCTTCTACGCCGATATCAACGCCAACGGTGATCTCAGCGACGACCCGGGCTATAAGTTCGAGTTCGTAGACGGCAAGTACTCGCTGCGTCTTCAGCTGCTTGCCAGGGCAAAGGATGGCGTGGAGACGTACCCCGTCATCATGAAGCTCGTCGTCGATCGGGCAGTGCCGCCGGGAAAAGTCGACAAACAGCTTGCCCTGCTCATGTACCACAGGACCAGACGGCGCGGACAGTTCGTGTTCGAATCCGGGGGCGGCAAGCCGCTGTCCTTCACCATTTCGGGCTCGAACGGTATCTACGACGAGGATTACGACTGGATCTACTTCGACATGAACCGCGATGGGACGTTCGATCCCGAGACGGAGGGCTATCTCGTCTCCGAAAAATACGTGAATATCGGCGACGTGACTTATGAGTTCACGGTCGACCGATATGGGAGAACTGTCACGATTTCGCCGCAGGCGGAGAAGAGGCCGGCACGCCCCATGCTCATGCCGGGATATCCGGCGCCCGACTTTGCTTTCGTCGACCTCCAAGGCAATCGCAGGCAACTTGCGGACTACCGAGGCAAGGTTGTGTTGCTCGACTTCTGGGGGACCTGGTGTGGGCCATGCGTGGCCGCAGTGCCGCAATTAGTCGCGGTGTATGAAGAGTACCACGCGAGGGGCTTTGAGATCATTGGCATCGCAACCAACGACACTCGCGAGAAGCTTACGGCCTTCAAGGCCGAAAAACAAATGAATTGGCCGCAGACGATGGAAGGCGATAAGGGGCCAATCGCGACGCTTTACCGGATCACGGGTTGGCCCGGTTATTTCCTGGTCGGCGCGGACGGACAGATCATCGTTGCTGCGCCCGGCGGTGGGAAGATCGACATTGCGGGCGAGTTGGCGAAGTTATTCGCAGACCACCGGGCCGTAGAAACGAAATGTTATTTTATTGCTGGGGGTGCTGATGTTCTTGATGCATCAAAACGGCGAATGACTTCGTCGGTGATATCGAGGGCCAGGCTGAAATAAACGATGCCGCCCGTATCCCGCTCGAAAACGACATCATAGCCCCCCGCCCACGCCGACCTTATGGCACCACCAGAAAACCGCCGTGTCAAGTCCCTTTGCCTCCAAATATAAGCCAATTTCTGGTGCCTTCGGGCACGTCTCGCGTCCAACCACGATCCGTGCTGAACTACCTATGTCCGATTAACGATCTGCTATCTTATCGAGCACTCGGAGGACTGGGAGAACGAGCGGAGCTACATCCGGGAGGACAAGGTCCGCGGATCCTCGGACAGGCTCCACGATCTGATGGCTCAAGCGGCTAACTGAAGTGAGCTACGATGGTCTCGAATCTGCGAACATTAATTGACACGACCCCTGATCGTCTATCTCCGCGAAGCGCGATAATCCGCCGTCTATGGCGTTCATCTAGGCCAGGCGCCCGACGGCTAGCCCGGGCCCAGCCGCCTCGAGTTCAACTCAACAAAGCTAGCAGAGAAAGAAGTCCCAGTAAATCAACGTTAGTAGCTCTCGACTTCTACAGTTATTTGACTTGAGTAAGAAGAAAAACCCACTGGATTTTGTGCCTTTATCCTGTAATAGTATGTTCCGCCAAGAGTTGCATGATCCGTGTAGGTAGTAGAATTAGCAGGTGGTGCTGCCACCTGAGTCCAAGATCCGGTTCCCTGTCGCTTTCTTTCAATAACAAAGTTCTGTTCATTATTTGCGTTATCAGTCCAGGTTAATTCGATAGGGACAGAGACAAAGGTGATGCTTGGAGCACTTAAATCGCTCGGGGCTGCCGGAACAGTATATGGAATTGTCGCACTGGCCGTAGTTGAGAAGGAAGACATCCCGCCCATGTTCCCGGCTCTAATTCTATACTCATGAGCAACATCGCCACTTTCTGTGTGTCGTGCATATGCCCATCCATCGACAAAGTGGGTCGTGTTCTCGCTGGCACTCGTCAGGCGCAAGAAAATCGGCTTATCGTTATTAGATCGTTGTATTTCAAAGCCTATTTCGTTGTTGGAATTATCTTGCCAGTAAAGCTCTATAGTATTCCAGGCAGTTGGGTAAGCGACTAGATTTGTTGGAGCGTTCGGTATGGTTGGATTGCTGGGATCATATAGCACCTTATACGCATTTAGACGACCGCCCGATTGACATTTGCCCGAAAGCGAGGGCAGGGGGTCGGAATTGTTAAGAATTCTCTCCTTGAGGGCGCTATAGGTTAGGGCGGGGCACTTTCCGAGAGCTAAAGCGGCAACTCCTGCAACATGAGGTGCTGCAAACGAAGTCCCCGTATTATATGTGCCATTATCATGCAAAAAAGAATACCAATCTTCTGGGTTGGCATGTCACGAATGAACTACTGTACTAAAGATTTGGGTACCTGGGGCGCCAATATCTACCTTAGAGAATCCCCAGCATGAAGTTATATCGAGCTCGTCATAATAATTAGTGGTCAGCACATTGATGATATTCTCTTCGGGAAAACACCCAGGATAAATATTATGCCACAAAACTTCTAAATTATCCCACCCAACGTCTGTATTTCCGCAAGCCGATACAAAAAGCACTCCCTTATTCTTTGCCCTCACGATTGCCTGTTCAAAAGACTCAATGTTACCTTCCCAATCCGATTCTGACGCTCCCAAGCTGCAACTGATAATTGAAGCCCCATTTTCTATTGCGTAGTCAATCGCGTTAACCATGTCTGAAGTTGTAGTTACCCCATACGGATTTTCCGCATTCAGGTTCATTATTTTTACATTCTGGTTAATCCCCTTTATTCCTATATCATTCCAAACAGCGCCTATAATCCCGGCTATCACAGTACCATGCTCAGATTGAATTGGATTAGGATCGTTTCTCACTTCTTCCTGGAGCCCCCATCCCCAGTGCCAGCCGCGATAATCATCTGCATAGCCGTTATTATCATCGTCTTTATCGTTATTAGACTTGTCACCCCCCTCCCCGTCAGGGCCCCATTCTCCGGGATTTATCCAGATGTTCGACTCCAAGTCTGGATGCGAATCGTCAATTCCCACGTCGATTACGGCGACTATTATGTCTGGACTCCCAGTAGATATGGCCCAAGCTTCAGGCGCATCTATATCTGCATCTGGGATGCCTTTGGCTCCGGTGTTTTGCAGCGACCATTGTTGATAGTAATAAGGATCGGATGTAAGTGGATGTAGTACAATATTTTTTTCTGCGTATTCGACATTCGGATTGGCGCGGAGCAGACTCATTGCCCGTTCAATCCCGAGATATTCCGGGACCTTGATAAGTAGGAGGTCTGGGTCGCCTGTAAACGACCTATGGCTAAATAGACTTGGAACCCTTTCATATGCGCTCAATTCCTGGCCAAGATAAGTAACAACCTTCCCCTGAAGATAATCAATACTCTGTTGGACAATTTCAGCAAGAACATCTTTCTTGAACTTTACGAGCACTTCATTAAGAACATATTTTTGGCTGTACTCAATGCCTTGGATTGCCTGAGCAAGCTTCGGATTGCTTTCGGATAGGAATAAAAACATAACCAAAAAAACTACAAAAAATGGATACTTTTTCATGTTCCCCCCTTACGAATCAATCTGCGAGGTCTAGCGACGCATTCACGATGTCCTTCGTTATAATGCCAATTTGGCATTCTCCTTTTCTCAAAAGAGCTTGATTTTTATTCCAAGTTTGAATGAGAATCCGCTCAAATCTAAGGCGGCCTTCCCATGCGACCGTCCATACGCAATTGACGTCCCACCATAATTCGGGGGGCTCCCCGTCCAAACAATCGGCTCCCCATATCCTATGCCTATTGGGCCATCCTCTCCCCATCCCCAAATGTACAATGTCCCTTGTCTATCATAATAAAATGCCGGAGGCAGTAAACTGCTATCGATATTCATTGTGGCTTCGAAATTGCGGATCTTAGCGTATCGATACTGAGCTTCCAGCACCAAGGCGAAAGATTTTGATAACAGATATTCACCCCCCAATCCACTCTGAAAGCCCAAGGTAGATTCCCACGCGGTCTCCCAATGATTCTTATGCCAACCCGTCCCAAACGCGTCGGAGAATTCATAATCCCAAGATTCTGCCATTTTCCCGGAATAGTAGCCGACACCCGTGCTAAAAAGAATGTTTAATCGCGATATAACAGGCAGGGAATAATAGATGCTGAACCTCATGGGAATACGCACTCGAATATCCGGGGTACTGGAAAAAGACCCGATCGCAGGGCTCCCGGGATCGGAGAATGAGGAAAACAGAGGAATACTTGACTCGTTGCTGAGGTGAACAGCATTTGAAATGGCGATCCCCAAGCTAAATCTCCTGCTGATATCGAACCTCACTTCCGCTTCCCAGATGCTCATCCAGTTATTGAGCTTCATGACGTTGTCGGTTGAATAAGCCCGAAAATCCCTGGATGAAAGTATGCGATCAATGGACCCCAGACTGCGATTGATATCGCCCACCGCGAGATAGCTTCCACCCCCAGTCAGCTTGAGGCTGATTCCCGGCTTGAATCCTTTCGACTCTTCGGCGAAACCGACGGCCGCGAACAGGATGAATAAAAAAAGAGACGCCAGGCACACGGCCCTTTCTGTTTGCATTCGTTCCTCCCCTTACCTATCAAAACTAACAGCCTATCAGGATCCCTCTACTCCTAAGGGAGAGGCATCGGCGAATCCGATGAGAAACTCAACTACTGGTTCGTATGCCGATAGCTTCCCCACGAAGAGCCATAAAGTTAATCCGCCCAACGCCAAGGACACCCTCAATGGCCTCCGGGCACTTGATAGTTACATAACCATCACATAGGCGTTTGTCAAGTGGCCAAACCCGAATTCAATCTTTATAAAAAAAATAAGGATGTGACGGGGAAAAATGCTTAGTTTATCGGTCTTTACTATTGGGGATTGTGCTGATAAGTCTTCTCCGGATCTTCGGATCAGGCTCGAATATCGTGAATCCGATCTTATGAGCCAAGCGGATGATCAGCATCTCCATGTCTCTGCACCAGGAATGGATCGGCGATGGATCATACTTCGCCCCGGCTCGACCATCACGCGCCTAGCTAGGGCTTTGTGTCGTCTGGGGCGGTACTTTCGGTTTTTGCGCATACGTCAAGCTTCTGGAGATCGAACTTGATTTTGTATTCCCTTTCTTGGAGTTGTGTTATGGCTTTCTTGCCCTCGATCGACGTTTCGAGCGCCCGGCCGCCGGCGAAGCTCAATTCGCGATGTAGCCCATGCGGTGGATGACCGTAAGGCCCTCGCCTCTAACCTTGATCTCGATCTTTTGGAAGCGGCCGTCCGCCCGGTAATTCACGGGCCGGTAGAAGAGCAGATAGTAGTGGCTCGAAGCCTCAGCCGCCTGACGCAGCGCGGAATCCGGATTGGTCGTGCTTTCGGACACCCCTCCCGTCGCTTCCGCCATTTCCCGGAAGGAGGCGTAGATGTCGGACGAGAGGTCCTGGAGCCGGGAGGCGCGAACGGAACCGGTTTGCCCCATGGTATGCAGGGCGAACTCCGGCGTTTTGGTGATGTAGAGGCAGTGGATGGTGATCGAGGCGTCCGAATAATAGCGTTTGATCTTCTCCACATCGAAGCTCACCGGTTTGATCAGTTCCGCCTGCCTGTCCGCCGAGAACTCATGATCCGGCAGGACGTCCCTTTGGAAGATGAGGAAGACGTGCTTCTCCCCGTCCAGGGACTTCAGCGTGTCCGCGAAGCCGATGACCTGCTTCTCCGTCACCTCGGTCAGGTCCCGCATCTGCCTGGCGAGATCGAAGAGCTGGGTTTCCTTGACATCCGCGAGCTCCGGCGGATACTCCGTTTCCTCCAAATCATAAAAGTTCCTCATCAGTAGGCGATAGGGGGAATTCCCGAGCTGGATATCGGTCTTGAGGATGCTTTTGAGCCGGTCCGCGATTTGACGTGCGGGCGTGCGGGACAGGAACTCGGAATGGAACTTATAGGTTTTGGCAGGCGTGACGACGAAAAGCGAGTCTTTTGGGCCGAGGACGTCGGTGAAGAAAAAGTCCAGGGCGTCCCCGATCTTGGCAATGTATTCCTTGAGGTTCAGGTAGAGGATATAGTGACGGGCGCTCCGTGGGCCCGGGGGCGCGGCGCCGGACGCCTTGTCCTCCATGACGACTCGCTTGTCCTTGATCAGATACACGGCTTCGACTTTTTGGGGGACGCCGTTCTCGAAGACCTCGAAATCCGCGAGCGCCAGGCCTTCCACCAGGACGCCCTTTCTGAGGACGCGGACCGGGACTTCGATGTTCACGACGACGGATTCGTGCCGCTGAGGTGGGATTGCCTCCTGCCCGGCCAATGCCGAGGCCCCGAGGAGAATGAAGCCGAGTCCGCCGAGAAGGCACGCGAGAGGCCGGGCTTTCATGGGCGTGGTCCCTGCGAATCACTTGCCACAACAGTATTATAAATCATTTGCGTTTGCGGCTCGAGTCCCCTCACTGGCCCCACACTTCTCCCCCCCAAACCCAGAAAATAAACGACTTACACGAGCGGGAGGACCCGGATGTGTTAAGTCGCGCCCTGATTCATCAGTTCGTATTGGGTCTAACAAATTCCGCAAATTTCCTGAGTCTCAAAGCTGGATCGTTGGCGACGTCCTGCTGCAGCCAGCCCAGATGGCCGGCCCCGTAGATCACCAGCACACGTTCGTTCGGAGATTCGACTATATTGGCTATATTGCTGTAAATGCGAATGTTCCGCTTGCCGACATGTTGAAGATGTCGCGACCCCGGATTGGCCATGTGATATGTGCCGAGGATCAGGATTTCGGCACGTTGCGGCGGAGCGGTTTGCGCATTGGCGGTTACGGACAAACCAACGGCAAGAAACACGAATGCCGCCAAGCCCAGCGAGGCCAGGACACAAAGGGATTTTTTCATCGAGTCAGTCCTCCACACCGAATTTCAATCGAATATACGATCCCGGACCGACGAAAGGTTGCCTCAGCCCCGGATGACCTGCGACGATAGCCGGACTATGAGAACTATCGTGTTTCGAAGTCGAGTGCGACACATGGTTCGTCACCGACAACCCACCCGTCGTGATTGGGACCAATTTCAAACGCATCACCTAGTCCAACGGTAGTTTCTTGACCAGATGCATCTTGAATCACCGTGCTCCCTGATACGATGTAACCGATATGTCGTGTTGACTCTTTTCCAGTTTGCAGCCCGGCATGTTTTGACCATCGCCAACCAGGTCGATATACACCTTTCCCAATATACATCGACGGCAATTCAGCAACATTTCGTTCGCTGCCATCTATGAATACTCTCTTGTTCTGTTCGTGACTGGGATTCTTGACGGTGAAGCTTTTCTCATTCATGGAGTAATGCTACCACAAAACCGCCCATCTCGGGCGGTTGTTCTCACGCCAACGCCCATCGGGGGAAGGCCAAGAAGGCGAGCCCCGGACCGGTTGCCCTGGGGATGATCGAGATGCAGCCGATGCTCAGCGCTATTTTTCCCGGGAAATTCTCTGTTCAGCGGCTTCCGTGATTTCTTCTGGATAGCCGACGTGACGCAGGAGTTTGATGGCGTTCCTCGTTTCTGACGGACCTTCGCGCAATTGATAATTAAAGACCAGTCCGCGTTTACCGATTTCTTCCTGGAAATGGCAATTGACATACGCTCCAGCCACAAGCCGCGTGAGTTCCAGATCGTGTGTTGAAGCGAAAACCAGACCGTTCTTATCAGCCAGATACAGCAGGACCTCCGCCGACGCGGAAATCCTCTCAACGGAATTGGTCCCTCTGAAGAGTTCGTCTATAAGGCAAAGGCATGGAACCTCTTGCCTAGAAGCACGGATGATCCGCAACAGGGTAAGGATTTCGTCAAGATAATAACTCTTGCCTTCGATGATGTTGTCCTTCCGGCCGATGAGGGTCAATGTATTGAAGAAGGAAGAACTGAATTTCCTGGCCAGGCAGAAATGGAGTGTCTGGGCAAAGAGCATATTGACGCCGATCGTTTTCAAGAAAGTCGTTTTCCCCGACATATTGGATCCCGTGACCAGCATCCCCCCTGTTCTCAAGTTGACAGAATTCGGCACGGGTTTCTCCAACAACGGATGCGCAACACTTTCGATATTGAGAAACGGCGTCGAATCCGTTAGCTCCGGTTCTACGGACTCATTCAAGCCGGCTTTGTAAGACGCGGCCGCCACCATGGCATCCAGGAAGCCGATGGTTTCAAAGATATCCCTCAGTCGATTCACATGTTTACCCATCAGCTTTAGATAAGAATGGAAGGCGCGGACTTCAATCAGAAAGAGGATATTGAGATACTCGTATAAGGCATTGTTTTCCCCTAGACTCAGCAACGCTGTTTTGGGGACGATGCTACTCACCTTGTCCAGCGCGGATGTCAACTGGGCCAAATGGGCCGCCAGGGTCGAATCCTGGATGCCGCTGAGGCGATGGGCACACTTGACCATCTTTCCGAGATAACGGATCGAAGGAAGATCCTCGGCAAATTTCCGTTTAGTCCGGTAATGGATCACCGCGTTGCCCAGGGATAAAGCGATAAGTCCGGCCCAGCCCAGAATATGACCCAGCAGGCCTAATAACAAAAAAATGGGAATGAAGAGCAAAAGCCACGGATAGAGGAATGCCAGCCTATTCGGGGCCGGCCGTTCGTCCCACAACAAATCGACGACAAACTTGCCTCCGCTCTTGCCTAACTTTGATAAAACTCTTTGGACCCGCTCCCGTTTCTCCTGGTCCTTTATGAAATGGTCAATGACCTCACCCCGTTCCTTCAGCGGCTCCCGAGAATAAAGGGGCGTCCTGAGGAGGGCATAAAGCGTCTGCTCGCCCGGAACAGTCAGAGTCCGGTTCAAACGGCCATAGATAAGATCCATGTCCAAGTCGGTCCAAGTCCTGTCATCAACTAGATATTTCGATTCTCGGGTCGTTGCGGTCTTCCTGAAATACTTGCCAATCTCGGCAGAGTCTATTTCACAGGTCTCGGACGAGCCCCACTTCTTCCGTAACGACGTCAGGAGCTTATTATTGCCCGCTTCCTGAATGGCCACGATAAGGAAGTATCCAAAAGGCAAAGCTAAGATCGAAATCACAAAGTATGTGCGGCCAATAGAAAAACCGAGAATGGATGAAGCCGCGAGGATGGCTACAGTCAATACAACAAGAACAGGAATGTTCCTGAAGAATGGCTCCCTCTTTTTCATTCTTGTTAGGATAATATATCAGAATATTCGAAAAAGTGACCGCAAAATTAAGCCGGATTCTGTCCGTTCGATACTCTGCGGGAATAAAACAGGAGACCGCCTCAGTCGTGCCGCAGCGCCTCGATCGGATCGAGCTTCGACGCCTTCAAGGCCGGATAAACCCCGGAGGCCAGGCCGATGATCGTGCAGACGAAGAATGACAGCAGAACCGCGGTGATGGTCCAACCGACGGGCCAGCCCGTTATCGCGGAGATGGCCAGGGACAGGGCGAACCCGAAGACGACGCCCGCCACCCCTCCGACCGCAGAAATGGAAACCGTCTCCGCAATGAACTGGCTGCGGATGTCGCTCTGTTTCGCGCCCACGGCCCGGCGCAGCCCGATTTCCATGGTCCGCTCGAGGACGGTGGCCAGCATGATGTTCATGATCCCGATCCCGCCCACAAGGAGAGAGATCCCCGCGATGCAGGCCATGACGATGGTGAAGATGTTCTGCGTTTTCCGGTGCTGATCGAGAAGCGCCTCGGGCACGATCATCTCGTAATCGCTGATCTCCTTATGGCGCCGTTTCATCAGGTGGGCCAGCGTCGCGGCGGCCGTGCCGCTCGAGATCTCCGACTTGAGCTGAACGCGGAATTCGTCGATGTCCGATTCATAGGGGCCGAACCGGAACACCATGAGCGCCGTCTGCAGGGGAACGTAGATGTTGTTCTGCTCGCCCTTTAGGGCGATGCCCTGGAATTCGTCCTTGATCAGGCTCTTGTCCTTGAGGACTCCCACGACGGTCATCCAGACGTGGTTGATTTTCACGTATTTTCCGATGGCGACCTGGCCGGGGAACAGCACCTGGGCGACGCGGGACCCGATCACGCACACATGGGCGTAAACCACATCGTCGAAAGGAAGCAGGAACCGCCCCCGGCTCACGCTCAGGTTGGCCATGTCGAGATGCGTCGGCGTGACCCCCCAGACCTCGGCGTCCGTCTCGCCGGACTCGCTGAAGACGGCAAAGACCTTGACCTGCTTGCTGGCGCTCGAATTGCTGAGGAAGGGCAGGGTCTCGCGCGCCGCGTTCAGGTCCTGCAGAGTGAGCCCGGGGGAATTTTCCCGGATTTCCTTGAGCTTCGATTCCTCGAAGGTCTTCGCCTTCACGATGATGTTGCGCAGGCCCATGGTATCGATCAGCTGGAGGGCTTCCCGTTCGGCGCCCCGGCCGATGCTCAGCATGGCGATCACGGCCCCGACCCCGAAGATCATCCCCAGCAGCGTGAGCAGCGTGCGCAGCTTGTGTTGGAGGAGCGATTCCACGGACTCCGCGATGTCGAATTTCATCTTCACGTGGATTTCCCCCCTTGGCCCGCCGCCGGATTTCCGAGGAGAACGGCGTCGCCCTCCCGCAAGCCTTTGGTGATGACGGTCAGCGTGAGGCTCCGCGCGCCGGTTTCGACGGCCCGCTTCTCAACCCTGGTCGAGTTTCTCACCAGGAGAAACGCCTTGGCCTGCTCGAAAACCAGGGCCTGGTTGGGGACGGCCAGGACGTCGGCCTGCTTCTCCACGAAAATGGACGCCTTCACCTGGACGCCCGGCTTCATCAGCTGCGGTTCTGTGACGTCGAGCGCGACCTTGGTCTCGAAGTATTTCAGCGGGCTCTCCTCCCCCAGCGGTTTGGCGATGGTGTCGATCCCGATGACCTTGCCCGTGAAGATCCTCCCCGGCTCGAAATCGAGACTGAGGGAGACCGGGAGGTTCTCCTTGAGCCCCGAGGCTTCGGATTCGAGGACGAAGATCTTGGCCTCCATCTGCGTCAGATCGGGCAGGGAACCGAGCCTCTGCCCTCCAAAAGCGTTCATCCCCACACGGTACTTCTCCCCGCGCCAGGTCTTGTCGAGGACCAGCATCCCGGCGTGGGGGGCCTTGATGTCGAGATTGTTCAGCTGGTCCTGGATTTGCTTGATCTGCATCCGGCGGGTGCGCGCCTTCGATTGCAGGAGCTGCAATTCCGCGGCAATCCGTTTTTCCAGCTGGTCTTTCTTTCGCCCGAAATGGCGCTCGCGGGTGTTCTGATAGTCGAGATCGATGGCGTCTTCGATGATTTTGTTCTTCGGGAAGATCGTCTCGTCCCGGGCCGCGTAGACGTCCGCCAGTTGGCGCTGGACCGAGGTCACCGCGATCTGGCCGTGCAGGTCGCTTTTGTCCTTCTCGAGCTGCGCCTCTTTTTTCTGGATTTCCAGGTCCAGCTTGGCCATTTCGGCTTCCTCGATCCGCAATTGCTCTTTCAACTCCGTGCTGGCCAGCCGGATGACGACCTCTCCCGCCTTCACCGACGAATACTCCGGCGCCATCCAGGCGATGGTCTGGATGCCGAACCGGCTCTCGGGCGGAACGACGATAGGCGTGGACTTGGCCGCCTGCAGTTCGCCGAACGCCGGGAGGACGATCTGGAAGGTCCCTTTGCGGACCTTGAGGACGGCCATGGCCGGGTTCTTCGTCCCGCCGCACGCCGCGGCAAGGAGGGCGCACACGGCCAGCGCCCCGATGAGCCGCCGGGCTTTCATCGGCCGCCCTCCCCGGCCCCGGCCCGAATGACGATCCTGTCGTTCTCTTTGAGCCCGCTCAGGATTTCCACCATCCCCGAGGATCGGGCCCCGACGGTGACCGGTGTCAGGTCTTGGGAAAAAGCTCCTTTCTTCCAGACCGCCAACCTGTTCTCGTCATAGACGATGGCGGCCTCCGGCACTTGGAGGACGTTCTCCTTGGAGGAGATCGTGATATCGACACCTGCCGCCATGCCCGGCCGCATCAGTCCCGGGTCGGATTCGGACAGGTCGATCAGCGCGTCGAACACGATGGCCGGCTGGGAATCCGACTTGACCCTGAACACCCGGCCGAGGGAAATGACGACACCCTTGAACACGCGGTCCGGATTGGAATCGAGGCGGACCTCCGCCTTTTGCCCGGTCTCGACCCGGCCGGCCTGGACCTCGAGTATCACCGCCTTCATCTGCATCCGGCTGAGGTCGGGCAACTCGAGGATGTTGTCGCCCATCCAGGTCATGTCGCCCACGGCCTTCTTCTTGCCGTCCCAGTCGGGCGTGTAGACGACGATTCCCGGCTTGGGAGCCTGGACGTTCATTTTCTGGATGTCCCGCTCCAGCCGCTCCACCTCTTCCTTCAAAAGCCTGACTTTGGATTCCTGGATATGGATCCGGCTTCTCATCCCCGAAATCTGGTTCGCCAGCCGGCTCTCCGCGAGTTTCTCCTGCAACTCGGCCAATTCGAGCTCCATTTTTCTTTTCTGGAATTCGTTGGCCGCGATCAAGTCCTCGGGATAATCGGCCTTACGCACGGCCTTCTGCTTGTTGACCTTGTCTTCCTCGAGCTGCAGGGAATCGTCTTCCTTGGTCTGCTGTTCCTGCAGCTGCATCCGCTCGAGCTCCTTCATTCCGGTGTCGAGCTCCGATTGCTTGAGCTGGAGCCGCTGCATCAGTTCCCGGGCATCGAAGGAGAGGATCATATCGCCGGCTTTGACCGCCTTGCCTTCCGGCGCCATGAAGGAGATCGTGTACTGCCACATCCGTTCAGCGGACGGACAGCCGACATAGAGAGAGGCGGCCGACTGCAGCTGGCCCGTGGCGTGGACCTTGATGTTGAAGGGGGCCTTGACCACCTTCTCCACCCGGAGCTTGCCGGAGCGGGAGCAGGCGATCAGGGAGAGCGCGACGGCGATGGAAATCGTCCAGAGAGCCGGCCCGGGCCGCTTACTTTTTTGTTTCATCGGCTTTTGTCTCCCGGATTTCCTTCATGACCCCGACCGGCTCCAGCGCCAAACCCGCCTGGACGGCCGGATTGTCCGCGGAGCCGACGGCCAGCTGGAATTCATCGAAGCCGAGCGCTTTCAGTTTCAGGGGTCCGCCGCCGGCGGGCCGGATCCAGAATGTCTTCCCGTCAAAATGGGTCAGCTCCAGGGGAATGAGCAGGACGTCGTCACATTGCGGGCCCATGACCTCGCACTTGACGCTCATCCCCGGCTTCATGATCTCCGGGTCCAGTTTCTCCATTTCGATCTGCACCCTGAAGTAGTGCGACCGTCCCCAGCGCCGGACGGTTTCGGCGCTCTTCGAGATCTCCCCGGTGACGCCCCGGTAGTGTTTGTCCGGGTAGGCGTCGAGAGTGAGGTCGACGTTCTCGCCGGTCTTGACGTGCTGGATGTGGGTTTCGCTGATCAAGGCCTGGACCTTGAGCGAGGACATGTCGGGGATTTGGGCAACCGGGTAGGTCGCGAAGACCGTGTCCCCCACCTGGACCTTTCTGCCGCTCCATTCGTCCACAGCGTATAGGACCGCTCCCTCGGTGTGCGCGGTGAGGGTCAAAGCGCTCAGGCTGTTCTTCAGCCTTTCCAGCCTGGCTTCGAGGTCCCGGAGTTCGATCTCGAGGGTCTTGATTTGGCTTTCGCCCTCGGCGAGCTTGACGGTCCTGTTCGTCAGGGCGCTTTCGAGGGTAAAATCGCTTCTCTTCTTCTCGAGCTGCTTGCGGTCGTATTCGAACTTGGATTCGAGTCCCGGGGGGATGGACGCGTCGATTTCCTTCTGCCGGTTGTCGTTTTCGGCCTTCCGGACCTCCACGTCCAGCTCAAACTTCTGATGCTTGTAGTCAGCTTCCTTCTGGACCTTTTCCTCGCGCTTGGTCCGCAGAGAGTCCTGGGCGGTTTCGATGTCGGACGCCAGGTTGGCCGTATCGAACCGGACCACGGGGTCGCCGGGCTTCACGGAATCGCCCTCCTTCACCATCCACTTGATCTGGGCCCGCCAGTTTTGGGTGATCGGGACTTTGAATTCCTCCGACCGGAGCGACACCAGGGACCCGGTCAGGACGATAGTCGGCCGGAAGTTGCCCTTCGTAACGCGCGGCTCGCTCGGATCGAGCGACGATCGGCCATATGCCGCGAGGAAGAGAGAAAACGCGGCGAGGACGATCGCTCCCAAAGCCGGCGCGCTTCTCCGCCGGCGGCTCGAATCATGGGTTGGTGGAATCATTGATGATCTTCCCGTCTTTCAAAGTGATGATCCGCCTGGCGTAGGCGGCCATGTCGTTTTCGTGGGTCACCATGACGATCGTCTGGCCTCTCTCGTGCAGCTGCCGCATCAAGGCCATGATCTCGTGGGCCGTCGAGGAGTCCAGATTGCCGGTCGGCTCGTCGGCCAGGATGATGTCCGGGTCGTTGACCAGGGCCCGGGCGATGGCCACCCGCTGGCATTCTCCGCCGGAAAGCTGGGCCGGCCTATGGTCCAGGCGCCCGGCGAGCCCCGCCAATTCCAGCATCCGGGCAGCTTTGTCCATACCGTCCTCCGTGCGCCCGGGGGCGTACTTTAGCGGCAGGTACGTGTTTTTCAGTGCGGAATACCGGGGAAGAAGATTGAAATTCTGGAAAACGAATCCCAGGTGCTTGTTTCGCGTGAAAGACAGCTCATCGTCGTTGAGACGGCTGACCTCTTTCCCGTTGAGGCAATACGACCCCTCCGTCGGCTTGTCCAGGCATCCCAGGATGTTCATCAGTGTCGATTTTCCGGAGCCGGAGGCGCCCATGACCGCCACGAATTCGTTTCCACGGATATGCAGGTCGATTCCGTCGAGGGCCCGGACCGTCGTCTCCCCCATCTGATAGAACTTCTTCAGAGCCGTCAGCTGAATCATGGCTCGACCCCAATACGCGGCATGCCGATGACGGTTAGCCGAATAGAACGGATTTCCGCATTCAGTCGGCCGCCAATTCCTGTTCGAGTGAGGTTCCCTTGCTTATCTATGAGTCTATCGCCGCTTGCGGGCGATTTCAAGCGAAAGAAGATATGAACCCTCCCGGCAGCTTTTTTCCAACGGGTCGCCATTCTCTTAAACAGCGACTGGCGCCGGAAAGTTACACTCCCGGCTGGCACGGCCAATCGAGCGGGCCTAAGAATCGATCCCCAAAAGAAGCATTCCCTGATCGTCGCCATGCTCCTTAAAGCAGGGAAGGAAGACAAATCAAAGCGTAAAGATGAATCCCCTAAATTCCCAGTCGGTTTATATGCATAAAGGGTGCCAAGTCTCAGCCCCCTTGTTGCCCCCGTGGCGCTCATTCCTGGGCACTTAATTACCCGGAAACTGTGTAAAAAACTTTACAATCTACCATCTGATTCGGAGGAGTTCCAGGCGTCCGGCCCCCAGCCAAACCGGCCCTCCCCCCGCTTATTCCTGGCGCTTGGGCGGCCCGGATGGTAGAATGTTCTTTGTCGGGAAACGAATTTCGTGGCGCCGCGTAGTATCCAATAGATAGGGCATGATGATGAATCCAGCTGGAAATACGATAATTTTTGTCCGTCCGGCGACAAAACTTTCACCCAATAAGGAATCTTGGCATGCTGAATCCCGGTGACACCCTCCTCCACTACCGTCTCCTCGAACAGCTCGGACAGGGCGGAGGGGGGGTCGTGTGGCGCGCCCTCGACACGCGCCTCGACCGAGAGGTCGCCATCAAGCTTCTCTCCGACAGGATCGCGTCCACGCCCGGCGGCCTGTCCCGCCTCGAGCAGGAGGCCCGGGCCCTGGCCGCCCTCAACCATCCGAACATTGTCACCGTTTATGCGGTCGAGGAGGCCGGGGACCTTCATTTTCTGGCCATGGAGCTCGTCCGCGGCCGAACGCTCGATAAGCTGATACCCGAAAAGGGGCTATCGCTCGAGCGGCTTCTCGATTTCGCCGTCCCGATGGCGGACGCCCTCGCGGCCGCGCATGAGCGCGGAGTCGTCCACCGCGATCTCAAGCCCCGCAACGTCATCATCATGGGAAACGGCCGCCCCAAGATCCTCGATTTCGGTATCGCGGAAGTCCAGGCGCCTCTGCCCCGGCCCGTGTCGGGAGATACGGTGACCATTTCCGGGCTCAGTCTCGTCGAGGGAACCCTGCCCTACATGTCGCCCGAGCAGGCCCAGGGGCGGCCCATGGACCATCGTTCGGACGTCTTCTCGTTCGGCGTCATGCTCTACGAGATGGCCACGGGCAAGCGGCCGTTCGGCGGCGACACGACGACCGATCTCCTGGCCTCGATCCTGAAGGACGATCCGGAACCCCCTTCGGCACGCCATCCCGAACTCCCCCCCGAACTGGACCGCATTCTCGAGCACTGCCTGGGAAAGAACCCGAAGGACCGGTTCGACTCGACACTGGAGCTTCGCAAAGAGCTGGAGAGCCTGCGGCGCCTTGACGAGATCACAGTCCGGGCCTCCGACGCCTCGGTGGCCGTCCTCCCCTTCATCGACCTGAGCCGGGAGAAAGACCAGGAATACTTCTGCGACGGCGTCGCCACGGAGATCATCGGCGCCCTGGCCAGGGTGGCCGGGATCCGTCTGGCATCGCGGGCCTCCTCGTTCCGATTCCGCGGCACGCCCCTGGACAGCCGCGAGATTGCCCGCCGCCTCCGGGTCCGGGCCCTGCTCGAGGGGAGCGTCCGGAAGGCCGGCGACCGCCTCAGGGTCACGGCCGAACTTGTTGACGGCGCGAGCGGCTTCGCGCTCTGGTCCGAGACGTTCGACCGCAACCTCGCGGACGTTTTCGCGATCCAAGAGGAGATCGCCCGCAGCATCGCCGACGCGCTCAAGGTCACGCTCAGCCGGAGCGAGCACGAGGCGCTCGGCCGGCCGTCCACGTCCGACGTCGAAGCCTACGACCAGTACCTGAGGGGCCGGAAATACTATTATCAATACCGCCGGCGGGGTGTGGAGCTGGCCCTGGAGATGTTCGAGCGCGCCCTCGAGATCGACCCCTCCTACGCCAGGGCTTGGGCGGGTGTCGCGGACTGCCACTGCTTTTTTTATTTGTACGTGGCCCGCGTTCCCGAGCATATCCGGCAGGCTGAGGCGGCCAGCCGGAAAGCCCTCGAACTCAATCCCCACCTGGCCGAAGCCCAGGCCTCCTGGGGCCTCGCCTTGTCCGTGGCCGGCCGCACCGAGGAAGCCGAGGCCGCCTTCGAAAAGGCCATCCGTCTCGACCCCGGGCTTTTTGAGGCGCGATATTTCTACGCCCGGCATTCCTTCGCTACAGGCGATTCGCTGAAGGCCGCCCGCCTCTACGAGGAGGCGGAAACCATTCGTCCGGAAGACTATCAGTGCCCGACCCTCGTTGCCCAGATCTACGGCGACCTCGGCCAGAACGAAAAAGCCATCGCCGCCCACCGGCGCGGCCTCCGCAGGGCGGAAGAGACGCTCAACCTCCACCCCGACGACACGCGGGCCCGTTATATGGGGGCCAACGCCCTCCTCGTCCTCGGCGACCGGGAGCGCAGCCTCGAATGGGCACGCGCCGCCGTGGCCCAGGAACCGGACGAACCCATGGTCCTTTACAATGTCGGTTGCATCTTCTCCCTGGCCGGCGAGGCCGAGATGGCCATCAACCTCCTCGAGCGGGCCGTGGAGCGGGGACTCACCCACCGGGGCTGGTTCGAGCACGACAGCAACCTGGACCCTCTCAGGCGGCATCCCCGGTTCAAGGCCCTGCTGGAACGGTTGTAACGCGATCGGTCTTTGCATGAAACACAAGCGCTTCCTATTGGCTCTTCTCCTGGCCCTGGCGGCCACGGCAGGGAATTCCCTGCTGTCCCAGGAGCCGCAGAAGAAACCCGGGGACATCCGGGTCGACGTCACCGTGAGCGCCATTACGATCGCGGTGACCGTCCAAGACAAGGGCGGGAAATACGTCAACAACCTCGAGGCCAAGGATTTCGCGGTCTACGAGAATACGGACAAGCGGCCTATCACGTATTTCAACCACAACTTCATGTCGCCCGTCAGCCTGGCGGTTCTCCTTGACGTCAGCGGAAGCATGGGAGTCCTGAACAAGCTCGAGGAAGTCAAGACCGGCCTCCGGAACATGGTCACCAAGGAGCTCGGGCCCCTCGACGAAATCTCCCTGCTCATATTCGCCGACGGCCAGGTGGAAGTCGCCGCGCCGTTCTCCACGGACAGGACGGCCTTCCTTTCGACCCTGGAAAAGCTCCAGCCCTTCGGGCAGACGGCCCTCAACGACGCCGTGGCGGTTTCCCCCGAATTCGCCAACAGGGGTCACAACGAAAAGCGGGCCCTGCTCCTGGTCACGGACGGTGTCGAGAACGACAGCCAGATCACGCCGGAGGAGGCCGTGGAGATCGCCCGGCGGGTGGACGTGCCCATCTACACCATCGGCTACAAGATCCCCCTGAGCGAACAGCTTCTCAAGATGCTCAAGCGGGGCAAGACCGTGACCTCGGAGGGAATCGTCGCGACACTCGATAGATTCTCCCGGGCGACGGGGGGAAAGGCCGTATTCGTGAACGAGCCGTCGCAGATGTACCAGGCCATGCGGGAGCTCAAGCAGGAGCAGAGCCATCAGTACCTCATCGGATATACGTCGTATAAGGACCTCAGCAGCGCCTACCGCCGGATCCGGGTCATGGTGCCGGGCAAGAGCTACAAAATCCGGACCCGGGAGGGATATTGAACCGTGGGGTCTTGAAATAAGCCCCCAAAAAGGGCTATGATAGTCTCAGATTGTCCGGGGGCCGGGATTTCCAATAACGTCCGAGAGAGGAAAGCCCGTCTTCCCGGGACAGGAAGGGAGGTCAAAATGTCAAAGAATCGGTTGGCTCTTATTGTCGGTGTCGTGGTCTTCATCGCCCTCGTCATCGGGCCGGGATGCGCGACGAAAAAGTACGTCAACGGCGAGATGGCGACCATCGACAAGAAAGTCGAAACAGTCGCGGGTGAGGTCGAGGTGAACCAGAAACGGATCAAGGAACATGACGAGAAGCTGGCCTCGATCGGCGAGATCATCTCGAAACACGATTCCCAGTTCACGGCCGTCGACGGGAAGATCGATGACGTCAAGAAGATGATCCGGGGGAACCTCATTTACAAGGCCACCCTGCAGAGCGGCGACGCCAAGTTCGGTTTCGACAGCTTCGAGCTCGGCGCCGAGGCCAAGGCCGCCCTGGATAGGTTCGTCCAACAGCTCATCGCCATGAACAAGGGCTTATACCTGGAAATCCAGGGGCACACGGACAGCACCGGCACGGATGAGGTCAATGTCCCTCTCGGCAACAAGAGAGCCGAGGCGGTCATGCTCTACCTCTACAAGCAGTATCACATTCCGCTCTACCGGATGCAGGTGATCAGCCTGGGCAGCTCGATGCCCGTTGCCGACAATGCTACGAAGGAAGGCCGGGCTCAGAACAGGCGGGTCGAAATTCTCGTTTACGAATAAGCCGCCTTTTCCCCGGAAAAGCGAACTTCGGCCCGAGGCGGCCGGCACACCCCCCAGCGGGGAAACCGGCCGCCGTCGGGATTTCTTCCTACCGGACTGTGATCGAGGCGGGGTCCCCTTCCCTATCCTGGAGCCCGACCGGCACGATGCTATAGGTGTAGGCCTGGCCGACGAGGACTCCCCGGTGGAGGTAGGTGTAGGGGCCGAGTATCTTATTCCTGATGACCTCACCCAGCAGCTGGCGTTGCCCGCCGTTGACGAGGTAAACCCTGAACTTGGTATCCGTCGCGTTCCTCACGTTGTCTTTCCAGGTCAGGACGTTGATGTACTCCCGGAGGAGGGCCCCGCGGTTGAGGACTTTCTGCCCGGTCACGGACTCCGGGGCGAAGAGGTTTTGAACACTCACGGAAACCGAGGCCGTGGCCGTCTGCAGGATCTGGTCATAGGCTATGATGCTCAGCGTATGGGTCCCGTTCCACACGGTCTTCGTGTCGAACGCGAAATTATAGGGGGCCGTCGTATCCGTCGCCTGGAGGGTGCCGTCGGCGTACAGTTCCACCCGATTGATCCCGGTGTCATCGCTTGCCATGGCCTGGATCTCGACCGTGCCGTACAGGGTCTGCCCGTCCGTGAGATTCTGGAAAGCGCAGGTCGGCGGGGCGTCATTGGAGTATACGTCCAGGCTTATCGGTGACAGGGTCCCGACAATATTTGTGATCCCCATGCTGGTCGGCGTGCCGTCGTATCGATCGGTGTTGGGAATTCCGGTGGGCCCGAAGGACATCCCGGCCTTGTAATAATCGGCGGCCTCCGCGTTCACCCCATAGTTTTCTATCTCCTCGAGACCGTCGGCTTCCATGAGCTTCAGGAGCTTGTGGGCGGTATAGGAATTGTCGTAGAGGTAGTCCGCTCCGGAACCGTTGAGCCGGGCGTCGACGTGCCAAACGAGGAGCCCGTCGCTTCCGGTAAAAAGGGCGGTGTCGTTGGCTACCCGCTGCCGGTTCTGGACCATGAAATACTCGCTGAAGATCCTCCCCGGGACGGCGGCGGGCATGAAGACGAGCGCGTCAGGGTTGAGTCCCGCAGCCCGGAGGGAGACGGTTTGGGGGCCCACGGCGACCACCGTGGGGCTGATCCAATCCAGCATGAATTTGCTGAAACAATTATGGTCGCCCACGTTGCCGTCCATGATGTCGAGGCTGCCGACTCCGCCGCGCGGGCCAACACTATCGTCGTAATCGTAATAGTCCGGGACGCCAAGGGCGTGTCCGGTCTCGTGGATGATGGTCGACGGATCGAAATTCCCGGTCGGGTAGCCGCGGAGTTCCCACTGCCATGAATATTGGGAGAGCCTTTTCCCGTCCAGCCGGAAGCTCGAGTCGAAAAAATTGGTGTAATACCCCCACCAGAAAGAGGCCCATTCGCCGTGCGGACCCGTCCAGAAGACGCAGAAGTAGTCGATCGCCCCGTCGCCGTCGTTGTCGTACTGGGAGAAATCATGGCCCTGCTGGTTGTAAAACGTCAGGGCCTCCTTGATCAGGTTCTCCCGTCCGGCATCCGTCTCGAGGACGGTGCTCCGGGCGTAGGGCGCCGTGTACCAGCCCAGAACGTTGCCCTGGATCTCCAGCTGGTTGTAGGAGGACCGCCGGTAGTAATTCCTGAGACTGTCGAAGGGCGGGCCGCCCTGACCATCGCCGAAAAGCCGGGAGGCGATGGTCGCGGCCGGCGACGTGGGGGGATAATCGTTGAACGCGATGAGGAGAGCGAGCACTTTGACCGTGCCCTTCGTGGGCATTCCCGTCCAGCCCGGCGGAGGAGCCAGGATGCGGTCGACGGCCCGGGAAGGCAAACGCGCCGTGCCCCTGTCCATGGCCAGATACCTGATCTTCTCGTTCATCCGGGAGACCAGGCGCGGGGCCATCTTGTAGTTGCCGAAGGCCTTGGCTTGGGCGACGCGGGCGGCCAGCGTCCCGTCCAGACGGTACCGCTCGATCTGCTCCCGGGTCGGCGGCTCGAGCGCGAAGGCCAGAGCGCCTGCCAGGAGAAGAATGGACGCGGCGATCCTGGCCGCCATGGGGGTTCTTTTGGGATGAATCACGCTCCCTCTTCCTCGGAACGGGAATATAATCCTCGGCGCGGACCTTGTCAAACGCCGGAGGGAGGCGCCCGTGGAAAACCCGGGGCGATCAACGGACGCCGAAGGTGAACTCCGTCCGTTCCTCGTTCCGGTCCGTGGCGGGCGGCGGCTCTGGCGAGAGGGCGGAAATCTCCGCGCGGAGCTCCCCGGTCATCGGGATGTCCGCCGCCGCCAGGCAGGTCTTGAGCTGGGCCGTATTCCTGGCCCCGATGATCGGCGCGGTGACGGCCGGGTGCCCGGCCACCCAGGCGATGGCCAGGGCCGCGGGGTCGTGGCCCCGCTCCCCGGCAAACTTCGCAAACCTGTCGGCCACCTCGAAGAAAAGGGCCTGGCCGTACCTCGCCTGCGAGATTTTGTGTGTCAGAAGCCGCCCGGACTCCGGGCGTCTCCCGACACCGTACTTCCCCGAAAGGAGCCCGCCGCCCAGCGGGCTGTAGGGGACGACTCCGACGTTTTCCGATAACGCCATGGGCAGGATTTCGACCTCCGCCTGTCTTTTCACCAGGCTGTACATGGGCTGGATGCAATAAAACGGCGCCCAGCCCTGTGCGGCGGAAATCCCCAGGGCCTTGGCCGTCTGCCAGGCGGCGAAGTTGCTGGCGCCCGGGTAAAGGACTTTTCCCTGGCGGACGAGGTCGTCCAGGGCCCGGAGCGTCTCCTCGAGCGGCGTCCGGTCGTCGAAGCGGTGGATAAAGTAGATGTCGATCCGGTCCGTCCCGAGGCGGCGCAGGCTGGCCTCGACGGCGGTCATGACGCGCCGGCGGGAGGCGCCCATCCCGTTGACGTCCTTCGATGTCGCGAAATACACTTTGCTCGTGATGATGACGTCCCCGCGGCAGTCCTTGATCAGCCGGCCCAGGATCTCCTCCGACCGGCCGCCCGCGTAGATATCGGCGCAGTCGAAGAAATTGACTCCGGCGTCGCGGCAGGCGCTGAACATCGCCGCGGATTCCGCCTCGTCCGCCTCGGCCCCGAATGTCATGGTCCCGAGACAGAGGCCCGAGACCTTGATGCCCGTTCGACCCAGGAATTTGTAATTCATGGCCGCCTCTCCGCTTTTTTGAGCTGAATCCCGTGCCCGGCCGGATAGAGCCCGGGCAGGGAAACGGGAAGCTTTCCGCTGATCTCCGTCTCCCCGAACAGGGCCCGGGCAGCGATCTGCTGAGTCTCGGGAGTGTTGCGGTACAGGCAGACGTAGCCGTCGACCTCGGGAAAATGCCGCAAAAAGTAAGGGCTGCCGAAGGACACGGCCACCACGGCCGGCCCGCCCTCCTGTGCCGCGAAGTACCTGACCAGGGCGGCGTGCTTCGGCTCGAGGTCGACGCTTCCTTTGCTCGAAGTAAGCCGGGAGAACAAAGCGAAAACGACCGTGTCCACGCCTGCGCACCGGGCGGCGTCAGCGTCCAGTTCATCCTCCCCGGTATCGCCGTCCGCGTAGAAAGCGAGGATCTCCGGGTGCCGCTTTTTCATTTCGGCGACGAAGGCCCGGCCGGCGAAGTAGTCCCCCTGGTCGCTGCTCAGGGAAAAGACGGCGATCTTCCGTGCGGCCCCGGCCAGCGGGATGAGGTCCCTTTCATTCCGGACCAGGGTCACTGCGCACTCGAACGTCTTGTAGGCTTGATCGACGAACATCCGCGGCGCAACTCTCCGTGGGAGGTCCTCGATCCGGACGAACCGCTGCCTGTCCAGGCCCAGCCCCGCCTTGGCTTCGAGAATCCGGCGGACTGATTCGTCGATCCTCCGGACCGGGATCTTCCCGTCCCTCACAGCGGCAGCCAGGGAAGCCGCCGCCCGGGCAGGCTCGGGCGGCAGAAGGACTATGTCCACCCCGGCCAGGACGGCCCTCAGGGCCGCGTCCTCCGGCGTATACGAGTTTGTGATGCCGGCCATCTCCATCGCGTCCGTGACGATCAGGCCCTTAAACCCGAGCGATTTCCTCAAGAGATCGGTCAAGATCGGGGAGGACAAAGTCGCCGGCAGGTTCGGCGTGGGGTCGAGCGCCGGCACGAACAGATGGGAGGTCATGACGGCCCGCACGCCGGCGCTCACGGCGTCCCTGAAGGGCGCCAGCTCGACTTTTTCGAGGCGCTCCCGGTCGGCGGTGATCGTCGGGAGCAGGAGGTGGGAATCCTGGTCCGTATCGCCGTGCCCCGGGAAATGCTTGGCCGTCGCGATCATGCCGTTCTCCTGACAGCCACGGATGAAGGCCCTGGCGATCCGGCTGACCAGGGCGGGATCCTCGCCCACCGACCGGGTGTTGATGATCGGGTTGTCGGGGTTTATGTTGACGTCGACGACGGGCGCGTAGGTCATGTGAATTCCCATGGCCCGCCCTTCGAGCGCCGTGATCCGGCCCATTTCGAACGCCAGGTCCTCAGAGCCGGCGGCGCCGAGCGACATGAGCGGTGGGAAGAGCGTCGCGTTCGTGATCTGGTTCCCGACGCCCCGCTCGAAATCGGAGGCCACGAGGAGGGGGACCCTGGCGAGCTTCTGGAGGGCATTTGTGAGCTCGGCCGTCTCATAGACCTCTCCCCCGGCGAGGACGAGGCCGCCGATCTTGTAGGTGACGATGAGGGATTCGAGATTTTTGACATATTCGCTGTCGCTGTTCCGGAACGCGCCCGTGAACCGGACGGCGATCATCTGTCCGATTTTTTCCTCGAGCGTCATTTTCTCGAGCGTCCTCCCGACCCAGCCGGCGTCCGGCGGCCGGAACCTCGGCGCGGCTTCGGGAGCGGGCAGCCGGGCGCAGCTCGAGGCGACTACGAGCGCGGCGGCGGCCGCGGCGATCCACCGTTTCCTGGTCATGGCGGTTCTCCCTTTCTGTTTTTCGAGCGCGGACCCGCCCGGGGGGTCAGAACCGGACGAGACAGTGAACGTCGACGGCTGGGTAAGCGCTTTTGATGGACTCGACGCCGTTCAGGAAACTGAGTTCGACGACCGCCCCGAATCCCACGACCCGGCCCCGGAGAAGGCCCACCAGGGCGATAGCGCTCTTCGAGGACGAGCCGGTGGCGATGAGGTCATCGATGATCAGGACGCGGCTGCCCGGCGCGACAGCGTCTTCGTGCATCTCGAAATGCTCGACCGCGTATTCGTTCGGGGCCACGACGCCCACGGACTTCCGGGGCAGTTTGCCTTTCTTCCGGATAACCGCCAGGCCAAGCCGCAATTCCCGGGCCAGGCCGGCGGCAAAAAGGAACCCCCGGGACTCGATCCCAGCGATGATTCCGGGGTTTTTCGGACGTGCCCAAGCGGCCAGTTCGTCGATCGCGAAATTAAAGGCGGCGGCGCTTTGGACAATCGGGGTGATGTCCTTGAAAACGATCCCCGGCTTGGGGAAATCAGGAACGTCGATGATGAAGGATTTGAGGTCGATGGCCATGAGTACGTCCTTTCCGGCGAGAAGCCCGGTCCACGGTCCCCCCATTTAAGAATAAAGCCGCGGCGAAGTCAAATGGACGTCCGGCATTTGCCACGGAGCTTGACATGCTCTATAATATTTTCCTGGGTCGGATCGGGCATGAGGAGGGGCCGTCGCCCGCATGCTGTCGAAGGGGGTGACACGAGCATGTTTTCGGCAAGGCCCGTGTCCGTCGATTATTCGCTCTATCTCATCGCGGACGCGGAATTCGCTTCGGGGAGGGACCTCGTGCCGCTCATCCAGGCGGCGGTCCGCGGCGGCGTGACCGTCGTCCAGCTCAGGGCCAAGGGTTTCCCGTTCGGGGACTTCCTCGATCTCGCAAGGCGGACGGCGGCCGCCCTCAAGAAACGGCATATCCCGCTGATCATCAACGACCAGGTGGATCTCGCCCTGTCGTGCGGGGCGGCCGGGGTCCATCTCGGCCAGGACGACATGCCCCCCGCGATCGTCAGGAAGGTCCTGTCGAAAGGTACCGTGATCGGCGTTTCCGTCAACACCCCGGAAGAGGCCCTCGAGGCCGAGCGCCAGGGCGCCGATTACGTCGGCGCGGGTCCCGTCTTCAGGACGGCCACGAAAGCGACGGACCTGCCCATTCTGGGACCCGAAGGGATCAGGCGTATCAAGGCCGGCCTCCACATTCCGGTCGTCGCCGTCGGCGGCATCACTAAGGAAAACGCGCGGGCCGTACGGGAAGCCGGCGCGGACGGGATCGCCGTCGTATCGGCCATCCTCGGCGGACCGGACCCCCAGAAAGCGGCCAGGGAACTGAAAAAGGCAATCGGGGACTTGTCCCCATCATGGAGGGAAATATGAATCATCCAACCAAGTGGGCGTTGGGAGTCGCCCTGAGTTTGACTCTCATTCTGACCGGGACCGGCGCCGCCGGCGGAGGCGTTTCGGCGGCCGCGGAAAAATCGGCCGCGTCCGAAATCAAGAAGGTCGACGACGCCGTCCGGGTTCTCGAAGAGATGATGAAGGAATCCGACAAGGGCATCCCGCAGGAGCTCTTCGAGAAGTGCGCGGGCATCGCGATCCTTCCCAACGTCATCAAGGCGGCCTACATCGTGGGCGGCCGGCACGGGAACGGCGTCGTGGTGGTCCGGGGCAAGGACGGCCATTGGACCAACCCCTCGTTCATCGGCATCACAGGAGGGAGCCTGGGCTGGCAGATCGGCGTCGAATCGGCAGACGTCATCCTCGTCTTCCGGACGTCCAGGAGTATTGAGAACATCACGCTGGGCAAATTCACCCTGGGCGCCGACGCGGGCGTCGCGGCCGGACCGCTGGGCCGGTCGGCGGAAGCCAGCACGGACTCGCAGCTCAAAGCCGAGATCTACTCGTACTCGCGGAGCCGCGGCCTGTACGCCGGGCTGTCCGTCCAGGGGGCGTCTCTCTACGTGGACGGCGACGCCAACCAGCAGTTCTACGGCATCAAAGGCATCGGCGCCCAGGCGATTTTCGACGGCAAGGTCGGCACTGTGCCCGAAGCCGCCGGAAAGCTCAGGAACGCTCTGGGAAAATACACCGGGGCCGCGAAGTAGACGGAAAGAAGCGGTTACGGGCGGCGGATGGTGACACGCCGTTCGTCGCCCGGACCGGCTTCGATGCGCACGGAGATCCCATCGGGGAGAGGGATGAGTTTCTCTGCCCATTCGACGATGACGATCCCCTCCCCCAGATAGTCCTCCCAGCCCAGGTCCAGGATCTCGGCCTCCCGATCGAGCCGGTAGAGATCGATGTGGAAGATCCTGTGTTTTCCTTCGTAGACGTTGACGAGCGTGAACGAGGGGCTGCAGACCTCGTGGACGTTGCGCACGCCCGCCCCGGCCGCGATCCCCTTGGCGAACACCGTCTTCCCGGCCCCGAGCTCGCCTGAAAGAAGGACGATCTCCTTGCCGGAAAATCCGGAGGCCAGGTGCTCGGCCAGGCGAAAAGTCTCCTCTTCGGAACGGGTCGTAACGGTCCGCCTGCCCGCGCGGGGCGAAGCCGCCTTTTTCGGCACGGCTCTCACCCCCGCGCCAGCGCCTTCAATGCGAGGGGAAGGAAGCGGATGATATCCCCCGCGGTCAGATATTTTTCGCTCAGCTTCGTGGCGGCGATGTCAGCGCTCAGTCCGTGAACGTAGACCGCTGAAAGGACCGCGCCGAGGACATCGTTTTCCTGGACGAGCTGGGATGCGATCATCCCGCTGAGAACGTCCCCCGACCCGCCTGTGGCCATCCCCGGGTTGCCCGTGGGGTTGACGAAAACGCGTCCGTCGGGCGCGGCGGTCAACGTCCTGTAGCCCTTCAGAACGAGGTGGACGCCGTACTTTTCGGCGAAGGACGGGGCCAGCTCGAGCCGGTACTTCTGGACATCGGCGTTGGAGCGGCCGACGAGCCGGGCGAATTCCCCCGGGTGGGGGGTGAGGACCGCGGGGGCTTGGAGCTTGTGGAGAATCTCCGGGCGCGAGGCGATGATGTTGAGGGCGTCGGCGTCGATGACCGCGGGGATATTGATCCGGGGGAGGAGGGCGAGGACAAACTCCGCCGTCGACGGCCGGGTCGAAAGTCCGGGGCCCAGGAGGACGCCGTTCTTGCCCTCCATGAGCTCGAGGAGGCGAGGCAGCGCCTCCCGCGCGATGGTTTTACCGGGCGTTTCCGCCAGGGGCTCCGTCATCAGCTCCATCATCGAGCGGGCGATGGCGGGTAGACCGCTCGCGGCCGTGGCCACGGTGACCAGGCCGGCCCCCATCCTCAGGCCGGCCTTGCCGGCCAGCGCGGCGGCGCCCGTCTTGCCGAGGGAGCCGGCGACGACGAGGAGATGGCCGTAGCTCCCTTTGTGCGTGTTCTTTTTCCTTTTCCCGAAAAACGGCCTGACCGTCTCCGCTTCGACGAGCTCGAGCTTGTGCCCGGGATCGTCCAACAGGACGGGCGGGACTCCGATTCCGGCGACGACGAGCTTCCCGACGCATTCCTCGGCCGGCGGAAAAATGTGGGCAATCTTCGGGGCGGCGAGGCAGACCGTCACATCCGCCCGGACGCAGGGCCCGATGATCTCGAAGGTATCGGAGGAAAGGCCCGAGGGAATGTCCACGGCGATCTTGAAGGCGCCGGCCCGGTTGATCTCTTCAACGGCCAGGGCGTGGATCCCCGCCAGAGGTTTGAGAAGGCCCGTCCCGAAGAGGGCGTCGATGATGACCGTCGCATGGACGATCTCCATGCGGACGCGTTTCCATTCTTCCGGGGTCCGGACCTCGGTGACCGGAACGCCGAGTTTCAAGGCGATCCCCAGATTGAGGGCGGCATCGCCCCGGACGTCTTCTTTGGACGCCGCCAGGAGGACCTGGGGCTCGACGCCGGCGTTGAAAAGGTGGCGGGCGACGGCCAGCCCGTCCCCCCCATTGTTGCCTTTTCCCGCGACGATGACGACATTTTCATCATGGAGGCGGGGGAATCTCTCGCGAAGCGCCCTCATAACCTGGAGGGCGGCATTTTCCATGAGGACGGGCCCGGGGACGCCGAAATCCTCGATCGTCCTCCGGTCGACCTCTTTCATCTCGCGGGAGGTCAGGATTTTCATGGGATCACCTCCGGCGGTCCGGCCGCCCCGATGTTGAGGCGATTTTAGCACAAATCCGGGCCCCGTGTTACTCCGTCCCGGGATCCGTTCATTGACAAGGACTTGAGCCCTGTGCTAATAACACTTGCAAGTCCGGTTTTCTCCGGCGTCGGCCCGAGTTCGGGCCCCGGTCGTTGGAGTGAAAGGCCCGCAGGTGACCGTCGCGTCGAATCCGAAAAGGCTTCCCTGGCAGCCGATCGTCGTTTTCGCCTTGCTCACTCTCGGGCTTCTCTCCGTTTCCTATTTCTACACATCCCAATTCAGGCGGTTCGCGCGGCTGAGGAAGGAGGCCGAGCTCGCGACGATCGCCGAGCTGAAGTCCCTCCAAGTCTCGGCCTGGAGGCTGGAGCATCTGGCCGTCGCCAGGAATATGTCTGAAAGCCGTTTTTTCCCGGCCCAGACGGAACTGCTAATCAAGGACCCGGCCTCGGCCAAAATCCAGCGGGACATCTATGCCGGGATCGACCACCTGCGCCTGAATTTCCCGGAGGAGTTTGTCCGGGGCGGGATCGTGCTCACCGGCGGGAGGGTCCTGCTCTCCTATCCGGAGAAAAGCCTCTACACGCCGACGCAGGAGTCGGTCCGGCTGAGCCAGGAGGCCCGGCAGACCAGAAAAGTGGTTTTCGGCGACCTTTCCCGGGATCCCGAATCAGGACGGATTTCGATCCCCGTCGCTTTCCCCATCATGGTTCCCAAGGACGCCGGCCCCGAACCCATCGCCGTCATGGCGTTCGAAATCGACCCCGGGCCTTCCCTCTATCCGCTTCTCCGGCCCTGGCCGTCGGCGAGTTCGACCTCGGAGATCCTCCTCATCAGGCGGGAGGGAAAGGACTTCGTCTACCTCAGCGAGCCCCGCTACAAAAAGGACGTCGCCCTGAACCTCCGGCTCCCGATCGCCAGGTTCCGCCGCGCCAGCCCCGATTCGCCGATCGGAGAAGAGGGCGTCATCGAAGGGAAGGATTATCGGGGGGAGAATGTCCTGGGATTCATCAAGTCCGTCCCGGACTCTCCCTGGCTCGTCGAGGCTAAAGTGGACGCTTCGGAATTCTCCGCGGGCTGGAGCCGTTGGACCGGCCTCATCTCGATCGCCATCATCATGTTCGTCCTGGCGGCCGGCCTGAGCCTCAGCTTGTTCTGGAAGCGCCAGAAGGCCCTGGTCGACGCCGACGAGCAGGAAAAATGGGAACGGGCCCTCCGGAACCAGAACGAATTTCTGCGGGTGATGATCGACGTCATGCCCAACGCCGCCTTCCTCAAGGACACCGAAGGCCAGATCACCGGGTGCAACGCCGCGTTCGAGAAGCTGCTCAACCTTTCGAAAAGCCAGATCGTCGGCAGGCCGTTCTCCGCCCTGACCTCCAAGGAGCTGGCCGACAAGGACCGGGATACCGATCAGGTTCTCCGCGAGCGGCCCGGCGTCCAGGTCTACGAGGCGCCCCTCAAATCGTGGGACGGCAGCGAACACCACATCATCTTCATCAAATCCAGCTATGCCCGTCCCGACGGCAAAACCGGGGGGCAGATCGGGACCATGATCGACATCACGCAACGCAAGCGGGCCGAGGAGGAACTCCAGCAAATCAAGAAATTCAGCGACGGGATCGTCCAGACGATGACCGAAGGACTGGTCCTGACCGATTCGGAGGGCCGGTTCTCGTTCCTCAACCCGGCCGCGGCCGCGATCCTCGGGTACGCGCCTGGCGAAATGGTCGACCAGGAGGTCATGTCCTTCATCCCGAAGGACCAGCACCCGGTCCTCCGCCGCGCGGACGAGCGGCGGGCCAGGGGAATCGCCGACCGCTACGAGCTCGACTTTCTCCATAAGGACGGGAGCCGGAAGACGCTCCTGGTCAGCGGCGGCCCGCGTTTTGCGGGCGTCCAATACGGAGGCACGATGGCCGTCCTGACGGACATCACGGAACGGAAGCGGATGGAAGAGGAGATCAGGGCCCTCTCGCTCACGGACGCCCTCACGAGCCTCTACAACCGCCGCGGTTTCATGCACCTCGGCGAGCAGCAGATCCGGATCGCGGCCCGGCTCAACAAGCGGATTTTTATCCTCTACTACGACGTCGACGATCTCAAGCACGTCAACGATACGTTCGGCCATAAGGAGGGAGACCGGGTCCTGGCCGACCTGGCCAACATCCTCAGGATGAGCTTCCGGGATTCCGACGTCGTGGCCAGGATGGGCGGGGACGAGTTCGTCGTCATGGCGATGGAGGCGGCGCGGGTCAATGCCGACGTCTTCACCAAGAGGCTCCAGGACAAGCTCGACATCTACAACTCGCAGCCCGACGTCCGGGGCCGCTACACAATCACCCTCAGCACCGGGCTGAGCGTTTACGACCCGGAACTCCCGGCCCCTGTCGAGGAGCTGGTCAGCCGGGCCGACGCGTTCATGTACGAGCATAAACGCGGCAAAAGGAAATAGCCGCCGCAGGCTTTGGAGCGACAGCACCGTTCGGGGAACGGGGTTGAAAAAACGCCCCGGTTATGCTAATTTTGGACGCACGTCCATCATCCATCAGAGGAGGTTCGAGATGGCGCTGAGAATAGGCATAAACGGATTCGGGCGGATCGGCCGGAATATGCTCCGCGCCTCGTGGAACGATCCCACGATCGAATATGTGGCCGTCAATGACATCACGGACGCCAAGACGCTCGCCCATCTCCTGAAATATGACTCCGTCCTTGGCACGTTCAAGGAGGACGTGAAGGCGACGGATAACGCGATCCTCGTCAACGGAAAGAAAATCCTCGTCCTGGCCGAAAAAGAGATCGGCAAGCTGCCGTGGAAAGACTTGGGCGTCGCGGTGGTCATCGAATCGACGGGCAAATACACGAAACGCCCGGACGTCATCCAGCACATCGAGAAAAGCGGCGCGGCCAAGGTCATCGTCTCCGCCCCGGCCACGGACCCAGACATCACCCTGGTTCTGGGCGTCAACGAGAAGAGCTACGACCCCGCCAAGCACCATGTCATATCCAACGCGTCCTGCACGACGAACTGCCTGGCCCCGGTCGTCAAGGTCCTCCACGACGAATACGGCGTCGAGCGGGGGTTCATGACCACGATCCACTCCTACACGAACGACCAGAAGATCCTGGACGCGCCCCATAAGGACTTGCGCCGGGCGCGGGCGGCGGCGATCTCCCAGATCCCGACGACCACCGGCGCCGCCAAAGCCGTCGGGCTGGTCATGCCTGAGCTCAAGGGCAAGATCGACGGCATCTCCATCCGGGTCCCGACGCCCAACGTTTCGATCGTGGACCTCGTCGCAATCCTCAAGAAACCGGCCAAGGCCGAAGAGATCAACGCCGCCTTCCAGAAGGCCGCTGCGGGCCCCCTCCAGGGCATCCTCGGGTACACCGACGAGCCGCTCGTATCCGTGGATTTCATGGGCGACCCCCGCTCGGGGATCATCGACGGGCTCTCAACGAAGGTCCTCGACGGGAACCTGGTCAAGGTCATGGCCTGGTACGACAACGAATGGGGCTATTCCTGCCGTCTGGTCGACCTGGCCAAGTACATCGCGCGGTGAGGCGGCCATGACGTTCGTCACCGACCTCGACGTCAAGGGACAAACGGTCTTTCTCAGGGTGGATTTCAACGTCCCCCTGGACGACAAGGGCGAAATCCGGGACGACACCCGCATCCAGGCCTCTCTGCCCACCATCCAGTATCTTCTGGATCACGGAGCCCGGCTCGTCATCGCCTCCCACCTCGGGCGGCCGAAGGGCAAGCCCGACCCCACGATGAGCTTGAGGCCGGCCGCCCGGCGGCTGTCCGAGCTCGTCCCGAACAAGGTCATCATGGCTCCGGACGTCATCGGCGCCGAAGTCGCCGGCCTCAAGCGGGACCTGAAGAACGGGGAGGCGCTCGTCCTCGAGAACGTTCGCTTCTACAAGGAAGAGGAAGCCAACGACCCCGCCTTTGCCCGGGCCCTGGCCGAAGGCATCGACATCTTCGTCAACGACGCCTTCGGCTCGAGCCACAGGGCGCACGCCTCGGTCGTCGGAATCGCCGGCTTCATCAGGGTCAAGGCCGCGGGCTTCCTTATGAAGAAGGAAGTCGATTATCTGAGAAAGGCCGTCCACACGCCCGAAAGGCCCTACGTCGCCATCCTGGGCGGAGCCAAGGTCTCGGACAAGATCGAGATCATCGATAGCTTGCTCGGAAAGGCCGACCATATCCTGATCGGCGGGGCCATGGCCTACACGTTCCTGAAGGCCCAGGGTTTCGGCGTCGGCAAGTCCCTCGTCGAAGACGACCAGAAACCCACCGCCCTGGCCATTCTGAAAAGGGCGGCGGAGAATAAGGTCGATTTCCGTCTGCCGCTCGACCATGTCCTGGCGACGGCGGCCCAGGCGGGCGCCGCGCTCCTCACGGTGGACGCCCTCCCCTTCCCGGAGAATATGATGGGCGTCGACATCGGCCCCAAAACGGTCGTGGCGTATGCCGAGATCATCAAAACCGCCCGGACCATTTTCTGGAACGGCCCCATGGGGATCTTCGAGCTCGAGCCGTTCGCCGCCGGGACCATCCAGGTCGCCCAAGCCGTGGCCGCGTCCGGCGCCGTTTCCATCGTCGGCGGCGGAGATTCCATCGCGGCGGTCAAGAAGGCCGGGGTCAAAGATAAGATCAGCCACATATCGACGGGGGGCGGCGCCTCCCTCGAATACATCGCCTACGAGTCGCTCCCCGGGATCGACGCCCTGGAAAAATAGAAAATGACGTCTCCCAAGCCTCCCCTGGTCGCGGGCAACTGGAAAATGCACATGACGATCCCGGAAGCCGGGGACCTCGTCGCCGCGATCCTCCAGGCCCTTCCCGGGCTCGCGGGGGCGCGGCTGCTGCTCCTCCCCCCGTTTACGGCCCTGGCAGAAGTCGCCGGGCTCGTCGGGGGAACGGATATCGAGGTCGGCGGCCAGGACGTCTTCTGGGAGGACAAGGGAGCTTTCACGGGGGAGATTTCGGGCCCGATGCTCCGCGACGCCGGCTGCAGCCATGTCCTCGTCGGCCATTCGGAGAGGCGGCAACATTTCGGCGAGACCGACGCCATGGTCAACCGCAAGGTCCGGGCGGCTCTGAAATCGGGTTTGCAGCCCGTCGTCTGCATCGGGGAAACCCTGGACGAACGGCGGGCCGGAAAAGTGTCCGCGAAAGTGGACGCCCAGCTCGAGGAGGGGCTGCATGGTCTCAGCGTCGGAGAAATGGGCCGGGTGATCCTGGCGTACGAGCCCATCTGGGCCATCGGAACGGGCGAAACGGCGACACCCCCCCAGGCCGGGGAAGTCCATACCCATATCCGGGGGCGCCTCGTGGAAAAATATGGAAATGGACCCGCCTCCTGTGCTATAATTCTCTACGGCGGCTCGGTGAAGCTGGCCAATTCGTACGCGTTATTCAAAGAGAAGGATATCGACGGATTTCTGGTCGGAGGCGCGTCCTTGGATGCCGATGCGTATGTCGGCATCGCCCGGGAGGCCCTTCGAGCTGACAGGGAAGAAAAGTGAACGCATTATTGGTTATCGTCCACGTGGTGGTGTGTTTGATCCTGATTATGGCCATCCTCCTGCAGTCAGGCAAGGCGGCCGACTTGGCCGGTGCCTTCGGCGGCGCGGGCAGCCAGACGGAATTCGGCGCCCGCGGCCAGGCTTCGCTGCTTTCCAAAGTCACAACGGGTTCGGCGATCATCTTCATGCTGACATCATTGGGGCTCTGGATCCTGTCCGCCAAGGGGACAAGCTCCGTCGTGGGCGGCGAGAAAGCTCCCGCCCAGACGACCGCGCCGGCCTCCACGGCCCCGGCCAAACCGGTTGAGAAGAAGCAGGAGCAGGCCCAGCAGCCGGGACAGAAGAAAGCGACGGAAAACCCGCCGGCCGCGAAGCCTGTGGAAAAGAAGAAATAGACGCCGGATAGGCGATGGGAAGCCGGGCGGGAGCCCGGCGGGAGACAGACCTCCAAGGCCAGTATGCCGAAGTGGTGGAATTGGCAGACACGCTAGCTTGAGGGGCTAGTTCCCATTAATCCGGGAGTAGGGGTTCGAGTCCCCTCTTCGGCACTACCCTCTTTCCCCCGCGGGAAAGGCCCTCCTGAACGGTCCGATCGCCCGTTAGCGGGGTGGATCCCCCGTCCAAGAATCTTGACGTCCCGGAAAGAAACTTTACGTCGCGCCGCCGGGGGAATCCCGTGGCCGGCTCCCGGACAGGGGCGGCCCGGCCGGGGCAATGGGCATGAAAGTTGCTGATAAATGTAACAATCCGGCTTTGAGGGCGGTTGAATAGAATAAAGGAGGGAGCTATGAAAATTATCGGCCGCACGGCCTTAAAAAGTAAGGGAGTTTTGCTCCTCGGGCTCGCCCTCGTCGCGGCCTCGGCTCTGCCGGCCGGCCAGGAGGCGGGGAAAGTCATCGCGTCGCCCGTTGAAGTCCGCGTCCGGGTCTCCGACGGCGGCCGTTTCGTCGACAGCCTGGGGATTAAGGATTTCGAGATCCTTGAGAACGGGCTTCCGCAATCGGTCGACGCCTTATACGTCGTCCATGGACAAAAGATCGACCGCAGAGAGGAAAGCCACCCCGTGGAGCCCTCCCTGGCCCGTTCCTACTACCTCCTCTTCCAGGCCGTTGACTGGGACCCGCGGCTGGCGGAAACCATCGAATACCTGTTTTCCTCCGTCCTCCTTCCCGGAGACTCCATGACTCTCGTGACCCCCATGAAACCCTACAACCTGCAGAAAGACGCCCTGGCCACGAAATCCAAGGCGGCCCTTTCGAAGAACATGCAGGAGATCCTGAGGAAAGATATCCAGAGGGGCGGCGGGGAATACAGGGACATCATCAAAACCCTGAGGCGCGTGTCCAACACCCTCGACGGCAACCAGAGGACCATCGAAGATGACATGGAAAGTGACACCTCGTCGTCGGATTTCGGGCTCGAGCAGCAGCTCGACTTATACAGAAACGCTATCAAGAGGATGGAGAGCATCCGTCTCGTGGATGAAAGCAAGCTCGTGGCCTTCGCCAACTCGATCAAATCAAGGCCCGGTCAGAAAACCGTGTATTTCTTCTATGAACGTGAATTCCGGCCGGAGATGAGCCCCCTGACGATGCAGCTCTTGTTGAGCGAGTACCAGAATAATCCGACGATCCAGGGGAACCTGATGGACCTCTTCCAGGTCTATAAACGGGAGGCGACGTTCAACGCTGACCGAGTCAAGAAGGCCTTCGCCGACGCGGACCTTTCGCTCAATTTCATCTTCATGGACAAGAAATCCCAGCATATCTTCGGGGGGAGCATGCATGAGCAGTCCGAAGACATTTTCCCCGGATTCCGGGATCTCGCCCAGTCGACGGGAGGGGTTTGCGAGGTCTCCCAGAACCCGGCGGCCTCTTTCAAGCATGCCGCCGCCGTCTCGGAAAGCTACTATCTTCTCTACTATACCCCGGCGGACAGGCCGGCCGATGGCAGCTTCAGGCCGATCGAGGTGAAGGTCAAAGCCAAGGACCCGGCGGGCAAGGATTACGCCGTCAACAGCAGGCTGGGCTACTACGCCCGCTGACCGTCGCGGATCACGTCCGGCTGGCCACCCAAAGAGCGAAGCTGTCCTCGGGCATGGCGCCCGACGCCCGGTCCCGTTCGGCGCCCTTGCGGACGATGACGAAGGTCGGGACGCCCTGGATGCCGAACTGGCGCGCCAGTTCCGGCTCCTTTTCGACGTTGACCCTGATCACGACCACGCTGCCGGCCCGGCGCTTGGCGAGCCGTTCGACGATCGGATGCATCACGAGGCAGGGACCGCACGTCGGGGAGAAGAAATCGGCCAGCACTGGCAGGCTAGAGTTCTGGAATAGCTGGGACGCCTGACGGGCCGTGGTTTCGACGACTTCGCCGGGCAGGGACAGGGCGGATTTACACCGCCCGCAGACCACTTTTTTCCCCTCCGCCTCGAGCGGAAAATAGTTCGTTGTCCCGCATTCGAGGCAGCTGACCATGACCTTTTCGCCCGGCATATCCCTCACACCCTTAATTCACCTGCCCATAGTCCCCAGGAACCTCGGGTCCCATCGTGATGCGTCGTCCCAAGGGTGGTGCCATGGCTACCCTTATCCCCCGCACCCCTGGAACCAGTTTCGTCGGTTCCCCCCATCGGATGAACCGATGGGCCCCCCCTCCGCAACGGGGTCTTTCGGGCAGCCATGGCGCCACCCATTGCCTCCGGCAGCTGGTTTGGAAAGGGCCGAAGTGGTATGGCCGGAACGTCATGTGCGGCTTAGCGCAAGACGCACTCTGGAGTGAAGGCCATCCTCGAGGCCCTTTCCGGTGACGCTTTGCGACAGGACCCATCTTCATTACTTTTTGATTGGGTAAGGCGGCACGGGCGGAAGCGTTTTGGCCTTCGTCTTCAACTCCTCCAGGATGACCTCGATGGCCTTGTTGAGCTGGTCGTCGATTCCGGCGAATTCCCTGGCCGGGTCGTTTTCGACGACGATGTCCGGCTCGACGCCCACGCCCTCGATGATCCAGCCTTTTCCGTCCTTGTCGTACGGCGCGAACTCCGGCTTGTTGAGGAAGCCGCCGTCGAGAAGTGGCAGCGATCCCCGGATGCCGACGACACCGCCCCACGTGCGCTTGCCGATGACCTTGCCGACCCCGAGGGTCTTGAACCGGTAAGGGAAAATGTCCCCGTCGGAGGCCGAAAACTCGTCGCAGAGGGCGACCTTGGGGCCCAGGACCGCGGCCGCCGGGTCGGGCGTCGGGACGGAGTTCCGGGCGACTTCGACCATGACCAGCTCGCGGACGAGCCGGTCGATGATCATCGGCGAGACGTTCCCGCCGCCGTTGCCCCGGACGTCGATGATGAGCCCCTTCTTCCGGAGCTGGGGATAGAAGTACTTGACGAACTCGTTGAGCCCCTCGACACCCATGTTCGGGATGTGGACGTAGCCGACCTGGCCGTTGGTCGCCTTGGCGACCTTGTCGATATTCCCCTCGACCCAGTTGTAATAATAAAGCTCGTTTTCCGTGGCGACGGGGACGACCACGACGTCGCGGCCTCCCTTTTCGTCGGGCGTGCCGTTGACCTTGAGAGTCACCTGCTTCCCGGCCGTATTATTCAGGGCCTCGAACATATCCGCCAGCTTGTTGAGGGGTTTCCCGTTGATGGCGATGAGGTACTCCCCTTCCCTGACGTTCACGCCGACCTCGGTCAGAGGCGAGTGCAGGGACGGATCCCAGTTCTGGCCCTTCAGGACCTTCGCAATCCGGTAATAGCCGGTCTTCCCATCGCGCTCGAACTGCGCGCCCAACATGCCGACATTGAGCCGCTTGGGCCTGGGCACATCGCCGCCGCCCACATAGGTGTGGCCGGAGCTGAGCTCCCCGATCATCTCGCCGATGACGTAAGTCAGGTCCGCCCGGGCACCGACGGAAGCGGCCAGGGGCCTGTAGCGCGTCCGGACGGCCTCCCAGTCGACGCCATTCATGTTCGGCGCGTAGAAGAAGTATTTCATCTGGCGCCAGCATTCCTCGAAGATCTGGTTCCACTCCTGGCGGGGGTCCACCGTGCATTCCATGCCGGAGAGGTCGAGCTTCGTTTCCGGGTTGATCGGTCCTTTGGGCAGGTCGATAATGGCGAAGGAGCGGTCCTTCGCGATGAGCATTTTTTTCAGGTCGGCCGAGACCTCGAAGCCGCCGAGCTTGCCGAGGTCCTTTTCCTTGAGCTCGCCCAGGTCGTATAGCATGAGGGACGGCTGATTCTCCATCTCCTTGAGCTTGAAGTAATAGACGGAATTGGCGATGACCGTGATCCCCCCGTAGTTGGACGTCTCGATGGGCAGGGCGACGATCCGCGCCTTGAGGCCGTCGAGGTCCACCTTGACCGTTACGGGCTCGGGCGTCGGGCTTTCCTTCTTGGCTTCGGGCTTGGTCCCCGGCTTGGCCGGGGCCGGTTTCGGCTCCTCCTTCTTCACGGCCACCTCGTCGCTCTTCGGCTCGAACGGCGACTTGGTGTCCTTGGCCAGGGTCACGAAGTAAACCCTGGACATGGCGAGGTAGGCGTGGTTCCACTCCGTCTGGCTGTAAACGGGATTGAAGTCCCGGTCCGAGACGAAAAAGAGGTACTTCCCGTCCGAGCTGAAGGCCGGGTAGCCGGACTGGTACCAGCCGTCGGTCACCTCGGTCGTCTTTTTCGTGTCCACCGAATACAGGTAGACCTTGGACAGGACGTCGACTTCCGGCTTGGTATAGGCGATCCAGCGGCTGTCGGGCGCCCAGGTGTAATGAGGGATCTCAAAGCGCTCGGCCTTGACGACCTCGACGACCTCCTTCGTGGCGACGTCCACATAGAGGAGGCGCTGGAGCTTGTCGCTCCACATGATTTTTTTGGAGTCGGGAGACCAGAATATCTGGTATTTGTAGGTGTCCGCGTTTTTCGTCAGTTGCTGCGGTTCGCCGGTCCCATCCTGGGCCGTGAGGTAAACCTCGTCCTCGCCGCTCCGGTCGGAGATATAGGCGATCCACTTCCCGTCCGGCGACCACTTGGGGGCCCGCTCGTGGATGCCGGGCGTCCCCGTGATGTTGCGGACGTTCCCGAACTGGGCGGGGACGGTGAAGATCTCGCCGTGGGCGCCGAAGAGGGCGCGCTTCCCGTCCGGTGATATCTCGAAATTGGTGACCTGGTCGCCGACTTTGGCCAGCCGGCTCCGGGCCGCGACCGCGTCGTCGGCGATGACGACGGGGACTTTCTCGGCTTTCTCGGAGGCCAGGTCGAACCTGTAAATGTATCCCCCGTTTTCAAAAACGATCGCGTTGGGGCCGATGGAGGGGAATTTGATGTCGTAGTCGGTGAAGGCCGTGAGCTTCCGCGTTTCTTTCGTCCGGAGGTCATAGACGTAGAGGTTGACCCGCTTGTTTTCGTCACGGTCGGAGACGAAATAGACCCGGTCCCCGTTCCACATGGGGATGAGGTCCAGGGCGGGGTTGTTGGTGACGTTTTCGACCTTCTTGGTCGCGAAGTCGTAAATCCAGATATCGTCGGCCATGCCGCCCCTGTAGCGCTTCCAAGTGCGGAACTCGCGGAAGATGCGGTTGTAGGCGAGCTTCTTGCCGTCGGGCGAGAAGGAGCAGAATCCGCCCCGGGGCAGGGGGAGCTCTTCGGGCGTGCCCCCGGCGGGCGGGACGAGGTAGAGCTGGCCGTTGAAATCGTTCCATTCCCGCATGCGCGAGCGGAAAACGACGTTCTTCCCGTCGGGGGTCCAGCCCATGACCAGGTTGTTGGGCCCCATCCGGTCGGAGATATCGTCGCGGCCGAGAGACGGGGTGTAGGTCAGGCGCTTGGGGACGCCGCCCTCGGCCGGGATGAGGTAGACTTCCCGGTTTCCGTCGTATTCGCCCGTGAAGGCGATGGACTTGCCGTCCGGCGAAAAACGGGCGAAGGCCTCGTATCCCTCATAATACGAGGTGAGTTTCCGGGCCACCCCTCCGGCCAGGGGGACGGCGTAGAGGTCTCCCCCGTAGCTGAAGACGATCTGGTTCACCGAGACCGCCGGGAAGCGGAGGACGCGGGCTTCCTGGGCGCCGAATGACAAGGCCGCCGCCGCCAAAAGAAAGAACGCCATCGCCAAAATGCTTTTTGTTTTCACCTGACCTCCTGCTGAAGCTCCACAGACTTACGTTCGTAAGATCCAACTTTCGCCGGCCTTGGAGCGCCTGTCCCGTTCGTCGCGAACGGGATTGAGCGAAGATAAAAATGATATCACATTCGCTTCCGGACCGTCCACACTAACATACGGACGGCGCGGGTCTTTTGTGAGGCACATTTCCCCTTTTTTGCATCGTGGCAGGCCGGAGCGCGCTTATCTGGTTTTCATGAGAAGGGCTCTTCGCGTCGCCTCGGGGAAGCGCTCGATGGCGTAGCGGAGAGTCGTCCGCGGGATGGCCGGACCGTTGTCAAGGAGGAACTTTTCCAGGCGCTTCGGGTCCGTCTTGCCGGCCTCCCGGAGGAGCCAGCCGTTCGCCTTGTGGATCAGGTCGTCTTCGACGGGAAAAAGCGAGGCGGCGATCTCGTAAATGACCGGAAGAAACTCCTTCTTCTTGGCCAGCTTGATGAAGGAAACGGCCGAGGCTCGTTTAACCCAGCGGTTGGGATGAAAGGCCCAGGACTTGATCTTCTCGGCGTGGCCGGGGGAAGCGGCGAGGAAGGCGCCCATGGCGTCGGTGCAAAACACGTCCACCGAAGCCCAGTTGTCGAGCAGGTCCGCGGCCAGCCAGCGCTTGACGGTCGGGAAAAACGACGGCGGGTATTCCTTTTTGAACCGGGCGAGGACAAGGGCCCCGATGCTTTTCGCCTCGAGCTCGGGGTCGGCGAAGAGGATGTCGCAGGGGGCGACGGCATCGTCGAAGGTCCAGGTCGCCTTGACCGACTTGTAAAGGTCCGTGGCGAGTCCCCTCACGGCGGGCGCGGCGATGCCGTAGGCCTTGACGGTGTCCTTGAAATAGCGCTGGACGCCCGCGGCCTTGACGGGGTCGGCGAGGCCGCGCAGCCGCGAGAGTGCCGTCCGGGCGACGGCGTTGGGGAAAGGCCTTTTTTCCGGCATCGGGGAACTCTCCTGGTGAATCGGCTTAAGCCCGGATTCTATAAAATGTCTAAGAAGGGGTCAAATCTTCCGGCTTTAGACGAAGCGCGAAAAGACGTGGTTCGAAATGAGGAGCCGTTCGGGGGGAATCCGGACCGTCCCCATATCCCGGACGAGCCAGCCGTCAGCGACCAGTTCGTCTATGGCCGCGGCGAACTCCGTCTCCACGTCGACGCCGAAGCGTTCACGCAGGCCTCCCAGGTCCACTCCCCCGACAAGCCTCAGGCCGAAAACGAGCGCCTCTCTCGCCGAGGCGGCGGGCGTGAGCTTCACCTCCTCCTCGTAGAGCGGCCGGCCATCGAAAAGGGCTTTCTCCCAATCGCCGAGTTCTCGCCTGTTGCACCACCTCCTGTCCCCGATATGGGAGCAGGCCGAAGGACCCAGCCCGAGGAACGGCTCGTAACGCCAGTACTTGAGGTTGTGGAGGCATTCCATCCCCGGCCGGGCGAAATTCGAAATCTCGTACTGACGGAGGCCGGCGTCTTCGAGCCCGGCCCGGATTTGGTGGTAGATGTCCGCTACGGAATCGTCCTCGACGGGCTCTCGTTCCAGGACTTTTTCGAAGGGAAGACCGTCCACATTCTCCAGGATATATAGGGAGACGTGGTCGGGCGCGAGCCCCACCGTCTCCTCGACGGCTTGACCGGCCGCGCCGCCGGACTCCCCGGGCACGCCGGTCATCAGGTCGATGCCCACGCTGGCGAACCCCGCCTTACGGGCCAGCCCGACAAAATCGCGCGCCTCGGCCGCCGTATAGCGCCGGCCGAGCTTCCGGAGGATCGCGTCGTCGAACGATTGGACCCCCACGCTCAGCCGGGTGACCCCGGCGTCTTTCCAGCCCCGCACAACGCCGCCGTCCCTGACTTCCGGGTTCACCTCGAGGGTCCATTCCGCCGCCGCGACCCGGAAACACGCACAGATGAGTTCCCGGACGGCGCGGAGGTCGTCCGGTTGAAGAAGGGACGGCGTGCCGCCTCCGATGTAGACCGTATCGACGTCCAGCGCCAGGCCGGCCGAAAATTCCGCCTCCCGCTTCAATCCCTCCCACCATTCAGAGTAGAGATCGTCGCGGTCGGCCAGGCTGTAAAAATGGCAGTACGGGCATTTCGCCCGGCAGAAAGGGAAATGAATGTAAAGGCCCGCCCGCACTCAGCCCTTCTCTTCGTAACCCGCGGCCGCAAAATACATCGCCCGGTCGAAGAACAGGACGACCCGGTGATGGAGATCCATGGCCTGATAGAGATCGAGAGCCGTGTCCATAACTCCCTCCGACTGGATTTTTTCCCAAAGCACGCCGCGGATGTGGCAGAGCGACAGCACGATCTCGGAGAACGGGAAGCCCTCCTTCCTGCGCTGCCGGCCCAGGGCCGTCCAATAATCCCGCATATCCTCCTTGGTCGTCTCCCGGGAAAGCCATTTGCCGAGCTGACTGTAAACCCTGTAGGCCCTCCGGAACACCTCGTTCTGGTTGAACCCCTGGTAGTTGGGCATCCGGTGGTCGCGCTGGATGGACAGGACGTAACTCGTCGTCAGCTCGTCGGCGTTGCGCTCGATGAGGCTCACGAGCTTGCGGGACGCGGGCGTTTCGGAAAAGACGGCGGCTTTCCCCATCTCACTCATAACACCCCTCGCTGTGGAAAATGTAACACGGGAAAAATTCGGTGTCAAATGAAAAAGCCCCCTTCCCCGGGCGGGAAAGAGGGCCCTAAAGCTCCACGGACTGACAGCCGGGGGGGTCTCCTGTTGGCTTGAACCCCCGCAGTCATCAAGAGGCCGCCGAAGGCGGCCTCCTGACGGCGTCCATGGAATCCCGCGAAGTGGATCGATCCGGCGGTTATTTTTTGACGGGTCCCTTCATCTGGCAATTCGGGCATGAGCACGTGAAGGCGGCGCCGGCTTCCGCGGGGGCGGCCATGGTCTCTTTCATCTCTTTCATCATGGCCAGCCGCTCCTGGATCGCTTTCACGGTCTCGGGGTCTTTCGAGGCGATCTTCACCGTCACCCCGTCGGCCGTCTTCGTGAAAGACCACTCGACGTCACGCCGGAGGAGAAGGCGATTCATCCCCGAACCCATCGGACCGGCCATCATCCGGCCCATCATTTGCCCCCCGCCCGGACCCATCGGCATCCGCTCGCCCATCTGGCCCGGACCCATATGGTGCCCCGTCATCGGCGTCTTGGGCATGAGGACGTCCCCGGGCTCCTTCTCGCCCGACTTCTTGATGTATTTATCCGGGCCCTTGACAAACGCGTCTTTGCAGCCCATGCCGCAGAAATAGTACGTCGTCCCCTTGTACTCGTAAGTCGCCGCCGCCTTCGCTTTGACGACGGTCATTCCGCAGACGGGGTCGACGGCCTTGTCATCGGACTTTTGCTGGGCGGCAACGGCCAGGACGAGGATGAAGGCCACGACGCCCAATAGTGCCAATAATCTGGATTGTTTCATGGTTCATGCCTCCTATATCCTCAATATTCTACAGTATCCGCCGACGATTTTCCAGAGAGGAGGAGCCTACCCGAGGCAACGGGACAACCCGGACTATTTTCCCTTGATGATCGCGATCAGGGCCTCAAGGGCGCGGGGGTCATGGGATTCCCCGAGCCAGAACACGGCCTGCTTTCTCACATCCTGCCGGACGGCATCCTTGGCCAGGGCGATGAGTTCGTCGACGGCTTCCGGCAATGCCACCTGGCTTATGGCGAACACCGCCCCTTCGCGGACTTCCTGGGAGCGGTCCGTTTTCGCGGACCGGAGGAGAATCTGGAGGCCCGCCGGATCGTTCTGCTGCCCGATCCAGAAAGCGGCGTCCTTTCTTAGGCCGTCGGATTCCCCGCCCGTGAGGACCTTTTCTAGAAAGGGAATGACCAGCCGGGCGTTGCCATGCATTCCGGCGGCCGCGACCAGGCCTTCCTTCGCCTTACCGGGGCCGGCCTTGCTGAATAAGCCCTTGATGACTTCCAGACTCTCGTCCTCCGAAGCGTCCCCCAGCCAATAGAGCGGCCGGCCCTTGAAGTCGAAGGCCAGGTCGAGGTTGCTCATGTCGACATTTTTTAGAGCGGCCGGCCGGCCGGCCTCGTAGCCGAGAAAGATCCCGATGTCCTTCAGGATTTTTTTCTCGGGCTTCTTGGGGTGTTCCAGTTCGTCGAGGACCTTCCCTGCCGTCCGGCGAACGCTGTCGGCGGACGCCGTCTCGATTTTCGTCTTTCCGGCCAGGATCTCCTCGATGGTCAGCTCCCGCGATCTCACCCCGTCCCTCTCGGAAAAAGAGCCGACCATCTCGTTTTCGCCCATAAGGCGCCGGATGCTATAGCCGACCCAAAGCCCCCGGCCGGGCTCGAACTTAGCCGCGTCCTGCAGGGCCCAGGCCACCCGCGCCCCTAGAGTCTGCGCGCTCCCCCCGTAGCGGACGACATCGCCCGGCAGCCGCGAAGTCCCGGCCGGGCCGGCCGCGGCCCAAACCGCGGCCAGTCCCGCTGCCAAAATGACCATGACCGGACGGCGCATGGCTAGTCCCGTTCGTCCGGCGCGGGAGTATCCTGCTTCTTTTCGACAATCTCGAGCAGGGCCGCTTTGGCCTTCGGGGTCCCGATTTCGCCCAAGGCCATGACGGCGGCGCCGGCCAGCTTGGCGTCCTTTCCCTTGGCGATCTCGAGGAGCGCGGCCACGGCCTCGTCGCTCTTCGACTGCCCCAGGCCCATGACCGCCTGCTGTCTGATCTCAGGGTCGGTTTCCTCTCTGAGAATTTGGGCGACCACCTTAACGGGAACGCCGCCTTTCTGGTCCATGAGCAGGGAGACCACCGCCCGGCGGGCCCGAGGGGACTTGGCCTTGCGCATCAGATCGAGGAGGGAGTCCGTGCCCACCCCGCCCTTCATGTCCTGCAGGGCGAAGACGGCTTTTTCGGCCATGTCCTCGTCCGGGTTGTTGAGCGCGACGTCAAGCAGAATGGCCTTGCCCTCCTCACCGCCGTGCTCGGCGATGGCGTAAAGGGCGTTTTCGCGAAGTTCGGGGTCCTTGGACGTGGCCACGACCTGTTTCAGGATTTCGAGCGATTCTTTCCCCTCCATCTCCGCGACCTGGTAGAGAGCGGCCCGCGCCAGCTGCTTGTCCACCTCCTTGGAAATGATATCCCTGAGGAGCGGCAGGGTTCCCGGGTCCTTGCGATCGGCCAGCGCGGTCAACGCGGCTTCGCGGACTTCCACGTCCTTGGATTCGGCCAGGATTCGCCGAAGGGCATCCGACGCTTCCTTGCTGCCGATTTCCTGGATGGCGAAGGCCGCCGCCCGGGCCATCTCCCGGCTGGAGTCCTTGAGGGCGACTTCGGTCAGCAGGGCGGCCATGCCCAGGTCCTTGGTTTCTGCCAGGGCGTATAGGGCGTTCTGACGGATGTCGTCGGGCGCGCCGGAACGCAGGATCTCTTTCAGAATGCCCACGGCCTCCGGCCCTCCCCTGGAGCTGAGGGCGAAGATGGCGCTTCGCCGGACCTCTTGATTGGTCTCCTTGCGGGCGATCTCGGCCAGCTTGGCCATCGCCGCCGCGGATTCCATGTCCTCGAGCATGAAGACAATCTGGCTCTTGAGCTTTTCGATGTCCGTCTTGTCGTAGAGACTAATGATCGTCTTCATGGCCTCCTCGTCGCCGATATTCTTGAGGGCGTAAAGGGCGGTCAGCCGGATGTCCTGGTCCTCGTCTCCGCTCTCGAAGGACTTGATGATCGTTTCATATTCGGGCTTCCCGGCCTTGGCCAGGGCCTGGGAGAGCCGGACCATGTTGGACTTGGCCTCATCGACCCAGGAACTTTCGGGGTAGGCCCGGATGAATTCCTGGTAGCACTGGAAGACCTTCTCCAACGGCTGGTTGAGTTTTTCGAGCGAATAGCAGGACCAGAAACGGGCGTCGTCCACCCAGGAGCTGTCGGGGAACTTCTGGATCAGATCTTCCATGGCCTTCTTGGCCGCGTCCCATTTTTCGTCGACGACGAGCGCATAGGCCTGCTTGTAGGCGACCGAGTCCTTGTCCTGGCCGGGGGGCGGTTCCGTCGCCGCCGGGGCGGCCGCATGCAGCAGCCCGCCCAGGACCAAGCCGAGGGCCATCAATATGGCCGTTCTTTTCATGCTCTTGATGTTCATCATGCGTCTCCTTGTTCAGATGTTGTTATTATCCTTGCGGACGGCCGCCTCCCGGCTGGGGCGGGAGGAAGGCTCCCGAGGGCCGCGGGCGTTCAAGGCCATCCGGGTCAGGTCGATTTTGAGGAAAATCCCTTTCTGTTCGATGCCCTGCTTGACGATTTCCACTCCGTCGAGGTCTTTTCCGGCGCCGAGGTTGGCGATCTGCATCATGATGACCTGCAGGTCGGAAACGAGCTCCCGGAGCCTCTTCTGCCGGGGGTCGGTCAGCGAATCCCGGATCTCCGAAGCCTGGGTGACCATTTCGCGCGAGATCTCCTTTTTCCGGGGCAGGTCGAGGGCATAAATGTCCTCGGTCTTCGGGTTAAAATTGACCAGGCCCAGGAGGAGGATTTGCGAGCGTTCGATATACTGCCGGGCCCTGACCGCCGGGTCGTTCGAAACGGGCACGGCCGAGGATGTCGCCGGGCCTATTTGAAGCGGGGAAACCGTCCCGGGCGGCGAGAGCAGCGACCGCCCGATCAAGATGCCGGCCGCGAGCAGGGCGGCTCCCGCGGCCAGCCCGTACGACCAGCGCGGCAGGAGCGTGAAGAAGCTGCCGACGCGGGCCGCGAGCGGGGGCCGGGCCGGCCCGGCTGCGTCCTCCCGGTCCATCCGCGCCGCGAGCCTGTCCCAGTAGCCAGCCCAGAATCCGGGACCCGGGTCGGGCGTCCGTTTCTTGTCCATGACCCTAAGCGTGGCGCCCAGCACGGAATACTCGGAGGCGCAGTCCGGGCAGGAACGCAGATGCGCGTCGTAAAGGTCCCGCTCGACGGGCCGGAGCTCGCCGTAGAGGGCCTCGATCATCATGTCCTTGCACTTACGGCAGTTCATCATGGGATACCTCCATCCCCGGAGCCATGCCCGAGGCGCCGAGCTCCTTCTGCAGCTTCCTGACGGCCCGGAACAAGTAGCTCTTGACCGACCCGACGGACAGGTGCAGGATCTCGGCGATTTCCTTGAGCATGAGCTGGTCGTAATGGCGGAGCAGGAAGACGGCTTTCTCCTGGGGCGAGACGTTTTCTAGGGCCTTGGCGATTCTCGCCTGGAGCTGGCCCGTTTCGAGGGAGCGGTGGGGGTCCTGGAACGAGGGCCACCCCGACAACGGGGCGTCGCTCTTCGTCCGGGCCTCAAGGGCCTCGTCGCCCACGGCTTCCGGAGTTAACTCCCTCTTCCTCAAGTGGTCGATGCAGGCGTTGTACGTGACCCGGTAAAGCCAGGAACTGATCTTGGCGTCCTTCTTGAACGTCCCAAACGAGCGGTAAACCTTGAGGAAAACCTCCTGAGAGACGTCTTCGGCGTCAACCGGGTTGCCGACCATGTCCAGGGCCAGGTAATAGATTCTTTTCTTGTATCGCTCGACGAACACTCGGAAGGCCGTCCGGTCTCCCCTGGACAATCCGTCAACGAGCGCCTGTTCTTCCATAAAGTCCATCTCCGGCTTTCATTCCCTTAGACGGACGGGCCCGCCTGGGGGTTGGCAAAAATATTGTACTTTACTAAGGAAGAAGACCGGCTATCGCCTGAGCCAGGTGCCGCCTGAGAAGCCGGACTGGTCGAGTTTCGGCCAAACGCGGCACTGGATGAGCTTGTCGTCCTTGAACACCAGCCGGATCACGGTGTATTGTTGGAGGTTGATGTTGGCGTCCTTCATGATGCCCCTCCCCGACCCATCGATTTCGCCGATATGGGAGGTGTCCGTGCCGATCAGCTTGTTATAGACCAGGACTTTGAAATTTCCGCCCTGGGCGAAAAGCTGGTTGTAGTCGTCCTTCGAGAACTTGACCTTGGCCCGGTTATGTTTGCTGATATCTTTCCACGTCGGGTTTTCCGCACCATAGGATTCGAGCGTCCGGAATTCCCATTTCTCCAACTGCGGAAGGACATACCCGGAACTCTGGCCCACCATGGTCTCGAGGCTTTTCTGATACAATTTCGCGTTGTCGGCGTTCTTGTCGGAGGCGGCGCCCGCCATGCAGAACGCGGCAATGACGGGAGCGAGGACGATCCAATAAACAATCCGGCGCTTATTGTTCATTTCCGGTGCCCTCCCAAGTTTTCATGTTAAAACAAATCGCCGGCGAAAGTCCAGGGAGATCGCGCGGCCCGGGTTGGCGCGCCGGAGGGCCAGGGACGGCCTGCCGTGCCGGCGTGTTTACAAGCGGCCGCAAAGCGCATAGTATTGCGGAAGAGAAAATCAGTCAGGAGTCGCAAAATGACATCGAGACGTTGTCCAGCCCTGCGCATCGTCGCCCTCTTCCTTCTCGCAACGATAGCCGCCGCGCCCTCGCTCCAAGGCCTGGCCCAGGCGGACCGGCCCTCGAGAATAACGACTTTCGAAGATCTGGAGAAAGCCATTGGACAGGCGCGCGACGCCGTCCTCAGGAAGCCCAAGGACGCGGACGCCGGGACGCGGCTGGCCCGGCTATTGATGATGGAGGGAGGATTCAGCGAAGCGGAAAATACCCTCCGTGCGGCGCTCGACGCCGACCCGAAGAACGTCCCCGCCCATGTCCTTCTCGCCCGGCTGTTCCGCACCGAATACCGATTCGACGCGGAACGGGCAGAGCTGGCCAAGGCCGATGCGCTGGCCCCCAGGGCCGAAGAGGTCCTGCTGGCCGAGACATCCTCCGCTCTGGAAAGGATGGATTTCGACGCGGCGGCCGGGATGTACAAAGCCGTCGCCGGCCTATACCCGAAATCGGCAGCGGCGCTCTGCGGCCTGGCCGAAGTCGCGTACTGGCAAAACAAGCTCGATGAATCGGGGACTTATATCGACCGGTGCCTGGCCGCCGACCCGGGCTTCGGCAGGGCCTATCTCCTCAAGTCCTTCATTCACCGCATTCGCCAGGAAACCGATCAATGGAAGGCCGCGGGGCGAAAGGCCGTCGAGGTTTCCCCCTTTGACGACGAAGCCCGGGCCAACCTCTTCAACATCCTGATGCGCGGCGAGCAGAAAATGGAGGAGGGCTACGCCCAGGCCAAGGCCGCCCTGAGGATCAACCCGCTCTGCTACCAGGCGCACAACTACATCGGCAACGGCTGGACGGCGGTGACCTACGGGCCCGACCAAACTGCGGCCCCGCTCGAACCCCTGCTCAAGGGAGGAAGCGAGGCCCTGATCAGCCGCGACCTCAACCGCGCCGACCTGGCTTTCGACGGGGTGCTCAAGGCCGACGCGAAAAATATCAAGGCCATGATCGGGAAGGGCACCGCCGCCTACCATCGCGGCCGCTTTGAGGATGCCCTGGAGTGGTTCCGGCGGGCGCTGGACGTTAATCCCGATTACGGACTGGCCCATTACGGCGTTTCTCAGAGTCTGCTCCGCCTGAAAGACGCGATCAACGTCCGGCTTGCCGGCATCGAAAAACAGTTCGCCGACAAGAACGCTCCCGAACCCCCCTACCTGGGAGACGTCTTCATCAACTACGCGCAACTCGACCCGGACCTCAAGAAAATCATCCGCCTGTCCGTGAAGCCGCTCCGGTCGTTCCTTAAGGCAGCCAAGGACAAGGGGGCGACTTTCTATATCACGCCCTTTCACATGATCCAGTCCGAGGCCCCCGGGATGGAGGGGATCCGGGGACAGCGGACGTTCGACGGCCGGCTCTGGGACGACGTCAAGGGTTTGGGCGGCCTCCACGCGCTGGGCGGCGAGGATTGGGAGAGGGACGTCCAGCGCCTGCGCTACAACGTCGTCGCCCACGAGTTCACCCATCAAGTCCACGGGCTGGTGCCGAAGGACCTCCGGGACGAGGTCAAAAGGCTCTTCGAAAAAGCGAAAAAAGAGCGCCTGACCCTGGATTTTTATGCGGATTTCAACGAATTCGAGTATTTCGCGACTGGGGTCGAGGCCTACGTCTCGGCGGAAAAGCTGGCCGACCAGAAAATCGCCTACGGTCACACCCGCGACGAGCTCATGGCCCGGGACCCGGACCTGTATCGCCTGATCGAGCGGCTCGACAAACAGGACAGCCGCTAGAAACTACGGCCGGTGGTACCGGATCATCCGGACCGGGCCGAGCAGGCCGGATTCCGCCGTCTCACCGTAGCTGTTGTTAATCAGGTTCGCGACGCGCACCCGGATTTCGTTGATACCGGGCCGGAGCGCCTCGCCCACCTCGAACACGTGCGGCCCCCACAGCCGGGCCCCGCAGGCCTTGCCGTTCACCCAGACCTCGGCGGCGTGGCAGACCTTCCCCAGGTCGAGCTGGATGTTTCCCGCCGGGTTCTCAAGGCTGATCGTTTTCGAGTAATCCAGCAGGCCGCTAAACTTCGGTAACCCCCATGCCTTCCAGTCCTCGAGCCGTTTCTCCACGCCAGCGGCGAACCCGGCTGGAGGCGTCATTGGATACTCCATAACCGGCTGGATTTTCGCGTCATAGCGCACGAGCCATGGTCCGTCGACCGTCGCGATCACTTCGATCTCCGGCCGGCGGGCCGGAGTCCCGGTCTTACCGGTCCCGGCGCCCGCCTTTCCCTTCGGGTCAAAGACGAGCCAGAAGGCCTCGTAGGGCTTGAACATCAGGCTGAGACGGCTGCCGTCACGCGACTCGTCTGAGGCCATAGGACGGATATCCCCCGTCTCGCAATCCCAGATCGAAGCGGCGCCGCGCGCGCCGGCGATGGCGACCTCGGGCGACTGCCACTCGTCCGAGTTATTCGCCAGCCAGTAGAAATCCCGGCCGTCGATGCGGCGGCGGTGCTGGAGCATCGGAAACGCCCCCGCGGCAAACCGGACCGGGCTTTCGAGCCCCGCGGCCTTCCATCCGATGAGCGCGGCCAATCCCCCCTCGTCAACGGCGGCGAATGTCGTCTGCCGCGTCAATTCGCCCATCAACCGCGCCATCTCCGGGTCGCCCATCCCCTTCTCGGCCGAGGCCGTGGGCAGCCCGGCCAGAGCGTACACGCGGCCTCCGGCTTTGGCGAAATCGACGACCTTCCGGGCGGCTTCGAGGGGCATGATGTCAACCGCCGGCAGGACGAGCGTCCGGAACGAGAGATCTCCCCGGACGAGACGACCCTGACGCACCTCCATCTGTTTGAGATAGTGGCGGTCGCCGACCAGGAACTCCACCCGGGCCGCCGTCAGGTCGTCGATGGCCTTGGCGTAAATCCGGTCGATCTCGTTGATGCGCTGCCCTCCGGGTTCAGGCCCGGAGAACTTCCACATTTCAGCGTCGAGGATTTCGGCGTCGGCCTGGACCCAGGCCGATTCGATCGGATTCCAGAGCAGGACGTCGGGCGCCGCATGTCCCATCGAGTTGACGAAGCTCGCCCTGCGCGCGAAGTCGGTCCACATGTGGAGGTAAGGGAACATCGGGCTCTCCGAATACCAGTCCGGCGGCCAGGGATTGCCCGTGAGCTTTCGAGTGGTGAAGACGCCATGCGGGATGATGTGGCTCATCCCCCAAGCCGTGACGGCGTTCACGGCCTGCTTGAGGAACGCCGGATTGAAGGTGCCCCAGGGCGTGCCCTCGAAGGCGCCCGCCCCCATGAGTTCCGTCGCCGCCCGCGACCCTTCGAACTCCGCGACCGATTCGATCTCCTTGAAATCGTGCACCCGGAGCGGCTTTCGGCCCAGGCAATCCTGGCCGGCCATGGTCAGCGCGCGCAACATTTTCAGGTGATCGCCGACGGCGCTCACCTGCGGCTGGATCCCCTCCTCCCAGAAATGGGCCGTCGTCGACATCCCCCGCTTCTCGTGCCAGTCGGTCACGGCCCGGAACGTTTCGGCATAGATGTCGGAGACGAGGTCGAACCACTCCCAGCGGGCCCGGGCGAAAAGCCCCTCGGCATCCCTGTCGACCGAAAGCGGCAGCCAGAGGCGGATGTCGCGTCCGAAGCGTTCCTTGTAACGCTCGTCGAGCGTGTCCGACCAGGCCAGGCCCCAGCCGTAATCGCCCTCGTTGTCGATGAAGTCGCCGGGGATGGATTTTCCGAGCCTATCGCCCAGGCGTTCGGCATAGGGTTCCAGGGCGATCTTGATGAACGCCGGAGCCAGGCGGGAATCGATGTAATTGACGGTCGAACCGTCGGCTCCGGGGTGATGATAGAGATTGAAGGCGTAAACCCGCCAGGCGGCGCCCGCCGGCGCCTTCCAGGTGAAGGGCTGTCCGGCTCCGATAACGCGCAAGGTCCTGCTTCGGATGACGGCCGGGACGTGCTTGGCCTTATCCGACTTGACGATGGCCGCGGAGGGCAACGGCGCTTCACGCTCGGCGGCGGCCGCGAAAAACGACGCCGGCACCAGGGCTTCCGACCTGCCCGCGACGTCGATCGCCTGCCAATTGAGGGATTGGGCCTTGAGCTCGGGATGGGCGGCCAGGACCCGGCCGTTAGCCTGGAAGCTCGGCCACCAGTATTCGTCGCAATAACCGAGGTACCCTCTCCCCTTCTCCGCCTCAGCGAGCGCCGCGCCGAACGCCGCGAACCACTTGTCGCCGAGCCACTCAGGGCCCGGCAGGTCCGGCGTTCCGACCATGGATTTTCGGGCGTGGGCATAGCCGGGATTGAACCGCTGGCTGATCATGACGCGCGCCATCTCCGCCATCTTGCCGGTTTCGAGCGGCTCGTCCCAGAACCAGAAGATGAACGGGGCGTAGATCATATCGGGATTCTTAAAATCCGCCCGGAGCGTTTCGAAGGGAACGGCCCGCCTCACTCCCCAGTTCGACGGCGTCGGCGGAGCCGGGCTCCGCTTCGATCCGCAGGCACTCATAAATATCAGGACGCACAGCCCCGGGGCCAGGATCGATCTCCAGGGGCGGAGGGGGATATGTTTTTTTCGACGATCCATCGGAAACTCCTTCCGCGGACCCCGGGGGTCAGGCTTCTCTCAGGAGCCAGCGCACGGCGTTTTTCTGCAGCTTGATGTATTCCGGATTCCAGAAACTGGGGATGGTATGGCCGGGCGCCATGAAGCAGACCCGCCCTTTGCCGTAATCGTAGGCCCAGCAGGCCTCGCACGTGGCGCCCTGGTTGCCGTATTTCGGCGTCGAATACTCCAGGCCTTCCTCGTTGACGCTCCGGACGAGCACGGCCTTGGGGTCCTTGTCATAAACCAGATAATGCTGTTCCTCCGTGACCACGAAATCCTTCACACCGCGCGTGATGGGATGGTCATGGTTGACGACCTTCATCTTGTACGGGCGGAAGGCCGTGTGCCCCGTGAAGAGCGCCCCCTCCACGTGCCGGAAGTCCTCGTTCGCGCCGGAGATGTAGCTGGCGTTGTGGAAGAACCAAGCCGACCCGCCCTGCTCCACGTACGTCCGGATGGCCTTGCCCTGCTCGGGCGTCATCCACAGGACGGCCGTCTCGTCGAGGGGCGGAAGCGGCGGGTCGCTTACAATCTTCATTTTCTCCGGGTCGTAGAAAACGTAAGGCGTGGAATATCCGCCGGGAAAGGAGAGACCGTCGCAGAGAAGGACGAGCAGCCGGTGCGCCCTCAGGTTGTCCGGGGTCAGGAGCGCGGTGTCCGGGGTGAATGTCACGGCCAGCCCCGATTCCTTGACCAGGGTCCTGTGCAGGGCCGTCCGGATGTAGTCGAAGTTGTGGAAGCGGTCTCCGACCAGCGCGAAAACGTCCATTTTCCGCCCTGCGGCCGCCGCATGAGCAGGCGCGAACGCCGGACCCAACGCCGCAGCCGCGCCGACCGAGCCCATGGCCCGGATCGCCGAGCGCCGGGATAGCCGTTTGTCTTCATGCATGTTTGACCCTCCGTATGAAGGTGATCGGGATGGCCAGAGTATAATTCATCCCCCGCCGACCGTAAAGGTGATTTCTCCTATTTCGGTGACACACAACTCAATCCCCAAATACGGACGCATTTCCTATTTTAGGCTTAGGGTTTCAGGGCAGCCGGCCGCGGTCCTTACAGGACGCGAGAATGGCCGCGGCCCCTACGGGACGCGAGAATCGCCGCGGTCCTTCCAGGGCGCGAGAATAACCGCGACGGAGGGGTCCGAAGTCTTCCCGAGGTCTTCCAAGTCCCAGGACTTCAGGACGGTCTTGAGCAGGGAATAATGGGAATACGGGGTCGGGTCCTCTAAACCTGCCTGCACCAGGGGTGAGACGAGGACGGTCGCGACGCGGCCGCCGCCGGCTCGCGGAGGACGCCCGCAGCATCCCTCGACGGTCCGCCCCTCGTCAAACGTCAAAACGACCAGGCAGTTCGCGTCGAAAGCCGGCGATCCCAGGATCAATCCAACGTGCTTCCCCAGCCATCTGTCCGCAACTTCGAGCCCGCAGTCGTGGGCGGAATTGCACATGTCGGGAACGATGAACGCGTAGTCGGGGAGCGTCTTCTTTTCGAGGTCCGAGGCCAGCTGGGCGATGGGGACGACCCCGCGGCGGAGGCGCTCCGGGTCCCTGCGGATGGGCTCGAAATAAACGAACGGGTTGTGCTTCATGGCGTATCTCCCGGAATAGCTCCCCAGGAAGCCCGCCTTGGGAAGCCCCTCGATATAGGCCTTCCAGGTCCGGCCGCGTTCCTCGAGGAGGTCCGGGAGGCTCCGGGCGTTGACAAAGCAATCCGTGCAATCGGTCTGGATCCCGAATAGATCACCGCCGATCAAGGCCAGGTAATTCGGCAGGCTGGGGTGGCTGACGGCATAATACCGCGTGAGGACGGCGTATTCACCCGCCCACCGGTTGAAGTTGGGCATCCCGGGGTTCCCGATGACGTCCCCGAATTCCTTGTTCTCGATCATAACGATGATGACGTGGGAGAATGCGGGGACGGTCGGGGTCTGGCGCGGAAGCGCGTTCCGCGGCAGAGCCGAAGCGCCCGCCGCGAGCAGGCCGGTGAGCGGGATCATCGCAAAAACCCCCCAGTGCCTGAACGTTTTCATCATGCGCTTCCTCTCCCCTGGGCGCCCCGGCGCCCGCTTTTCCTCTAGGCGGCCAGAGGTTCCCACCCGTCGCCGAATTTCTGCCTCAGCCAGTCGTCGCTGTAAATCGTGCTGAGGTAGCGGTTGGCCGAATCCGAGAGGATCGTGACAATACGCGCTTTCCGTCCGATCCGCCGGGCGAGCTCGAGACAGGCCCAGACCGCGGCCCCGCTCGACCCCCCGGCGAAAATGGCCTCGATGTTGGCCAGCTTCCGGGTCATGGCGAACGCCGTCCTGTCCGCGACCCGGACCATGTCGTCGACGAGGTCGAATTCGACGCACTTGATCAGGAATTCGTCGCCCAGGCCCTCGATCAGATAGGGGGACGGCTTGACGAGCTTTTTCGAATGAAAATAGTCATAGAAAATGGATCCGGCCGGGTCGATCCCGACGACCTGGATCCGGGGATCGCGCTCCTTGAGGAACCTGGAGATGCCGCTGATCGTTCCGCCCGTTCCGACACCGGCGACGAAATAATCGATTTTCCTCTCCATCTGTTCCCATATCTCCGGGCCGGTCGTGAGGTAGTGCGTTTCGTTGTTGTCGCGGTTATTGTGCTGGTCGAGATAGAATCCGCCGGGGGTATCCTTGGCGATCTGGGGCGTGATGTTGTTGTAGCTCAGCGGCGACCCCGGAGGCAGGGTGGCGTCGACCATGACCAGTTCAACGTTCAGGGCCTTGAGAAACTTGATCTTTTCGAAGCTCGTGCTGTCCCGGACGACCATCTTGAGCTTGTAGCCCTTGAGCCGGCAGACCATGGCCAGGCCTAGGGCCGTATTTCCCGAGGAATTGTCGACGATCGTGTCGCCCGGCTTGATCCGCCCTTCGCGCTCGGCCTTTTCGACCATGTGGCGGGCGATCCTGTCCTTGACGCTCCCCATCGGGTTCATCATCTCGAGCTTGGCGTAGATTTCGGAAGGCACGCCCGCGGCGATCCGATTGAGGCGGATCATGGGGGTGTTGCCGATTTCGTCGAGGATGCTTTGGGCGGTTCTCAATTGGGCCGTGCTTGAGCTTAAATATGCCTGGTATTCTACCACAACACCGGAAGCGGCCGTCCCGTCTCGAGATATGTTTTGAGGCTCGAGAGGACTTTGGGCCAGCCCTCCGTGATGCCTTTCAGCATCGCCGAGCCCGCGACGAGACGGTCGTGCGTGACTCTCAGACGCGCGACACCGCGGTAACGGGAGATCCCGATCGTCACCCGCGAATGCTTCTCAGAGCGGGCCTTGTCGCGGGGGAACGCCCAGGTCAAGACGAGGCGCCGGGACGGAGAGAATTCCACGACCTTTCCGACCAATCCGAGGGTCCCCTTCCTGTCGCAGCTGCGATGCTCCCACGGGGAGCCGGGCTTCCAGTCCGAGACGTTTTTGTGCTGCCAGTACTTCCCGGTCATTTCGGGATCGATGAGCGCCTTCCAGAGTTTCGCCGGCGACGTTTTGATGTAAGTCACGTAAACGAACTTCGCTTTCGCCATGACGGCCTCCTTCCGTTGTTTCCAATATACGCAGCCCCCCGCCAGGCTGTCAAATCGCGGAGGATAGACTCAAACCTTGAAGAATATTTTGCGCTGATGGAGAAACCGCAACCCCAGCCACTTCAGGGCCAAGGCCGCCAGGGGGAGGATGACGGGGGCGACGGCACCGGCATGGCGAGATACGCCTGAGACAAAAAACGCCGCGATTTTGTCGAAGTCCACAACCTGCTGTCCGAAGTAGACGAGGATCGCGTTCGTCCCGATAACGATGAAGAAAAAGGCCCATTGGCCGCGGCCTCTCACATCTATGACCCAGTAAAACAGAGCCATCAGGAGCAAACACCAGCCCCCCGCCCAAAGCACATAGGTGCTCGTCCAGATGTGTTTGATAATCGGGAATGCACCGCTCCACAGGTACCCCAAGCCCAGGCAAAGGATTCCGGCGGCCGTAAGGCCGATCGTTTTCTTATTGCCGGATCGTTCCGATTTCAGCCAGTATCCGGCGAAGACGCCGAGAAGGAGCGAACACGCCGCCGTCAAGGTTGATAGGACGCCGAGGCTGTCGCCGGGCCCATAGAATTCCGCCGGGAATTTCCCCGGCAGCACCTTCTGGTCGATATACGTGTGCAGGGATCCCGCCGGGGTCATGTTCCCCGCACCGAAATGAGGGACGGGAACGAGCGCCATGGCGGCCCAATAGAGTAGCAAGACGCCGACGAAGATTCCCGCCTGGGTCCGCCATTTCGTCTTAATGACCAGCATCGAGACGAGGAAATAGCACAGGCCGATCCGCTGGAGAACGCCCATCCACCGCATGTTGGCGAAATCGAGATCCAGCACGCCGCCGGCGATGAGACCCAGCAGGATCAGCAGGAGGGACCGCCGGATAACGTGGAAATAGAGACGCTTCTTGCTTTCTCCCTGCTCGAGCCGCTTCAAGAGAGAGAAGGGCATCACCGCGCCGATGATGAAAAGAAACAGCGGGAAGATCACGTCATAAAAGGTGAACCCGGCCCAGGGCATGTGTTCGACCTGCCGGGAGAGGAGCCGGGTCAAAGAGGTGTCCCGGATCGCCGGCAGGGCCCGGCAGATCGCGTCTCCGCCGATGATCCAGAACATGTCGAATCCGCGCAGGGCGTCGAGCGAGGCGATCCGGCCAGTCAGGGGCATTGCGGGGATGCGGTCCATTTTGCGCGCCTAATCCGCCGGGTCGTCAGCCGTCACTTGGCCTAACTCCCTAGTCGCTCTTCTTCCAAGAGATAAGCGAACTCCCCTCCCACGATGACAATCGCCGAGGAATAATAGACCCACAAAACAAAAAGGACCACGGTATTTAATGGACCATAAAGAATAGAAGAGTGGCCGATATGGACGACATACAACGTAAAAAGATGTTTGGTCAGTTCCCAAAGCAGGCCCGTGAGAAAAGCCGCCTGAAGGGCGGATCTGTAGTGGACCTTCTTATTGGGAATGATTTTATAAATCAGGAAAAACATGCAAACGGTGAAGATAAAGGGGAGCGCATATCTCAGGATCCATTGGACCGCCGGGCCTAACACCACGGGAATCTGTCCATGGTAGCTTTTCAGGGCGGCCATCGAGGAGCTCAGGAACATGCTGATGAAGAGGAGGATCCCCGCCAGGAGGATCATTAAAAGATCAATGCCGATTCCGCTCAACATTCGCCTGCCTTTCTCCACCGGGAACACAATATTGAAGGCGATTTGCAGGGCGCCGAAGACAAATGTGGAGAACCAGAGCAAAGCGATGAATCCTATGACTCCCACAACATGACGGGTCTGGATGACGTCTGTCAGGTATTTCATAATCTTAGGATCCAAGGCCGGGGCCATGTCTCTGAAATAAGCGTGAAGATGATCGAGCACGGCTTGGTGGTTGTAAAGATACGTTCCGGCAACCGCCAGGAGCAGCATGATGAAAGGAATCAAGTTGACGAGGATATTGAAGGTGATCCCCGAAGCCAGGAAAAAGCCATTGTCGCTATTGAATTTTTTTAGAGATGGCCAGAGAAGAGCGAAGTTCTTGAGGACCTTACGGAGCCGTTTGAATTTCCGTGAATGCGTCTGTTCCATTGCGGCGCGGTCTCCCAAGGGGTGGCCTACGTCCAACAATCTACCACCTGCAAAGTGGGGATTTCAATGTGTTTCTCATGGCCCGTCGTAACCTTAAGGACCCGCCTGCTCGTTCGCTTCCTTGATTTATTTGACGGCGGGGCCTAACATGGTAGCGGGAAGGGGTGGGAATTCTCTGTTCGACGGGCGCGAGCTCCGCGCGGCGGCGCTCAGCCGCAGGGCGAGTTTTCGTCCGTCGACAGCCTGAGAGGAGGATTCGATGAAGGTATCATCTGGAGGCGTGATCTTATCGGCACTCGTCGCGCTTCTCGCCATGGCCCTACCCGTTCCGGCCGGCACTCAAGCGGCTGTGCGGGCGAAGGGGGCCGCGGCAGCCCCCAAGTACGAGCCCGCAAAGGAGGTCACGATCGAAGGGACCGTGGCCAGCATGGTTACGGAATCCACGCCCGGTCTGTTGGTCGGCGCCCATGCCATCCTGACGACGGCTTCCGGGGCCTTGGATGCCCACCTTGGGAATTACGCGACGAGAGGGGCGAGCGCCTTGGTGCTCGCCGTCGGCGAGCGAGTCAAAATGGTCGGCGTCATGGTGACCGTCGGCGGCCGGCCGGTCCTGCTCGTCCGCACCGCACAGACCGGGCGCGGCATATTCACGATCCGCAACGCGCATGGGTTCCCGCTGCGTCCTGCGTCGTCCAGCGCGACGCGTCCGCAGAAGGACGCCCGGGGAGGCCAATCGTGAAAACGAATCGTCATTTTCTCTCATTTATCGCGCTCTCAGCCGCGGTCGCTGTGGCCATTATTCCGTTCTCCGCTTGCGGCAAGGGCGCCCAGGCGAGTATTTCGATCCGGCTGATCAACGCGCCCGCGACCCTGACGATCAACCAGACGGTGAGCCTCACGGCGACCGTCGGAGACGACTCGTCGAACTCCGGCGTCGACTGGTCCTGCAGCGGCAGCGGGGGCTGCGGCACTTTCAATCCAACCCACACGGCGAGCGGAGGGACAACGGTTTTCACGGCTCCCGCTTCCCCCGGCGCCGTGACCATCACGGCGGCCGCAACCGCCAGCCGCAACGTTAAGGCCACGGCCGTGATTTCGATCGTCCCGATCGGTTCGAATTCCATGCTCAACGGCCGGTATGTCTTTTCCGTCGGGGGGGTGGACACCAGCGGCAGCTACACCGCTTCGGGCACGATCATCGCGGACGGCAGCGGCAATATCACGGGCGGCGAGCAGGATTACGCGGACGAATCGATCCAGGCCGGACCCGACGCCGTCACGGGGAGCTATTCCATCGGGCCGGACGGCCGGGGCAGCATCACCCTCGATGTGAGCAACGCGAGCCTCCCCCATAACGGCGTCGAGACGTTCAGCATCGCCGTCACCTCGACAACCCACGCATTGATCATCCAGTTCGACGGGACCGCGACGTCGAGCGGGACCCTCGACTTCCAGGCCGCGAGCGCCGTCGATCCCAGCGCGATCAGTGGCGCCTTTGCCTTCACGGCCCAGGGGATCGACATCGGGAATCAGGTTCCGCTCAGTTACGGCGGCGTCCTGCTGATGAGCGCGTCGTCGGGGAGCATCGTCAGCGGCACGTTTTTCGAAAACGACGGGGGCTCGACGTTCACATCATCGCTCGCCGGCTCCCTGACGGCGCCGGACGCGTTTGGCCGGGGAACCCTCGCGTTCAGCCTCGGCGTGCACTTCGCGTACTACGCCGTCCAGGGCCAGGTCCTAAGGCTCGTCGGAAAGGACCTCCCCTCCGTCATGACCGGCGGCAGCATGTACGGGCAGGGAGCGGCGGGCGCGGGTGCGACGTTTTCGAACGCGTCTCTCTCCGGGAACCACGTTCTCTGCGAGGCGGGAGGTTCGCTCTTCGGGCCGCTGGTTTTGGCCGGCCAGTTCTTGGCGGACGGGGCTGGCAGCCTCACGACCGGCGTCGCGGACACGAACGATGCAGGGACGACGAACTTCAGCTCGATCGCGGGCCAGGCCGTCTATTCGATAGCCGGAGACGGAACCGGAACTCTAACGCTGCCGACCACGGTGGATTCCCAGGAGAGCGTCTCTTCGCTTCTGATCTTCGCCGTTGACCCGGCCATCAATCTCTACGATCCGAACAGCGCGAGCGGGGGGGGCGGGGCGCTCGTCATGGACTATGACAGCAATGCCGTCGCCACCGGGTTGATCGTGCCTCAAGCATCGGCACCTTTTGAGGGCAACTATGCCGTCAACTTGCAGTTCGTCGGCAGCGGAGGCGAGAATGACTGGGTCGGACAGTCCGTGGCCTCCTCCGGAGCGCTGACCGGGACCGTGGATATCAACGACTTCGGGGCGACCTCGGCCGGCGTTAGCTTGACGGGCACTTTTTCGGCCGACGCCGTCAACGTGGGCCGGTGGACGGGCAGCTTTACGGTGAACACCACCAATCACCATATCAGCTATTACCAGGTGAGCGAGACGCTCTTCGTTATTATCGACACGGATTCGGCCGATATCGGCGTTGGAATCATGGAAAAGGAGTGATCCGCCCTTAAAGCTGAGGTACGCGCGCGGCCCCGTCGGAAGCGTTTCCGGCCCTTGGCGAGGGAGCGCACGTCCAATCGTGCTTGATGAGGTCGTAGCCCCAGCCACGCAGCCGGGCCACCGTCTCTTTCACGTAGGTCCGGACTGCGCTGTGCCTAGCGCCTTTGTCTCGCCCCGCCGGCAGTCACTTACTTCTTCGGTGCGGGCTTGGCCTTGGCATATTGATACTCGAAGAATGGTACCCAAGCTTTGCCATCGGTCGAGATCTCAGCCTTCGCCACAATGCTCATCGAGTCCGTCCCAGGTGTAATGGCGGCCTTAATCATATACGGCTTGCCCCCGACCATGAACTTTCCCGTATAGACTAATGTGTTCCCATTGAAGACGTAAGCCCCGGAAGCCATACTTCCATCGTCATGGTACTCATTGCTGAAAAAGGCCTTGCTCGCCGAGTCGTACCCGACTATCTCGAGAACGTGCGATTCTCCCATAGGTCCCTTTTCTGTCGCCTGGTCCTGGAAAAAGAACCCTCCGAGAATCGGCTTCATGGACATTTCGCCGGTGACCTTGCTGGCGGGTCCCAACGGGCCGGCCTTGTATTCGCCTGCGTACGTCCAATGGCCCAAAAAGACGTCAAACTTCTTGATCTCGGGATCGGGCTTAGGAGCCGTCGTTTGTGCCCAGAGCGAGACCGCGAAGACCAAGACCACCATGCCAACCACAAGAGTCATACGTTTCATGAAACCCCTCCTTTTTACAAAATACATAGATTAGGGAGAAGAAAAGACACCTTCACAAGGGGAGAACGATGAGTTGACTTATTACTGACCCCGGTTTAGCCCTAACCTACTGTGCCTTAATCTATAGCATTGCGAGAGTACGAAGTCAATAGGCTAGAGCCGACTTCTCCCCAGAGCACGCCGTGTGGCCACGGTGTGGACAAAACCGTTGAAAATGGCTTAGTTTTAGCGACTCAGGCCAAAAACGCCAGGAAAGCTAAATGGCTGAAAAAAGAGAAATAAGGGAGCGCGCCCGGGAAGATTCGAACTCCCGACCTTCGGATTCGAAGGGCACCTATCAGACTCGCTAACTGACTGAAAATGAATTGGTTATTGCTGAGCCCTTAGGGGATTGTGCCACAGTTGTGCAACTGATAAACCCCTTGACTCGCCAAATTCACTGTATTAACATTCAAACCACAATCGTTTAGGGAACCGAAGGCCGCTCTCGGGGATAGCTTATCGATTCATAAAAGCGCCTTATTCCTCATCGATTGACTTCAAAAAGGAGGGGAAAAATGAAAAAGCTTCTTTGCGTTGTTCCGTTGCTCATTCTGTTTTGTTTCACCATTGCCTGCCAGGACAAGGCGGCGATGGCGGAGTTAGAGAAGTTCAGGGCCCAAGCAGCAGTCGAGCAGCAGAACGAGGCCCTTGTAACGAGGGTATTCAACGAACTGAACAATAGAAACGCCGGAATTTATTTAGAATTGTACGCTCCTGAGTATGGGTGGTATTTTCCTCCGAACAATCCAAAGGCCCTGACTCGGGAAGAAGAATCGGGATTCGTCAAGTTGCTTTGGGCTGGATTCCCGGACATCCGCTGGCAGGTCGAAGAAATGACCGCTCGCGGGGACAGGGTCATAGCGAGGTTCATCGCAAGGGGGACCCACACAGGGGAATATCAGGGCCTCCGCCCGACAGGCAATAAGTTTGAGATTAGCGGGATTTGGTCGGGCCGCATAACCAATGGAAAAATCGTCGAGGCCAGAGAAGAAGGAGACGTGCTTGGGTGGATGCAACAGCTCGGCATGGAGCTGAAACCGATAGCGGCAAAAAAGAAATAAGGAGGGTGTTATGAAAAACAAATTCCTGGTCGTCTTGCTGGCCGGCCTATTTCTGGTCATGTTCGTATCCCAGGGCACGGCGCAGAAGCAGAAATTGGACCTTAAGAAGATCGCCGACAATATTATCAAAGTCGGGAACAGTGGCGATCCGGTGGCTTTTTGCAATCTCTATGCCGAAGACGCCGTCATGATCCAGTCTGGCGAAGCCGGCCCCGTGCGCGGCCGCGCCGCTATTGAAAAGAGCACCAGGGTGTTCTACCGGGCCATGCCGGATATGAAGATGGAAGTTTCTTCGGTCAGATATTTCGGAGACACAATCATTTTCGAATTGGTCTTCCATGGAACATTTACCGGCCCCATGACCACTCCGGAGGGCGACGTCGCTCCCACGGGAAAGAGGCTTAATTGTCGCGCTGCGTTCTTTGCCAAGATTTCGCCCGAGGGGCTGATCGCCGAAGACAGGACCTATTTCGACTCCATGGAGTTCATGAAGCAGTTGGGGCTGATGAAATAGGAACCCGAGAACAAACGTCATAGTAGGAAAACGGCTTCAACCCGGCTTGATTTTCCAGAGGCGACAAAGGAGAATAAGGGAGCGCGCCCGGCCCGATTCGAACGGGCGACCTGCGGATTCGAAGTCCGACGCTCTATCCAGCTGAGCTACGGGCGCGCGAGCGCACTGGGGGTATCATCATAAACGGCGGGGGCCTGGAAATCAAATCCTTTGAGGTTCCCTGAGCGGGAGATCCACCCTCGCCGAAACGGAAGGGTCGCGCGAGAGGCTCCGGCCCCTTTAACAGATCTTCCGGGCTAAGTTTTCGCCGGGTAGCCCACTGTCTGGGCAAACAGGACGCGCTGTCCCGGCCTAAGCTTGAAGTCGCCGGGGGTATTCACCTTATCGCAGTTGTGGAACCAGGCCGCCAATCCCTGCGAAGCCGCGAACAGGTAGACGTTCTGGGCGATGAATCCGGTGTCGGTATAGTAATAGGACTTCTGGACCTCGGGGTCGCCGATGGAGCGGTCCGGCTGTCCCTTCCCTACGACATATTTTGTGAGGTCGACGACATAGAAGATGTTCACCGGCGCCTTTTCCGCGGGGCTCCGCCCGGCTCTGCCCCGGAAATCCCCCGCCGCGACCGGCACCAGGCGATGAGGGACGCCCTCATAAACATAGATCCCCTTCTCCAGGCAAACATAAAGATCGATTTCTTGAGAGTTGCTGGCCGAAGGAGCCGTTCTCCCAGGCTTCCCCATCAAGAGCCCGGCGTCCGGCCGATTGACGCCGAAGGCTGCCCAGAGAAGATTCGAGAGAGTCTGGAGCGGAAGCGGGTCCGGGCTGATATTCCGCGTCGTCCTTCTTTCCTTCAGGGCCGCCAGAAGGGACGTACCGTCGGCCATGTCAGGTTTAGGCAGGTTGATCGGCTGGAGCTCCCCGGCGAGTCCGAGATCCGGAAAGCCCAGAACGGCCACCGCCGGAAGCGCGGCCGCCGCTCCCTTGACGAATGTTCGGCGTTTCATCCTCCCCTCCTCAGGCCAGGCCGCGCCCCATCTTCCGCAGGCCCTCCAAACACCCCTTGATGTTGCCTATCGGGTCCGGGCCGGTCTCGTGCTCGACGATGTACCACTCGGTGCCGCCCGCCGCTTCACATAGCTCGAAGACTTCGGCCCAGGGCACGCGTCCCTGGCCGATAACGGCGTTCTCGGGCCCGCCGAACTCCTTCAGATGGACGGTCGTCGACCTGCCCGGATATTTTTTCAGGACGGCCACAGGGTCGCCGTTTCCCTGCATGCAGTTGCCGGTGTCGAGCTGCATAACCACGTCCTTGCGGGTGTTATCGAAGAAGATCTCCCAAGGCGTGACGTTCCCGATCTTCTCGAAATCGCCGGCGTGGGAGTGGTAGCCAACGCGCATCCCCAGGGACGCGGCCTTCATCGCGATATCGTTGAACGTCTTGGCCAATTCCTCCCAACCCCGGGCGTCCTTGGCCGCGAGGCTTGGAACGATGAGGAACTTATTCCCCAGGACATGATGCAGGTCGGCCGTGGCCTTGAGGGCCTCCCCAGTGACCGTTTCCAGGTCGGTGTGCGTTCCACAGCACCGTAACCCGTTGTCGTCCAGGAGCTTCCGGAGCGACGTGGGGTTCTTCTCCCAACCGTAGTAGCCGGCGAACTCGACGCCCTTGTAGCCCATCTTCCCGATCGCTTCCAGGACATCGGGGAGGCTTTTGGCGGCCTCCTCGCGGACGGAATAGAGCTGGACCCCGACCGGGATTGCCTTGGGAGCCGCCGCGGCGAGCAAGCCCGAACCGGCCAAATTCCGGAGGCCGACGAGGCCGGCGCCCGCTCCCGCGGCCGCGCCCTTGAGGAAGGCCCGCCTCGAGAAGTGTCTTCTTTCGTTTTGACTCATTATCCCTCCTTGACAACTAGATCTTTTATTGATGTCCCATCAGCGGCATGTCCCCTCCTCTTCCCCCACCGCTTCCTGAGACTGTCGAATTCAACGTAGATGACCGGCGTGACGTAGAGCGTTACGAGCTGGGAGAACACCAGCCCGCCGACGACGGCCAATCCCAACGGGCGCCGCGACTCGGCTCCCGCCCCGAAACCTATGGCGATGGGCAGCGTCCCGAAAAACGCAGCCAGGCTCGTCATCATGATGGGCCGGAACCGGATGAGGCAGGCCTCAAAGATGGCGTCCTCGGGTTTCTTCCCCTCTTTGCGCTCGGCGGCCAGCGCGAAGTCGACCATCATGATGCCGTTCTTTTTGACCAGCCCGACGAGCATGATGACCCCGACAAAGGCGTAGATGCTAAGCTCGGTGCGGAAAATGGCGAGCGTCACCAGGGCCCCGAAACCTGCGAACGGCAAGGCCGAGAGGATGGTCAGCGGATGAACGAAGCTTTCGTAGAGGATGCCCAGGATCATGTAGATGACAATGATGGTCATCAGCAGGAGGAAGCCGAGACCGCTCATCGAGGACTGGAAGGCCTGGGCCGCCCCCTGGAAGTTCGTGCTGATCGAGGCCGGCATGGTCTGCCTGGCCAGGCGCGTGATCTCAGCCACGGCCGGGCCGAGCGAGACGCCGGGCTTGAGGTTGAAGGAGACCGTGACCGAGGGGATCTGTCCGGAATGGTTGACCGTCAGCGGCCCGACCGTCGGGATCAGCCGCGCCACGGAATCGAGGGGCACGAGCTTGCCCGAGGAAGATAGGATATAGAGCTTGGAAAGCTGCGACGGGTCCCTTTGGTACTGGGGCTCGAGCTCCATGATCACGTAGTACTGGTTCGTGGCGGCGTAGATCGTCGAAACCTGGCGGGAGCCGTAACTGTAGTAGAGGGCGTCCTCGATCTGAAAGGGCGTGACGCCCAGGCCCATGGCCTTGTCCCGATCGATCTCGACCGTGACCTCGGGATTCTGGAGCTGCATGTCGGTCGTCACGTCCTGGAGGAGCGGCATGGCGCGCATCTTGCTTTCAAACTGGGCCGCGTTGCTGTAGAGGGTATCGACCTCGGGGCTCTGGAGTGTGAACTGGTAGAGGCTCTTCGTGAAACGCCCGCCGATCGTGATGGGCGGCGGGTTTTGAAGGAAGGTGTTGATTCCCGTGATGCCAAAAAGCTTGGGCCGAAGCCTCTCAACGACCGCGTCGGCTTTGAGCGGCCGCTCCGAGCGGGGCTTCAGGCGGACGAACATCCGGCCCGCATTGCTGGCCCCGATGCCGCCGACGGCCGAGACAAAGGAATCGACGTTGGGGTCATCCTGGATCATCTGGGCGACGGCCAGCTGATGGTCGATCATCGATTGGAACGAGATGCCCTGGGCGGCCTCGGTCACCCCGACCAGGAGGCCGGAGTCCTCGCTCGGGATGAAGCCCTTGGGGATCCTCATAAAAAGGATGACCGTCAGGACAAGGACGATCCCGGAGAAGGCCAGGGTCGCGCGCCGGCGCTTGATCACCCAAGCCAGGGTAGATCTATAGAAGTCGAGCATAGCCTGGATGGCCCTTCCGGCTATGCGGTAGAAGGCCCCGTGCTTCTCCTGGCCGGGCGCGCGGAGAACGCGGCTGCACATGGCCGGGGTCAGGGTCAGGGAGACGAAGCCGGAGATCAGGACGGCCGCGGCGATGGTGATGGCGAATTCGTGGAAGAGCCGCCCCAGGATCCCGCCCATGAAAAGGATGGGGATGAAGACCGCGGCCAGCGACAGGGTCATGGACACGATCGTGAAGCCGATCTCCTTGGCGCCTTTGAGCGTCGCCTCGAGCGTCGATTCGCCCATCTCCTGGTGACGGACGACGTTTTCGAGCATGACGATGGCGTCATCGACCAGGAAGCCGATCGACAGGGTCAGGGCCATTAGCGACAGGTTGTCGAGGCTGAAGCCGAAGACCTGCATGACGGCGAACGTCCCGACGATCGAAAACGGGAGGGCCAGGCTGGGGATGAGCGTCGCCCGGACGCTCCGCAGGAAGAAAAAGATGACGAACACGACCAGCACGAGGGCCAGCATGAGCGTGAACTCGACGTCGTTGACCGAGGCCTGGATGGATTCGGACCGGTCAAAAAGGGTCTGGAAGTCGATGGAGGCGGGAAGCTGCGAACGGAAGATCGGCATGAGTTTCTTGACGGCGCCGGCCACGGCGACGGTGTTCGTCCCGGGCTGGCGCTGGATGGCCAGCAGGATCGCCCGCTGATGGGTCTTGTTCCTGTACTCCCAGGCCGCCACTTTATCGTTCTGGACGCTGTCGATGACCCGCCCCAGGTCCTTCAGCCGGACCGGAGACCCGTTCTTATAGGTCACGATGAGATCCCGGTAGGCGGCGGCGTTTGTGAGTTGTCCCGTGGATTGAACGGTGAAGGCCGTCTTGGGCCCGTAGAGAGTTCCCGTCGGCAGGTTCACGTTGCCCGCCTGGACGGCTTGGCTGACCTGGTCGAGCCCGATGCCCCGCGAGGCCAGCTTGTCGGGGTCGAGCTGGATGCGGACGGCATATGTCTGGGACCCGTAAACGGCCACCTGCGCGACGCCGGCAACCATCGAAATCCGTTGGGCCATCGTGGTCTGGGCATACTCGTCGAGGGTCGAGAGGGGCAGGGCCTCCGACGTGAGCATCATGAAGAGGATCGGCGTGTTGGCGGGGTTGACCTTTTGATAGACGGGCGGCGAAGGCATGTCCAGGGGCAGCAGGCGGGAAGCGAAGGTGATGGCCTCCTGGACGTCCTGGGCGGCGGCGTCCAGGTTCCTGCTCAGGGCGAACTGGAGCGTGATCTGGGTCATGCCAAGCTGGTTCGTCGAGGTCATGGAATCCAGGCCCTGGATCGTCGAGAACTGCTTCTCGAGGGGCGTCGCAACGGTCGCGGCCATGGTTTCGGGGCTCGCACCGGGCAGCCCGGCGGTCACCTGGATGGTCGGGAAATCGACGTTGGGCAGGTCGCTGACCGGGAGGAGCCGGTAGCCGAGAATGCCGAAGATGAGGATCGCCAGCATCAGCAGGGTCGTCATCACCGGCCGGCGGACGAAGACTTCGGAGAAATTCATGGCGGACTCCCCCTAACGGCCCGTCTTGATATCGACGCGCATGCCCGGAGTGAGCCGGAGCTGGCCGTCGGTCACGACGCGCTCGCCGGGCTTGAGGCCCCCGGCGACGATGGTTTCCTCACCGACCGTCCGGACGGAAGTGACCGGCCTCATCTCCGCCGTCATGTCGTCCTTGACGACGTACACATACTGGCCGGACTGGCCGGTTTGGACGGCTTGGGACGGAACGACGATCGCCCCCTTGTCCGTGGTCAGGGTCAGGAGGACGTTCAAGAATTGCCCGGGCCAAAGGGTGCCGTCCTTGTTTTCGAACGTCGATTTGAGCGTGATCATCCCCGTCGAGGTGTCGATCGAGTTATCGATGAAGGTCAGAACCCCCGAAACGGGCGCCTGTCCGTTCCCGGTCGGGACGGCCACCGTTTTCAGCGGCTCCTTGGCCGTGAACTCCTTGATTAGGGGGAGGTGCTGCTCAGTGACCGAAAATGTGACGTAGATGGGAGCCGTCTGGTAGATCACGACGGCCGGAATCGTATCGTTGGCTTTGATGATGTTGCCCGCATCGATCATGAGACTTCCGGTCCGGCCATCGATCGGCGACCGGATAGCCGAATAATCGAGCTGCAGGTGCGCGTTGGCCACGCTGGCTTCGTCGGCTTTGATGGCGGCCGCGAGGACGTCCCGGTTGGCGGTGAGGGCGTCGTACTGCTCCTTCGTCACGTAATCCTTCTGGACGAGGTCGGTGTAGCGGACGACATCGGCCTGGGCGTTCTTGAGCAGAGCCCGGTCCTTTTCAAGCTGGGATTCAGCCTGCCTCAAGGCGATCTCGAAGGGCCGCGAGTCGATCGTGAACAGACGGTCCCCCTTCCTTACGGACTGGCCTTCCTTGAAATAGACGCCCGTGACCTCCCCGCCGACCTGAGCCTTCACGGCGACCGTCGATATGGCCTCGACCCGGCCGACGGAAGCAATCTCGAGCGGCACGTCTTTTTGAACGACCGGGGCCACGGACACGGGACTGCCGGCCATCGCTCTGCCGGACGTTTTGTTCCCGGAGGACGAGCAGGCCCCGGCCCCGAGGATCGCCGCGACCACCGCGGCCGACGATATGAATTTGCTGAACTTACCTAAGGGAATCTTCATGGCCTGTGATCTCCTTTCTCGGAACTCGACGGAAGGCCGGGTTTGGCCGGCGCCGCGGGCGGTGTGAGGACCCCGGTATCATGCGTGAATTGGACAAGGGACAGGAACCAATCGGACTTGGCCTGGACGATCTCGACCCGGCCGCTTTGGAGGACGGTCTGGGCGGCCAGCAGGTCGAGGATGCTGCCGACGCCCTCCTTGTAACGGCCCATAGCCACGTCATACGAGGCCGTGGCGCTTTCGAGGAGGTCCCGGGCGGTCTTGATTTTCTGCTCCGACGTTTTGAGCCCGTAATAGCTTGTCCAGACTTGAAGCTCGATCCCGCGGCCGAGCTCGGTCATCTGGTCCCGGGCCGCTTCGGCCTGGGCCTTGGCCGCCAGGACCTGGTATTCCTGGAGGCCGAAAAGGAACGGCAGGCTGACCGTAACGGAGACCGCGTAGAACGGGTTCGAGCCCGGACGACCCTTGTAGTAGATGCGGCCGATATCGCCACTCAGGGAGAAGGACGGGAAAAACGTCGACCGGGCTTGCCGGATGCCGGCCTCGGCCTGGAGAACCGTGGCCCGCGAGGCCGCCAAGTCGGGCCGCTTGGCTTCGGCATCTTTGATGCAAAGGTCGACCTGTTTGGCGACGGCGTCGAACGGGATATCCTCGGGAAGCCCGTCGGCGATGTCGAAGGCCGCGTTGGCCGGAAGTCCCATCGAGTTGGCCACGGCCCCGTGGAGCGTCAGGATGAGGCCGCGCGTCGTCACGAGACTGAGTTCGATCGTCGAGAGGACGGTCTTGGCCTGGAGGACGTCGGCGATGGTGGCCAGGCCGGCCTGGTGCCGGGCGTTCGCGGCTTCGTAGTTGGCCTGGGCGCCCTTGAGGTTGGTCTCCTGGGCGTCGAGCAGGGCCTTCGCGGAAAGATACTGGTAATACGTGCTTTCGATCTGGAGAATCACGTTTTGGAGCACGGCGTTCTGGGTCCAGTTGGCCGCATCCAAGGCCCGTCGCCTCGACTGGATGCCGGCCTCGCGTCCCCCGAAATCGTAAAGCAGAAGGCTTAGGCTGGCCGTGGGAGTCAAGGTCGTCTGGTCGATGATGAACAGGCCGCCGGCGAAGGCCATCTTTTGCTTGGTGGCGGGGAGAGTCAGGTCGACTGCGGGAAGATAGGCGCCCTGGGAAATGCTCACGGCGGCCGAGGCGGCGCGCGCGGCGTCCCAGGCCATCCGTGTCTGAGGATTATTGGCCAGGCCCACGTCCACGATATCGCTCAACGTCCAAGCCTTCCCCTGCGCTTGGAGGTCGGCGGGGATCGCGGGGGAAGCAAGGGGCGCCGGCGATTTTTGCTGATTCGGCGGCGGCACCCAGGGGTTTGCGGGTGAATCCGCCGTCCTCTCTGTGATGCCGGCCATGGTCGCGCAGGCGGCCAGCATCGAAATGGCCAGGGTTGCCGTCGCGGCCTTTAAAGAAGGACCCGGCCGGCTTTTCACCGGATTTTCATGCCGGCCCGCAGGGGCCGAGGCCCTGAGATCGGTTTCCGCGGTCATTATGAACCTCCACTTGGGCGGATCGGAACAGGCATCCAGTTCCCCTCCGTCGGCTGCTCTCTATAAGGCTCACCCGCCGGAAGCGGGCGTCCGTAATCCAGACATTATGGCAGGTCGAAGGGGATATTTCAATTCGCCGATAGAAGGGGAATCAAGCCCTATCGGGGCGGGACGAATCCGCCGGTTTTCGGCCGGGAGGCCCTCGTCAGGTCAGCCGTGGACCAACGCCAGCGCCGCCTTGACTCTTTCCTTTGTCATGGGAAGCTGAAAGAGCCGCGCCCCCGTCGCGTCGAACACGGCGTTGGCCAGGACGGCGCCCATATTGATGATGGGCGGCTCCCCGCCTCCGGACGGAGGCATGGTCTTATTTTCGACGATCACGGTCTCGATCTTCGGCAGCCACGAGAAACGCGGGAGGTGATAGGTATCGTAGTTGAGATCGAGCACCTCGCCCGCCTTGAAATGGACCTCTTCCGTCAGGGCGTAGCCCAGACCCATGGTGATGCAGCCCTCCATCTGGATGGCCGTGCCTTCGGGATTGATGCACTGGCCCAGGTCCTGGGCACAGACGACGCGCTTGACCTTGACCTCCCCCGTATTTTTATCGACCTCGACCTCGGCGATGGTTGCGACATAGGTCCCGCTGTAGTCCGCGCAGACGAGGCCCAGGCCCCGCCCGCTCGGTGTCGCGGCCGGTTTCCAGCCGAACCTATCGGCGGCCGCGGTAAGGACCCGTTTCATCCTTAAGCCCGGCGGATCATTGGCCAGGTTTTTCAGCCGGAATTCGAGCGGGTCGGCCTTGGCCTTGGCGGCCATGATATCGATCTGGGATTCGCGGGCGAAAACGTTGGTGTTCGATGAGGGGGCGCGCCAGGCGCCGACGGAAAACGGGTGGCCGCTGGCCGCCCCTCCCCCGCCCCCGCCCCACTCGCCGGACCCGACCGTCCTGTGATGCGGGATATCATAGAATTGGGCAGCGCTGCGCGAGCCGGCGAAGTAGACGGTATAGTCCCAAAGGACGATCTTGCCGGCCGCGTCAAGGCCCGATTTTATCTTCACGACGGCCGCCGGCCGGAACGTGTCCCAGAAGAATTCATCGGCCCGGCTCCAGGCGACCTGGACGGGCTTCCCGGCGATCTTGGCCAGGCGCGCGGCCTGGACCGCCTGCTTATTCGCGGACTTGCCGCCGAACCCGCCGCCGACGAACGGCGAGATGACATGGACGTTCGCCGGGGGCAAGCCCAGCGTCTGGGCGATTTCGTCCTTGAGCCTGAACGGCGCCTGGCTCGAAGCCCAGACGGTAGCTTTGTCCCCTTCGATCTTGACCAAGGCGGTATGCGTCTCCATGGCGGAGTGGGCCACATAGCTGTTGAGATAGGTTTCGTCGAAAACGGCGGCCGAAAGGGCTTCCCCCTGTTTCAGGTCTCCGCCCTGCGCTACGGTCTGTCCGGCCGGGGCGACACTTACTAAGTGCTCAAAGATGTTCTTATCGTCGAGTTTCGACTCCGAGGGCTCGTAGTCGGCGACGATCTTGGAGAGAGCGAATCGCGCAACGTCGGGCAGCTCATGGAGGGCGGCGACGAGGTCGCCGTCATGAACGATAGTGACGCCCGGGATCTTTCCGGCTTCGGCAGCGTCGAGCGTCTTCAATTTAGCCCCATGGGCGGATGGCCGGAGGACCTTCGCGTAGAGCATGCCGGGCACCCGCACGTCCCCGGCGTAAAGAGCTTTCCCCGTGACCTTCTCGCGGGCGTCACGTCGTAGGGCCGGTTTGCCCTGGACGACCCATTCGGAGACGGGCTTCGGAGACGGCTTGGGGGTGATATGCTTTTCGATTTTCTTGCCGGCGGCGAGCTCGGCGTAGGTGACTTTGTTTTTCGGATTGGACTTATCGGTGACGAGGCCGTCTTTGACAACCAGCCTGTCGACGGGGGCCTTGAGCCTCTCCGCGGCCAGTTCGAGAAGGACTCCCCTCGCCTCGGCGGCGGCCGCCCGAAGGGCCGGCCCGAAATAGCGGATGGTCATGGAGCCGAACGTTCCCATGTCGTAGGGACAGAGGTCGGTGTCGCCCATGACCATGTCCACGGAGGCCGCGGGCACATCGAGCTCATCGGCGACGATCAGGGGCAGAGAAGTACTCGCCCCCTGGCCCTGCTCGATCTTCCCCGTGAAGCACGTCACGCGGCCGTCCGGACGGACGAGGAGATACGCGTTGAAATCCTCCGGATAGCCTTGCCCGGGACGGCGCTGGCCCCCTTCCTGAAGCAGGGATGCCTCGCCCAGCGTGACACAGACGAGGATCCCCCCGCCGGCGAGCTTGAGGAAGTCGCGGCGGCGGAGGCCCGTTTCACCCTGATATTCGTCGACTTCGTTATTTTTCATGGCTTCCGGCTCCTTGCATGGCGGCCGCCGCGTCCTGCACGGCGAGCACGATGCGGTTATGCGTGCCGCAGCGGCAGAGGTTGTCTTCCAGGGCGTCGAGGATGTCTTTCTCCGCCGGCATCGGTTTGGACTGGATCAGGCTGTAAGCGGTGAGGATCATGCCCGACGTGCAGTAGCCGCATTGGAGGGCGTCGTGCTTCATGAAGGCCTCCTGGAGCGGATGCAGGCGGCCGTTTTTCTCGAGCCCCTCGATGGTCAGGACCTTCTTCCCTTCGACGGTTTTTAGCGGCGTCTGGCAGGAGCGGACGGCCTGGCCGTCGACGACGACCGTGCAGGCCCCGCAGAAGCCCTCCCCGCAGCCGAATTTCGTGCCCGTGAGACCCAAGTCCGTGCGGAGGACCCAGAGCAGCATTCGCTCGGGGTCGGCGGTCAGGCTAACGGCCTTGCCGTTCAAATTGAAACCGATGGTTCGGTTCATGGATTTCTCCCCCTCACCGGATTTTTGTGATTTCGATACCCCTCGTTAAAACCTATCACGATCGGCGGAGGTTGTCAAAAATCCGCCGGGCCCTCTCTCACGTCGCCGGGTGCAGCCTCTTGACGAACCAGACGCGCATGGCCTTCATCCGTTCGGCCTGATAAGCGGGGGCCCGGCGACGGCAGACCGCCATCTCGGCGCTCCCCTCCGGGGCCCCCCACCGGATCTCCGCGCAGTCGTTCGGGTTGTAACCCATCTCGAAGGCGGCCTTCCGCTTGAATATATCCTCGAGGCTCACGACCTGCGGCTTTCCGTCGGACCGGATGTACGTGATGGTGAGCTCCGCCCCCCACTCTTTTTGGAGCGCCAGGAGCTCCGCCTTCACCTTCTCCGGAGTCTTTTTATCGGGGATCCCGAAGGCCTTGGGGTTCGCCGCGACCTTGTCCGGGAACCCCAGGATCGTGTCGATCGCGATGAGCAGGCGAAGGTCCCGGTTGGGCGTCGAGTAATCCTCCCAGAGCCCCGTGGTCTGGAAGACCGCCGATCCGCCCACCGGCATAGGGATGACGGTCCCAGGATGGGACTTGGCGTAGTTCTCCCCGTTGGCCACCGATTCGACCCTGACGATAAGCTGTTCGTGGAGAGCCCGGAAAAGGTCGCGGAAAGCGCTCTCGGCATCGAGAGGGTCCGGATTGATGAGCTTCTCCATGGTCGCGTAGAACGCGGCGGGGGCCATGTTTTCCTGCTCGATGGAGTAGTCCCCGTAGTCCGGGCTTTTCCGGATCTCGTCATTCGTTAGCAGCCGCGGCCGGCCAGCCTCCAGGACGATCGGCCGGAAGGCCTTGAAGCCCGGTTCGCCGACCACGTCGCGCGTATTAAAGAGGAAGTTCCCCTGCCAGAAGCGCTTGATGCCGATCGTGCCGTCGGGTTGGGCGTCGACCGCCAGGAGCAGGCCCGGTTTCTTGGCCGTCTGGAGCACCCAGCGGACGATGGTCAGGGTGTGCCCGTAAGGATCCGCGAAAACGGTCCCGGGCCTCAGGTCTTTCCGGGAGAGAGGCAGGGGATAATAATCGGAGGCGTCGGCCTTGAAGTCCGTCCGGCCGTTTCCGGCGTGGACGGTGTTCTTGACGACGGGGAGCATTCGGGCGAAGGCCCGGGCGGAGTTCCCCCCTCCCCCGCCGAGCGACTCGTTCGTCCACCAGCGGAGGCCGCGGGGCGCCGTGTCCAGGCTTCCCCAACTGCATTCATGGAAGCCGAACGGCAAGCCCATTTTCCATGCGAAGTAGGCCCGGAGATAGAAGGGATTGTCGGCGCAGTCCGGTGTCATCTCGACGCGGTCCCGTCCCTCCGGGTCGTCTTCGCCGAGCCCGAGGTGGCCGTAAAGAAGGTTCCGTTCCGGGTCGTCCACGGCCTCGTGAAGGGACGGCCAGGAGGATCGCTCGTCGGTGCCCTGGAAGAGGGCCTCGAGCCAGGCTGAGTAGAGGTTCTCGTCCCGCCTCGTCCAGCCCCTCTCGGTATCCCAAACCCCTTGCCCCTTTTTTTCGGGAGCCGGCCCTGCCGGAACGATGATGTCCTCGCCGCCCTCGCCCCGGCCGTCCTTGACCAGGGCGATCAAATAGCGGCCCGGCCGGTCGATCCGGAATTCCGAGGCCTGCCAGAACGGCGGCCCTCCTCCCCTTCGGGTCTTCAGGGGCCTGAGCGGCCCCGCCGGCCCGCTCACGACAATCCGGACTTCGCGGAAGTCCGTCTCGAAAGAAGCCAGGACGCGGAGCGTTTCCCCCGGCTTGATGAATTTGGGCGATGCGAGAAGGCCGGCGGATTCCCCGACATTTGAATCCGCGCCGCCGGCCAGGGGCGTCCAGGCGGTCGAGGCTAAGAGCAGGACGATACCGGCCCGAAACGACCTGAGTGCCGCGCGGCCTCCGTCACGCCGGTTTGCCGTCGAAAAAGGATCCGTGGGCGTAACCCCGCGTTAGAAGTAGTATCTGAATCCGATTCCGCCGCCGATCGCGCCTTCCGTTTTGGGAACGAGATCCAGCATGGGGGCGATCTCCATGAAGAGCTCGATGGGAGCGCCCTCAAACTCGTACGAGATCCCGAGCGGCACACGGAAGCTCAGCCGGGCCTGGTCGTTGGCATCCTTGGTTTTGAACCGCCCGCCGAACCCGTAGTAAAGGGCCATGCGCCCCTTCTCCACCCGGAAAAGGTCGAAGCTGTGAAAGAGGAGGTCGCCGTGGAGCTGCAGGGAGGAACCGTCGGCGAACGACCAGGCCGCGGCGGCGTCGACGGCGATCGTTTTGCCGGTCCAGAATTTGAAGCTCACCCCTGTGGGCTCGCCGAAGATGATACCGATCCCGGTCGTTCCGCCCGACCGGCCCGCCTGGGCGGACGCCACTCCGGCGACGGCCGCGAGGAAAATCATAAGCAAAGCGGCTTTCTTCATCTCAATGACTCCTTATCGAAAATTCCGGTGACAAGTGTCTCTTCGTTCACGGGGCTAGTCGGAAAAATATCAGAAAAGGGGAAAATTCTCAAGTCCGCGGCTCAGTCTACGTCCCGTGCCCGGTTGCCAAATCCCGCCCATTCTCTGGTACAATGGGCGTCCAGCGATGAAGATCGTCGACCTGTTCACGACCCACGCCCGCCGCCGCGAGGCCTTCGCCTTCCTCCGCTATATCGGTCCCGGACTCCTCGTCACGGTCGGCTTCATCGACCCCGGCAACTGGGCTTCGAACATCGCGGCGGGCGCCACCCACGGATACGCCCTGCTGTGGGTGGTGACGCTCGGGACGGTCATGCTCATCGTCCTTCAGCACAACGTGGCCCACCTCGGGATCGCCACGGGACTCTGCCTCTCGGAGGCCACGACCAAGCATATCAAGCCCGTTCCGGCGACGTTCATCCTGGGGACCGCCGTGCTGGCCTCGATCTCGACCGCGCTGGCCGAGATCCTGGGAGGGGCCATCGGCCTGCGCATGCTCATCCCCGGCCTGCCGCTCCAGGCCGGCGCCGTCCTGGTCACGGCGTTCGTCATGGTCATGCTCTTCACCAATTCCTACCCCAAGCTCGAGCGCTGGATCATCGGCTTCGTCTCTCTCATCGGCCTGGCCTTCGTTTACGAGCTCACGCTCGTCCACGTCCCGTGGGGGAAGGTGGCCGTCGGCTGGGTCCTGCCGGGCCTGCCGGGCGGCTCCATTCTCCTCGTCATGAGCATCCTCGGGGCCGTGGTCATGCCCCACAACCTGTTCCTCCACTCCGAGATCATCCAGAGCCGGCAGTGGAACCTCCAGGATGAGAAGGTCATCCGGCGGCAGCTCAAGTTCGAGTTCACGGATACCCTTTTCTCCATGGGCGTCGGCTGGGCGATCAACAGCGCCATGATCATCATCGCCGCGGCGAGCTTTTTCGGGAAAACGGCCGTCACCGAGATCGAGCAGGCCCACGATATGCTCGGCCCGCTCGTCGGCGGGACCGCGGCCATCGTTTTCGCACTGGCCCTGCTCGTCTCCGGGCTGGCCTCGTCCGTGACGGCGGGCATGGCCGGGAGCACGGTCTTCGCCGCGATTTTCGGCGAGACCTACGACATCCGGGACCTCCACTCGAAGATCGGGGCGGGCTTCACGCTGGTGGCCGCGACGGCGGGGATTTTTTTCGTCGGGGACGCGTTCAAGGCCCTGCTCCTGTCCCAGATGCTCCTGAGCGTCCAGCTTCCAGTGACGATCATCACCCAGGTGCGCCTGACTTCGTCCCCCGCCGTCATGGGGAAATACGCGAACACGCCGCTCCTCCGCGTCATGCTGTGGACGGTGGCGGCGATTGTCATCGCCCTGAACCTCCTGCTCGCCGGGACCCTCATTCTGTCTCGATCCTGACCGCCGGGGCCGGCCCCCTTCCGTTGCTTTTTTCCCGATCTATGCTATCCTTATGAAGGATGTCGGCCATATTTTTTCGTGTCTTGAGGAGGGTTTGTCATGGATAACCAGCCGAATACGCCTGCGGTTCCCGCCGGCACACCGCCCGCCCGCGCGGTTCGCTGGAAGCACTATCAAAACTTCCGCAAGCGCATGCTTTCCGTCGGCCTCACGTCGATTTCCTGGGCCGGGCCCGGGCTCATGCGTCTCGGTTTCATCAGGAAGCCCCTGGTAAAATCCATGGAAAAACACGTCCGGGAGAGCAGCCGCAAACAGGCCGAAGGGGGCCGGATGCCTCCCCGGGTCGTCGCCGACCGGATGGAAGTCGGGGTGACCATCCTGAACACCATCAACCAGGCCCTGGCCGCGAACAGGATCGGCCGGGCCTCGATCCGCCGGCTCCTTAAGACCGTCGGCCGCGATTCCCTGATGAAACTTGGAGGATGGAGCGCCAGGGCCCGCTTCGTCGAAACGTACGGCGTCCGGGCGCCGGAGGTGCTTCTCATCAGCCCGACGAAGGCCTGCAACCTCCGATGCAAGGGGTGCTATGCGGACTCGACGGCCGCGCTCGAGAAACTGAGCTGGCCCGTCCTGGACCGCCTCGTGCGGGAAGTCCACGAGCTCTGGGGCGGCCGGTTTATCGTTTTCAGCGGCGGCGAACCGCTGGCCTACAAGGACGAGGGACACGGCGTCCTGGACCTAGCCGAGAAGCACCCCGACTGCTATTTCATGATGTACACGAACGGCACGCTCATCGACGACGCCACGGCCCGCCGGATGGGCCGGCTCGGGAACGTCATGCCCGCCATTTCCATTGAAGGCCTCAAGGAGAAGACCGACGGCCGCCGCGGGGAAGGCGTTTTCGACAAAGTCGTGGCGGCCATGGGGCGTCTGCGTCGTCACAAGGTCTTCTTCGGGGTCTCCATCACCGCGACTAGGGAGAACGTCGAGGAGATCCTGTCGGACCCGGTCATCGATTTCTACTTCAAGGAACAGGGCGCCTTGTTCGCCTGGCTGTTCCACTACATGCCCATCGGCCGGGCCATCACCCTGGACCTCATGCCCACGCCGGAGCAGCGCCTCTGGATGTGGGGCCGCTCCTGGGAGCTCATCAAGGACCGCCGCCTGTTCATCGCCGACTTCTGGAACGGCGGGACCACGGCCCGCGGCTGCATCAGCGCCGGACGGCAGGGCGGCTACATGGCCGTGGTTTGGAACGGGGACGTCGTCCCCTGCGTCTTCCTGCCCTACTCCCCGGTCAACATCAATGACGCCTACGCCAAGGGCCAGACGCTCAACGACGTCTGGGCCAACCCCTTTTTCCAGAACATCCGGAATTGGCAGAACCGCTACGGTTACGGGAAGACGTTCGCCACGAGCGCCGAGGAGATTCACAACTGGATGATGCCCTGCCCGATCCGGGACCACTATAAGGAGTTCCACCCCTGGCTCGAGGAGTTCAAGGCCAAGCCCATCGACGAGAACGCCCGGGAGGCCATGATGGACCCCGAATACCTCAAGGGAATGGCCGAGTACAACCGGAAAGTGGCCGAGCTCCTCGATCCCATCTGGGAGAAGGTCTATCTCGACAAGGACTTCAAGATCCCCGGCTGAGGACGACCCATGACGGCGGGCGCGGGAAAAAGCCGGACCCGGGTCCGGCGCGGGGTGTCCCTGATCGCGGGGCTTATTATCCTGGCGGGACTCCGGTCGGCGGTCTTCCCCTCAAGCCCGCGTCAGGAAACTCCGCCCCAGGTGCCGTCCGTCCGGGTCATCGAGGAGCGGACCAGCCCCTTCAACATCAGCGCCCACGTTTTCATCCTCGGAAACATGGGGGATATCGGGACGATGACCATCGAGTCCGCCCTGCGGGAAAAAGGAGACCGGCTCGAAAAATCCCTGCGGGTCTACGGTAGTTCGAACGAGGAGACCAGGAAAAAATACGATTATCGGGGGCAGGCCGATATCCTCAAGGTTCTCCCTCTCAGGGCCGACGGGTCCGTCGACGAGGAGGCCGTCAGGGATTGGCGGGATTACGAGAGCTCGGCCTCGAGCTCCCTTAAGCTGAACAGGAAATTCCAGTCCGAGAAAATAGATTTTTTCCGCGACCACATCGTCTCGACGCGCGAGGACGGGAAAGTCAGGGAGACGGCAGGGAGCTACGGCAGCTTCCTCTCGCCCCTCGAGTACCTCATGGAGCACGACATCAAGGTCGGTGAGGTCATCGAGACGCCGTACGTCCTCAACGGTGTGCCGCGCATCTTCAGGTCCGAGGTGACCGACCTCGTGACCCTGTCCGATTTCCATGCCCGGGCCTACCAGATCGATATCTCCTCCTACGACAAGGTCAAGGCCGAGGACAAAGGGAGCCGGGACGTCTGGAAGAAGAAGGGCAACATTCGGGTCTGGTTCTGCAAGAACGAGCCTTACCGGAACGAGATCCTCCGGATGAAAATCAAGTTCCGCTGGTACCTCTGGCTCTACTTCGACCTCAAAAAATAAAAGAGGGGCAGTCCCCCTACAGCTTTTCAATAGGGTCCTGTCGCGGCCCATCCCCGTCCATCCTCGCCTCCGCACCCTAAAATGAAAATGCACGCGTGCTTACTGCTCGAGAGGCTGCGGGGGCCGGGGGCCTCTGAGCCGCGCCACCCTGCTAGAGGTCCGAGCTTGGGACGATTCCCTTGTTTCTATTTCGCCTCGGGCGCGGGTGCGGCCCGGCCGACGTCCAGGCTTCGGTAGTTCATAGCCGCGTTGAAGAGGAGGCCGAAGCTCCCGAACGTCTGCTGGCGCCACATGGGGTTGATGGCGAAGAAGACGACATGCCCCTTCCCCACCGGGACGTCGATGACGGCCGGCTTTCCGGCCAGTTCTTCTCCGCCCTCGAGCATGCCCGATATGAGGAGCTTGTCGGCTGTGCCGAAGCGCACGATGACGCGGACGGTCTTGAGGTCGGGAGGCATATAAAGGTCGAACAGGTCCTTATATTCGGCGGGGATGCCCCCTCCCCCGCCCGCGATCTTATCGACTTTCTGAGGCCGGCCCTGGATGACGTCGGGGTCCTTGAGGCCGCCCCGGCCCGACGGACGGCCGGCGGCCGCGCCTCCGCCCAATAATTCTCCGATATCCGCGCCGATCACGGCCTTCATGCCGGTCTCGAGCACGGGACCGCTGTTGAAATAAACGCCGAGGTTCCGGTCATAGCCGTAGCCGATGGGGCTTAGGGTGTCCGAGACGTTGGCGCTCAGGACTGAGCCGGGGACCTTGAGCTTCTTGGGCTCGGCGACCGCGACGCTCTCCACGATGCCGTAGGCGATGGGGAGGCCGGCGTTGCCCGTGATCGGAACGAACAGCCCGCCCTGCTCGATGAACTGCTTGAGGTGGAGGACGCCCTTGAGCTCCATGCCGCCGCGGATGTCGTCGGACGAATCGGGTGTCCCGAGGCTCGGGTATTTCTCGGTTTTCTTATAAGGAATGGGCTCGGTGCCGCCGATGCCATTGACAACCCGTTGGGACTTGCCCAACGCGGCGGCCGGCGGGAAGATGATCACGTCGTATTTGGACTTGAGGTCCTCGGTGTCCCGGATCTCCTGGAGCGCGATGTACGCGTACGGGATCCCCAGTTTATCGAGGGCCAGCCGGAACCAGCCCTCGTCCTGCGTATTGAGCCAGGAATGAAGGATGGCGAGGCGCGGCGCGTCGAGGTCGTGCGTCTTGACGTCGGGCTTGGCCGTGAGGCCGGTCGCCGTCAGGCCGAGTTCGCCGCAGGCTTTGGCCAGCATATCTTCGAGGCCGGCCGGATTGCCGTCCTTGGGGATGATGAAGCTTCCGGCGTTGAACTTCACCGTGCCCTCGGTGAAGCCGTCTTCGGCAGCGAGCATCTTGACGTCCTTCAGCCGGTAGCGGAAAGCCATGAGCTCCGGCTCGGCCGTGTTATTGACCGCGAAGGCCGTCGCCTTTTCCCGCGCCGCGACATTTCCCTCGATGGCCGCGTCCTTCTTGAGGACCGTCATGGCGGCGTCGAGGACTTTGGCGTCCGTGATCCGGACCGTCTTGACGTTGTAGAGGGGACCCAGGGTCCAGCCCGTGTCATCGTACGGTCGGGGGTCCTGGGGATTGTAGTACTGCGTATCGAGGAGCATGTCGGCGCAGCGGCTGTACGGCTGGTCCATCCGGACGACATAACTCCCCTTGGGGTACTTGTCCTTGCCGACGGCGAATTCGGCGTTGGCAACGTGGACCTCGACGCCGTCCTTACGGAGCAAGTTGACGAGCCGGGCGGCGGCCAGAGGGCGTTTCGTGTCGGACGGGATGACGTAGGCCGCGGGACCTTCCGTATTCGCCTTGGCCACGGCGCGCTTGCTCTTGAGATAGAAGTTATCCAGGAACTTGTCCTTGTTCGCCGCGACGTACTTGAACGACAAGAGGAGGGCGCTCTGCATCATATTCGTGTTGTTGCGGAAAGACCACTTGACCACCGGGAGGGGCGGGTTGGGCCGGTACCAGGCCCGGCCCGATTCGGAGGGTCCAACGTTCCGGGTCATCGTGTCGGCCCCCGTGCCGCCGAAGGTTTCGTAGAACCGCCCGATCGAGTTATGGAATAGGGCGACGAAGAAGCCGTAGTTGGCGGCCCAGCCGTCGAAGAACCCATGCGTCCAGACGCCCGGGACGCCGCGCCGGTTCATGCCGCCGATTTCGTTGTCGGCGAGCTCCTGCCACTCGTCCATCGTGATGGGGTCGAGCCAGGCGTTGTAAGGTCCGGTTCCCGTCGAGATATACAGATAGGGAACGGATTCGTGGAGGTCGTGCATGATGATGGGATGCCATTCGAAATAGGTCTTGAGGAGGTTCTCGGTGAGCTTGAGCCCCAGGCCGATGGCGTCGCGATTATCGTCGTGAAGGACGTATTTCCCCCAGTAAACCGGGGGGATGGTCTTCTTGTCCTTGTTCTCTTTTTTATAAAGATAGGAATCCACCGATTTGTCCCAGCCGTCCACTTCGAGGATCGGCGTCATGAGGACGACCATGTTCCGGCGGATCGCCTGGACCGTGTCCGTGTCCTCGACGGCCAGGCGGTAGGCCAGTTCCATCATCATCTCCGGGGAGCCGCATTCCGTGGAATGGAGGCCGCCGGTAATCCAGTAGATGGGTAGGCCGTCGGCGATGAGCGTTCTCGCATCCTCGTCCTTGAGGCCGCGCGGGTCGGCCAGGCGGGACATGGTGTCCTTGAGGCCGCCCAGCCGGGCCAGGTTCTCCTCCGAGGAAACGGCGACGGCGATCATCTCGCGGCCTTCGTCGGTCGGGCCGACGGTGAAGACCTGGACGCGGGGCGTCGCGGCGCCCAGGGCCCGGAAGTACTTATAGATGTCGGCCGAGCGGTCTAGGATATCGGGCGCGCCGACGATATGGCCCAGGACCTTGAGCGGCGAAGGCACCGTCCCGGACGCGGGCAGGTGGTCGACGAACTCGGTCAGGAAGAATTTTTCCGTCGTATACTCCAGGATCTTGGCCGTATAGTCCTTGTCGACGGCCTGGCCGGGCTGGGGGGACGGCGCCTGGGGCGTTGCGACGGCAAACAGCGTCAAGGCCAATGAAAGGATAATGACGGGATAACGGGGGCTGAGGCGGAAGGACATGGGTGGACCTCCTCTCCGAAGGCGGATCAAAATCGTACGGATTATACTACGAATCCAGACCAGCGGGGTTTAAAAAGATGGGGTCAAATCTTACGCGCACTTGCTCCAGCCGCAGTTGGTGCAGACCGGGCACTTCTCGTCGGGCAGCAGGGCGCCGCAGATCTTGCAGCGGACGGTGTAGAAGTCCTTGGCGTTGTGCCGGACCTCGCCGAAGTGCTTCTCCAGGACCTTGGCGATGGCGTCCGGGATGGACTGGATGAGCCCGCCCTCGGTGAAGATGGGCTCCGACCCGCCGATCCCCTTGAGCTGCTGGATGACCTCTTCCGGTTCGACGCCGCTTCTCAGGGCGAGGGAGATGAGGCGGCCGAGGGCCTCTGCGTCGGCCATCGTCGAATAGCCGCTCTTGCCGATCGAGGCGAACACCTCGAAGGGCTTCTGGTTGTGGTAGGCGATCGTCACGTAGAGGTTGCCGAACCCCGTCTTGATCTTGTCCGTGGTCGACGGGAGGGACGTCGGCCGCTCCTGGGGATGGACGATCTCGGCCCCGTTCTTATAGAGGACCTGGCTTTCCCGGCAGCCGTCGCGATAGATCGTGATGCCCTTCGTATCAAGGTCCCAGGCCAAATGAAAAGCCTTCTCGACGTCGTCGACCGCAGCCTCGTGCGGGAAATTGATCGTTTTGGACACGGAGTTGTCGACGTGCTTCTGGAAGGCCGCCTGCGTCCGGACATGCCACTCGGGCGAAATCTCATGGGCCGTAACAAAATAGCCGGGCAGAGGCTCGTCCGGATTCTTCCCTTTCCATTCCGCGTAAATCGGGTGGACGTCCTTGAGCTCGGAGTCGAGGATCTTCGACACGACTTCGAACGCGAAAACCGGCTCGATCGAGGACGAGCAGCCCGCGATGCGGGAGATCGTCCCTGTCGGGGCGATGGTGAAAACGGTCGCGTTTCTCATCTTCTGGCCCTTATAGACCGACCGGCCGATGTTCGGGAAGCTGCCCCTCTCCCCCGCCAGCTCGCGCGACGCGGCGACGGCCTCCCTCCGGAAAAAACCGGCGACCTTTCCGGCCAGGGCGAGGGCCTTGGGCGAGTCGTACTTGACCTTCATCAGGAGGAGCAGGTCGGCCCAGCCCATGACGCCGAGGCCGATCCGGCGGTTGCCGCGCGTCGTTTCTTCAATCCTGGGAAGAGGATAGCGATTGACCTCGATGACGTTGTCCAGGAAGCGGACGCCGGTACGGACCGTCCCGGCGAAACGCCCCCAGTCGAACCGGTCCTTCTTCCGGGCGTCAAAGAAATTGGCCAGGTTCAGGGACCCGAGATTGCAGGATTCATAATCGTGAAGGGGCTGCTCGCCGCACGGATTGGTGGCCCGGATCGGGCCGAGGCCGGCCGTCGGGTTGGCCCGGTTGACGCGGTCGATGAAGATCAGGCCGGGGTCTCCCACGGCCCAGGCGGATTCGACGATGAGCTGGAAGACCTTCCGGGCGTCACGCCGGCCCGCGGCCCGGCCCATGTGCGGGTCGACGAGGTCGTAGGAGCCGCCCGCTTTGACCGCGTCCATAAAGGCGTCCGTGGCGGCGACGGAAATGTTGAAGTTCATGACGCTCTTGCCGTCGAGCTTCATCTGGATGAACTCTTCGATGTCGGGATGGTCGACGCGGAGGATGCCCATGTTGGCCCCGCGGCGCGTTCCGCCCTGCTTGACCGCCTCCGTCGCGGCGTCGATGACGCGGAGGAAGGACACGGGGCCTGAGGCGACGCCCTGTGTCTTGCGGACGAAGCTTCCCCGCGGCCGGAGCCGGCTGAAATCGAAGCCCGTGCCTCCCCCCTCCTTGTGAACGAGGGCCGCGTTCTTGACGGTCTCGAAGATCGAGTCGAGCGAATCCTCGATGGGGAGGACGAAGCAGGCGCTCAGGCACATGCCGCGGCCGGCGCCGGTCAGGGTCGGGCTGTTGGGAAGGAAATCCCGGCCGGCCATGGCCCGGAAGAACTCCTCGGCGTATCTTTTTCTGTCGGCCTTGGATTTTTCGGCCGAAGCGACGTGATCGGCGACGCGCCGGAAGAGATCGGCCGGGGCCCTGTCGATGAGCTCACCCTTTTCGTTTTTGAGAAAGTAGCGGGCCTTCAGGATCTTCAGGGCGTTATCGGAGAATCCGGCCGTTTCGGTCACTTCGTCCTCTACAGAATCTATCAGGTTAGTATGAATTATAGCGTGCCCGGACCTCTTTTTCAATCCCATCCGCAGGAATCCCACAAACGGGATTGACTCCGCCCGCCGGCGGGGGGAAGATGGATGTGCATCCAACGCGCCCAAAAGAAAGTTGAATGAAGTGAGAAGGAGGCCGAGCATGAAAATCAAAATCAGGACCCTGCTCGCAGGCGCGCTCGTACTGGGTCTCGCCGGGTGCGGCACGGCCAGGACGTATATAACAGACAGCCGCCCGCCCGCACGTCAGATCATGATCGACGGCAGGTCCGACGACTGGATCGGGTCCTTGAACATCGTCGCCGACGCGGAGCTGGAGGAGGGCTTTCTCAACGACCAGGAATTCCTCTATGTCTCCTTTGTCACGGAGGACGAATCCCTGCGGAGACAGATCGCCCGGGGAGGCTTGACGGTCTGGTTCGACCCCAAGGGCGGCAACGAGAAGGTCCTGGGCATCAAGTATCCCGTGGGCATCCCGCGCGTCGAACGCCCGGCGACAAAGAAAGAAGAGGCGGGTGGACCGCCTCCCAATGAACCCGCCGGGGGCGTGGAGTCGAGCCTTGAACTCTACAGGGCTGGGGATGCCACGCCGCAGAAGCTCGAGCTCGACTCGGCCAAAGGTCTGGAGCTCGCCGCCTCCAGGGAGGGAAAGCTCTTTATCTATGAGCTGAAAATTCCGCTCCAGCCCTCATCCGACCATCCCATCGCCGTCGGGGCGCTGCCGGGAAAGACGGTCGGCATCGGGTTCGAGGTGCCGAAATCCGATTCGGGAAGGCAAGGGAGCCGTCCTCAGGGCGAGACCGGTGGCCGGGGTGGCGGCGGGAGGGGTGGCGGGGGATTCAGCGGCGGTATGGGGGGCGGCGGCGGATCGTACGGAGGCGCCCACGGCCGCCTCGGAGGACAGGGGGGCGGACCCGGGACGCAATCCGCGGCTGCCAATGGCCTGAAAATCTGGACGTACGTGAAATTATCGTCCCGCAAAGGCCTCTCCCCGGCGACTCCCCAAAATTAAGGAGCAGACCCCGTGGAAGAGGTCAAAATTCCCCAAAAATTGGAAAAGCCGTCCGTTGACGCCGAGGCCTGGGTGGCGCCGGGCGCGATCCTCGTCGGCCGGATGACCATTCGCCGGGGGGCCAGCATCTGGTACAACTGCGTCCTGCGGTCCGACCTCGGCGGGGCGGAGATCGTCGTGGGCGAGGATTCCAATATTCAGGACGGGGCGGTTCTCCACGTCGACGGGGATTTGCCCTGCCGGATCGGAGCCCGCGTGACGGTCGGGCACGGCGCCGTCCTGCACGCCACGACCGTTGAGGACGATTGTCTGATCGGCATGGGCGCGATCGTCCTTTCCGGCTCCACGATCGGCCGCGGGTCCGTCATCGCCGCCGGCGCCCTAGTCCCGGAAGGGATGGAGGTTCCCCCGGGCGTAATCGCGGCCGGCGTCCCGGCCAAGGTCAGACGCGAAGTCACGAACGAGGACCGCGTCAGGTTGGAGCGCGGCTGGCGGATCTACACCCGGCTCCGCGACCTGCACCGGGGAATTCGGAAATGAGTATTGTGTCCCCGAATTATAAGGCGGTCATCTTCGACCTCGACGGGACGCTCCTCGACACGATCGACGATATCGCCGGCGCGATGAACCGCGTCCTCGAAGGCCGCGCCTTCAAGCCCTACGGCGTCGAGGCGTACAAGGGGCTCGTCGGAGACGGCATCGAGGAGATGGTCCGGCGGGCCCTTGCTCCCCGCGAGCTCGGCGAGGAGGAAACCGCGGGCATCGTCCGCGATTACCGGCGCGAGTACGAGTGTTGCTGGAGAGCCCACAGCCGGCCGTACTCCGGCGTCCCCGAGCTCCTAGGGGAACTGGCCCGGCGAGGCGTCAAGATGGCCGTCCTTTCCAATAAATCCCACTCCTTCACGGAGGCCATGACGCTTGAGCTCCTGGCCCCCTTCCGGTTCGATGTCATCCGGGGGGCGATTCCCGGGGTCCCCCTGAAGCCCGACCCGAAGCCGGCGCTCATGATCGCGGCCGAGGTCGGCGTCGTGCCCGCGGAGGTCATCTTCCTGGGCGACACGAAAGTGGACATGAAAACGGCTGTCGCCGCCGGGATGCTTCCGGTCGGGGCGCTCTGGGGGTTCCGGAGCGCGGAGGAGCTCAAGGCCAACGGGGCCGTCGCCTTGATCGCCTCCCCCATCGAACTCCTCGCCTATTTCCCGATTGAAAGGAAACCGCGATGAAGGTCACAAAATCGTCGGCACTCCTCATCGTTCTCATGATCGGTTTCCTGGCCGGCGCGGCGATCGGCCGGAAATCCGCGACCCGAACCCATGCTGGGATCCAGACGGGCGATTCCGTTGTATCCGGCCCCGCGGCCGCCCCCGTCGAACCTCCCGCCTTGCTGGCGGGGGTGCCGGACGTCCGCCAGAGCACGGGCTACTCGTGCGGCGCCGCGGCGCTCCAGGCCGTCCTGGCCCATTGGGGGATAAGCGAACGCGAGGACCGGCTCGTGGCCCGCCTTCACAGCACTCCCCAGATGGGAACGCACCCCGACGACATCGTCCGCGGCGCCCGCGAATTCGGGCTCAAAGCCGAGCTCCGGGAAGGGCTCAACCTGGAGGACCTGGAAGCCGCTCTCGTCAAAGGCGTCACGGTCATCGTCGACCTCCAGGCCTGGCGCACTGAAGAGAGCAGGCCCTGGACGGAGCTCTGGGATGACGGCCATTATATGGTCCTCCTCGGGATGGACCGGCGGAATCTCTATTTCGAAGACCCGTCGCTGCTCGGCTCCCGCGGCTTTATCCCCAGGCAGGAATTCCTCGACCGCTGGCACGATTACGAGGGCGATCCTCCCCTGGACGCCGGGGACCGGAAGTACGTCCACATGGCCATCTTCATCCATGGCGACCGCCCGGCCGACGCACCCCCGATCGAGCCCGTGAAATAGCCGGGCGGGCTCTCCCCTCACCCCCCGCTCCCCGGAGGCCCTTTCCGGGGTGAGAAGGGGTGAACTAAAATCACCCTCTTATTCACCCGGACGGGCTATTGGCACCCGCCCGAGGGGATTTATGATGGGAGGGCAAGCGACAGCGTGGAACCATAAATTAAGGGAATGTCCATGATCAAGGAAAAGCGCAAGGAACGAAGGATCCTGGAGGAGAACCGGGTCATCATCGAGGTCCCCGAAAAATGGGGTCCCGAGGGCGGTCCCGAAATCAACGCCCTGACCCAGGACATCTCCCTGGGCGGCGCCAGGGTCCTGATGATGGACGAATTCTACCCCGTCGGCTCCTACCTCAAAATGACGCTTTATCTCTCGAAATCCAAGCAGATCGTCAAGGTCCACGGCCAAGTCCGGTGGGCCCGGACGATCGAGAACGGCTTTTATGAGATGGGCATCGAATTCGAGCACGGCATCCCCGCGAGCGTCATGGCCCTGATCAATCATCTTTACAGAAAGGACCAAAATGTCCCTTCAACTATCCAGGCCAAACAGGCGGCCGGCAGAAGCGAATGACCTCGCCGGTCAGGCCGCCTCACCGCCGGAGATGAGGGGGAAAGCCGAAAAATGCTTTAGCCAATCGCCAGGAAGGGTGATTGCCACGGAATAGGGGCGGTGCCACACTGCCCTCGAAGGAAACGCGAATGGTCGATAAAACGGAAAATGGATATAACACCCGGACCGCGGAGTCCGGGCCGAGGAGGGAATCATGTTAGAGCCAATCGAAGCCCAGAAAGACATCACCTCGGTGTTCGACGGCATCGAGAACCAACTGGACAAGTCCCTGGCCCTCCAGAAGGACACCATCGAAAAAAACCTGATCGAAAAGCTCACCCGGGAAAAAGAGGAAGCCCGGAAGAGGATCGAGGCCGCCGAACAGGAATTCGCGGACGGCAAGCGCGTCCTCGAAGGGCATAAGGCCACCCTGGCCGAGCTCAAGACGGCCAAGGAGCAAATCCTGGGTCAGATCAAGGGACACCTCGACAGGGCGACGAGCTCCCGGCAGATGATGGAGAAGATGTCGAACCAGGCCTACGAGGAGTACGAAACGGTCAGCCACCTCAGCCTGGAACTCGACGGGCTCCGGCAGAGGGCCGAAAAGGAAATGTCTCTCCTCAGGAAACACCTGGAAGAAAAGTACGGGGTCAAGGCCCAGTTCCAGGCGGCCTTCGAGCCCGTGGAGAGCCTGCTCGAACTGAGGCAGGAAATGGCCAAGATGAAAAAGGTCCGCGAGCTTCTTTCGACCGGCCCGGAAGCCCAGGCCGTCGAGCCGTCCCCGGTCGGGTTCCGGCCGGAGAATCCGCCGAACGGGCCCGAGCCCCCGGCGCCCGCGGAGGCGGAAGCCCCCGAAGAGGTCGCGGCCCCTCAGGAATCCGAGCCTGCGGCGGAATATGAGCCCGCCGAAGACTTCGAGGGGGAGGAGCTCCGCTCACTCATGGACTCCCTTCGCCAGTACCGCAGGACGGAGCCGATCCTCAACGGAACGGAGTTCGCCTATTTCCAGAAGGGCAAGAAGATGATCCTCGACGGCGAGTCCTTCCTCGGCACCGTGGCCAAGATCTCGGATGTCGCGAAGGGGCTCCACCTCAACCTCGGCCAGAAGGAAATGTCCAAAAACCTGTTCCTGATCAAGCAGGAAATCCTCAACCAGCAGGAGATTCTGCGGAAGACCTTCCTCCGGGTCGTCCGGTTCTGCGAAAAAGAGGATGGGACGCTCCCGCAGTTCGTCTCCGAGGTCCTCAACGTCCGCATCATGAAGGACATCCTCGAGCGGCTGACCTTCGGCAACTGGAGCAATCCCGCCGACTTCCACTCCTTCGTGGAGCACGTCTCGTTCCTGAAGGACACCTTCAACACGAGGGCCGCCGGCTCCCGGGATTATGTGAAGTCCGTCCTCGAACAGCTCGAGGGCGGGACCGTGATGAACTAATCCCGCCCGACGGGAAGCGGGGCTGGCCGCCCAACCGGCGTCCTGTCAGATCACCTCGAGCTTGTCTTTCTCCGGGAGCTTCGGGAACGGCGCGTGAGGCTCCTGCTGGTACCAGAAAGCCACCGACGCGATATCATCTTGGAGCGGCAGGTACCGTCCCCCCGACATCCAGCCCAGGGCCTGGATCGTCACCTTGAGGTCCTGTTCGAAGCGGATCGGGTCCATGATGTGCCAGCGGTAGAGCCCGAAGCGCTGCTGGACCTGGTAATGGCCGTCGCCGCGGATAACCTGGGGAAGCCCCGTGTAGGGGGTTGTGAACTCGTGGTACTGGATGGAGCCGTCGGGCGACTTGGCATCGAAGTCGTAGGAGCCGCAGAAGTAGTCCTCCGTGCCCGTTCCGCAGATCGTCGGAAACTCCTTGTCTCCGTCGATGAAGAATTTGATTTCGCCCTCGCCCCACCAGCCGTTGTTATTGACGCCCCAGGCCAGGTATGTGCCGACGTAGTGGCCCCAGCCCTTGACGCCGTCGAGGATCGTGTAAACGCTCTTATACGGGAGCGGGTTGACGCGCCGGAATTGGGCGTGGAAGTAGGCGGCATCGGCCGGGACGTCGGTCTCGGTGTAGTTGATCTGGTAGTAGATCGTGAAGTTGTCGGCGGCGATATTCTCGAGGGTGATCCTGAATCCCTTGCGGAACGGCATCTCCCAATAGCAGTTGAACGCGCTTCCGGGGTTGACGCAGACCGGAAGTGAGGAGATTTGGGCGTACTGGCCCCAGCCGGAGGCGAAGAAGTCGCCGAGCGGGCATTCGACCGAGGGCGTCGTTTCCCCGTCCCAGTAAAAACGGAGGATGGCGAACCGCCACGTGCCGGCCGGCGTGCACCAGATCTGTTGGATTGCGCCCGAGCCCTTGACGTCGGCCATGACGAACGTCTCCTTGGGCTTGATCGTGACGTAGGGCGAGACCTTCCAGCCCTGGCCGAGGTCGCGGGCGGGACCCTTGGCCGGGCCGTCAATGGACATGCCCGCCTTGCCCTTCTCGCCGGTGAAATTCTCGGGGCTGATGGACCGGGTCTTGGCGTGGGACAGCCGAGACAGGCTGCCCAGGCTCATGGAGAGTCCCTTGAACGTCTTCTCGTCCTGTTGCTGCCCCGCGGAAAGCACGGCCAGGGCCGAGACGAAGAGGCCCAAGGCCAGCAAGCCGCCGGCCGCCTTCCATGCGCGCGATTTTGTCATGATTTGCCTCCTCACGTTCCCCATTCTAATCCATCTCAATTTGGGGACACAATATTCATTTCCGATTTATTTTATTTTTGGGGCCGGACCATGCCCTAAGGCCAAAAAACGTCCTCAAATAGGACTCAATTTATTTATTTTCTTGAAGTTAATATGATCCGACGCCATCATAGGATCATCAAAAGAAATGGAGACCCTTACAACCGTGTTCTCCGCCTCATGTAATAGGTGAAGGCGATAACCAGGACGAGAACAAGGAATACGATGAAAAGGACATACGTCATCAGCGACCCGGCCTTGGCCTTCTGGTCCGCCGTCGCGGATTCTCCCCCGGCCATCCCCCCGACGACGGGCAGGGTGATCCGCGACGCCCTGCCCTTATCTCTATAAAGCGTGACCTTGGGGGCGGGGCTGACGTCCTTGACCTCGGCGTTATCCTTGTCGGCGCAGGTGATCGTCAGCCGGATGCGGTTCCCGGCGTCGAATACGTTTGACGTCGGCTCCATGTCGAAAACAAGCTCCACGGGCTCGCCGGGCTTAAGCGGCACAACGTCCTCTTTGTAGCTCCTGTGAAAAGGCAGTCCGAGATAATCGTAAGGCGCTTCCCCCAAGGCCCGATATGAGGCCTTGATCGTTCCTTCGGTGACGTAATGGGCGACCCCCGCCGGATCAACTTCCTCGAGGTAGGCGAAGAGCTCGGCGTCGTCGGTCGTCGAGCTCACCCATAGCCGGACGACCGGATGCCCCGTGACTTCGACGTCCTTTGCGAGCGGCGCGGTCGTGTACGTCAGGCCCTTGGTGTCGTTGTCCTTCATATCGGGATAACCGAATCCGCCGCCCACCGCATTGTCCCACCGCGTCGTCGTCCCGGTCGTCGTTGTATAATCTGCTGCGTATGCGTCGCGGGCGTTTTGTCCCGCGGGCTGTTCCGGCTTGAGCCCCCCGTCATTTACGGATTGGACACTCCCCGACGGGCCAGCCTGGAGATAATAATCGACGCCCGTCGCTTCCGGCACGGGCCAGGTCGCCGCCGTCCGCCATTCGCGGACCTTGGGCGACTTCATGACCTGATACCGGATGGCCGGCTCGGACATGATCCCGTTGTCGATGCCCTTGAGCCAGTAGTCGAACCAGCGCAACTCCTCGATGAACGCGGGATAGTACTCTTCCTTCTGGATTTCCGGGTCGCGCGGCGAATGGGACCAGGCCCCGACCGTGAGCTTCCGCGGCACGTCGAAGTTTTTCCACATCAGGAAGGCGTCGCGGGTGAACGAATCGAACCAGCCGCCCCAGAGATACATCGGGATTTTCGCATCCGTGATCTCCCTGACGTGCCCGGCCGGGTGCCAATCCAGCATCGGGAGCGCCCCCGTCACTAAATCCCGGCTGTCCCGGAACCTGAGCGGCTCGAAGATCTCGATCGTCGGCCTGTTCCCGGCGTGCTCCTTGAGCGCCTGCTTGAGCGTGGAGCCGTCGCGGTCCGCGTCGACCGGAGCGGCGGGCACCGTCGTATCCAGCATCATCGTGAGGTCGCTCCAGGTCTTGACCAAGTCCTCAAAAAAAACCCCGTTGTGATTGCCGACGGCATAGACGTCGAAGAGCGGGACGGCTGGAAGAAGCGCCTTGAGGTGGGGCGGCCTGGTCGTGGCCGCCATGAGCTGGGTCGTGCCGAGATACGAAGCGCCGCTCATGCCGATTTTTCCGTCGCACCAGGGTTGGGCGGCTACCCATTCGATGATTTCGTAAGCGCCGCGCGTTTCGTCGGGGCTGAACAGGCCTTGCCACACGCCGAAGGAGGCCCCGGAGCCTCGCACGTCGACGCTCACCACGGCATAGCCGTGCTTGAGCAATAACTGGCCGAGCGGCTGGTCGGCTTCGCTCTGAACTTTGCCCTGCCTACTTACGGCCGCGCGCCTATACCGCGTATGGATGAAGATCGCCGGGAGGGGTTTCTCTTCGACCTTCCCCTTCAGAGCCAGCCGGATGATATCGGCCGCCAGCCGGACGCCGTCCCGCATCGTCAGGTAGCGGGATGTCCGGACCCAGCTATCGTAAACCGGGGCGGAATACCCCTTGTATTCGCCGAAGCGGGAGATTTTTTCCTGGGACTGGGCCTCGAGCCCGGCGCCAAGTCCGGCAGCCAAAAAGACCGCAAAGGCGACGGCGGCTGTGCGCGAAAATCTGTTCGAAGTTTTGCTCATTCTCATCGGCTCCTACCCGTCAATTATATTCTCTACGCAATACGGACCCGGGGGCTTTTGGTTTGCCCGATGCCCTCCCGGCCGCCGCGGCCGTCAAGAATCTGCTTGACAAGGGGTGATTTTCTTCTTATGATACGAACAATGATATTGGTCATATGATCAACGTCATTGGTCTATCAGCAGGTGGCCGCCTGGGAGCGCCAGGCGATCCCTATGGGAGGCAGGTTATGCTTGAGCCGCTTCTTGAATCCACGGCCAAAGAAAGAATATTGCTTTATCTTCACACGCATGGAGAGGCCTACCCCCGCGAGATCTCCCGCGCCCTCGGATTGTACGTCAACACCGTGCGAAACCAGTTGTTGAAGCTCGAGAGAGGCGGGGTCCTCTACAGCCGGCTCATGGGAAAGGTCAGGCTCTTCGGGATCAATCCCCGGTATGCGTTCAAAAAGGAACTAAAGGCGCTGCTCGAAAAAGCCATGATTTTCATTCCCGCGAGCGAACTCGAAAAGACTTATAAACCACGCCTGAGGCCCCGCCTCACCGGAAAGCCGCTCCTCCGGCCACGTCAAACCTAATTCCCTGGAACGACAGGCAATCGTTGGAACAGGCGGTCCTCGTCGCCAGGAACGTCAAAATTGACCTTCGCGAGATTCAGAGATGGTCGCGCGGAGAGGGGATGCAGGATAAATTCGAAGAGTTCAATAAGGCCTTAGGGAAAGGCAGGCAGATAAAATAGCTCAATCACATGCCGGCAGGAATTTTTTTGTTCCGCCGGTTGTATAAGAGATGGAGAGATCGAGAGCAGGATTGCGGCGGCGCGATGCCGCCGGGAGGAAGCCATGGAGAAAAGAAACGCTTATTTCGCCCTTCTCGCCCTTCTCCTGGGGGCGGGCCTGTTCGTCCTCGCGGGTTCTCGAGCCGCCGCGCCTCCCGCCGGCTTGACTCCCTTCTCCGCGATGCAATCTAGCGCATCCCCGCAGTCGGGCGAGGAGATGAGCCGGAAGGCGCTCGACAAGCTCATCGGCGAGCAAAAATTCGAGGAGGCAGCAAAAGAGGCGGCCCGCATCCGGGAGGCGGCCAAGCGCAAAGGCAACCAGACCGTATGGACCTGGGCCCTAATCAAGGAAGCCCAGCTCAGGACCGCCCTCCATGGCTACGAGACCGCCGTCCGCTTTTTCAAGGACGAGGCCTGGCCGGACTCCCCCGCCGACCGCGACATGCTCGACCTTTATTATGCCCAGTCGCTCATCACGTATTACCAGTCCTATTCCTGGGACATCAACAAGCGCGAGCGCGTCGATGCAAAGGTTCCCGTCGATCTCAAATCGTGGACCCGGGACCAGATCTTCGGCGAGGCCTGGGCAGCCATCATGCGCGTCTGGAAGGACAGGGACCGCTTGGCGGACCTCCGGCCAAAGGATTACCCGGACTTCTGGAATCCGGGCGACTACCCCACCGGCATCCGCGACACGCTCCGCGATTCCGTCGTCTATCTCATCGCCGGGATGCTCGTCGACACGTCCTTCTGGACGCCGCGCCAGACGAACGAAACTTATCTCCTCGCCTTGGGCAAGCTCCTCGACCCGACGTTCGACGCCAAATCGACCGCCGAGGCCCTCGACTCGCCCTCCGCCCACCCGCTCGAGAAAGCGGCCGCGCTTCTCGCCGAGCATGAGAGCTGGTCGCGCAGCGCCAATCGTCCAGAGGCGGCCCTCGAAGCGCGCCTCGTCCTTTTTGAAACCCTGCACGGCGCGTTTTCCCAGGAAGATGACCGGGCCCTCATCCGGACGCGCCTGGCCGAGCTTCTCCCTGCTTATCGCAAGCATTCCTGGTGGACCGTTGGTCAGGCGATCCTGGCCGAGTTCACCCGCGAGGAGAATACTCCCGACGCCCTGGTCCGGGCCCGGGCCATCGCCCTCAAGGGGGCCGAGGCCTATCCCCTGTCCCCCGGCGGCAAGCGCTGCGAGTCCATAGTCAAGAAAATAGAAGCGCCGGAATTCTCGGTCGAGGCAATGAAGAACGACTCGGCCGGCCGGCGTTCCGTCCAGGTGACCCACCGCAACATGGGCCGCCTCTTCTTCCGGGCCTACCCGGTCGACCTCGTTGCGGCGATCAAGTCGTCGAAAGACTACAACATCCTCCCGGGGTGGAAGGAAACCCAGGCCGCGCTTGATCATCAAAAGCCGGCGGCCTCCTGGAAAGTCGACCTCCCGCCGGCCCCCGATTATCGCGATCACTGGACGTACGCCGAGCTCCCCACGGGCCTGGCCCCGGGCTCATATATCGTCGCCGCTTCGGCCCGCGAAGACTTCCTCCGCAAGCAGAATCGCATCCTCGCGCTGAATGTTCTCGTCTCGGACCTCGTCCTCCTCAGCCGCGGCGAATCCGACGGCGGCAACGATGTCCTCGTCCTTTCGGGCGAATCGGGCCGCCCGATCGCCGGCGTTTCGGTAGACCTCTACGCCTACGACTGGCGGAAAGGGCACCACGTCGTCGAAACCCGCCCGACCGACGCCCAGGGCCGTACCCGTTTCCTTTCGCGCCCCGAGGGCGGCAACTATTTCCTTCTGGCGCGGACTGCGAACGACCTCGCCCTCAACCCCGATTATCTTTATCTCAACGCCGTCCAGGAACGGGCCGAATCGACCGACGCCCTCATCTACACGGACCGGAGCATCTACCGGCCGGGGCAGAAGATCTTCTGGAAGATCCTCGTCTTCCGCGGCCGGCGGGACCTGGGTAGGCTCCGGCCGGCGGCGAGCTCCGCCGCTTCGGTTTGGCTGGAGGACATCAACGGCCAGCGTGTGGCTCAGTTGGAGTGCGCCACGAACTCGTTCGGCACGGCCAGCGGCGAGTTCCTCATCCCGGCCGCGGGACGCCCGCTCGGCGCCTGGCGCCTCCGAGCTTCGCCGAACGGCTATGCGCAGGTCCGCGTCGAGGAATACAAGCGCCCGACTTTCGAAGTGACGGTCAAGGATCCGGTCAAACCCTTGCGCCTCAACAAGCCCGCGGCCCTCACGGCCGAAGCCCGCTATTACTTCGGCCTTCCGGTCGCGTCGGGCGCCGTCGTTTGGCAAGTGCGGCGCGAGCCGGTCTATCCCCGCTGGTGGTGGGGGGGAGAGGGAGAGGGCACGCGGATTCAGGTCGTCGCCGGCGGCCGCGGCCAGGTCAAGAAGGACGGCACAATCGAGGTAGCGTTCACGCCGGGGGCGGACGAAAGGAAGGCGGGCGCGGGCGTTTCTTACCGCTACACGCTCTCCGTCGACGTCACGGATGAAGGCGGCGAGACCCGCTCCGCGACTCGTTCCTTCCGGCTGGGTTTCGTGAGCGTCGAGGCCGCGGTCTCGGCCGAGAACGGCTTCGGAAGGGCGGACACGCCGAGCGTTTTCAGCATCACCCGGTCCGACCTCAATGGGACGCCCAAGCCGGGCAAGGGGACATGGCGCGTCGTCCGGCTCGTCCAGCCGCCGGCGGCGCTTCTGCCCGCCGACCAGCCTCTGCCGGAGCTGTCGGCCGGCGCCGAGCCGGGAGCTTTCCAGACCCCCGGGGACAGGAGGCGCCCGCGATGGGAAGCTTCGCTCCCGGCGGAATCCATCCTCAGTCTCTGGAAAGACGGAAGGGAAGCGGCGTCCGGCAACGTCGAGCACGACGCCCGGGGCGAGGCCAAGGCGGCCGTCCCCGCGCTCGAGGCCGGGGCGTACCGCCTCGTTTACAAGACGAAGGACGAATTCGGCGCCGTGTGCCGGGAGAACCTGGATTTCCTGGTCGCCGGAAAGAAGACATCCGTCAGCCTGCCTCTCGTGCTCAGCGCAGAGCGGACGTCCGTCCGCGTGGGCGAAACCGCCCGCTTCCTCATTCATAGCGGCCTCCCGGGTCAGCCGCTCCTCTTCGAAACGTTCAAGGGCGGCGAACTTTGGGAACGCCGCTGGATCGAGGCCGGGAAGGATTCCGGAGTTCTGGAGATTCCGGTCACCGAGGAGATGAGGGGCGGCTTCGGCGCGCGCATCACGGCGGTGCGCGACCACCAGGATATATCCGGGGACGCGAACGTCTTCGTCCCCTGGGACAACAAGGAGCTCGACCTGTCCTTCTCATCGTTCAGGGATAAGCTCACTCCGGGCGGCCGGGAAACCTGGCGGGTCACGGTGAAGACTCCCGGCGGGAAATTGGCGGTCCAAGGCGCGGCCGAGCTCCTGGCCTACATGTACGACCGGATTTTGGACTTGTTCGCGCCGCATCGTCCGCCCCGCTTGCTGGGCCTCTACCCGGACAGGATGGGGACACCGGAATGGGAGGCGGCGCTGGGACCCGCTCCGCAAGCTTTCGATGAGGATTCGGGCTGGGTCTCCATTCCGTCCTTTCCGGTCTTCAGGCCGGATTTTCTCGTGAACCTCAGCGGTTACGGAATCGGCGGTCCGGGCGGGCGACGCTATGGACCGGTCGGGGGCGTTCGTGAGCAGGCCGAAGCCGATGCCACCGTGACCGCGGCCGTCCCGGTCATCGACGTGAAACATACGGCCAAGGCGACGACGTTGGGGGCAGAGGAGGCTGCGCTCGATAAAAAGGCCGGGAAACCCGGGCAGGAGCCCGCGGCACAGGAAGCGGCCGTCCCGCTGAGATCGAATTTCTCGGAAACAGCCTTCTGGAAACCGCACCTGCTGACGGGAGCGGACGGGACAGCGACCATCGAATTCGTTGTGCCCGATTCGGTCACAAGCTGGCGCGTTTTCGTCCACGGCGTGACGCAGGACCTCGCGGGCGGGACGCTTGAGAAGGAGGCGCGCACGGTCAAGGAGCTCATGGTCCGGCCCTACCTGCCGCGCTTCTTCAGGGAGGGCGACAAGGCCGAGCTCCGCGTGATGGTTAACGACGCGGGCGATAAGGAAATGGCGGGCGAGGTCGCGCTCGAGATTTTCGACCCGGTGACAAACGAGAATCTGGCGCCGGCGTTCGGGCTGCCGGCGCAAGTTCCGGCGCGGGCGTTTGCCGTTAAGGCGGGCGGCGGGACGGCGGTCACGTTCCCGCTCGCGGCGCCGGCGCGGGTCGGCGCCGTGGCCTTCAAGGTCACAGCAAAAGCAGGCGCGTTCTCGGACGGCGAGTTGAGGCCGCTCCCGGTCCTGCCCGGGCGGATGCACCTCGTCCAGTCGCGGTTCGCGACGCTCAAGGGGGCGGGAGCCGCGCGCGAGCTTCGGTTCGCGGACTTGGAGAAAGCGGATGACGCGACGCGCGTCAACGAACAGCTCGTGGTCACGGTGGACGGCCAGCTGTTCTACGGGCTCCTCGAGGCCCTCCCCTATCTCATGAATTACCCTTACGAGTGCACCGAGCAGACGCTCAACCGGTTTATGAGCGCGGGCATCCTGACGAGCCTCTACGACAAGTACCCTTCGGTCGCGCGCATGGCCCAGGCGCTAAGCAAGCGTGAGACGGTTTATGAGACATTTGACGCGGCCGATCCGAACCGGAAGATGGGGCTCGAGGAGACGCCGTGGCTCGTCGAGGCGCGCGGCGGCACGGACGCGGGCTTCGGGATCGAGAAGGTCCTCGACCCGCGCGTGGCTGAGGCGCAGAGGGAAGCGTCGCTCGCGAAGCTCCTCAAGGCTCAGACGTCTCTCGGGGCGTTTCCGTGGTGGCCGGGCGGCCCCCCGTCACCCTACATGACGTTATACATAGTCCACGGGTTTTCGAAGGCGCTCGAGTTCGGGGCGAGCGTGCCGAAAGACCCGGTGGTGAGGGCTTTCGGCTACCTCCACCGCCATTACCTGGACGAGATCGTGTCCATGCTCATGGCCCACGACACGGGCTGGGAGTTTGTCACGTTCCTCAACTATACGCTGAGCAACTTCCCGGACGCGACGTGGACGGGCGGCGTGTTTACGG
>Ga0187886_1000137_pt1 | contig 105158 bp, 88 predicted proteins | sample June2016WEW_20_1_FD_133001 | JGI IMG/M metagenome (GOLD analysis project Ga0187886, IMG submission 133001) | Peatland microbial communities from SPRUCE experiment site at the Marcell Experimental Forest, Minnesota, USA - June2016WEW_20_150 | ecosystem: Environmental > Terrestrial > Soil >... | reverse complement strand
CAAGATACGTCCCCGCAGCCAACGCTACAGCGGTCGCATACCCGCCTCTCAGTAGAACGGCGTCACGCCTCAATCGCGTGGTCGCCCTCCCGACCTGTTGGCCGCAAAATTTGCTTTATGCTGTACACTCTCTCTTCTCTGAATTGATTTGTTGCAAGTCTCATTTATCTTCCACCTTTGTTCCCATGATTCACGGTGGAAACCCCCAATGTTCAACGTCGTGACGTAATTATGACCTCATGGCGTCCTTTCAAGATGCTCGTTTGCTTCCTCCTTGGACACAACGACTCACCAGTCAAAATGACTTTGGGCAAACTCATACCTCAAGAAATTGAAGCGCAGAAATGTACCCGGTGCAGCAGGATCCTTGTTCCGATATCGAAGGCCGGCGCCGGGGTTGGAGAAGATGCAGCGTAGCAACTACACGAAGACTGAAAAAAAAGGAAAAAAGAAAAAGAGATTGGGGCTTGCTTATTCTGGTGGAATTTCGGCGAATATGGTAGAGTAGTCGACGTCCTTCTTTCCGTACTTGTAGTAGGCGTACATGCCAGCGCCGATTAAGCCGAGCAGTACTGTGAAGCCGATTGCGAACCAGTTGTCAGATGTTGGTGCTAGTATGTTGTAGCTGTCTTGTGGTGCCGTGAGTATCATCCAGTCCAGTGCTAGGTTGGCGCCGACACCCAAGATGCCTATGACTACCATGCCTGCTTTACCGCCGATCTTGAACGGTGCGGTATCATAGATCTCCTTCTTGCGGTACGGGAGCATGATTAGTGCTAGCGCGAACAGTGTGAAGAAGACTGCGTCCATGAGGTCAGTGCTGCTAACGCCAATACTGAAGATGCCGTTCAACGCACCGCCTAATGCTCCGCCGGGATTCCATGAGCCACCGTTTGAGATCACGCCGGACTCTGAGAAGCAGCCCAATAAGCCGAACACACCTGTTGCAATGGTTGCGTTGACGGGAGAGTGGAATCGTTCGTTGACGTTCGCAAATGATCCTGGTAGAACTCTATCGAATGCCATTGCGAACAGAATTCTTGAGGCGGTAAGGATGAATGGCGGAATGTCGTTCGCTACCCATAGTATGCCGAAGATGAACAGCAGCCAGTTGAGCGAGCTAAGATTCATACCGATGCCGGTCATAGCGGCAACGGTCGTGGTCCATGCTTTGATAGCCGGGACACCGGCCTTTGCTAGGTTTCCTCCACCATAAGATAGGTATGAGTAAGCTTCAAAGAAGGTCCAAGTATTACCGTTTGGCAATGTTGTCCGAGCAAGAGCCGACGTCGCGTAGGCGCCGAGCCCTGAGACGACCATGTAAGCAACCATGATAATCACTGATGAGATAAGCAGAACTTTCGGTAGGCTCTTGTTCGCTTCCTTCACTTCACCTGCTACGAATGTTGATGCTGCGTATCCGATGTAAGCAAAGTAGGCTCCGATCATGGCAACAGAGACAGCTGACCAGTAGTTACCAACATTTGCTGCATCCATTCCTTGCGCGAGTGCACCTTTGACGTAAGTGTCGGCTGTGACTCCCGTGATTCCGTTCGCCTGTCCCAACGCTGCAATTCCTGCTTGCAAGGCACTTGGGTTAGTTAGCGAACTCGCGAGGAGGAAGAGCACATAGATGGTTAGGATCGCCGGAATCCAGAACATCACTTGTAGAAGGTATCCTGCCATCCTCACTCCCAAGGATCCGATCGCCGTGAAGAGGATGACTAGCAGGACGCCTCCGCCGAATAGGTACACGTCGTTGACTCCAGCCGCCGTTATGCCGACTATTGGCCCGAAGATGAAGTAGATACCTTCGAACACAGCTACCGCGATGATTCCGAAGGACCATGCGATGCTGAGAAATTCGAACCATGAGCCAACGAACGCCCAGATTGGGCTGACAAGCCTTGATATGACAACGTACCCTCCGCCTGACCGAGGCATAGCCGCAATCAGGATCGAGAAGGATAGAACTGATAGTATGATGATGATTCCACCGATCAAGAACGCCATGACCATTGGTGGGATGCCCGCGACCCAGAGGTTCTCTGGGAGTGGGGCTGCACCAGTGAACTGGAAGACACGCTTCTGCCAGCCGAGGCCCATGACGTTGGCCAAAATGATGATCATTGCCGTTAGTGGACCGATTTCTCTGACAAGCCCTGTTGCTTTTCTTACGAATAGTTTCTTTTGCGACAAATTTTCTCAGACTGCTGTTGCCTGGCTGATGTATATTTAAAGGTATACAACCGAAAAAACGCCGTACCAGATACGGTACGAGCCGCGTATCGAACAAAAAAAATTGAGGAAACAGAATTCGATTCGGCGCTCGTGGTTTTCAGAGTTGAAAATCTACTTGCGGAACAATGTGAGCAGAAAGAACAGTACTGGAAACATGAGAAGAACTACAATGAAAGTGTACTTTCTCTTTCGCTCCGAACGCTTGAACTGATCCTCACACATTGAGCTGCAGAATTCTCTATCCATTGCAATTGGCGTTGAGCATATCACGCAATGCCTATGCTTAACAGTCGCGACCTTCTCTGCTTGCTTCATGTACTTTGACATAATCGTCGAGCCCAGCATCACTTTAGCTCTAATAAAAGGTGTGGGATTTATGAGATTTCATTCCGGAGCTTCTCTTCTTTTTCGCCAGAACTTTCCCTCTTCTTCAGCTATCCCCGCGTGCCGGCGCTCCCAAGCCATATGTTTCGGGTAATCCTCTTCGCAGAACTCCTGCCCGCAATACTGACACTTCTCAAGTTTAGGCAGTTCCTTTCCGCACGTTGCACATTTTGGCAACATTAATCCCAACCCATACTAGGGTACCAACATTAAAAGTAAGGAGTACGGGAATATTCCCCTATTCCGGGGCGCCCCATTGTTTGAGATGTGAGAGGTGCGGGGTCGAGGTTGACCTTCCATTCAGATGCAATTACTGTGAACACTACTACTGTCCCGACCATAGGTTACCCGAAAATCACGAATGCAGTGAGACATGGCGGGTGAAGGCCGTCAGGTCTGCAAGGGCGGCATCGTCACCGATGCAACTCGCAGCCGAGGCTCGCAGCGTGCTCCTTTCGCCGCGCTCGCATGGAGTCCGTTTCAGCAGAACCGAGGTGCGTCATTTGATCGTGGGCACGGCGTTGGTAACCGGAGCGGGTGTTTCCTTCATCGTTGGAAACTCGTTCACGCTGCTTGGGTTGGCCGTCGCGGCCGCAATATTCTCGGGAGGTTTCATCCTCCATGAACTCGCCCACAAATACGTTGCACAGGGTTACGGCCTATGGGCCGAGTTCCGGCTGAATATGACCGGAGTAATTCTTACAGCGGTGTCAATCGTGTCCCCCATCAAATTCATCGCGCCTGGGGCGGTCGTAATCTCAGGTGTCGCCGAAAAAGATCGTGTCGGCCGAACCGCGTTTGCCGGCCCCCTTGTGAACGTGGTGATCACTGCTGGTCTTCTCATTTTTCTCCCGGTTCTTCGCGAATCGATCCTCTACCTTCCGGTCCTCTTCGGGGCAGGTATCAACGCATTCCTCGCCCTGTTCAACCTGATTCCATTCTCGGTTTTCGATGGGCGCAAAGTCTACTACTGGAACCGGCGCTATTGGATAATTTTGTTCCTAGCGTCACTTGCTTTGACAATCTACACTAACTTCGTTCTCCGGCCCTTCTCATAGGGCAGAGTATTTCTCCTCAGTCCTTTACTACTTTCACGAGTAGGAAGGCTCCGACCAGAAAGAGTGCTAGCGCGACTACGGCCACTATTGGGACGTCAAGGTGCGTACGGTGGAGGGCGAGTAGACTGAAGTAGCTGGGGGACATTATCAGGGCAGCCCCAACAATAACCAGTATAGCGTGTCGTATACCCTTCTTCTTCTGTTCCTTCTCGGCCAGCGCACTTCACCCTCTGCTTGTGCCTCCTTCGTGCCTCGCCAAATAAAATCTTCCTACCTGCGAGTGGTGATAAATATTCGAAATCATGCTGGCGAGTAGGCCATTCATTATTTCCGCTGATAGTTTCCCGCAGCATTTACATAATGGACTCCGCCTTCCGGCAGCCCGATTTCAAAGGCGAAGAAACGATGACAGAAGAACTGAACCCCTTCAAAATAGCTCAAAGAGAGCTAGAAATGGCCGCGAAGAGACTTGGATTGGACAAAGGCATGAGTGAGTTTCTGAAGTGGCCTATGAGAGAATTCGTGTACACTATTCCTCTGAAAATGGATAATGGCTCTGTACAAGTTCTGCGCGCTTACCGAGTTCAATACAACAATGCCCGGGGGCCATGCAAGGGCGGCCTGAGGTGGCATCCAGCAGAAACGATCGATACTGTAAGGGCCTTAGCTGCCTGGATGACCTGGAAGACCGCTATGGTGGACATTCCGCTTGGCGGCGGAAAAGGAGGCGTGACTGTTGACCCGAAGAAACTCTCTGCATCCGAAAAGGAACGTTTGGCGAGAGCATACATTCGCTGTGTAGCATCGGAGCTCGGAGCCTTCAAGGATGTCCCAGCGCCGGACGTTTACACCGACCCGCAGATTATGGCTTGGATGATGGATGAGTATGAAACGATCATGAGAATGAACAGCCCATCAGTCATTACAGGAAAGCCCATCCCACTTGGTGGGTCGCAGGGTAGAGGTGACGCGACGGCTAGGGGCGGGGTCTACTGCATGCGTGAAGCGGCAAAGGCGATAGGAATGAACACTCGTGGAGCTACCATGGCAATTCAGGGATTTGGCAACGCCGGCCAATTCGCTGCCACGCTTGGGGCAGAAATCCTCGGCCTAAAGCTTGTGGCTGCAAGCGATTCACAGGGTGGCGTCTACAGTGAGAAAGGCATCGATCCGGTAGCCCTAGTGGCCTACAAGGCGAAGACCGGAAAAGTAGCCGGGTTCCCTGGAACGAAACCGATCTCAAACGACGAACTGCTGGAACTGCAAGTCGACGTGCTCATCCCGGCGGCTTTGGAGAATGTCATAACCGCGAAGAATTGCAGCAAGATCAAAGCGAAAATACAATGCGAACTTGCCAACGGTCCCACTACACCCGACTCAGACGAAGTTCTATACAAGAACGGCGTCCTAGTGCTTCCAGATTTCCTGGCCAACGCTGGCGGGGTCACCGTCTCCTACTTCGAACAAGTTCAGGGCACGTACAATTACTTCTGGCCTATCGAGGATGTGCACAAGCAACTTGATGCCCACATGACCAAAGCCTTCAACGACGTCTACGAAATGTCAAAGAAAGAAAAAGTGCACATGAGAGCCGCCGCATACATGGTCGCCGTCAAACGAGTCGCAGACGCTGTGAAACTGCGTGGTTGGGTATAAGCCCACACGCGGCTCCTTTTTCTCCGTTTCTCTAACCTCCCACCAATTTCATCCACGCACCGAGGGATTTTCCTGAAGATTCTCCACACATGCCTAAATGTATCCGACCTTGACAGGTCGATTGGGTTCTACACGCGGTTCATCGGCCTCAAATTCGTGAGCCGCCGGGAGGTCAAACAAAACAACGCCGAAATCGCTTTCCTGCAGGACGAAAGCGGCGCGGCCATAGAACTCACACACTGGAGAGACAAGAAGAACTTGGTCGAAGGCGACAATTTTGACCACATAGCCTTCGCCGTGAAGGATATCAGAGCCGCCGTGGACGAACTCAAAGGGAACGGCGTAACCATTGCAATGGAACCTTTTTCGCTGGGTGGGTCGTCTTCGAAAATTGCCTTCATCAAAGATCCGGATGGCAACTGGCTCGAACTAATCGAGCATGCAAGCAACTCGAATTGAGCTCACGCTAACCATTACGAAGAACACTGCCCGAGCTTCGCAGAATACGCAACTACTCTTTGTGTCGGTAGGCTGCAGGGTTCACGGTGGAACCGCACCAGTTACAGGCATCCTGGTCGGTCAGAAACCCGCAGTTGTCGCAGACTTGGAGACTCATGAGAAAGATATTTTCTTTCCAGCTCGCATTTAATACTTTGCCCGCCGAAACCATTCCGACCTTTGTGGATGGAACCATCTTACGCTATTGAGGGCAAAGTCTGAATGGAAGACTCTTCGTGGCGCCCATGAATACGAAGGAAAATGGCTACGAGTATAGGGATGAGCAGGACCGCGATCCACGCTCCGTCAAAGAACTTGAAAGACCCTACTATGACAAAAGTGACTGCCGTCGCCAAAGCCCCCAACCCATTCAACAGCGCCTTAATCCTCCAAGCCTTTCCGCGCTCGCGCCTCCAATGCATCACCATTCCAGACTGCGAAAGAGTCCAAGCCAGGAACACCCCGACCGCGAACAGAGGAACCAAAGCGTGACTGCTCCCTGAAAAAGCCACAATCAGGAACGCACTTGCCCCTGACAGGAGAAGGATACCGTTCGCGAACACCTGACGTGAACTCATCTTCGCCAGCCTTTTCGGAAGGAAACCATCATTGGCCATGACACTCATCATTCTGGGCAAACCTGCAAAACTAGTGTTCGCCCCAACCGTGAGCATTATCAGAGTACTTGATTGTATGATTAGATAGCCTGGTCCACTTCCAAGTAGTCTATGGGTTAATGCGGATAGAACTGTCTCTTGGGGGCTTGCAACAACAGCAAGAATCTGGATCAATCCAATGCTTCCCAGAAAGAGCAGGCCCATCAAGAATGCCATGACAACCATCACCTGACTTGCGTTCTTAGTTTCAGGGGAACGGAATGATGGAACACCATTACTGATTGCTTCTACACCAGTCATGGCTGTACACCCAGTGGAGAATGTGTGCAATAACAAAGCCAATGTCAGCGGTTGAACTGCAGGAGGCGCCGGGATGGGTGGGGGAAGCGGACTCCCGACAGCCAGGCGTACGCCTCCATATCCCATCATAGCAAAGTATGAGAACACGAACAAATAGACTGGAATGGCCATGACGATTCCGCTCTCCCTCATTCCCCTCAAATTCAGCACCGTCATGCCCAGCAGGAGGAAGAGTGAGAGAGTAACTCTATGTGCCCAGAGTACTGGGAAAGCAGAAGCAATCGCGTCAACCCCAGTTGTCAAACTAACCGCTACATTGAGCAAATAATTGACAATGAGTGCAGACGCGGCCACTAAGCCAGGAACTGTCCCCAAGGTCTTTCGAGCGACTTCGTAAGAACCTCCGCCACTCGGATACTTCTGAATAATCTGAGTATATGACAGAGCCAAAATGGCGAGGAGCCCTACAATCGCGAGCGCAATGGGCAACGCCATCGCTAGTCCGGCGGCGCCTGCAACGACCAGCCCTAGATAGATCTCCTGATCAGCATATCCAATCGAAGCTATGGCGTCCGGTGAGAATGCGGCAAGTGCTTGAATCTTGCTTAGTTTCCTATGCTCGAACTGCCCACCCGACTGGTTTTCCTGAGTCAGTCTGGCTCCCCAACGCCCAATTAAGGCACATCCGTTCTCGACGCCAAGGTCACCATTTAAAGTTCGGGTCAACCACCGACGAGCAATTTCACATTATTGAAAAAAGGGATCTTTTGCGACAAAAAAGGGCCTCCTTTCAGGGAACGCGCAATTTCATACGCATGATATGGACATCGCTTTCTCCATACCGGTTACACTTGAATTCAGTCAAGTTGACCTGGACCTTGTTTCTCCTTTTTCATGGATTTGGCTTATTGTTGATGGTTGGGGCGGAGGCTGGGAGCACCGCCTTTTGGGCGAAGGTCATGTAGCCCGTATGGCCTACCATGATTGTCGCAGGCCTAGTCTTGCCCACATCCGCCCTTATCTCGCGTATGAAACACTCCACGGTTTGAATATTCACGAAACCATCTTGCCCGAAAGCTACAGTTGTCTTCTCGACTTGGTTGAACGTCGGGCTGAAGGATACGACCGGTGCGCCTCCCGCAAGAGCTCTGTGGACTAATGGAATCAGTGGCCAAGGGTTTCCCACGTCCATTATGGCCGCATCGAAGTCTGACCCTTCGATCCCTCCGGCAGCATCCGCATTATGGATTGTAACGTACTCTCGCACAGCGGCCCTCCTGAGATTCCGTTCAGCTATCTCTGCGAATTCAGCCCTCGCCTCATAGGTGTGTACATGGCCTCCAGGTTTGACTGCCAGCGCCGCGGCAAGTGTCATGGCACCGCTACCCGTTCCAATTTCTAGAACCTTCAAGCCGGACGAGAGCGCCAGCTTGAGAATAACTAGGCCGATGTCTTTCGGATACATTATCTGGGTTTTCCTGACACTGTGCATTATCAAATCGTGGGTCGTGGGCCTCAGGGCCCAGAAGGTATTCCCGAGTGAACTCTTCACTTCGCTTCCATATGGCTGCCCGATGAGGTCGGCAAGGGCGATGAACCCCTTATGCGTGTGGAATTGCCGGGCCTTTTCAATTCGTATGAGCCATTGACGCCTTACGTCGAAGTGGAGAAGCACCAATGAGCCTTCTGTAATCATGTTGTCCAACGGCGTGAGGTCAACTCCAAGCCAGCGATTGCTGAAACTTATGTGCCAAACGTTTGCCTGGTCGCACGGGAACGAAACCTACGCGAAAAGACGTTGGATCCCCGTCCCAAGTAATTGATACACTAACAAACAATCCACGGAAGAAGGTGGGAACAGTGCAGAGGGCTGTAACTAAGAGCGCGGTCGAGCTCACTACTTGCGCATTTTCAGGCGAGAGGTTGACCAAGAACCAAAGTGCGTTGTATCTCCCTATAACTGCCGCTATTGCGAACAGTAACGCAATCGTGGCGAATGGAACTATGCTCTTACGTTCAACGACGACTGACTTTATTCTTTCGATGGGGAGCTGGTAGGATTTGGAGATGCCCCATTCCTTGCTGACGATGACCATTCGGTCATTGTAGAGTTTGATGGAACCGACCAAGCCGCTGCAGTTGAAAGGTTCTTCGACTACGGGCAATGGCAGTATCCTCGATGCTCCTGTAAGGCGTAGTCGTTTACTGCACTTGCTAGATAAGGTATTGAAGGATTCTGGTTAAGTCATCGTCCGACACAACAAAATCAGCTTCGCGCCTTGCAATCTCGTCCTTTGGGTTGAAGGCTATTTTCAAACATTCGGCGTGGGCGAGGTCAAACGCCCTGTCCCCCACGAGAGCGACCTCCTTTAGAGGAATCTTGAATTTGGCGGCGACTTGCTCAATTACTTCTTTCTTGTTGTTCACCGCGACCTTCACTGCAATTCCACCAGTTAACCGCCCATCGTTGGTCTCGAGTTCGTTCGAAAAAGCGACGTCCGCCCCGAGCTCGGTCGCGACACGATTTGTCAAGAGCGACAGGCCTGCGCTCACTATCGCGGTCTTGATTCGCAGTCGCTTAAGTTCTTCGAAAACTTCTCTTGCTCCTTGTTGGTATGGTATTCGTGCAAGGATCTTCATGACGTCGGGCAACGATGCTCCCGCCCAGTATGCCGCATCAGTTTCAGCCCACTCCTTGTACGAGATCTCACGGCGCTTGTACTTGGTAGCAGCAACTCTCGCACGGTCCCATGTCCCGAAAGCGTCGTGCAAATACCGCCACAAACTGTCAACCGGCGTCAGGGTGCCGTCTAGGTCGAAGATGACTAGCCGAATATTCCGCTTCAACCCGTTCAACTGGCCTCATGAAGTATCTTTGAAATCTCAAGGATGATAGGCGCCGGCGTCCAAAAGGAGAATGCCTTCACATAGCGCAACGCAGCGGCCTGCCTCAATTCGGCTGCCTGGCCTTTGAGCAAATATCCTTCCGTGAAAGCATCAACCATTCGGCTAAGCCCGCGAGTCGGTGAAGTGCTAGCACTGTAATGCCCCGCGTAGAACAACAACTCTGCTATGTCCCAGGCAAAGTCTCTTCGTTTACCTGCTTGCTCAAGGTCCACCGTGAAAATGTCGCCATCTGAAGCTACAAAGTTCTCCGGCTTGGAATCTCCGACTGACACTCCAACGCTATGTATTCGGGCTAATGTCTCACCAAGAGCCCTAGCTATCCGAGACTCCGACTCGGTCAGTATAGCCTGATTGACGGCCCGCGTCGCGAAATCACTCAACACAGTACCTGCGACATACTGCTCCACTAAGATTCGCTGCTTCAGGTTTACGTGGATTATGAGCGGAACCCTCAACCCTTTCTTGGCTAGGTAACGATTAATTCCGTACTCGTTGGTCATCCTAGTCTTTCCCGAGACCGCGAAGATCTTGCTGCCAAACGAAACTAGGTTTAAGGTGAACCACTTGAAGCCGTGCCAGTCCGTAAACTTCTTCGCCACGAACTGCTCTTTGCCTACCGTTACGAGGACAACTTCGTTGAGGACCCCCGCTAACGGAGAGATCGTGATGGGTCGGCCGGGTCGCAGCTTTGCGACAATGTCTTCAAACGACGCTGTTTCATTGAAGGTGGCGAGTCCTTCTGATGTTCGGAGGTATAGGTAGTCTTTCGGGTTCACAGGCTTCCTTCCCGCCAACGCGGGGTCCAATCCCGCTCTCAAGGGGTCACTAAGTTCACGTGCGAGCAAGTCAAGGCTAAGATAGATCGAACGCCCCTTCGTAAGGTAGGAGTAAAACGCCCTCTGGCTTTGACGGAGGATATTGACTGCCTGTTCCGATGCCCTATCCCTAAGCCATTTGTCGATAGCGCTGTCCTGGAAGGTGACGTATTCGCCGTCAAGCTCAATCACATCGCCCTTCATCTCTAAGATCGTTGCTTTGAAGGAGTCGTGAAGTATCGAAACGTTCTGTTGGCTAACCGAAGCATCCAACAGACTCAGATAGTCTGCCATGCTTGGCAGAAAAACACGCGCCCGCTTTCGCATACGCGAAATTCCGAAGAACTCTGGCTTGGCAACTAAGCCGCGGCACATTTCGCCGTACTCGACCACTAAGTCTCGGGCCTCTTCTTTGACCACACGCGTCTTTGCTTGGAGGTTCACATTCTCTAGGTAATCGCCATTGACTAGTGCATGGTTCGGGTACAGGAATTTCTCGGTTAGAAAATCACCGAGCGTTCCCTTCGTGATATCTGACTCCATCAGGCCGCGATCCGCGATTAGGAACCTGATTTCATGCCCGTCAATAACCCTCAGATGCGCCCGCAGGCCGTTCGCGTAACTCTCGCATACAACCAAGAGGTCTTGGCCCTTATACGAGCCGGGTTTCGCGTATACTGCGGGGCCGTATTCGCACAGTGCTACCCTCTGAGTTGACGGAGCTAACTCGTCCAGTACGCCTAGAGCGATTTCCTTTAGCTCCGTAACAGGGGTCAATGAAACTCAACCTGAAAATGTACGGGGGATGTTATCTTAAACGTCTTGTAAGCGCTCTAAGATAAGTAGACTCTGTAAAAGAGCTCTAAGAGACCAGTTCCATGGAGCCAAACGTCTTTCAACAGCCGCATGATGGGAGTTCTTTTTCCTTTCTTTTCTGTCCAGTACACTGGAATCTCCTTCACTCTAAACCCCAATCTCTTAGCGAGAACAATCACTTCGGTGTCCCAAAACCATGAGTCACTCTTGGCTTCAACTGCCAATCGTTCCACGAGTTCTCGCGAAAAGGACTTGAATCCGCACTGGTGGTCGTGAACTCCCGTCTGGAAAACCATACACACCCACCAGTTATACGCGATAGATGCAGCTTCTCGAAGCCAAGGCCGTGACGTAATCGAATCGGGGACATACCTTGAACCAGTGACCAGGTCAAAGTCTCTTTGTTGCTCAACCAAGTTCTTGTAGGCATCGAGCTTCGCGAGGTCTGTCGCCAAATCCACGTCTACGTAGGCATAGATGTTCCCTCGGACTTTCTTCCACGCCTCCCGCAATGCCTTTCCTCGACCCAGTCTCCGATCATTTTGGAAGTATGCTACGTTTCCATATTCTTTCTGAAGGCCTGCGACTATTTCTGAAGAATTGGACCCATCTTCAGCGATCAACAGTGTAAAATCTTTCACAAGCGTTGGGGTAATATCCTCCAGAGTCCTGGAAGTCTCCTCAAGGAACTTGGTGTCCTTGTAGACGGGAAGCGTGACAATAAGCCGCGAAGGCCGAACCTGCAAGCAGTCTCTGCCTCCGCTACCCAGGTATCGAGATGCGGCCATCACGCCGAGAGCTCCCTGGCGGCTTTGCGGACTGCTGCTTCGCTGTTCAGCTTAGGTTTCCAACCGAGCCTTTGCAGTTTTCCGATTGAGAGATGCATTTGCTTGACGTCTCCAAGCCATCCCCTTCCGCCGTCAACGCCCCCAGTGAACTTCATCTCTACCGCACGAATCCCCATTTCTTCAGCGACAATCTCAGCGATGCGTTGTACCTTGACCTGATCGGCCGAACTTAGGTTGTAAACTTCGACTCGTTGGTGCGAGGCGAAGAAGCGATCCCTAATGAAAGTCGTCGCGTCAACGAAATCGTCAACATGTATGTAGGACTTCTTTTGGGTCCCATCCCCTAGAATTTCTAGCGTGCTCGAGTCCCCCTTCAATTTCCTTATGAAATCCACTACGACCCCGTGCCGTGCCCGTGAACCCACGCAGTTGCCAAGGCGCAAGATCAGAGCCCGCATCCCATGCGTGTATGCGTAGGAGCTGAATAGGACTTCGCAGCCGAGTTTTGAAGCGCCGTATGTGGATATGGGCAAGAGCGGCCCGTAGTCCTCTGGGGTGGGTAGCACTGATGCTTCACCATATACGGTGGACGTTGAAGCGAATACGATATTCTTTGTTTCTTTGCTCTTGCGCATCGCCTCGAGTAACCTGAAGGTGGCGAAGAGGTTGTCTTGGAAATGTATGGATGGGTCAGTTTCGCCGACGTTTACTTCGGGGTTGGCTGCGAAATGGTAGACAATCTTTACCCCGTCGAAAACTTCGTCCCATCCCTCAAAATCCTTCAAGTCTGCCTCCACGAAGTTGAATCCAGGTTTGGTGGAGGCAAGGCGAAGGTTATCCATCCTGCCGCTGCTGAGGTTATCCAAGATGACCGCTTCATCGCCCCGCGTGGTCAGAGCGTCGACGAGATGGCTTCCGATGAACCCAGCCCCGCCCGTCACAATAACTTTCATGAGCCTACGAGCCCCCGCTAGCCATCTCACTGTTGGAACTTAATCGATAAAGGTAGAAGGCAGCCCTAATCACCGTTGTGGAGAGAAGATTAATGCAGGCTAGCACTCGGAACCGATTGGTCTCGGTAGTTCTCTCTACCTACAACGAACGCGAAAACCTGTCTAGGATGGTGCCGGTTATTGAAAGAATTCTGAAGCAGAATAAGATGAGGGGTGAGATCGTTGTGGTCGATGATAATTCTCCTGATGGCACTTCAGATTTGGTTAAGCAACTTGGCAGAAAGTATGGCAATGTCCGGTTATTGTGGCGCCCCTCAAAAATGGGACCGGGGTCCGCACACGCTGACGGATACAGATTCGCGAAGGGGAGCATCATAGTTGGGATGGATACAGATTTCTCTCATAGTCCCTACGACATTCCCCGATTCGTTGCTAAGGTCAACGAGGGGCATGATCTGGTAGTAGGCTCCCGGTACATCCGTGGCGGCCAGTACGAGGTTAGATCTTTCCAAACTTTGAGGAAGAGCATAGCCAGTAGGCTCGGAAACATCCTCATATTCCTCCTCTCAGGCGTACCGGTACACGACTTCACCACAGCATTACGAGCCATACGTCGCGAAGTCGTGAATGATGTTAGGACGGAATCAAAGGGGAATTCGTTTTTCATGGAATTCATCGTTAGGGCCCACTGGAAAGGATACAGAATGACGGAGATCCCCATCGTCTTTAGGGACAGGGTGGTTGGGCAATCAAAGCTAAGTTTGGGTAAACAGTCGTTTAAGATGCTCGCAGACCTGTTTAGGCTTAGCTCCAGACCTAAGCTTTCGTCACCGGCTTAAGCAGGCCGGAAACGAATTCTCCAAAGACGTCGCCAAGTTTCCATACTGGCGCGGCGAGTCTGGCAGCCACTCGTTTCAGTCGCTTCTGCAATTTCAGGTTGAAGCAAACGAAATACGCGCCTAAGAAGATGAGCTGCCGCAGGGCCGCGGACATGTTGATCAGGCCAAAGGGTGTCAGCTGGTCCGTTAGATACCTAGGCCAATCCGGGTGGCTTCCCCCGATGAAGTAGAATAGTATGATGAACCCGTTCAGGACATCTGCAATCCTGTAGAAGAGGAAGTTGAAATCTGGAGTTAGAATCACGATGGGAAAGAGTTGGACAACCATCTGGGGGTCAAACAAGTATATTGCCCCGTACCACGCGTACCATGAGAGTAGGATTTTTTCAAGTGGTGTTCGCTTGCTGAGTACAGCCCGTATGATTAGGTAAGTGATGATCACAAAGCTTAGGATCTGGCCATACCTGGCGCCGGAGACGATGTCCCCCAAGCCTGCTGTCGTGATGACCCATCCAATCCATGTGTTCTGAAGCTGATGATTCGGGCCCGAGTATCCGATGAAGAGCTTGATCCATAGGTCGAAGTTGAGCAGGGCGAAGGGCGCGTTCGCAGCGATCCAAGCCGCTGCCGCGATTGCGGTGAACCTGAGGCGAGCCATATTGTTCGGTAGCCCTGCGAGCATGGCGGGCAGCATGAGGCCTGGAATGAACTTCGTCAGGACCGCCGCGGTCAGGGATAGGGAGCTTGCGTCAAACCTCTTGTCAAGGTAAAGCCAGATTGAAAGGGTGACGAAGTATGCGACTATGAAGTCCCAGTTATAGAACCCGTAGATTACAAAGGTCAATGTCGTGAGCATGTAGAGGTAGATGCGCTTTCGATTCAGCCTAAGCTTTCCGCACAGCATATAGATGTTGAATAATGTTCCAACCATGAATGGGTACTGTAGAATGGATTCCACTGCGACGAACGTATTGTATTGGTCTGCCATGATCGGTAAGTAGGTCGATATTGCTTGACCGAGGAGAATGATGGCGCCAATGACCTGTGGGTATTCAAGCTCGTACTGCAGGTAGGGTAACTGCAGGTTGTGGTGTCCTAGATAGACGTCTCGGATCCAGAGCCAGCCCACATCACTGTAGAGGCTAGGCTGCACAAATGGTAGCTTCATAATGGATGAATACATCCAGAGCGTAGTGGCAACAAGAAAGATTATCCTGAACTCGGCGTCGCGGTAGGCAAGTTGCCAGAAGCCTAGGAAGCCGTACCTTGTGCGAGCCATGACGCCCTCTCACACCCAACTGTCATTAGAAACTTTCTAAGAGCCGCCTAATCTTTCAGTTTCGTGAACGGCGGGGTCTCCTGCGGTCTTACTAACTCAGGCACCCTTCTTGGCGGGGCGTATACGAGATTGTCGTAGGTCAGCTTTCGTTCTTTTGACGCCGGGTTTGCTGGGCTGCTTTCGAGCGTACCCATCCTCTATGTGCAGAACAAGGAGTAGGTAAATGAAAATCCAGCAGATGAACAGAACTTCACCAATGGATTGATGAAAAGCTTCCACGTCGAGGCTGACGTAGGTTACGTAGAGCACTATCGATGTGATGCGTATCACGTTGACGAAATAAGTTCCTGCGGCTCCTACGAAGGCGTAGACCAGTTTGCGCCATCTCGGTGCCTCAAGTTTGACCATCAGAACCAGTATGACCAGACTGTAGACAATCATACTTACAACCCCAGATGAGGGCCAGAATATGGCAAGGGTCATGGGACCCTTGAAGCCCCACAAGTACAAGCGGTTCCCTTGCAGCAGTACGCTAGGTATTGGTATTTGCCCGTGAAGCGGGTCTGGGCGAGTATTGTATCCCATTAAGCCGAGTAAGAAGACTACCACATTCCAGATCAAGTAGACCCAGACTTGTAGGAAGGCGAGGGAGTCTTCGGGGAAGAAGGCGTCCATCATATCAAGTATGCCGCTGCCCACCACGTAGATGACGGGGGTGGCCATTCGGAGAATTGCTTTCGGAGAGTACAAAATGGCGGTTGTTGCCACGCAGTACACGCCGTACGCGAGGTAATCCATTGCGAGAAGGAAACTGAGTGGCGATTCCTGTGAAACGCCCAACTGGCTGGTAACGTAAACTCGGAGGTAGTCTGTTAGACCTACGTTAGCAACACGTTCCCAGTAATATGCAAGAATCACAATTAGGAACAGAACCGCTAGGATGTATCGCCACCTCGCCCGAGTGGCTTTCAACATTTTTCTGGAGTCGTGCCAATCCCAGGCTACGAGGAAGAATAGGAACACGAAACCGGCCCTGCCAACTTGGCGACCCCAAAACCACACAAGCGAGAAGGATTCCGGGTCGATCGCAATCAGGAAAATTACGGGAAATACAAGTATTAAGAGTGGAATGGCGTCCCGCGTGCGGAACTCACGATACACATTTACACAGAATTTCTTGAACCGTCCGCTTAATGTTGGCATTATCCAGCAGTTGTCCTTCAATTCAGCCTCTTCGACACAGCCTTGGCGGACGGTTACTTGCGCAGAAGCGCTTCTATTAGCTCTCTCTCATGTCGAGTTCTGTCGATTCGATGGATGTAGTCAATGAGGAAGATTGACATGAAGAAGATCACGACGACCATTTTCGAGGCGAAGACCACGTTGATTGGGGTTGGGTTCACAGAGACAGGGAATGGGTTCACTATGATATCCGGGTTGGCTAGGCCCTGCACGGCGAGGGCGGCGGACCAAATGACTATCTGGTAGACGATCTCGAAACCGCTCCCCATTGCGACGAGCCATGCCCCTATGTATACTGTCCGAAGCAAACTTGGCCTAGCTCCGAGGAACCTCCGCCTGGTCTGGGTTGAGTACAGGCCGAAGGCGAAGGAGAGGAATAGGGCGAACGTGAAGAACGTAATGGGTTTCATGTAGAAACCTGGAAGAACTTGAACTTCAATTAAGACAAGACTCTGCCCGGTTATCTGTCCCGTTGGAGCGAGGGTTGCCCCAAGTATCATTGCCAGCGCTGCCACGCCGAAAGCGATGGATAGAACTGAAAATGAATTGGCTTTGAGTAGGGTTAGGATTTGGGATTTAGTTGGGGCCGCGGCTCCCTTCAGTTCGTGAGGAGATTTCCTATGCATTACCGTTCACCTTTTTGACTTGAGCCTTCTATGGACCCTAGCGACTCTTCCTTCTCCCATTCGGATGTGGAGGCTTATTGCGGCTGCCGCGATGGCTAGTATAGTCACCCCATCTACGGCCAGGACGGTTAGCTGCTGTGATGAAGATAGACTTTCAGTTTGCAAAGGGCCTACGTCCACGGTCAGTCCTGAGACATAGCCCACCCAGTTACCTGGGTGACCTCCCGTGGTCCCCAGCAAAAGGATGAATGATAGCGATTGAGGTTTCTTCCAGCCGGCTTCATCATATTGCTTGGCGATATCAATTTCCCTTAGTGACCAAGTGTTCAGCGGGGTCTGGGTCAATACAATTCTGTGATGGGGAAATTGGAAGACTTGGCTGGGTTCATCGGCGAATATGAACCATACCAAATTCGTTCCGTCGTTGATCTCGACACCAAACGCGTTCTCAGGGTTGTGGGACGTGCTGTCGTACGCATATGTGAAGGTTGGAAAGACCCACATCGAAATCGTGGATCGAAAGAGAGCATCGAGCCCCTGACCATTCAAATCCTGCCTGACGTGCAGGGTCGTCCATACCGAAGTGCTGTTTTGGTTACTGCGCTCCACTCTCAGAGCGATCGAGGCACGGTTTTGCACGTTGAATTGGTAGATACTGACGTTGTCAAAGGCCCCTTTGATAATATCAACTTGCCAAAGGTATGGTTTGGTAATGTTGTTCGCGGGGTCAAGAGTCCAGAACTTCATGTTCGTGTTGAGTAGTGGCGATGGTTGGTACACTTGGCCGAAATAGGAGATGAAACTCAGGCTAATGATCAGAATACATACCGATAAAGCAACCACTACCACGGCGGGCCTGATTGCCTTCATCGTTCCGCCTTCTTATACAGCATAACTACGGACATCACTAGCAAGGGCGTCCAAAAGATGAAGTAGTTCTGTAAACCACGATAGGAGAACCAGAGTACAATTGCTGGGAAAGCCCAAACCGTTAGGGCGAGCTTTTCGAAGTAAGTGAAGTAGCATACTAGAAGGACTCCGGCGACTGAGAGCGTTGCAATCAGGTAGAAGGCGGGGGGCAATGGTACGCCCGCCGCGAGGGTGATAAGAGATAACCCTTGACTCAAGACCACCAGGTTACCGAATGCTGGGGTCACCACCCCCGAATACCAAGCCCCGAAGTCAGCCAGCATGAAGCCTAGGTTCGGAATTATGAATGACGCTAACGCCGAAATGGCGAAAGTTCCTGTTCGCTTCACCCGCCCTTTCAACGGCAAAGTTTGGTTGCTTTGGAGATACCAGACAAGAAGGAAGGGAGCCAATACCCAAGGTGTCTGCTTTATTGCACTAGCCAGCCCGAACATGATTCCAGCGGTTCTAGGCCGGTCAACGTAAACCACCATTAGCACTAAGGGTAGAACCCAGAGAAAATCTGCCACTGATCCTGCGCTGAAGTTTACGGCCAAGTCCGAACCTGCGAATAGTGGAATTAGCGCTAGGGGTCGAATCTCCTTCGGCGCCCACATGTAGACCACGAGGATGGACGCTATCTCGAAAATGTAAACGACAACCCTTGCGTCATGCAGCCCAAGCCAAACTACGGGAAGAAAAAGAAAAACTTGCAACGCAGGATAGTTTAGTGTGCTAACCAAGCCCCCGTTGGGCGTAAGTGTGATGAACTGTGGGTCCACTGAGAACATCGAGAGTGCGGACTGAAGGTCTTGAGTGTACGGGTTCACCCCATGGGCGAGTAGGATGGCCGAGTAATGTGCGAAGGCGAGCGCGTCAGTTTGGTACGCACTTGGATATTCTACTTGGGTTATGACATACCAGCTCGCCATCGCCGCGAGAACCAAGGAGATCAAGGCAACGTTTCGGAGTTTCAGAATTGCATTAGTGTCTAGGGTTGCGAGGATGAAGAGACCAAAAGCGGCTACGTAAGTCAAGAGCAGTAATGCAACAACTTCGGGATGTGTTACTATCTTTCCGCGGATCCAGTTCTGGAGTCCCTCAGCGAATATGAAGCCGGCTGCGAAGAGGAAGCTTATCCTTATGAGGAATTGCTCCTCAAGAACCAAACTACGTTTTGATATAATTCAAGCCCCCCTTCGTCTTCCCCTTGTGAGCGACCAGGCAATTAGACCGGCACAGGTTAACAAGCTGACGATGGAAACAACATTCCAAAGGTTGGTCGCCGGTTTTTGGTAGATTATGACTTGTCGAGTGTCAGCTGGGATTTGTAGCATGATGTAGTTTGTGCCGGGTTGACTCTTCACGGGCAGCGTTTGCCCATCTGCTCTTGCGACCCATGTTGGGAAATAGGCCTCCTTCACGATTAACGTATTTGTACTGGAAATGGGTTTGAGGCTCAGAATGATGATATCCGGGTTTGGGCGTGTGACGTTCTCCAAAGGCTGCTGGCCGGAGTCAACGAGCGACGGCACCTGTATTGCCTTGTAAACTTTCAAGTCGACTTTTCCATATGGCACGCTCAGCTGCTCATTGAAGGGGGCGTCCTTCATGATCCTGCCTGCCAGCGTCCCGTTATCACCTATGATAACCCAGGTTGCGTCAAGTTGGTTAGCTTCCGAAATGAGCCTTTGCCAATTGTTCAAGCGTACTGTATCGTTGGCGGCAGTTTCCAAATCATCGAGTCTGTAGTCATTTATGTCAACGAGTTGGGTGACCAGTTTGGTTTGTGGGTACCATCCATCAACGATCGGTTTGTCGATGTAGTTAGGGAGAACGTAAATCCAGAAGGGTACGTTGAAGGCTAGAATTCTTCCTGGCGATGGGTCATTTTGGAAGTAGTGTATTATCATGGGCGGGATTTCTGCGTTCGCTGTGGAGTAGGGTAGCACGAGGTTGACGTCGTGGTTGAAGGCATAATTCATCTTCAGCAAGACTCCCGCGCTGATTGGAGCGACTATCAAGGCGAGTAGAAAGACTGCGGCCAGCGGCTTCCAACTATGAAGCTTCGAAATGCTTCTCAGGAATCCCCAAGCAGCAAGAATGCTCATGGGAAGGGCTAGGTATAGCCATATTCTGTAGACGTCCATGGTTTTAACCCAAATTGCGCTGATGTATGGAAGCTGAAGGATCGGTAGAGCGTAGTATCCTAAGCCGAGCCAAAGGAAGAGGATGAACCACACGGTCAAGAAAATGGAGCCATTCACGCGCGACAAGATCCGCCGAACGTGACTGGAAAGAATCAGTTGCCCGAGGAGAACTACGAAGGAACCCGCGACAACCACTTCTCCCAAAGTCCGCAGGCCAATACTACTGGCGACCTCTCCTGCCTGAAATAATGCCATCCCACTCAGAAGGATTGGAAAGAAAATCATCGGCTTCAATGGAATGCGTCGCCCGAACTTGCGCCCGATGATTGATTGTATTCCAGTAGCGGCAAGAATGAATTGTGCGATTCCCAGAAGGTAAGAGGCCACGTCGAAGCCGAAGTACGTGAACCTTAGGAACGGGAACGTTACGTTCCTGTTATAGAATTGATTCGCCGAGAACAAATCGAATGACATTAGGAAGGGGGCAAGCCAAAAGGCCGTGACCCCAGCGGTTCCTACCCCGACAAAAATGAGTTTCAGTAACGGCCTGGTCAAGCCCTGTTTTCCCACCATAAGTAGAATCATTAGGACAGCGACTATCCCGGCGATCAGCGCCGAGAGATGATGTGTAAGGAGTAGGGCCGACATGGTTAGAATCGCACCTAATCCATAAACTGGACTGGCCTGTTCCTCGAGGAACTTGTGAAATATTATGATGAAGACACAGAAGATCGGGATGGCAATCACGGTCGGGAACCTATCAAAGAAGATGTAGTTCTCTACAACTTCAGGGACGACGCTGAAGAGCAGGGCAGCCAAGGCGTTTAGGCCTTTGCTGAAGCCCAATTCATCCGCGAGAAAGTAGACTCCCACTGGTGCGAGCCAGTACCCGACTGCGTCAACTAACTTGTATGAGAGGAGTGGATCTAAACCGAGCAGCGAAACTCCTGCTGTTATGTAATAGCCCAGCGGTGGGTAGAGCAAGAGCGCAGGTGACCCCGCATACCAATCGGGGCTCCAAAATGGGAAAACGCCCTGTCTCCACCAGTACTGGAGGAATAGTATCTTGTAGAGGTGGCTGGTCGTATCGACACCCATTGGAATGCCGTCACCGAGGCGAGGTATCGTAACAACGATCGAAATCAGCATGGCCCCAATCATCAAGTAGATAGAATTCCTATTGAGGAATACTTCGAAGACGTCCATTCTTCGTTTCGCTGGCAGGTTTAGAGGCCCCCGGAATCCTTCCCAGGCGTCCTCGCAGTCGGCCTGGAATTGTATATGGGGTTGAGAAGGATTATGGTGAAGGCCGCACCCACGACTAATGCGAGTACTAGGTAGGCATCGATTGTTTCTTGTGCGAAGAATACATGCGGGGAGAAATACCTCGGGAGGTATTGCGTTATGCTACGCCCGGTCTCTGTGTCTTCCCACAATACAACGCCTGTCTCCTTGTTTATGAACTGAAACGTTGTGGTTCCCGCGCCCGCCAGCATTAGGTAAACCGATACGCTCGTTATGTCCAGGTTTACGTCGAGTACTACGTCCGCGAACATCTTGGAATGCTTGAAATCATTATTGCCTTTGAAGAATCCGATAATGTCACCCGTCCTCGTAACCGTTGAGTTGTACATTACGTCCAGGAAGGTGAGGCCATAGCCGGCGTCTATTCGATCGTCGCTATCATTGCCCAGGAGCCATCCGTGAGAATGAAACTCAAGAATTCGGATGCCGTTGAGGTTGGTACCGTACAAGTCGTTGAACATTATGCGCGCCCAATCGGCGGTTGAGTCCATGACCATCCGTACTTCGGGTGTTTTCTGCCACCCAGTTGACGCTATGTCGCTACGAGGATTCGTTCGGAGAAAACGTACCATGATGAGGGTTGAACCAAGAATAATTAGCACTAGGATGGAAATGAGAACAACTCCCTTCAGGATTGACCCCTCGTGCTTTCGGATTACTTCACGCTTGCTCATGCTCCCCGCCTCTAGGTACTAGTCTCAAGCCCGAGCACCAATTTGGTTGGAAGACTAGGCAGTATGAAAACTTCCAACTGAGAACTGCTAAAACACTTTGTCCTTTGGAAAGACCTCTACGCCTGACGGACCAATTTGATACGGGCGGAGTTGGGCGTCGTGGCTTATGCCTCGCATCTTCTCAACCTGCAAGCCTCGAATCACGTTTCCATCGTGTACCATCGTGTGAAGCAGGACCACGCCTTGGGATAGATATTCCTCGAGTTGAAATCGCCGGGCGAGCATTGACGTGCGGAGTTCGGTGGTTACGATGCAGGAACATCCGGTTGATTCGAGCGCGTCAAAGAAGAGTAGAAGTGCCCGCCTTCGCTTGGCCTCCTCAGGATAGCGGAGCATCAACGAGGTTATCGGGTCGACTACAATCCTTTGCGTTCCTTCTTCCGCTGCAACACGCCTTATGGTTCGAACAAGTGACCCTAAAGTTAACTCTGGGAGAGTTAGGCCCACGGGGTTTTCCGAGGCAAGATCGGGTTGGCTGATCCGCTGCCCCGGCCGTTTAAGTTGGGTGGCGTCTATGAAGGTGAGCTTCCCGGCATCCTCAAGAGAATCCAAATTCCAGCCGAATGATGAGAGGTTAACTTTGACGCGTTCGGGCTTCTCATCTAAGGAGACATAGAGGCTCGGTTCCCCAGCCTTCGCCCCGCCAACCAGGAACTGTACCGCGAAGGTTGTTTTTCCTGACCCTGGGCTTCCCACAACTAGGATGGTTCTAGCTTTTGGTAGTCCGCCATTTAGCACTTCATCGAAGCCCTTGATGCCCGTAACAACTCGGTCCACTTCATTCATCCTCGTAGCGTCCTGAGGTTCACCTAAACCCATTATTTACTTCAGTGGTTCTTGCATAACCCCAGCCCCGTAACAACTTAAATCGTCCAATGCAGGCCTAGGAACGCAGGCCGATGATTCGATGAGGCTCTGGGTGTTCTTCCTGTTGGCGCTAGCGGTAGTGCCCGCATTTGTGCCAATTAACATCGCCGTTAGTTCGCCTCTTGATATTGAGGGTCGGATTCTGCGCGCAATCAAGTTCGCCGAGGGTCAATATCATAATGGCGGAGTTGTTTCTGGATACCTTCACGACGAAAACGGTTCTCAGATGCAGTCGTATACGGAAGACAATTCATTGGTTGCCCTGGCGCTGTCCGCATACCAGGAAACTCATTTTTCTGCAACCTACTATGCGGACCTGCAGAAGGCGGTAAAATTCGTGACAGCCGCCCAAGCGCCAGACGGTGATTTCTACCAGTACTACCAATTTGGAAACGGGACATGGAAATCCGCTGGGAAATTCTACTATTGGAATTCCCTTGTTCTGATGAGCCTTGCATACGCCGCTTTTACGATCACTACTCAGATTAGTTCCGAAAGTTTCTTTTGGTCTCCAATAGTTGACAGGCTACGTTCATGCGTTGACATCTGGCTTCCCGGTTCCCTGAGCCAAAACGGGAGCGTCATATTCGCGTTTCCTGACGGCTCTCGAGCTACCGACGTGAGATACCAAGGGGCGCTCTTGATGGGGCTGATCTACCTGGCAGCTTTCGAATACTATTGGGGGAGCCGAGATGTTGCAACCCGATATGCTGGATATTCTCGACTCATGGCGACTTGGCTTTATTCTTTGCAGGAGCGTAACATGTCACGTTGGGGACGTGGCGGTTTCTACTCGAACGCCTCGATGAACCTGCAAGCGGGCGAGGAGAACGCTTTCGCTATGTTCGGGCTGAACAGCTACTACAAAGGGATTGGCTTGGTGCTGCCGAGCCAGAGATCGGAGCTGGATGGCATGCGCAACCTGATGCAGATCTGGGAGGAGGGATACTTTGAGAATATCACTGCCCCCTATGGGGCAGTATCATTTGGACGCGATGCCCGGGGCCTCAAACCTTACCCGAGGCTTACGTGGACGACGTCCGCGTCGCTTGCGAATACAGTCGACGTCTGGATAAACCTCGGCCCTGCAAGATACTGGAATGATTCAAGCAGGATTTACGCTTGGTTTACGGGAAGTAATGAGCGATCGACAGACATGCAAACCCCGGAGGGAAACTTCTACGAAGAAGAGCCCGTTGCTGGAAGCCCGCTGCGCCCATCAGACTTGGCAGTTGCCATGCTCGCCCTTTACTCAATCATCAGAACAGCGTTTGTCAAGATCCCAGGCGCATACCCGGTTTCGAATTCTAACCCCAAGTTCACTAGGGCCTCAACCTCAACCCCTCCCGCAGTCACTGAGCCAACAACGAGCACAGCTCAAGAGACGCCAGCCAAGACAGCAAACCTTACTCTTTACACGGTAGCAGCGATAGTTGTCGTTCTAGGAGCCTTGGCAGGATTGTTCGCTCTTCGATTGAGCAGAAAGAAAAAACACAAACGTCCGGCGAGTCGACGCTCGACACGCTCACGCAAACGATAGCCAGACTGCAGCTCAGTCCTATCTTACTTGTTTGCTCCTTTTCGAGGCACACGCTGAAAACAACTCGTCCGTGACTTGGCGTGTTACACGCCCAGAAGGTTGTTTTCTAAGCCGGTCGGATAATCAGCCTAGGTAGAACACCGTGTTCTTGGTGGATTGAAGCGCGACGTTCCCGCGCGGGAGCATTCCGATGTTTATGGTATAGACTGTGGTCTTAGGAGTTTTGGAATAAGAAAAAGGGGAAGGGAGTTTCTACGTGCGCAGTCGCCTAGCGGCGTCTGCGTCGTAGTAGGTATAGTGATGCTGCTAGGGCTGAAAATGCCACAATTGCGATTCCGCTGAATTCTGGGACTGGAATGTTGCTTTGTTCCAAGTAGAGTTGTTGGCCGTTTCCTACACCTGAGGATTGGCCTGCTGTTACGACGATGCTCCACGATTGCGAAGCAATGCCCGGCGCTGCGATCGTTAGACTGTACGATCCAGGCGCTAGGTAGCCTTCGTAGATGCCGTCGGAGGTGTACTGGTGGAATGTCCATTTGCCGTCTGCGCTAGCCATCGTAACGCTAGCCCAGCTGAGTGGTCTGAACTCGTTGCTCCATGTGAAGGCCCACGCTGAGCCTGACACGTAGCCTGCGAGGTCAAGTTCGAATACTCCGCTGGTTTCACCGCTTAGGTGAGCGTTGGATAGTTGCCAGACTCCTTGTTGCTCGTACGGACCAAGGTGGTTACGCTCCATGCCTGGTGCGGCGAGTCCAAGGAACGCACTGTTCTCGGCGCCGTCCTCAGTCAAGCTTACGCCTGACGTGGCTGTGGTGCCGGGGATTATGTGGAACGACTCACCTTGCAGTAAGCCGATCACTGGTGGATAGTATTGTGGAACAATTCCTGTGTTGTTAGCGTACCAGTTCACGAAGTCAGTTTCAACAGTCCAGCTTCCGGTGTAGTCCGGTGCACCTGATATGCCGTTGTTGACAAACCAGGGTGTCGGGTAACCTAAGCCTGGGCCTGTGCAATCGACTTCGAAGTCGCAGTTGATAGCCGTGTTGGCGAAGACTGGGTCACCCCAAGTTCCTGTGGTAGTGTCCGTCGCATCCGGCGATAAGCCGGCGATTACGACGTGGAGGTTATTGACGCCGCCCGGTAGATAGTTTTCACCTATCGGCGCGATGCCCTCTAGTCCCCCGTCCCACGGGTACTTGCACGCGAGACCCGGACTGCCGTCAGGTACGTCACCGCATTGAGCGGAAGTTGCCGTACCTGGGCCAGTGACATAGGTCCCTTGGCTGGTCATCCATTCGCCTACAAGGACGCCTGAGTCATCGAAGACTCGGACTCTCGCAGACATGTTGAACGGCGTTGGCGTTATGACATGCTCTTTCTTGAAGAGAATGTCCAACGTTATGTTGACGCCGATCAGTAAGTTCACTTTGATGTCTGCGATTTCACCCTTGTTAGCGTAGACGCAGTACTGCTTGTCTTGGACGTACCCGTAGGTCCATCCTGCAATGCAGTATTGGCCTGAATCCAGCGCGGTTGGCTTGTAGTAGCCGACGTGGTTCCAGTTGTTAATCACCGCGGTTGTGAAGCCGAAGCCTCCAACCATTGGTGACTGTACCGACACGTCTGCTCCGGTTGCACCTGCGGGTCCTGAAGCGTATCCGGTGTATCCACCGACGTCAGCGTGGCCTGCTAGTGCGTCACCGATGGGTTCGGTGCCGAACCAGGCTCCGTTGGCGTTACCTACGCCTAAGCCTGGAACTTCCATGAAGGTCGTGTTAGCTTCCTGGTCAACAGCTGGCGTGGTACCCAATGCGGGTAGGATCTCGTAGCTTTGGGTATCGGATGGATAAGGTGGAACTGTGGTTGCTAAGCCGCCGGTTACTCCGTTGCCTGCCCAGCATTCGTAGCATATTTGGTTGACTTGGTTGCCGTTGCTGTCAAGTACTGCGAAGTCGATTTCAGCGCCATCCCAAACCCAGTTCCTGTTGACTCTGGGTCTCTCCCAATCGATGCTGTAGGCGGTTATGTTTAGGCCTACGCCTCGGTATAGGTGGTCGCTGATGAATGTTGGGTTCCCGCTGAGAGTTACGGTAACTTGTTCGAAGGTTTGCTGTAAGTATCCTTGCACCCACACCTTCGGGGTGTACGTGCCGGCGGGGATACCGTAATTGTCGCCGATCCATGTATCATTGAAACCATAGTAGGTGATGAAGCAGCTCTTGTCTAGCGCAGTGCATGCGCCGCTGCCGCCTGCGAGATTGGTGACGTTCCATGAAGCTAGGCTGCTTGACTTACTGGGGTCCCCGTATGGGCCACCGTAGAGTCCGCCAACCATGTAGGCGTCATATGAATTGTTGGCTCCTGTGCTCATGGGGTCTTCGTTAATGGTGCCTGGCAGGTCGTGGAAGTGAACAGTCTTGTTCACCCAGCTGCTCAGTCGGATGTCGATTGGTACTGTAACGTCACCTGCCCATTCTTGGGGTGTGACGTCGAATGGGTAGTCTTGGAATGTTGCACCGTCAAGCGCAGATTGGACATACCTGAAGGTCCATGCCCGCACATAGTATCTTCCGGGCGTAAGCCCGTTGATCCATGTTGCGAACAGTTGCGGGACCTCTCCGCTCATGTCTCTTGGTGCTCCGAATTCACCTTTGAGGCCGAATTCGAAGTGGAATGGAGCGGTCGAGCCCGCCATGACGTACCAGCCCTGAGCTGGCCCAACTCCTGCTGGGTCAGTTGTCAGCATGCCGGTGTTTGCGCCATTCGGACCAGCGATAGGCCCTGTGGCAACGAATGGTGCCGCAGCTGACTCCGAGAAGTCGTAGCTGAAGCCGTTGCCTGCTCCTGGGAACCCGTCAGACGTCAGCCACTCATGCCACGGAAAGGCAATTTGGCTGGCGGTTCGCGGGTCAGCGCAACCTTGCGCATCAACTCCCCCGCGGTACTTGTCTTGACCGCCCGCAACACATGGAAGCGGGGACCAGGACACTGGTACTAACGCGTTGCCTGAGGAGTCTTGGGGTGCGTGGTTGTTAGTTGGTTGGTCGTAGAGTTCAACCTTGATGTATGCTGTGTATGGCCATGGTTCAATTCCGAATTGGTGTTTGGAGTTGATGTCGCCGTGGATTACGGCTCCCGGTTGTAGGTATCCATCAAAGTGCAGCGACTGTCCCTTGAGGACGGTCACGCCTGATGCGATAACTAACTGCGGGTAGCCTGCCGCTTCAGCATAGATGTCGTAGGTACCTGGCGCTACTCCCTCGACCGCGTAGTGGCCGTGGGCTGTTGCGTTGAAGTATCCAGCGGCATCAGTGCATGGAGACTGGGTCTGCGTTGGGTCGCTGACGGCCGGGCAGTCCGTTACTTTATTGCCCGTGTATGGATCGAGTTTCGTAGTCATATGTGCCCAGACTTTGCCTGCCTCTTCTACGGGTAATCCGTAGAGTGAAGCATTGTATCCACCGTACTTTATGTTGCCAGTAATGATTGCTGGGTCAATCTCACCCTTAACGAGCATGACTGGCCAGTTCTCAACTGGGACAAAGTACGAATCAGTGCCGGTGTCGTGTCGGAATGATAGTTTGAAGAAGTATTTTCCAGCAACTGTGGGTGCAGTGACACCGTTAATCCTCACGTAGTACCATGGGTCGCAGATGCCGCCCGTCGTGGTAAGGCCGTTCGGTCCTACCGTGGTGCAAGCATTGGAGAAGAAGTTGATTCCAGCTCCTAAGCCTGGCGTGGATTGGTCCTTAATGTTGTCAGCCCCGATGCGTAGAAGGGTCCACCCTGGAGCCCATCTGTCGTACGGGCTGATTTTTCCGTAGTTGATGATGTTTCCGTAGCTGTTGGTTATGGTGGTGACGATGTTATCGACACCGCCGGGTAGGGTGAATTCAGGTGGGATGGCTATGTAGAGTCTTGTAAAGTGCGCATCATGCGTCAGCATAGTTGCGTTCACTGCGAAAATCAAGTCACCGGTTGAGCCGGTGAGGACTGCTCCGAATGGAGCGTACGCATCAGAGTCGAGCTGAAGCCAGTTCTGGGGCGCTTTCCCTGCGAGGTCGGCCATGGGGTTTGGAGGCATGTAGCCTGGCGCTGCGTTATTCCCATATGAGAATCCGAGCGCTGGGCCTTGGCCCATGTAATCGGCTGAGCCAGATCCTGGCCACACGTAACCGATTACGCCTGGCACGTGAACTTGTCCTTGGTTGAAGCTTGAGAGACATTCGGCGGCTTTACCGCCGTCAAAGTCGCATGTAATGTATGGGGAAGTCGAGGTATAGTCGCCCAATGTGAAGTGGGCGCTAACTGGAGTCAGTTGACTCACAATCGCTAGAGTGCTAATTAGAAATATGGCTATTGTTAGCCCTGCAGCAAATTTCTTATGCAAATTTTCTTTTTCTCCCTTAATTTTTCGGTTACGTCAACTTGCTTGACGTATACCAAACTACGCTAGGCCCATCAAACCATATATAAGGGGACGACTTGGGCAACGATATTTAAGTAGCAATAAGCAATTCGCATTAACGCAATCAACAATGTCAACACCATACCAAAAATACAAGCAATACTTCCGAAACTACCATCGAAACTACTGGCGCACCCACAAGTATTACCGCGATAGGCAAAAACAAATCAAAAGAAAACGCTACCGAGCAAACAACGAAAAAGAACGGCTCAGAGTCAAGAAATACGTTTCCGCGATCTACTCGAGATGGTACGACGGAACTCCGAGCCAAACCATCGGACATGAAAAACTTCTCGCGGCAAAGAAGGTGGCCGTAGAAAAAATCCTACCAAAAGAAGGTTTCCGGAGGATACTCTGGCCTGAAACAGTTACGCGGGGCGGACACGGGAACGTTACGAGTTTCTGGGTATTTGACGCACTGGCTTACAAAGGTGGAAAGCCATGCGCCATCCAAATTACGACTTCGCCCTCACGTCAGATACGGAATAATGCCATGGTTTCAGCGTTCTTGCAGTTCCTTGGGATGCAGCTCTACGTTTGTCAGGTACGACCGAATTTGGAGGAATACCACTTGAGCAAATACAGTTCCACTGAAATCCCTAGCGCCGTTGTGATTACAATGGCACGTATGCGAGAACTGAAGCGAATAAACGAAATGAATTCAAAGGCTGAGTGAGTCCGGTCCTCGGAGCACACCAAACCGGTTTCTCCGTGACCAGACGATTGCGAGATTTGTTCCTGCGATATGCTTGTCTTGGACGAGCTAAGGTCGCACGGATTTCTATTTGAGCCTTCGATCGTGGGAAGACGACTTAAACAACAAGATTCTGTCAAGTCTTCGTTTGGTCTGACATTTTCACTCACCTCCATGGCCTATAGGCCCGAACGTAGAAGACCCCACCGTCGCATTATGTCCTAGATTTGGCGCAATTGAACTGACTTTTGTTGGTTGAAAGTGCAAGCGATTAAGGCGGTTCAGCAAAATTACATGCCGACCGACGAAGTACTCGCTCTCCTAGAACAGTTTCGGTTGATGACGAACGATTGCATCCGAATAGGCCTAGTGGAGGGCGTTACATCTCTCAAATCGTTGTCGCAGAAGGCGTACAAACAGCTCGGCGGGTACAAAGTACTCAGTTACTACAAGCTCTGCTCGATAAGCGCGGCAACAGGAATACTCCGAAATTACCGCAAAGCCCTCCGCAAACATCAGCACCCAACCGTCCCGTATGCCAGAAGACCGAGACTCACGACGTGTTATGGATTCAAGATTAAGGACGGCTTGCTGCTTCTTCCCATCAAATTCCACCAAACCATTAGCATTCCACTAAACAGCCATAGCCTCGCGGTTCTCGCCAAGGTCAACGTAGATTCCGTCACATTGACAGAACACAAAATCAGCATCAGTTTCTCAAGAGCGGTGACTAAGGTCAACTCTACTGAATATATTGGCGTGGACCGCAACTTGGATAATGTTACAATCGCAGACTCGACTGGCGAGGCGGAACGCTTAGACCTATCCGAAGCCACCCGAATCAAGGCCAAGTATCGGAAAACGATATCACGAATTCATCGAAACGACGTACGAGTCCGCTACCAAATCTTTTCCAAGTATGGTACAATAGAGCGGAATCATGTTCAACAAATTCTCCACCGAGCGTCGAAGATAATTGTACTAGAGGCGAAGCGGAAGCATTATGGAATCGTAATGGAAAAGCTGACGGGCATACGGAGACTCTACAGGCAGGGCAACGGCCAAGGCTCCAATTACCGATTCCGTTTGAACTCTTGGTCCTTCGCGGAACTGCAACGGCAGATCGACTACAAGGCTCGCTGGGAAGGCATACCGGTCATCTACGTGAACCCGAATGGCACATCAGTGAAGTGTTCGATGTGTGGGTCTCGCATGGCGCGAATACCCGAAGAGAACCGAAAGCTGAAGTGTGCCAGTTGCGGGTTCATGGTGGACCGTGACGTGAACGCTGCCCGAAACCTGGCGGCGAGAGGCCTGAGGTTCAGGCCTGACGGGTGGGTAGGTGAAGGAATGGTGGAGGGACCCACGAAGGTAATCCTCAAACTCGATACTCATCAGTCAAGTCAACAACCAAAGACTTGGCAGAACCAACAACAATAACCCTAATTTGGGACGGGGATGTACCACGAGTCGGCCAAGCTTATGCGCCCCCGATGCTTACTGTTTCTCGCGGTTCTTCTTCTGCCGATGCTGGTAGCGCAGACCGCGCAAGGCCAACCAGCACCGCATTATATTGTGTTGTACGCGCACTCGGTCGGGAATCAGGCGATTCTCAATGCTCTTCAACAGTGGGGTGGCGAGAAAGTTGCTGACCTCAGCAAGGGCATCACTTTCAGCCTTAGCCCCGTACTTGGTGACGATTTGCAAATTCACGGCGCCATCACTTTCACGATATATCTGCAAGCGAACGAATTCTTTTCCGGGATAGTTGGATTTCGTCTGGCTGAACGCTCCAACGACGGGACGGAAATCGCGGTCCCAGGGGCCAGCGTGGAGACATCACCAATCAGGCTGTACCCTGGGTCAAACGTTTTGCCAGTGACAGTAGGTGTCGGAATTATCGACCACGAGTTCCAGGCAGGTTCCGCGATATTAGTTCATATTGGCGTTGATCAGGCTTCAGGGACCGGATCACCGCTACTGTTATGGGATGACGCTGTCGCGCCGTCAAGCCTCAGACTTCCAGCCATATCGCCAACAACCGCTAGTCTCAGCTTCGAAGGATCGCAAAAGTTTGGCCGGATTTTCCAGACAGGGGCCAATGGCACCGCCGCCATTAGCATAGGTGGCGTAGTCAGTGACGCAATTGGAGCTTACCGTTTCACTTCCAGTTCCTATTTATTGACAGCCCCCAACGGAACCAACTTAGCTTTCCAAGTCAGTCTGAAGAACGAAACCGACTACTCAAACGCATTCTCGGTTGCGTCGAACTTCAGTGAAGGAAATTGGCAAGTCAGCTTACTTCTAGGAGACGTTTCGGGCGATACCTATTCCTTTGCAGATAGTTTCTGGGTAAGCCGGTTCTTCCCTGTTTCAGTCGAAGTTGTAACCTCCGGTGGTTCCCCTCTTGCGAATGCGAATTTAACTGTAAACTTTGGGGTCGAAGCAAGTTGGAGCACGCTGACAAACGCCACTGGTCTTGGAGTGTTGTGGCTACCTTCGAGCCTGATTATCGGGCCTATGAATCTGACAGTCTCGTGGCATGGGACACAAACGTCCCTGCCTCTCCCAACTATCGACCGACCTTCGATGTTTGTTATGCGACTGGCCGTGTACGATATCTCCGTGCGGATTGTATTGTATACTCCGCTTCTCGCGTTGCCTATCCCGTTCGTTCACGTCACTCTGTCTCAGGAAGGCCGCTACGTTAATGATTCATTAACTGGGGTAAACGGTGCTGCCGATTTCAAGACAATTCCCGGCGGCAACTACACGGTGCGCGTAGACTACTTCTTTACCACTTATCAAGCGCTGGTGAGTGTAAAGGCAGATGGCGGTGCACTTGTCGCCGTACCGTTCCCACATAGGACAATTACGATCGGCACTGCACTGGCTCTGTTATCAATCGCATCGGTCGTACTAGTTAGAAGAAGGAGAGGCAAACTCTACCCGCGTAATTTCGACTACTTTACAGAGTTAACCCGTGGCGGCCTGCCCACAGCGTGTTTCATAACCATAGCCGGGAATTCCGGCTCAGGCAAGACTGTTCTATTGAACTCTCTGGCCGGGCAGCATTTGGCCTCCGGCAAATCAATTTACATAACTAACACCGAGTATCCCGACAAAATCCGCGATAGCCTCATCAAACTTGGAGTTTGTAACGACTCCGATGTGATAAACGGCAGGCTGATTTTCATCGATGCTTACTCCGCGATAGGGGGCGGGTTGTCGAAAGAAGAGTTCTCGGTCGGTTCACATACTGACCTGACGACTCTGGGGTTGAGCATCTCCAAGTGCCTTCAGATTGCAGGTCCTGAAGCGGACATTTATCTCGACTCGTTGAACCCGCTTATCGCCGCATTGCGTATTGATTACTTGATAAATTTCCTCCAATCCGTCGCGGCCAAGGTTAAAGCAAATAACGGAAAATTCTGCGTGATCGTCGGGACAGGCATAGAGAAAGCGGATATGACAAAGCTCGAGGAATTTTCCGATGGTGTCATAGAGACCCAGCTCCAGGAGTCTGGGAAAGGCCAACGAAGACGACTGAGAATTAAGAAGCTACGGGACAAACCCTACGTCGACAGTTGGATACGGTTCCAAGTTGAGCAGGCGAGGGGCATCGTGTTCCTTACGAAATCAAAAGACCATAGCTCAGCTCATGCGTAACCTTTTGGCTGTCGACTTGTTATCGTAGGATAGCGCGTAGCACTAGTCGCTGTTGTCAAAGTGTGAATTTCCATGCCGCCATCTTCGAACGGCAGCCAACATTAGCGACCCAATAAGGATACCCAAGAGGGTCCCTTCGATCGGGAACCCAGGTATTGGCGGCAGTGCAAGGGAGTTTGAGTATGAGGCCACATAGGTGTCGGGGGCGTTGACTAACAATGGTCCTTCAATTATCCCTCCGGTCGCGTTTCGCCAACCTGCGAACTGGTGAACGGTGAACCCGTCAATTACAGTTTGGTTCAACGTAGGGATAATCCTCGTACCCTTTTGATACCAGAACTGGTAGTTGTTGTTCACTGACAAGTCATGGTACGTATTGTTGAGGTTGAGTTTGAGGATCGTAGAGTTTGAGACACCATTAACTTTGAAGGTGACCATGTACTCGGTGTTCCATTCCGCTGTCAATGTTTTCGGTGCATCTGCCCGTAGTGTCAGGCTCGGCGAGGACCCAGAGTGGTCGCCTGTCCAGCCCACGAATGTTCGGCGCGTTGCGTTTCCGTAATCGACCTGGACTTGTACGTTGACTGGTACGGTTGACCCTACGTCATACCAACCCGCGCCTGAGGGCGTTCCGTATTCAGAGTTCACAGTGACCAAGTACTGCATCTTCCACACCGCCTGAAGTGTCATCGGTGCATTTACTGAGACTTGTCCTGTCGGGCTGTTTCCAAGGGAAGTTGAATTCCAACCAGTAAAGACCTGCCTCGTGCCGTTAGAAAACTGGACAGTTGATTGTACGGCCACCGTCGCAACGTCGCCAGCATTATACCAACCGCTCCCTGTGGGTGAGCCAGTGGGGGAAATTATCGTAACATAGTACTGTTTCAGCCAGTTCGCTTTCACCGTGACAGGTTTAGTCATATTGACCGTAAATGTAGTTGAGTTTGCATCCACGTCGCCCATCCAACTTGAAAATATTAGGCGTGAGGCGTTTGCCGTCACATTTGACGGGTTCTCCGCATTAACCTGCACGACGCTGTCTGGCGTGTACCATCCGCTGGATGTGGTTGTGCCGCCGCTCGGGTCGATGTCGAGCAGATATTGAGTGGCGTATTGAGCCTGCAGGGTTGTATCGGACGTGACTGTAATTGTGCGCGGGTTCGTTAGGTTTCCGTCCGACCACCCGGTAAACGCTTGACGTATGCCCAACGATGTGTTGACAGCCGGCTGGATTTCCACCGTTATTGTGCCGTTGGGGACGCTCGTTTGAAATTGGTTTGAAGTGAAGTTATATTTCACACCATTAATCAGGACCCAGACATTTCCAGCCGAAGTCACGTTTCCTGGAACGTTGATTGAAAGTACTGGTCCAACGTTCACCGTGAAGGTCGCGACATTATTCGCGGTGTTTGTGTCATTCAAGGTGTGGTACGGGTCTATTGTTATCTGGAAGGCGTGGGTTCCCAGGACTGAGTTCCAAGTGAAACTTGTCTGAGTTGAAGACCCTGCGGCGACGCTGACTTCGGTGTTCGTGTAGTGCTGGCCGTCGAGGTCCACTCCGACTGGAACGTTGGTTACGCCACTAGTGCCTAAGTTTGATACTTGGACGTTGATCGTAACGGTCGTGTTGGGAAGAGTAATCACAGGCGGTTGAGCAGAGACGCCGGTTATTGCAAGGTCGACGTAGCTTTGATTCTGATTCGGTGGAGGCGGCGCGCTACCCCTATTCACAGTAACCTGGTAGGAATTACCTACCTTGCCAGTCACAGTTACGGCTATGTGGTTCTGGTTGTCGCTGAAGGTTTGGCCAACATTCCAAACAGCATCTTCCAGGTCTGATACACCTGGATGGCCATCTATAACATGCACTTTGCCGATTATGGCGTTCTCATCTACAGAGGTGATCAGCACGCCAGTTGCCGGCAACGCCTTGTCGAAACCTGTGAATGATCTTACTTCGACAAGGTAGTATTGGCTAGGGTCCGCGCTTAGGGGTATCTGTATCGCATGCACGTTGCTTGACGGTACCTCGGTTGGATCGACAGTAAAGCTGCTGGTGAAACCATTGTTCGCCACTGCAAGGTGAGATCCGCTGATGAAGCCGAGCTGAATCTTGGGCCAAGCGGTCATGTGGGCTGGGCTTGATCCGGCAGGGTCACCGTTCCATAGACCTTTGTCCATCAACTCCCAAGGTCCAAGGATCGTCTTTCCAGTGTTGATGTTGTATAAGTCTGGTAGGCCTAAGTTGTGGCCGAATTCGTGGACCCAGACGCCGTTTGGTACAGCCCCTCCTGCTTCAAGTTCCGGGTCAATGTTGAATTTGGTGAGAGTTTTCGAGTTTGTTCTAACCCATACTCCACCTAGGTAGGTCACTGACCATACATCGCTTTTGAGACCACTGGATTCTTCACCATTCCCAGAATGGATGAAGACGAAATAATCGTAATTCATGAAGTTCACATCCTTCTGCGCTAGAAGCGCAGCGTCCTGTGCGATATTCCATGATTGGTCGGAGCCGCTGCAGTCGCCATCGTCGATGGCTTGGCAATCCATTCCATAGTGCGATTCCGGATAGGGAAGCTTGTACCAACCGTAAGCGTCACCTTGGACAGTCAAAGAGCCGAGCGATGCTTCATGATAGTATGCATTGAGAGTTCCAAAATACTCCTGTTTTAGCGTAGTAATGCTGACCGTGTAGTTGAGGTTGGAGAATGCGGCGGCTATCAGTACAACCCGTATGACTCCTGAAATCGGGGCGGGATGGGGTGTGTAGCCCGGGCTGGGACTTGGGAGCGGCATTGAGGGGCTGGGCGCGAAAACCATAATCGGATGCGCACTCTGCGCAAACACTGTCGACGACACGTTTGCCGCGGGAAATAGTCCGAAAAGGAGGAGAGCGAGTATCGTAAGTGTCCGTCTATTGTCCGCGAACATAATCTCGTCGACCGAAGCTTTACTGTCGCGTGCTCTCAGAAATCATAAAGTGTTTAGCGGCATGAAAACATGCACACGCAAATGCGTGGCTTGAAACGGATTAACAGCAACCGTGCAACGTTACTGCCCAGTCGCTAATTCTGAAAGATTTCAGATTATCGTTATACGACAAATCTGGCAAGGCGGAACGCTGCCAGCAGGGGAATTGCAAACACGTTGCTAATTACCAGTAGGAGCTGTGATGCCACGAACAGAGGCTCTGGAGTTAGCAGCGCGGGACTGAACACAACTAAAGCAAGGGATGCCAACCAGATCGTGAGAAGTGGCGTAAGCCAGAGCAAACTCGGCTTCCGCCTTGTCTTCGAAGCCCCGATAAGTACTACTGCAGCACTTAACGGAAAAACGTAGATGAAGCCGACGAAGATACTTCCGATAAAATATCCTAGCATTGGTGAACCGCCAGGGACAAGGAATGATGTCAAAACATATCCCAAAGTTACCATCGACGCGGCGAATGTGATTAGACCGGAGAGGTACGGCACACCTTTGATAGCTCCCAGACCGGCCTGCAAGAGTTGCGTCAGCACATCAGGACCACCGAACGTCGGAACCGAGGAATCCACCACTCTTACAGCGACAACTCGGGAACCTGAAGAATGCGTAAGGTCGCCCGGCCAAGACGCTTTAATAGAATAGTTTCCCGCAGTATCCGGTTGCCACGTGTAAGCAAACACGCCATTCTGCGCCGCCGGCACCTTTGCGAGCTCTTGCCAGCTGCCCACAGCTGAACTATACTCGATGTCGACGGTGACGGGCCCACTCGCCAACCCATCAATCGAGCCCGTGATCGATAGCGGGTACCCCACGACTGCAACAGCCGGTAGAATATTGAGACTAAGCTTCGAAGCTAGTTTTGGCGTTGCAGAATATACGAGCGAGATGACGACGGGCTTTGCAATGTTAAGGGCTCCCGCGAATGTTTGATTGTCCGCGCGAAGCTCTGAGAAGAAATAGGTGTTGGCAGAACCCGTAATCTGCTTGCTCTGGACGTCAATCGGCAGCTGGGTGTTCTGATCGATCCATTGAGTATACACTTGAGATCCTTTGAGGGTTACAAGGCTATTGCCAACGAGGGAAATTGCACTTGCGTCCGACGGTAAGCCGACCGCATTTACTGTCACTTCGAATTGAGTTTTCCATATCGCCGATACGTGTATTGGAGAGTCGACAATAACCCATGCCTGATTTATCGTAGAATTCGAACCGCCCTCCCAACTTTGGAATAGTCTTCTGGTCCCGTTACCATAATCGACTTCGCTCTCCACGGAGAAAGTTGCATTTGTGCCGCGCAAGTACCACCCCGAACCCTGCGGATTTCCGTAAAGGCTCGCTACAACCAATGGAAATTGTTGAGTGTATTTCGCTGTAATATCCAACGTCGAATTCACCAATATGTTAAGCGGGTTTGAAGCGCCATACTTGCTCCATCCTGAGAAGATTATCTTCGCGTCAGCCGAGTTCGTGATCTCGTTAGGCACCTCTACCGTCACGACGCCGTCGGGCACACTGGTCGAAGCTACTCCGTTGCTGTTGGTCTGAAACGGAAAACCGTCGATATTGACAGTGACGTTGGAGGCCGGCATTCTAACGATCACATCGTGATCAAATGGCCCCTTACTCCATCCCGCGTCGAGCGTCTGGCCGTTGAATCGTCGATAATCATTCAATCTTAGCTGGTGTTCGACAATCACGTGGGACCTGTCGCTATTTTGCATGTAGAGTATTGCAAAATAATAATCTCCAACGTCATCAACGAGGAGCGACCAGAGCTCGTTATAGTCGGTTGGCCCGTCGAAGAGTTGGTTCAGCAGAGGATTGATTTTGAGTTGACGTGTATCATTGAGCAGGATTCCTCCTTTCGAATTTAGGTGGAGTCGGGGACCGAGGGCGAATAGATTGTTCATCGCCGTCGCCGTTGTTGGTATGCGTAACCTCGGCAGTTCCACGGAGCTCGTTGTTACAGTTCTGTTAAACACGTGCTGAACACCTTGGAGGTTCAAGCTGGTAACTTGGCCGCTGCTATAATCGAACCAACGAAGTAGGAACGCCTGACCCGAAGAGTTGGTCAGGTAAAGAAAACCAATTCTGAAATTTGTTTCCGTGACATTGACCAGGAATATGATGTATATTCGGCCGACGGTCCATTTTGCGGTGACGTAGCCCCAAGGCATTAGGCTCATCGCAAGATTATCGTTTATCGTTAATGTGCCGCCCTTAGGTGAAACTTGAAGCTGGTAACCCTCGCTGCTTCCCCCCGCGTAGAAATCGATCATTTGGTTAGGTACAGAACCATTCGGCTGCGGCACTGTAAGGAAAACGTTTTGCCCACTCACGGGGGGGGAAACGAAGCCCGCCACGATGACCGCCAGAAGGATGCTGAACGCTAAGTTTCTGGATACCATGGCCAATTCCCCTGAGCGGGGTCAAGTTGCCTGGTGAAAATGTAGACATGTGCCTTCCCCACTTTTACCGTTAAATGTCCATGGAGCAATCGTTTGCGCAATTGCTTCATTCATGTGCAGGTATCTCATCTACAGAATGGATTTTGTGTAGATAATGGCCCGTCATTGCAAAACGTTTATTGGAAGTCTCATCCGTCCGTCTATCGACCCTAGATGAAGCCCGTTCGTTACATCCTAATGGCAGCTGGAATAATCGCAATTGCTTTGCTAGGAGCAAGAGTCGCGCTTGCACAGACTCAACCAGCTCAAAGCTACGGCCCAGGCGGCGGACAAATAGCCGGACAAGTTCTAGGGTTCGACATGTACGACCAGCTTGAGCCCATTGAATGGGCTTCTGTAACCGCAGCGACCGGGCAATACCACTTTGTGGCGTATACGGGTTCAGGTGGGTGGTATTCAATGTACGTACCTGCTGGCGTTTACAATGTCACCGTGGACGAGCCAGGCTACCAGACTTATAGTCAAACCGTTGCGGTCTCGGACGGTTCAGCGAGCACAATCAATTTCAACCTTGTACAATCCCACGTGCCAGTTCCTGAGTTTCCCACCGGAATGGCGTCAACCATTGCAATAGTAGCGATCACGGCTGCCCTAGCGGTAATGAGGCTCAAGAAACGAAAACGGTAGCAGAACGAACAAACCGTACTCCCATTATTTTCTCTGCCGGCGAAAGTTCTGCGTTTTATGTAGGAGTTTACGAATAAGGAAGCTCCTGAACTTGTTGTGTTCTTGCAAGATTCTCGGCCTATACCCCTTCTTACAGCGTCCTTCGGTTTCAGCCGCCGTGAAGGGATAGCAAGCAACTTTCATTACGTGCGATGCGGGGAAACATAAGATATGGAATTGAAGCACCCGCAGCGGCAGAAGACCATCGAGGTTCTTCAGCTTCTTGGAATCGCGTCGGCGATTGCCCTGGCAGTGTACTATTTACCGAACTATTTCTTCTACGAGAAGTTAACTGCGGAACATTCGGCTATCTTGATGGAGTTAATTGGAATAAAGGCGACAATTTGGTATCAAGGCAATCAAGTCTTCCTGAACCAATTCGAAATCCAGCGAATGTGCACGGGGGTTCAGGTGATTGCAGTCTTCTTGGGAATCATTGTTGCCATGCCTAAGGTTACGATTAAGAAGAGACTGACGGCTCTTGCGATAGTTGTCGTCACCGTTTATTTTGCGAACATTGGCCGGATCGCGTTGGAAATATGGTTACTATACAATGGGATTTTACCTTGGTCCCTCGCCCACTACCCCACAGGATTCATCCTCGGCGTATTCGCAGTGGCGTTTCTGATCGTCGTTGCAGACCATTTCATTCCAGAGATCGGTGATCTTGCATTCTCGACCTTTGACGGATTCTGGAAAACCTAATGAATCAATATTTCATTTAGTCCTGGTCTGACGTCTTAACGCCCATTCGGTCGCTTTACTGATCGCCTCGCTGGAATTCCTCGCGATTACAACAGAGGCCTGAACAGTTTGGGGCAAGCCGGGTGCAACTGGGATGACCTCGAATTTCGTTTTGAACCCTCCGCGTTCAAGAGCTTCAATGAAGTTCTGCAATTGTGTCTCAACTTCCTCACCCGAGAGCAAAGGAACAACTAAATCCGCTCCGAGTTCTTCCGAGTTTCGGAGGAGCTCCAACGGTGTCTGGCTCTTGCCCAAGTTTACGGATCGAAACCCCACGGACCTGAGGGACGCAGACACCGCCATTGAAACCAGGTTTCCAGCTTTGAGGCCGATAGGGCCTGTAGTCGCCTTTAGGTTGAACTTCCCCTCGGCCACAGCAAGCCGGTCTTCAATTACTTGAAGGCACGAGCCAACCGCATTCTCAACGGCGGCCACTCTCTCCTCATCGTATTCCCCAACCTCACGTAGGTCTGCGGCGATGTTCGCGGCCTCAACCAAGGCATCCAATATCTCGTTGGGTGTGCTACCCTGAGCTAGCGCAGCGAAGGCACTTTGTCGGACCTCTTCAGCTCTTCCCGCGAGCAGCGCGTTCGTCAACAGCTGGATTTTCGGTTCAATATCGCTCAAGGTTGTTGCCGTTGTGCCGCTCCAATGCAATTAGGCCTTCGGTTCCTCTCCGGGGAGCGTGGCCATACCTAAATCCTTGACAGGAAACATGAAAAATCTCTCGTCGAGAGGAGAAATCCCATACAAGAAACTCATGAGCTTCGAGATAGAGACGACAGGAACCCGATCAACAACCGACTGACGCGCATTACCTAACGTGAGTATTGCGGGCATAATCTTCCTCCGACTCGCCTGCAAAACCCCAAATTTACGCAATATTTCTGGGCGACCGGCCAAAGCCGCGGATCTTTCAACCTGGGCTCGAACAGCGTCTCTGATTCTTGCGGGGGAAAGACCTCGAAGCCAGTGCTTGCAATCTACTGCAAAAAGAAATGTATCGTTCCAAGCGAGTATATCGACTTCTCTCCGTGCACCTCTCGTCTTAAAGACGACATGTTTGGCTGTGAGGTACCCGTTCTCCTCGAACGAGAGCACAGCGAAATCTTCGAATTCTTGCCAATCCAGGAACCGCGAAACTCTCTGAGGGTCGCGGCCGTTATGGATCAGTTCCTCAGCCAGCATGATTCGTTGCCGTGCATCAAGTTCGAGGTTCTCCTGGCTAAAGGCCACTAAGCCTTTGGCCCGTAGCCCTTCGATTTGTGAGACCAAAGTAGCTGGTCCGGCGTGGAGTTCTTGCGCCAATCCATCTAAGGAAATTCTCTGCCCATGCCTAGTAAGTTCAAGCAGTTTGAGCTGAAGGTCCGCCGGCAATCGTTCTCGCATTGGTTTAGGGATTTTAGAATATTACGAATGAGAGGACGAGCATACCAAGAGCTAAGGCAAACAGTGCTTTCCTTGTGTTCGAAAGTGGGGATACGTCATCCAAAGGTTCAACACCTTCGAGGGGTCGGCGGCTTACGAACATGAATACAAGGAGGATTAGTGCAAACCCCCAGTAACCAGCTAGTAGGAGGACACCCAAACCGACTAGCGCAGTGAACTTGTGCCCTTGATTCCCAAAGGTGGCTCGCGAAATATGGCCACCATCGAGCTGCCAGATTGGCAGAATGTTCAAGAATGTTATGAGTGCGCCCACTTCAGCCGCGAACGCAACTTGGGTCAGAACAAGTATATGGCCTGCTGGAACTGTTCTCAAACTCAATTCGCTCAAGAGTTCCAGGAATAGTGGAGTATGGGGCCAAGGGCTCGACGAGAGAAGGTTCGCAGCTATGAGGCTTGATGCCTCCTGCTCAGCGATTATGGGCGCTGTAAGAATTGCGAATATTCCAACCCCAATCGTGGCGAGGAACCCAGCGAGGGGGCCACTGAAGCCGAGGTCAAACAACTGGTCACGGTTGGCCGGCGGGCCGCGCAGTGAAATAACCGCGCCAAGGGTTCCGATAGGAAACGGGGGCGGTACGGGAACGAAATACGGTAAGGTTGCGTCCATCCCATGATGACGAACCGCGACCACATGCCCTAATTCATGTATGCCTATTATTCCAAGAATTGATACGCCGAGAATTACAACCTGCATATTCAAGTTGGAGTTTGCAAACAGGGCGGCGTTCAGCCGTGGGTCAACATTAAAGACGAGTGCAGAACTCGCTATTCCGACTGTTAGGACCGTGGCGACGAACAGGACCAAATTAATGACCCTTCGAGGTTTGCCGAGGTTCGGCTTGGGAAATATAGAGATGACAAGTTTGTCATCAATCCTCCTAATCTTTGCCATGAGGTTGTGATTGGACAAATCGTGCAGCAGTTCCCTGAACTTATCTTTCATCGGTTCCTGGACAACTATGAATGTGGGCAAGCCTTGGACATCAACATAAGCATCTCTTAGGGTAAAGCGATATTCAACCATGTTACGCAATGACCCGAAATCCACTTGGAAGGATGGCGGGCGCGGCTCAGCTGCCTGGGGCGTTTCGGTGGTCACTCAATTGTCCTTCTGGTTTTCTGCGCCTACCGGAAGATCGTCATTTAAACAATTCGCAGAACCGTCGTGCGAAAACGCAGATAATATCATATAGTCCAACGGCTGCATGGAAAAACCGAGAAGCCCTTTGCTGATTCAGAAAGACTACACACTCCGCCGCTTTAGCCCTTCAGACCTTGAAGCGGTCATCAACATTAACCGCGTCTGCCTCCCTGAAAATTACGCTGCCTACTTCTTCATCGACACTTTCAACACTTTGCCAGAAACCTTCATTGTGGCTGAGTCTCAGGCGCAGGTCGTGGGCTATATAATGTGCCGCTTGGAACACGGTTTCTCAGACTTGAAGAAGCTCAGGTTCGCGAGAAAAGGGCATGTCATTTCGGTGGCAGTTATGCCGAACTTCAGGAACCTGGGAATTGGGAACTCGCTTGTGGAACAAGTGTTATCGGCGCTGTCGGCACACAATGCTGATGAGTGTTACTTGGAGGTCAGGCTCAGTAACATGGAGGCCATCAATCTATACAAGAAAATGGGGTTCGAGGTCGTCCGTACGATTCCCCACTACTATTTTGATGGTTTCGACGCCTACGTTATGGCGAAGGCGCTCAGCTGACTCCCCAACAAGCCAACGGCGACACCCACTTGTGAAGGTCATCGCCGAACAGGTTCAGGGTGTATCGTTACGATTGCATTGTTGATCTTCTGCCTGATCCCTTCTTCGATACGTGAAATCATCGCGTGTATTTCTGAGATAGGTGCGTCGCCGGTGAAAAGGCAGTGCACGTTGATGTGTAACTTGTCGCCGGTTGTATAGATCGTGATCGCGCTGATTTGAAGTACGTCTGGGTAACCTTGAATCACGGACCTAATCTTCTCGGCTACGTATTTGTCGTCAACCAATGCGCCCCTCGCACTTTCAGCCATCGATGGTTCAAGGTGGACTGTAACTTGGCGAACTTCCGGAACCGATTTTTCAATCCCTCTTTCAATGGACTCTGCTATCCCATGCGCCTTATCAAGGGGCAATGAAGGGTCAACCTGAACGTGAAGTGTGACGTACAACCCGTTGCCAATTCTCGTCACCGATAGATTGTGAAGCCCCCGGGCACCTTCAACTTTCCCGGTTGCGTCTCGGATCTTCAACTCAAGTGGGACGTCCCATTCCAGCGGTTCCAGATGAATCAAGATCGACGATTTGCCGAGAAGTTTCCCTAGGTTGTTTTCAATCTTTGAAGCGATTGTATCTGCATCTTTGATTCCCGCGAATGGTGAGACAGCAACCACGGCATCGACGTACGTTACTTCCCCGACACGCCTGGCACGGAGTTCCTTGATTTTGAGCACCTCGACAGTTTTGCGGATTTCGCTCATGATTGACTGAACAAGTTTTCCAGAGACGGCGTCACTGAGGTCGAGTATCGATGCGTGGATCAGTCGAGTGCTCAGATAGCCGAGCATCGCTGCGAGTACGAGTGAAATAGCTGTGTCTCCAATCAGGTAACCAAAGCTGGCCAACCCCAAAGCGACGAAGACGAGTGAGGTCGAAAAGAAATCCGATATTGCATGGTAAAGGTCAGCGCGGACCGATAGGCTTCCGGTTTTCAATGCGGCGGTCAGAACTCCAATCCTTACGATGTCTATGCCGATCGTGTAACCGGCCGCAGCATAGCCCAACGCACTAGGGTGAATCGCGCTTCCAATGCTCAATCGAAATGCGGCTAGGGCTACGATGCCGATTGCTAGGATAAGTAGTATAATTCCGCCTACGAGAGCGCCTAGCGATTCGAATTTTCCATGGCCGTAAGTATGGTCTTCATCTGCAGGTTTCAAAGATAAACTCGTCGCGACGAGCAGGATCAAAGTCGATAATGCATCGAAAGAGGCGTGGGCGGAATCGCTTAGCAGCGCCAAGCTTCCGGTACGGATTGCGGCGAAGCTTTCTACCACTATTACAGAGACGATTCCGACTAGAGACACCTTAAGTGCTCTAGTCTTCGTGATCCTTGGCATCGATGTAAACGCGGCTGGTTCGAAGGTTGGCGGGTTTATGGGTTTATCGGAGAATTTCTTGTTCGGAGGTCATCTGATACGGTAACTCAGGGCCACGCCGTCTCCCAATGGAACGATTATGCTGGACAGCCTCGGGTCCCCGAAAATGCGTTTCGTGTATTCCATGATGCCGCGTACACCTTCCCTCCCCACGTCGCCTCGAACAGTCGCACCGTTCCAAAGCATGTTATCTGCCAAGATTGTGCTTCCGGTTCTGGTGAGCCTCAGAGCATGATCCAAGTATGCGGGATATTCGCCTTTGTCGGCGTCAATGAAGACTAAATCGAATGGCCCACTCATATTGTGAAGCATGTCGAGGGCTGGCCCATGATGAATCTCAACGCGTCCTTCCAGACCAGCCTTTTCTATGACATTCCGGAGAACCTCTACGACTTTCGGGTTGACCTCGATTGCGTGCAATGTTCCCTTATTGCCCATGCCTTTCATGAACCAGAGCGCGCTGTACCCGGCACCAGAACCAATTTCGAGAACATTTTGAGGGCTCGTCATCCTAGACAGTAACTCTAGGAAACGACCTCTTGTTGGATCGATTGGAAAGACGCCCTGTTCCCTCAGTACCTGCGATTTCCCATAGACCCATTTCTGAAGCCCAGAATCTTCCCCAACGAGCCGCTGGACATAGCCCAAGACTTCTTCGTACTCCATTAAGTCCACCTAGCAACAATCGTCGTAGAAACCGCAGTTCCTGCATCTCGACCTGGTCTTGCTACCCGAAACGAACTCAAGAGGACCACCCCAACTCGGACAGCTCATAAACTCCATACCTATCCCAATTGACCCCCAGTTTGAAAACTCCGCACTCATAAGAATTAGTTCCGACCGTGCGGAGGAAATATTATCTTGCTCGTCCGCATTGTCATTATTGCGTGAACGGGTTGGTTAAGAAGTGCTTAGCCTGCGGGGCCGAGAACAGAAACGAAGCCAATTACTGTTTGAAATGCGGGCGATCAGTCGTAATTCGACCCGCCCACTTTGTTCGTGAAGCAGAGGCCCCTTCCCCTACTCCGGTCCTGCCCATTGGACGGCCGGAAGGATGCGTTTACCATCCGTGGCTTGCGAGTCAGTTCAATTGCTCGATGTGCGACGTGCCGATTTGCATGAGCTGCACACGGTACGAATATCGAAATGTCTACTGCCCAGTCTGCCACGCACGCAACTTCCCACCCAGACTCACCGTGCCGTTCGTCCGTGGGCCAGCGTTTCTCTACCAAAATTACCCGTACTGGCGCAAAACCCTCGGTTGAGGAAGCCTACCGACTGGATTTCGGTCTGATGAAGAAGTAGAGAGTAATCATGCCTGCAAGTGCTGTAGGCAGGTACACAATCATAACTTCGAAATCTAACGCTAGGAATGCGCTCTGCAATAGGCGCATGGTTAGGATCCCGACGGAGACTACTAGAAGGATCAAGAACGCGAAAACCCAGAGCCTTCTCTCGTCCTCTGAATTTGGCAAAGCTGCCAAACTATAATTCCGCTTCTTCACGTTCGCCCTCAAGAAGTGTTTTGAGCGGAATGTTCATGCTGGTCCCGTCGGGCAGTGCTCTTCGAATACTAATCGGAAGCGCACCTTCTTGAAGTTCAAGTTCGGCAAGTTCTATGGGGGACTTGATTGACTCGGGTACGTCCAAGAGTACGGGGGCGCCCATGGAAATTTGTAGAGCTCGCGCACCCACGATCCGAGCACGTTCAAAACGTGTTAGTTTTTTCGGACCGATAAGCTGAATTGCAGCTTTCCTATGACTCGCCTTCTCCTTCTTCTTTGGCACTTTCTTCGGGCCCCTTGGGCGCTCCGCCTGCCTTCGACTTTGAGGACGCTATGATATCGTCGATCCTCAGGATCATCGCAGCGGCTTCGCCAGCGGATTTCAGAGCTTGTACCTTTACTGCGAGGGGCTCATAAACTTCGAGTTTTGAGAGATCCGCTACGTTTCCTTTGAATGGATCAATACCTACCCACTTTGCTTTGGCGGCTTTGGCTTGGTGCTTCGATCTCACTTCCATTAGAGAGTCAATTGGGTCCATGCCAGCGTTTTCCGCTAGGGTCATTGGAATAACCTCCAGTGCCTCCGCGTAGGCTTGAACTGCCAATTGCTCCTTCCCTGACAGCTTTTGAGCATAACCCCTGAGCATTCTGGCCACTTCGGCCTCAGGAGCTCCTCCACCCGCAACCACTAGAGGTTCAACAACGACATCGCGTACAACGCATAACGCATCGTGAATAGCGCGCTCCGCTTCATCCACCACCCTTTCAGTCCCGCCCCGAACCAGGATACTGACGGCCTTCGGGTTCCTACAGCCTTCCACAAACGTCATCTTATCATCAGAAACTTTCCGTTCCTCGACCAAGTTCGCCCGTCCCAGGTCGGAGGACTTCAAGTCTTCGAGTTGTGTAAGGATTGTTGCGCCTGTCGCTTTGGCAAGGTTCTCCATGTCCGATTCTTTGACACGCCTAACGGCCAATATGTTCTTCTTGGCCATGAAATGTTGCGCAACATCGTCGATACCTTTCTCGCAGATGACCACGTTGGCCCCGCTTGAGGCAATTTTGTCAACCATTTCCCGAAGGATTTTCTCCTCCTCGTCGAGGAAGCTTTTCATCTGATTCGGGTCCTTGATGTTGAGTTTAGCATCGAACTCGGTCTTCTCTACCTCCAACGGGCAATTCAGCAGAGCGATGTGAGCATTCTCGACGCGGTGGGGCATTCCCGGGTGAACGACTTCCTTATCGAGCACAGTACCCTGAATCAGTGCAGTGTCGGTGAGTGAGCCGCCAGGCTTTTTTTCGACCTTAATGTCATCGATATCAGCTTTGAAGTCGGTACCCGACTTTTCAGTCACCTGTAGAACGGCCTTCACGGCAAGCTCCGCAGCGAAGTCCTTGTGTTCGGCCAGCAGTTTGCTCGCGAGGGCAACTTTGGCGATTTTCTTCAGCATTACTTTGTCAGTGGGGCTGACTTTCATGGCGATCTTCCGTAGGAATTCAAGTGCCTTTTCATTGGCAATCTGGTAGCCGTCAACGATCACTGTTGGGTGGACATCCTTGTCCATCAAGGCTTGGGCTTTAGATAATAGCTCGCCAGCGAGAACCACTGCCGTAGTGGTTCCGTCTCCCACTTCGTCATCCTGTGTCTTAGCTACTTCCACCATCATTTTTGCGGCAGGGTGTTGGACGTCCATCTCGTCCAGAATCGCCGCGCCGTCATTGCTGATGGTGACGTCCCCAAAACCATCGACAAGCATCTTATCCATCCCTTTGGGGCCAAGGGAGGACCTGATCGATTCTGCAATCACCATTGCGGCCATAATATCGGCATGCTGAGCTTCTCGGCCTTGGGTGCTGGAAGTTCCTTCTTTGAGTATCTGCGCCCGTTGCCCACCGATAATTGCAGACAAAACTAAAAGCCTCCGCTACACCGAACAACTCTCCAACAAAAACAACTTCATATAAGGCTTCTGTTAGCCGGCTCTGGTACCTTGGCGTTTGGTCGGTTAGCTGGTTTTGGCGGTTACTTATCGTTTGGTGAGGGAATTTGGACGGCCTCCTCCACACCGCACACGTGACGGAATGACTGCGCGTTCACAGTGCCCCTAACGTCTAACGTTAGCTGGATTGCTATACAGTTCTACTTCGATTTTCCCAAAATCGAAAGGGTGTTTTCACCTCGGCCATTCCCCATTTGCCATTCCATCCATTCCCTGCCATGTCTAGAAACACTTTTAGATGGACGTTCGGGTAGCAGCGAACGCGGCTTCGGGACGATTATTGTGCGCGACTTAATCCGAATAAACCAGCCCATTATCGGCAAAGAAGAGATTGATGCCGCGACTGAAGTCTTGAAGAGCGGAATTCTGACCGAAAAGAGTGGGATGGGCCCTAGAGTCCTTGAATTCGAGAAGGACTTCGCGCGTTATGTTGGCGCCAAGCATGCTGTGGCTTTGAATACTGGAACGGCAGCGCTTCATACAGCCGTGCTGGTCGCGGGCGTTAAGTCTGGAGATGAAGTAATCATCCCGTCATTTACATTTCACGCCACGGCGGAAGTGGTCTTAATGGTGGGGGCTGAACCAGTCTTCGCGGACATAGATCCAGACACATACACAATGACGGCCGAGACCGTCGAGGCCGTAATGACGCGGAATACGAAAGTGATCATGCCGGTTCATTTGTACGGGTTGCCAGCGGATTTGGACCCCATGAGGAAACTTGCCAGAGAACGCGGGGTTACCTTGATTGAGGATGCGGCGCAGGCACACGGCGCGGAGTACAATGGGTCGAAGATCGGGTCTATCGGTGACATGACGTGCTTCAGCATGTACGCGGGTAAGAACATGACCACCGGCGAGGGGGGCATGGTCACAACGAACGATGACGACTACTCCGAAAGGTTACGTATGGTTAGGTCCCACGGCGAACAACGCCCCTATTGGCCAGTGACCGTTGGAAACAATTACAGGATGACTGAACTGCTTGCTGCGGTGGGAGAGGCGCAGTTGAAGAAACTCCCCTCTTTCTTGGAGCGTAGAAGAAAGAATGCTCAGTTTTTTGGCGAGAAGTTTGGGGTGCTCGGAAAAGTGGTGCCCCCGAAAGAGCCTGAGGGTAGGAAGAGTGCGTGGTATCTGTATACGTTGAGGTTGCGTGGGGCGAATGCTGGGAAACGTAACAAGGTTGTCGAAAAACTTAGGTCAAGGAACATTGAGGCGGCGGTCTACTATGAGTCCCCGTTGCATCTCCTACCGTTGTACCGTGAACGATCTACTTCACGTCGTCCTCTACCTGAGACAGAGAAAGCTTGCAGGCAAGTCTTCTCCCTACCGGTGCACCCGAAGCTCGCAGAACCCGAGCTGGAATATATTTTCGATACAGTGAAGCGGGTTCTAACGTGACTTCTGGGTTACCAGAATAGGGACCGAACGCAGGATTTCATCCAAAGTCGGCCTCGTAGTTTCCCGAATCTCGTAGCCGACGCGAACAGGAGACTTCGCGATGGTTTGAAAATTCTTTCCTCGTCCCGTAGAACATGACATTCTTCAATCCTTCTTCCATGATTGAGTTAAGCATGGTCATCGTGTTTCGAGTGACCATTTTCTGGTGACCAAGCACTTTGAGCAAATCTGGAATGAGAACGTGGGTTTTGTCTTTTTCCGCTTGAGGAGCGATCTCGTCAACTATTATGAGGATCTTGGTACCGTTAAACTACGCATAAGCGCTAAAGGGTGTAAAATGATCAGCTGCACAATTAGCTGTGACGACGATGCCTTTGCCATGCACAGAGCGCCGAATCCAGAACGGTGGAATACTTGCCTAGTGTGTGTGCGCACCACTAGATCCACACACACAGAAAGACCGGTCCGCCTAAGTCTAAGTGAGCCTCTCGGCCGTCATGCCTTCTGACCCTGTAGTTAGTCGTCGGGGACCATCTGCACGGTCGCTGAGCACGAGGCAATGCGTAATGCACCCGATGTTGGGTGCAATGCACCCCCTCAAGACAGTGCAGACAGGAGCGCGTGTCAGCATTGCCGGCGAATATCGCTCTCTCTCAGAGCATTTCGACGTGCATGCTACTTGAAGCGTTTGCTCAAGAGCTCTTCTAGGTTCGGCGAGCCCAACTCCTCGAGCTCATATCTAGCGCGAACCGCTGGTTTGTTCAAGTTCATCACTTTCCGCAGGTCAATTGGAGTTCCCACAACTACAGCGTCACATGGTGTGGCGTTGATTGTTTCTTGGAGCTCTTTGATCTGGTGTTCACCGTAGCCCAACGCAGGTAGCACATTTGCCAAGTGCGTGAACTTCTCGTATGCTTTTTGGATTGAGCCTACGGCAAATGGTCTCGGGTCCACAATTTCACTTGCGCCAAACATCTGAGCTGCTATGGTACCCGCTCCATACGGCATGCCTCCGTGAGTGACTGTTGGGCCGTCTTCGATCACGAGAACGCGTTTACCTTTCACGATTTCAGGGTTATCGAGTGTCACGACCGAAGCCCCCATGATTATGGTTGCTTTTGGATTGACTTCTTGGATGTTTTTCCGCACGGTCTCGACATTTTTCGGGTCAGCCGTGTTAACCTTGTTTATGACGACAACATCAGCCATCCTAATGTTGGCTTCTCCAGGGTGATAGGTAAGCTCATGGTTCGGTCGATAGGGATCAGCGACGACTATTTGTAGATCTGGTTTGTAGAATGGTAGGTCATTGTTGCCTCCGTCCCAAATGATTACGTCAGCTTCCTTCTCGGCTTCGTGTAGAATACGTTCATAATCAACTCCAGCGTAGATCACCATACCTCTAGCTACGTATGCCTCGTATTCTTCACGTTCTTCGATTGTACATTGGTACTTGTCAAGGTCTTGGAACGTGCCAAAACGCTCACAAATCTGCTTGGACAAGTCACCATAAGGCATCGGATGCCTTACAGCGACAACACGGTAGCCTCGATCCTGCAAGATCTTGCAGACTTTCCGGGATGTTTGACTCTTACCACAACCTGTCCGCACAGCGCAAATCGAAACCACAGGCTTCTTTGACTTCAGCATAGTGTTGGACGCACCCATTAAGCGGAAATCAGGTCCGGCAGCGATGACCGCAGAACCCTTGTGCATCACATATTCATGCGATACATCACTGTACGCAAAAACTACCTCTCCGACTCCATGTTTTCGAATAATGTCCAGTAATTGTTCTTCAGAGCGTATTGGAATTCCCTTTGGATATAGTGAGCCTGCCAGTACACGGGGATAAGTACGACTCTCTATTCCTGGAATCTGAGTCGCCGTGAAGGCCACAACTTCATATGCCTTATTGTGGCGGTAGAACACATTGAAATTATGAAAATCTCTACCCGCGGCACCCATTATGACAACTTTTACAGGAAAATTCTTCGGTGAATTTCGAATTCTTCTGGATGACTGACGAGTCTTCCGCGCACGATTTGGCTTCTTCATAGACATTCTCAGCATTCAGCGAACGAGTTTCGGTGGCTCCTTAAATTATTTGACTTTCATACCTGAATCTGGTAGGACTTGCGCTCCACATGAGAACTTCTGGACGTTCGCGGAGAGCGATGTCAACAATTTGCTCAAGGAAATTCTCGAATATTCAAACAAGATAAGTTAGGCTCATATTTCTTATGAGCGTGAAGTTGAACTAGTTACAGAAGAGACCGTGCTCGTAGCCCAGCCCCAATGTCCAATGTCAGCAGCAGAAATGCTCTGAAACTCGCCATGGAAGGACTCCGTTATGACCAACCACCAATTGAACAAGACATGCCGGACAGGTTGAAGCCTTTTATCTTACGAAAGATGGCCAATGAGCAGGAGTTGTAGCGGATTTTTCGTTTACCGCAACCGATCTCGAATCATTCCTGAGCGCGATAAGTTCCATCGCGGTGATTGCAGGGGCGGTCTTCGTAGTATTCCAGCTCAGGCAGAATGCGAAGCAGATCAAACAGCATGAGAAAACCCTCGAGGCCATGTCAGCAGCGAATAGATCGCATAATGCGTTCGAGCTTATCGGAAAGGTAATCGATCCCTCTTTTCCAGTTCGACGACACAGGTTGTACGAGGTGTCAGAGAAGTATTCCGGCGGCGATTGGACCGGCTTCGACCGCAGTCTTGATGATTTTGAGGTTAGGAATTTCGCGAACATCTATGAGCAGATGGGACTCTTGGTAAAGAAGGGAGTAATCGACCTTCAAGATGTGATGGACGCCCTCTCAGCGCAGCCCATGGCCGATTGGCTTGCATTCCAGCCACTACGGAAGCACATCATGGAACAAGCCGGCAAAGCGATTCCCTCTTTGGCCACCAATCAGGCCGGAAAGGATGCTATCTACTGGCCAAACTTCATGTGGCTTGCAGAAGAGAACGCGAAATGGGTGCGGGAAAAAAAGTCAACCGGGGTTGGTCCGGGAACTCAGGGCAGATTGACGTCGGGAAAGTAAGAATTCGTCGCACCAAAAGGTCGTCGCTGAAAGATGTCAGATTCGGCTATCGTCAACGGTGTATACGGCAACTATTGCCGACAGGGAGCTCAAGGCCAGCATTCGCACATCGGTGTGAGCGCGCGCTAGAAGATTGCAGATGAAGTAAAGAAGAAGCATATAATAACGCTGCATCATACTTCTGCCGCGATCAACTCTTGACTCGCGCAGATTTTTTGACGCCGATTCATAAAGCTCTTCGGTCAATGATTTATGAGCTGGGAAGGGAACTTCAAACAACGGATTTTACTGATGAGCACGCGACCGAAGTAATGGTCTCCAGGTTGAAGCAGGATCTTGCCTCCGCTAGTTCTGCTTGCGTTATCTGCTTGCTTCATGAGCATGCAGGGTTAGAGGATGATTATGTCTTTCCGGATGTTCGCAAGTTTGAGCCAGGGATGGTTGACACGCTATTGGAGGAGCATAGAGAGGTTGTGAGAAGGATAGGAGGTGTGTGGAAGATTGCCGATGAAGTAAAGACGCTTAGGAATCGAGAAGAAAGGATTGAGACGGGCGATAGATTGAACCGCACGGCGAATGATTTGTTCGCCTTCTACCTTACGCATCTGAATGGTGAAGAATCGACACTCGTCCCTGCGATGTGGAAGCATTTTACTGATGAACAGATTATTGCTATGCGAACAAACGTGATTGAAAGCCTGACGGCTGAACGAGCTGCTCAATGGAATAGTTGGCTGTTTCCATCGCTCAACATTAACGAACTAACTGGCATGTTCATGGAATTGAAGAAGGGCGCACCCGCGCCGGTTTTCCAGAACCTGGCTCGCATGGCAGAAGAAGCGTTAAATGAAGACAGATGGGCAGCGTTGAAAGCGAAAGCTGGTCTCTGAGAGCCTAGGCGTCGTATTCGGAATGTTTTCTCTGCGCCCATTATGACGTAGTACACACACAGACCAGAGAGGGAGATTCGGTTTCCGTAGTTATCCTTTTTGTCAGAAAACTACACTTTTGGACGTATTTTGGCTGAAATGGAAGGGCACGCCCAACTTTAAAGAACAGAAGGCGAAAAGGGAATCTTCCACAGATCAATGGTTTTACTGAGGAAAAATTCATGTCTACCAGTTCTTCACCGGCTCCTGAACCTTCTGTTAAACCACCGGAGAGCGACGTAAGTCGTTACAAGGTTAGGTTGGTTGCGGAGGATTACGGCGTGGCCGAGGGTGAATTGATTCGATTTCAAAGCCCAATCACTGTTGACAACTTGGCGAAGGCATTACCCTTCGAAGGTCGCGCGGCAAGGTGGAAGGAAGAAATCTATTTTGAGACTCCTGTGAAGTTGGGGGTTGAGAAACCAAAGAGCAACGTTGACGTTGGAACCATCGCTTATTGGCCTATGGGCTCGGCGCTGTGCATCTTCTACGGTACAACGCAGCCATATAGCCCTGTCAATCTACTTGGAAAAATCACAAGTAACTTAGAGTTGTTCGCGAAAATAAAGAGTGGCACGAAAATACGGGTTGAGAAAGTTTAGGCTGCGGCCAACTTGTAGACTTTGATCCTCGCATTACCGCCGACAGATTTCACCATTCGGCGACGTTCCAGCTCCTCGAGGATATCCCTGGCAACACTGATCCTGACGTTGAACTGGGAAGCTATGGCGTAGGGTGTGAGCGCACCCATCTTAGAGAGTTCACCTGTGAACTTGGCGTCTTCGAAGTTCGGAAGCCCTATTCCTGCGGTCTTCTTCTCGGCAACGGTCTTACCCTTCGATTTCTTTGCTGGTTCAGGCTTCTTAGCACCGTCTTGCTGAACCTGCTGCTTTTCCATCTGTGCTATGCTCTTCTTCTTGGCCCCACCCAACAGAAACCACTGGTAGCCGCCTACAAATGCAGCTAAATAAAAATCTTGGTCTAGGAGTTGACATATTCCAAGTAATGTGGCGGGGGGGACCGCCCCATGAAATCCACCGCCATTCCATGTCCAGATCGAGTTTGGAACATGTTCCAGAATGGCCGCTAGCCAGTGGCGTGCTGGTGCATCAAGCACGAGTCTCCTCCATGGGATAATGGACCGGTGTTGAGCTCGACAGAATAAGGCGATTATTTGGGGAAAATTGGCATGTCCTTCACGTCGACGATTTTTGCGTAGAAGCATTTGGCGTCGCTTGTGCTGTTTGAGTATTCAACCTTCTCGCCAGTGGGTTTGACAGCGATATATTTTACGAACCCCTTTTCAGGTGCCTCGTCTTGGGACACGTAGAAGAAGACTGGCAGCGCGTCCGCTTCGTAGTAGTGTTCGAAGGGAATGCACGTGCCGATAATATGTTTCTTTCCTCGCATGAAATGCCACAGCGGGAACAACGTTCCTTCCCTTACTGAGAGCGGGAGCAAGATTCTAGCGATTGACTTGAGGCCTTCAACCTCTGCCAGCATAGGGTGCGGCAGCTCTGGTGATTCGCCGTCTAAGCTTTTCGCAAACGCTTCTGGCAAGGTTTTCAACTCTACGAACGAGGCGTATCGGAAACGAGTGTCATCCACGTCGTCGGTGAACATCCACTCTTCGCCCTTCACTGAGTCGCTTCTGTACGCGAGGAACGCTCTGGGCGGAGTGTCAGAATAAGCGTAGGCAAGTATTGGGATGTCTCCTTCCCAGTACATGTAAGCGGTAAACAATGCCAAGACATGTTTTCCTCTATGCTTGAAGTACCAAAGGATTTGTGAGCCGTCGGTCAAGGCAAGTGCGAGCCGCGCGAAAGCCTGCATATCTGTAACATGGACAGGGACTGGCGGCTTGACCGACTCCATCTAACACACCGTTTCAGCTAGACACAGGGTTAGGAATAATTAAGCTTGCGAAGGGCCAGTTTCAAACGATGTCCTCTACGATGAGGACAAAATGTCCGAGGACAAGAAGGTCACTGAATCAATCTACCAACTAATCAGCGGCCCAAGGCTCTAAGCGAACCAAGTAGCTCAAATCCCCAGACCAACAGAACACTCCTCCGGACTTTGCGACACGCGGCCCCGTTACAAAGGCAAGTACCAACTTACCGGCGAAACGGCGTCATTTCAACCGCCGAAAAGGCATCATCTCGCCCGCGAATAGGCTACATTTCACGTCTGCATCCCCCCTGGTCTGGAGGCGGAGGCTGCTGACTCTATCCCCGGGCTTAGTCCATGGTTTATCCTGGGAATACTCGTGGTAATCGATGCGGAGAAATGCTGCGTTAACGGGGACGAAGTATCAAGCAAGCGGTGAACGAATTAATTCCAAGAGCTATTGGAATGCGAGCCAACTAGCGAAACAGATCGTCTTCCTCGGGTCTAACCAGGTCGCGAGCTGAACCCGTCCCGTGAACGTAATCGACGCCTTTGATGATTGCGACCGGAACCCCATCGCTCTTTCTCATGGCCAATTCAGCGGCCGAGGCCAATTCGTCGGCTACCGCCATTTGGGTAACGTTGAGAACGTAGCTGAACATATCTTTGGATCCCCTGTAATCGACGATAGGGGGCAACCCATCAACACCAATCGCCACGTTCACTTGGCCAATTCGCCAGGCGCGGCCGAAAGTGTCTGAGATTATCACACCCACATCGACTCCGGTTAGCTGTCGAATACGTTGCCTTATTTCGCCGGCTGACTTGTCGGGATCCACAGGGAGTACAACGACCGCATCCGGATCTTCGACGTTGGACTTGTCGACGCCAGCGTTTGCACAGACGAACCCGTGTTCAGTCTGTACGATAATGTGGGGGCCCTTCAACCGCACGATTTTCGCGCTTTCTCTAAGGATGGTTTCAACGTGCCTAGGATCTTTCCCGCTGGCCTTCGAGATTTCCTCAGCCTTTGCGGAGGGCGTTATCGTCTTCAGGTTGACGACCCTCCCCTCAGCCTTTGACACAATTTTCTGAGCGATTACTACGATGTCATGCTCAGAGATTTGCACGCCTTCCTCTTTGGCGGCCTTAACAATTTGATCGGCTATGCTATCGCCGCGTTTGATGAGCGGGATTTTCCTAAGACCGATTATTTGAATCAAGGTGACTACCCGCCGAAGAAGGATTCCAGTTTTTTCACGCCTGCCAAATCCTCGAATTCTACCCCTAAAGCGTCAAGTACCTGCTCAAACGTGCCGCGTATGTATTCGACGTATTTCTCGGAGTCGACCTCGTCGAGTATCGCAAGTTGTACTGGTTTAACTCCGGGTTCCCCCCGAACTTTCACGAAGGAGACGATGTCCCCTGACTTCATTTCAGCCCCGGCTTGCTGTAATTGCCTAGCCGCTTTGACATGCTGCGGGGTGGTTTTGGTGTAATGTTCTGGGGTTCTGCTCATCATCATGGAGAAGGCTAGCTCATGGAGCGTGTATTCCTTGCTTCGCAGCTTCACGAGGCACCTTTTCACAATTTCAGTGATTTTCGTTTTCGCTATGCCGATGTCTTCCGGAGATTTGACTTCGCTCAGAGTTGAAACCATTTGGTAGAAAGCGGTATGCAAGAACTCGGGTATATGCCGCTTCTTCCCAGTCAAACCTTTGATGTCCACGCTTCCGTCAGGGAGCACGCCGAAGTAGTTCTTCTTCCTTGAGCTTAGGGCTAGGTAGCGATAGTTCTTGTCAATCTCTAGCTCCATTCTCAGTTGGTCGCGGGACCATTCAATTAGTCTGCTTAGCGCCTCCGTATCTTGGCCTTGCAGGAATATGGAATCTGTATCCCCGTAAAAAACCTCCAAGTTTAGTTCCTGAGCCTTCTGCAATGCTTGGGTTATGACGTGGCGGCCTATTGCGGCTGTAGCCTCGGCGACAGGAGGGCAATACAACGCAAAATTGTCACTCCCGAACACGCCGTATGATGCGTTCAATTCGACTTTCAAAGCGTCGGATACGACTTTGTACCAACTTTGCACGTTTCTTGGTAGGGTACGGTCCTTTGACCTGACTTTGTACCTGCCAACTCGAAGATCCCTAAGCGAACCGATCAGTAGGCTCTCAAGCCCCCGTTTCTTCTTGCAAACCCAGTGTGGGGTTCCTGGAACCAGGTTTTTCTTACAGTCATCATGCGGGCACCGAACAGTCTCATAGCCGAGGTTCCAGACTTTAATGATCGAAGGGTACAGAGACGCAAAGTCGAGGACGGCGACGTTAAAGTGCACGCCTGGCTTGGGCTCTACAACGATGGCACCTTTGTACTTCTTGCCTTTAATGACCGCTTCTGTTGCCGTTTGGCCTTTGACTTCGAGAATTTCGTCCCTCCTTGGTATCAAGTATCCGCGCTTGCGGTGATGGCAGAACATTATGCTTCGAATCCAACCCGAGACGCTCTGCCTCGAGACATCATCCAAAGTCATGTAACTGATTCTCGAAATCGCTGTCATCAACTTCATGACCAAGTCTTCGTTGAACGAGGTTAGGTTGAGAACGATTTCGGAGTCACGGTAACAATAGGCGGCCAGTTGTCTGTAGGATGCTTTCGACACTGATTCTATCTCCACTTTTGGAGTGCCGATCAGCGCTTCACCGACAGCGTCCAACGTGTTCTCGCGGTATTTCTGGCCGAATGCGTAAATCTGAATGGACCTGTTGAAGAAGAACTTGTAAAGGTCTATGTGAACCCCATACCTGAGAAATGCAACATCTCGTCCCAACTCAATTGGAATTTCTTCATTTCTGAAACCCAACCTTTGGGCGCGATGGTAGAGGTACTTTAGGTCGAAATCGTCGCCGTTGAATGTGACTACAATAGGATATTCGAGGAAGTTTTGGAAAAGGGCTAACAGCAATTCCACTTCTGAGTCATAGAATTCTAGTTTAACGGCTGGAGGCAGCGGAGATTCCCCCTCTGATATCCCCTCTCTCCGAAGTAACAGAACCCGGTTCACTCCATCTGACCCCACAAGGCTTGCGCAAATCACCTGTTGTTCCGATAATTCCGGATCGGGGATGCGTGACTCTACTGTTTGGTGTACTTCAATGTCGACTGCAACCCTGCGGTACTGCGGCACGGGGCATTCGAGTAGCCTTGTCCATTCCTTGGCGAGCTCTTTGTATTCATCAGATTCTTCTTGAAACAGTCCTTCAATTTCCTTACTTGCTTGGTCTGGAAGTTCGTACTTGACTGGCGTGAGGTGTTTCTCTTTGAGTTCGTACATCATTCCGGGTTCGAGGCCGCGGTCGTAGATGTAGTTCTCGACATACTTTATGTCAGCCTCCCAGGCAGTTATTGAGTCTCGGATGGATCCGGTGGGCTTTCCGCCGATTGTTAGGGGGTCTTTTGCAACGATTTTCGTCACTCTTACCTGTTGACTTCTGAGTGCATCAAATTTCTCTTCCTCTTCGAAATGGTCGAAGCCTAGGTTCTTTGCCACTGCATCGACTTTCTGAAGTTCGTTGATCGGTTGCTTGCTGTAACAGTAGGGCTTGTGGCCGGAATCATCGAACCAGAAATAGATCTTATGCGACTTTGGCTCGTAAAGGCGCAGGAAACACTTCTTGAGGCCCCCGTCATAGCCTATGGAGATTAGATACGATGGTGGAATTGTCGGAGGCGCTGCGGGAGAGAAAAGCAAGCTCTGCCGGTTCAGAAGCGGCTTAGGTGCTGGCTTTACCTCAACGGGTTTTTCGATGAAGTAGCTTTCAAGTGTCTTCGCCGTTTGTCAGGCCTCCGGAAAACCGTCTAGGATGCTTACTGTTCCTACTAAATAGTATTGCAATCTTTGCAAACCTCCCTGACAGAGTACTACCGGTGCAGTTACGCTCGCACTAAATAACTGCGCAGATGGATAGCACGCAGAGTGCTGGCGTGGCCCTGATGAAAGATTCTCTCGCCGTAGCAATCGAAGCTCTCAGCTGGATGGCCTACACAGGCCTCGGCGAAAGAACTGCCCTATTCAAAGCCGCTGACCAGATGAAGGTCAAGAACTCGGCTGAACTTCGCCAAGCGCATAGATTGATCATGGAAACGACACGATTCCAGAACCGACTTGACTATCTGATTTCACAGGTAGTCTCCAATGAAGAGATTGCGCGCGTTCCTCATGGTATAAGGAGCTTCTTGAGAATTATTGCTTACCTCAAGTACGTTCAAGGCGCGCGGCAAAACGACCTAGAACGTCAGGTAGGCTTGGCCAGGCAAATCCTAGGTTGGAAGGACTTACGCTCGTACGAGACACAGCTCGCGATAATTGTCGCCGGGGGAGCAGTTCGGCACCCCGCCTTACCCGAGTCCATAGGACTTTCGCTGGAAACCTGCCACCCACCCTGGTTTGTCGAGCGGATCGTGAACGTGTTCGGGAGAAGTTTCGGTCTCCGAATCTTGCAAAGAAATTTGGAACCCATGCTTTCGTACTTTCGCTTAAACTCGCTGAAGTCTGTTGACGAAGCTCGCGCCGGCTTAATGAGCGGAGGGGTAGGAGATTTGGTTAATGGAGTTGATGGAGTTTTCCGCTCTGATAAGAAAGGCCGACCGTCCCGGCTCGTCGAATCTGGCGCGGTGGTGATGCAAGATCTTGCGAGCATTATTGCTGGGCTCGTAGCGTCCCCCAAGCCTGGGGATATTGTCCTTGACATTTGCGCCGCACCAGGAAACAAAACAACCCACCTTGCTGCCCAGATGCAGAATAGAGGCCAAATCTATTCGGTCGACATTTCCAGTCGCCGCCTTTCTTATTGGATGAGGGAAATGGCGAGATGCGGCTGCGAAATAGCAGCGCCCATTCGCGCCGACGCGAGACGACTCCCCTTCAAGACTGAAGCAAACGTCGTCCTCGTCGATCCACCATGCTCAAACAGCGGAGTATTCGCCAGAAGCCCCGGCGGGAAATGGAAGCTAACGCCTGCTGGCGTAAATGAGTTCGCATTGAGACAATACTCGATACTTCAAGCGGCAGCCGACTATGTAACGTGGAACGCCCCACTCGTCTATTGCACCTGCAGCATTTTGCCTGAAGAGAACGAATTCGTCATCGATAGTTTCCTGAGGAGAAATCCGGACTTCAAACTGATCCCGCAAACCCCATTCTTAGGTTCGCATGGATTGTGGGGGTTCGACCTGTGCCAGAGGTTCTACCCGCACTTGCATGAATGTAATGGGTACTTTATAGCGAAATTGAAGAGAACGGGTTAGTGCTTCCTTGACTTCTCAGCCTTCGCGATAACTTCGAATATTAGTCGGGCGGCGGCTACGGCAGTGGCACCCGAATCGTAGTTTGGACAGACCTCCACGAGGTCGAACCCGATCATCTTCTCGTCAGCTACCGCTGTGGTTAGGGTGATGAGTTCTTCGGGGGTTAAGCCGTCGAATTCAGGGTTTGATACTCCGGGTGCGAAGGCGGGGTCCAGAACGTCGGTGTCGATGGTTAGGTAAGTGTGTTCGAACTTGCGAGTGAATGTCTTCACCCGTTCCGTGGCCTTGGCCAAGCCTAGTTCTCTAATCTCCCAAGGGGTCATCTTCTCGATTTTTCGTTGTGCAATGAAATCCACTTCTTCTTTGCAGAGGGCTCGCACGCCGCACACAAGGACGTTGTCTGCCCCAACAATTTCCGCAATACGTCTCAGAACTGTTGCGTGTGATAACTTCCCCCCGCCATATTCGTCCCTCAAGTCTCCGTGTGCATCGAAACTGATTACTCCAACAGGTTTCGGCAGGCTGCGAACTGGGCCTTGGGTAATCGTGTGTTCTCCACCGATGATAACTGGCATCTTTCCCACGGAGAGAATATCTTTCGTAACCTTAGTCAGCCGGTCAAGCGTTTCAGAAACGTTATCGACGACGTGAAGGTCTCCTGCGTCGTGTATTGGAACATTTTCGATGTCAATGCCTGTTCGAAGGCTGTAGGTCTCAATGTTCAGGGATGCGTCGCGAATCGCTCTTGGCGCGAAACGGGAACCCGCCCTATAGGTACTTGTATGATCGTACGGCACACCCAGTACCACGTAACGCGACTCGTCTAACGGTTTTGAGTAACCTGAAAAATGGTCGACCTTTGACGCGTGAAAGCTCAGATTCTCTAACAAATTCCGTACCACTTCGGACTGGCAAAGCTTTATGGCACATGTTCAGGCGTAATAAGGCCTCCCAAAAGTTGTGGCGCAGAGATTGACAGAAAAGTTCACTGAACGGACAGCAGGCATCTGGGTACCTCTCGTCTTCTACGTTGTTGGCGGAGCCTATATGCTGGCTTTCTGGGCCATGTTCGATAGAGCAGCCTACCACCTATTGGTTCTGGGCGGCATTTCAATCGTCATCGCGGCCGCCTTGTACTTCCTATCCAAGTGGGCATACTGGCTTGGCCTCTTCAGCTTTCCACTAATGTTCGCTCTCTTTGCTTGGGCACTCATCTTTTCAGTTGATGTTGTTGGATGGTATCCGAACATCCCGAACGCCGTACTGAACGCATCGATGGTCCTCTACCTCGTATTCCTGACGCTCTCATTTCTCCTGTTGATTGACAGGAGGAACACATTCAAGAGCGACAGGATACTCGACATGCTGCACAAACCACTCGCGGCACCGTCAACAGAGAAGCAGACACAGCCGTAGACTGCATATCAAAACGAACGTTTTCGCACGCAACTCCCGGCACGAATAACGAAGCCTATGGGCGATTAATCTCCGCTCATATGCGCCCAACTTTCTGCTGCATTCGGAATTGAACCAAGCTTGGGTGTGCGGTAGAAGTACGACGTTCGCGAAAATAGGCCCTCAATGACGGCCTTTGTATTGCTAAGAAGCAGACCATAGACAAGTGCGCCCAAGTAGCCGAGGTGTAGTAGCCGCCTGGCTTTTGTTATGCCGAGTTGCGAAAATTCAGACAACGTAACCCCAGAAGCGACGAGGGGAGCGCTGTAGATTACGAGCGAGAGAAAGAAGGTTAACAGTGCGACCTGGTACCTCCAGAACCCCATCAACCAGAAGGATGGAGGAAAAATCGAGTAGTACAACAAGGCGACAACAACGCCTATGATCGTCAATGGGCACATGAAGTAGGTTCCTAAGTGCAGCAAGGCTTCCATTTTCTGAAAGAAGTTCAGGCGGTCGCTGCGAATGATTGAGCCACCGTATTTCCTTAAGCATTCAGAGAAGCCTTTCGCCCAACGGAATTGTTGGTGCCTCAAATTGTCGAAGCTCGGTGGAATCTCGCCTGGGCACACAACCGTGGGGACGTAAATGTATCGCCATCCTTTCAGGTGCAACCTTATTGATAGGTCGAGGTCCTCTGCAAGCGTATCAGAACTCCACCCGCCCGCGTCCTCGATCGCACCCCTTCTGAAAACTCCACATGTCCCGCTGAAATGTGCAAGTAGGTTGCCGACGTACCGAGCCCGCTGATCTACAAAGGCGTAAACATCTATTCCAAGGGAAATGGCTTTGGCGATCCAGGAGAACTGGCCGTCAAGGTAACTCCACCTCGATTGCACAAACGCGACCTTCTCATCTACGTACAGGTAGGGAATCATCTTCCTCAAGAAATCTCGAGGCGGGACATAATCAGCGTCAAAGAGGGCAATGAATTCGCCGTCACTATTCTCCATCGCCAGCTGAAGAGCGCCGGCCTTGAACCCGGTCCGGTCCTCTCGATGGATTAACTTCACCAAGCCAGGAAATTTGGCTTCAAATTCCCGAGCAATCTTCGTCGTTCCATCCGACGAGTCGTCTACTACAACTATTTCGAGCTTATCGCGCGGATAATCGAGTTTCGTACAAGCGTCGAGAATGCGTTTCGCGACGCCTTCCTCGTTGAAAAGTGGCAGGTGAACCGAAACCTTCGGCAACGAATCAAGGCTTGGAGGATCCGCAACTTTGCTCCTTCCCCTAAGGGACAGGATCGTTAGAACCCAGATGTTGAAAGCATAAATCGAAATTAGGCCCGTGACCATCGCAACCAGAAACAGCACTAACTGCTGTAGGTTGGTCAGGTTCGCGGGAAACCAATTCATAAAGGCCGACTTCCAAATGACGAAACGGTTCGTAGCGTAACCTCAACGGGTATAAGGCTTTCCAGACCGTTGAACTGGTGAAAATTGTGAAACTAGAGAGAAAGGCGTCCGAGAGGAATCGACAAATCAACGTTACGATGTTTTCATCCGAGTATCCGCCGTGCTGGGGCGGGGTGGGCAAACACGTCCAGAACCTTTGCAGAAGGTTGCAACATTCCGTCAACCTAAGGCTCGTCACCGCGACTTATGGGCGGCCCGTTGAACAATTCGAAATCAACAACCTCGCGCGGCTTCGAGCGCGAAACTTCCCCCTCCTGCTCGCTCAGTATCTTTCGGGTCTGAGATTCGTACGATTGAACGAGGACGAATTAGTCCACATCCACGTACCACATGCCTTTCTGCCCAGAAGGAGGAGACGAATTGTTTCGACTTTCCATGTGGTTTGGGCTGACTATTCGGATGCCCTTCGCCGTCAGCGACCGATATCGGTTTTTGATTTGCAACTGGCCGGAATGAATCGCAGGCTAATCGTCGCCGAGAAGAAACTCGCTGACAGTTCCGAGGCCGTGATTGCGGTCTCGCAGAGCGTCAAGCATGAGCTCGTTTCCCGGTATGACATTGACCCAGACAAGGTGCATGTTATACATAATGGAGTGGACGTAGGGGCATCTCAACCTTCACGAAAACGCCAGAATATTTTCCTGTATATTGGGAGGCAGACGGCCCACAAGGGACTGCCTTACCTCTTACAGGCATTTGGAAAATTCGCACGCAACCACCGAGAATATGAATTAGTGATTGTGGGCGAACGCTTGGAAGGCGGCATTGACCCATCACTCATACACTTATCGAACGAACTCGGCGTTCGTGATAGGGTCAAGTTCACCGGCAGACTTTCCGAAAGGCGCACGTGGGAAATCCTTGGCCGGGCTAGATGCCTGGTTCTTCCCTCCCTGGCTGAAGCCTTCGGTATGACCGTATTGGAGGCGATGGCTTCAGAGACGCCTGTAATCGCTACTCGTGTGGGTGGAATACCAGAAGTTGTTCGCAACGGCCGCAACGGACTACTCGTTCCGCCAGCTGATGCCGACGCTCTGTCGGAGTCGATGGAGCGTATCGCCTCGGATTCGCGGTTCCGACGCAACCTAGCAGAGGAGGGTAGAAGGAGTTGTGCGCAATTCACTTGGGATGAAATGGCGAGAAGGACGATTGAAATCTACGCTGAGGCGCTGTCGTGAATGGTTATCTAGCCAGGTTGCCTCTCGACATGGCCCGGGCCTGCAAACCGCTTCGTATGGGGGGATTGAGGCGTAAAACGAGCCGAGGGTTACCTTCGTTTGGCACCGTTTGGCACCACCCCTCAACGGGTGGATCCACCTTCTTCCTTGTGGGCGGCCTCCTTCGCTTTGACGGCCACTGTTGCCGCCGGTTTCTTGGCTTTCAGATTCTCCACGAAACACTTAGGGCATGAAACCAGGGGGCGCCGCCCCTTCGACTTTACCTGTATTAGTTGAAAACCGCACTCAGAGCACCGTTTTTCCGAGAGCTTTAGTGCCCCGAACTGTGGCAAAGGCAATCCGAATGTGCAGTTCTTCGCCCATTTGCCGGCGCAACCGATGAACCGCTTTTTCGTCTTCGGGTTTCTCACAACTCTTAGTGCTGACCCACACTGTGGGCATAGCACAAACAATGTCACCGACGCCAGCGACATTTCTCTGATTATTACCGTGAGCTCTTTGCCAACCTCCAGCTCCTTCGTCTTCAGGTCCTCGATCACGGGCTTCAGATAGGCAACAGTTTCCAGAACGACGGTTTCGCGGGTTTGTTTTCCGACTTCAATTTGCTCCATCTTGGTCTCTAGTTCCCGGGTGAAAGTTACATCAATCACTCTCGGGCAATATTTTCCTAGAATTTCTATGACTCTGAATGCTAGGGGGGTTGCGGTGATTTGCTCTCCCTTCACATACCCCCGCTTGTAGAGAGTTTCAATTATGTCGGCGCGTGTCGCCTTCGTTCCAATCTCCGCCTCCTCCATTGTTTTCAGTAGGCTGCTCGCGTTGTAACGAGGGTGAGGTTGAGTGTACTTTTCCTCCAGTGAGAGCGCGGCCATCGTAACTTGCTGTCCCTCCTTCAACGGAGGCAGGGTAACTTCTTGGAATTTCGCGTAAGGCCCGTAGAGGTCGATCCATCCCTTCTCGAGGATTCTTGAGCCACGTAGGAAGAACAGATGGATCCCGACTTTGATCGCAGCCTTCTCGCTCTGTTTTGTAGCGGGCTTGCCGAAGGTGGAAAGAAAACGCCTTACGACCAGATCGAAGAGCTTCTGCCCCCGGGCGTCGAGTTCCCTTCTTGGGACCGTCCCAGTTGGGTACACCGCCGGGTGCGCTGGATCGTCCTTCTTTCCGTCGTTGGGGCGCAAAATTCCTGAGGCCAAAAGGCTTGACGACTCAGAGCGATAAGCACCCATCTTACCGAGCGCTCTCAGAATCTCTTCGTAGTTGATTGAGGGAGGAAGCCTTTGGCTGGAGGTTCGCGGATAGGAAATCAATTGGTCTAAGTAGAGGCGTTCTGCGACACTGAGCGCGATACGAGGGGTGAATCCAAAATGCCTGTACGCTTCGCTTTGAAGTGTGGATAGGTCAAATGGAGTCGGGGGCGAGACTTGGTATGTTTTGGATTCAAGTTTCTCAATAACTCCCTTCTTTGCTGCGCAGTCTTTGACCACCTCCTCGCCATGCGACTTTGTATCTAACCGCTCCAACTCGTATTCAGCATCGATCACCTTACCGTCAACATCGAATCCGGCCCTCAGAATCCAGTATGGTAATGGGACAAAGGTTTCGATTTCCCGTTCCCTCTCAACGACAAATCGTAGAGTTGGCCCTTGCACTCGTCCTGTGCTAAGGGTTGAATACCGGTTGCCAGCTTTGAGCGCAGATTGCGTAAGTGCGCGGGACAAATTTACGCCGTAGAGCCAATCGACCTCGTGCCGACACATCCCCGCGAAAGCGAGCGGAAAATCAAGCTCTGGCAGTGCTTTAGTGTACGATTCACGCAATTCCTTGACGGTAAGGGTTGAGAATCTCATTCGACGCGCTTTCTTGTCCGCGCCGCCACAAGCATACTTGAGTATCGTATACCCAATCAGAGAACCCTCAATATCGTAATCGCATGCGCTGATGAAACGGTCAGCCTCTTTCGATACTTTCGAAATGGCTTCTATCCATTTCTCCTGTCTTCCTTGGCCGCGTTCCGCTAGATGCTTGGGCTTCCACGTAAGGTCCCAGACCGGGTACTGTGAACGTACCTGGGTTCCCTTAGCGGATACTGCGTATAGGTGGCCCAGCGCTGAGCAAACGAGTATGCGATCACCTGCCTCCTGGACCTCGAAGAATGGCACGCCACCCACGTTGATCTTCTTCGGACTCTGGTCGCGCGCGAGAGCTTCCGCCACGTGGAGCGCTGCATCTGGCTTCTCAGTTACGATGAGAGTTGTTGCCACTTAGGCCTCGCCTTTCTCTCGAAGGTATTGGATGACAGATTTCACAGCGCGGCCGGTTTCTTCTTTTTTCTCAAGCTTGTCGAAGTATTCGCTCTTTGTCAGATTGCCGCCGTAGGATTTGCTCCACGCGGGGTACGCGTTTTCGAGGTTAGAGTGGGCTGCTTCGTGGAAGGGGCAGAATTTCGATGGCGGTTGCCTCGCCGTTCCGCAGATCGGGCAATTATCTGCCATGCTGTTTGCCGTCGTGATTCGACCATCGCTAAACGGCGATGGAGCCCTTTTAGGCCTTATTGCCTCGTCTTTGCGAGCTTCACCGCAGCTTCCTGGGTCGCCTTGCAATCCTTGCACATGCCCAGGCGACAACAACCATGGCCGCGGTGGCGAGGATTTGGGATATGGAGTACTGCCAAAGTGGGTCCATGGTCATGATCGACTCTTGTGCGTTCAGCAGTGACCGACCCAGGCCTAGAACTTGGGGAAGACTCCGCCCGACTTTACTCAGTTTGGCCCAGAACCAAACAGAACCAACAACGTAAGGAACGTACAGGACCAATACGAAGGCCATGACTGAGAGTGCAATTGCCCGCATCAAACGAGCGCCCGCGAGTGGGTCTGTTTCGGGTCCGGCTCGCCGAGGAAAAATCTTCGCCGAGACCTCGAACCAAGCGACCAACGTCACTAAGAAGATACCGATAACAGGCAGCCATTGAATTGGTAGGGATAATCTGAACCCGCCGATCTCTAAGCTCTGTATCTTGACTTCGAAGTTGTACGAGGTGATGTAAAACATGTAAAACCAGTCCAACGCGGCGATGAGCACTGAAATTCCTAGCACGACAGGCGACTTTGCGCGGTAGATGCTTGAGGCCATGAACAGACTTCCTTAGCGGCTGTGTGTGTTACGGTTTTGGTAGCGTAACGGCCTGTTGCTATAAAGAATATCTTAATCGAGCCGCATACTAACAACAAGAGCCTGATTGAACTTGGGGACCCGTACGAAGCTCGAGGTCGTGGGCCGGGGAACATGGCTTGACATGGTTGCTTATCGGGTCCTCCAGCGCGAAGAACAGCTTGGTAGAAAAGTCGACGTGTTGAGAACGGAGAGCGGCCTGGGAGCTTCAGGAATTCCTCACATCGGCAGCCTAGGCGACGTGATTCGAGCTTACGGGGTTAAGCTTGCTCTCGATACCCAGGGAAGAAAGGCGGAATTCATCGCCTATTCCGACGACCTGGACGGGCTGAGAAAAGTTCCCTCTGGGATGCCTGATTCACTCAAGAAGTATCTGGGGCACCCAGTGTCAGCGATTCCGGACCCATACAACTGCCATGAGAGTTACGGTTTGCACATGAACTCTCTGTTAAGGGAAGCGATGGACAAGTGCGGAGTAGAGTACGTTTTCCATTCAGCGACAGACGATTACAGAAAGGGAATATTCACAACGCAGATTCGGAAGATACTGCTCGAAGCCGACCGTGTCGGCAAGATTGTGAAGGAGGAGGTTGGGCAAGAGAAGTTCACCGCGACCCTGCCATACTTTCCTATTTGTGGTTCCTGTGGAAGGATCTACACGACACGAAGCCTTGAGTTCGAACCAGAAACCGACAAGGTTCAGTATGTCTGCGAAGGCGGGTCGGAGATTAAAGGGCAGACGCTCCAGGGATGCGGCTACAAGGGTGAAGTAGACTTCAAAGAAGGCCGCGGAAAAGTCCCATGGAAGGCCGAATTCGCTGTTCGCTGGGACGGATTGAAGATAAACTTCGAGGCACACGGCAAAGAGCTCATAGATTCAGTTCGAATCAACGACAGAGTATGCGAGGAAATCTTAGGCTCGCTCCCACCGTACCATGTCCGCTACGAACTGTTCCTCGATAAAGGAGGCAAGAAGATTTCTAAGTCGAAATCAGCGGTTGATGTAATGACGCCGCAGACTTGGTTCAAGTACGCTCCTCCAGCGTCGCTCAATTTGCTGATGTTCAAGCGCATCACTGGGGCGCGTAGTGTCGGAGTCGAAGATATCCCGACCTATGCGAATGAACTGGACTATCTGGAACAAATCTACTTCAATATCAAGAAGCCCAACGATGAGAAGGAAGGCACGAAACTTAGAGGCCTGTATGAATACTCGTGGCTCCTGAAACCGCCCTCTGACCCTGGCACCCACTTACCGTACAATCTCCTAGTGTACCTGGTGACGGTAGCGCCGCCTGATAAGAGAAGGGAATACGTTGAATCGAAGCTTCGCGAGTACGGCTACTTGAAAACCCAACCGTCACCCGATTTCCAGCAGAGACTAGACTATGCGGTGAATTGGGCGAAGGACTTCACTCAGATACCTGAAACACGAATGGCGATCACCGGCCCCCAGAAGCTGGCGATTGAAGACCTCACCTCGGTCGTTAAGTCGGAGACTGACGAAAGAATCATTCAAAATTCAATATTCAACATCGCCAAACGATACTCGCTTGACCCACCTGAGTTCTTCAGACTGCTCTACACGATTCTATTGGGGTCCCCGAAAGGGCCGAGGTTGGGCCCATACATCAAAGCTATGGGAAGCGCGAACGTAGCAAGCGCTTTAGAGAGGGCAATCGAAAATTCCAAACAAACCTGACCTCATACGCTCCCAACAATTCTTTAACTACAAACCGCAATCACCCCCCTGGGCCCGTAGTCTAGTCAGGATTAGGACGCTGAGAGACCCACAACAGATCTCACGTAAGCCTGCGGACAGGTACCGCAAAGACCTGACAGCAAGCCGGAGGTCCGGGGTTCGAATCCCCGCGGGCCCGCCATGTTTCTTGGGGTTGCGAGAAGTGAAAACTTTTGACCTCTCTTTCCAAGTATGTTTGGGAGTAATACTTTCGACAGGTTGAAAATCATACGATTACTTTTATTCACCGACCGCCAATTCACAACTCGTAGTGTGGGTAAATGAGCAAGTCGGACGGCCTCGAGGAACTAATGTCCCTCGGGTCATACCAGAAGAAAATGTCTAGATTCAAGAAGCTCATGAGCCTCCTGCTCTAGACACAGGGACAGACTCCAAGCTTCGCTGTAGCCCGCACCCTAAACCCTAGAGTTGCATTCCGAATCTCGTGAACCTAAGCCCGATTCAGAGCTACGCGCGCCAGAATGACTTCAAACAACAGCCAAATTACATGTACTGAAACTGAAAACTAGAACGTAGGGAGAAGCCCGAAAAAGGCGGGCCGGTTAACCTCGCATGGTTCGCATGTAATTTTGACCAGGTTTACGGCCTAAGTCAAAGCGTTTCTCGGAATTCCGCCTAACCCTCATCTTAGGAATCAGGGAGTGGCGTTCGCGCGCCGGGACCTTGGGGGTTTGGGAACGAACCTTCCCAGCCTTGGTCAATGATCCGTGAGTTGGTAACCCTTACACCTCCGCTGTCTAGGAGCGAAAGGGATTACCATCGTATATAGCCTTTTCACACTCATCAACCAGTCCCCAAGAACTGCTCCGTAGACTGTTGCCTCATCGATCATGATTTAGGCAACTTTGGTTGCGCTGCTCTGCGACGATTTTGACAACCCTTAAATTCGGTCCAGCCCGGCGGCTAGAGGGATGGGTGTTACGTTGAGTCGCTGTTCCGGTTTTATGTGTGTAAGCCCTGGGCATTGGACTTGTTCTGAATGTGGCCACGAGTATTGCTTCTTCCATACAACGACCCATGGCCACGAGCAGCGATCTGTACCTGAACAGGTTGTCGCAGTAGGCGCCTAGGTTCCTCGCAGCCCTGTTAGGCTAGGGCGAATTGGTTTTCGAAAAAGTAACGCGTCGCCCCAAGCGTTTGAACCTCTAATGGCCTAACGTTCACTACGAGCGGAAAGTTAGCTACGACATCTCCAATCACTAAACAGCGGTGCGGCGGCAAGTCACGCACAATCATTCTTATCGTGTCCGCGTCTACCTTAGCGACTTTCGAAACTATCTCCAGATCGTGTTCGTTGCTGAAGTTGAATAGAAAAATGTTGTCGGCCTGGCGGTATATGCTACTCTGAATCGTGTCTGGTTGGTTGGTGATGAAGGTGGTGAACAAGCCTAGGTGCCGCATCCGCGTGACCACATCGTCCCAGTATGTTTCCCGGAGGTAAAGGTGGGCTTCTTCAGCGAACAGGAATAGCGCCCGCAGCCTCTGACTCGACAGGAGGTCCGTGAGTTTGCTGATCAGCAGCTCGACTGTGATTCTCCGAAGCGCCGAATACTGGTCTTTCATGTTGACGATGAGCGCGCAGCCGTCGGCGTGGTTCCTGAAAACATCTTCAAGGTTAAGGGCAGTTCGCTCATCGTCTGTGAAGATGCCTGAATCGTCAAGCGTGTTGTATCTGGCTTGAAGGGCGTCCTTGATGCTTTCATGGCAGTCGAAGTTCGCGATTGCTGCACCTAGGCCGCTCATTGTGAGTTGGTTCTGTTCTTCGAGCTCATGCCAAATGCGGGCGAATACACGCGCCGAATTCTCCGGCAGCGAAAGGGCGTAGATCAGCGTCCCAAGGAGCGTACTCAAGCCGACTTGCTTCAAGCTGAACCTCAGGTTCAAACCAGGGATCAAGGAAATGATCTTGGGTGAAAGGTGCATCTGCCGGCCGTCCGGCGTCTGTCCCAGGTTCACGTATTCTCCGTTGACGTCAAGGACGACGATGGGGGCACCCTCTTGTACCAAGCTGGTCACGAGAAGTTTCGTAAGGTGCGACTTACCCGTTCCCTTCCGCCCCGTAACAATGTTGAGCCGGCCATCCAACGCGCTGAGGTCGGATGACAGGTGGCGGATTCGACGCGTAGAGCCTAGCTCGAAAGAATGCTTCGCTGCGAGGGCCTCGGTAAGGAATTTTGGCGGCATCACTTCAACCTGGGAGTGGTTTCTTGAAGGCAGCCAGGAAACGTCTCGGCTGATTCGGCCCTCTTCAAGTGCTCCGCGTATCTTTCCTAGGAGTAACCTCGTATCTTTGAGAACTGTGATTTGAGAAGATACCTTGAACGGGTCAACCTCGTCACCGGAGAGTGAACCCTCTGATATGCCATCCCGGAGAAGGTCTTCCAGGATGCCCGGGATGTTTGCGTATTCAATGTCTATTATCTGAACGATGAGGGAGCGTTCCTTGATCTTGTCGGTGATGAGTAAGTAGTCGCCTTTCTCCACTTCCTCCTCGGGGAAGCAGAGAAGTTGTATGCTGTCCCCTTCTTTGCGGAGGATTTTCAATGCCATGCCTCCCAAGCGGTTCCGAACGGACCGAAGAGCGACCGGCGCAAGGCCAGTTTCGGTATCAGTTGTACGCCATAACGCGCGGCCGCAAAGGCTTGCATTGCTAACACGTCACTGGCCGTGAAAGTTGAGATGATGTGTGCCATTCGGAGGGTTTCAGGATAGCCTTGGTCAACGATGTCCGTTCCCGCCAATTCGCGAAACCCTTTCATTGTTTCCGGTATCGAGATTTCCCGGTCCACATCCATTCTGAACGGGAACCCTGACCTTGCGAGTTTTCCAACGAACACACGGCCTAGGAAACGGACTGGGTACGGGGGAAACTGATCGGTGACTTGTTCGTCAACTTCCAAGATGCAAGGTTCTGACTTGCCCTCGAGAAGTTCAGTCAGCGACCGATTGTTGATTCGCAGTTTAGTTTTCTTAGAGATGGCAATTACAGCGCTTCCAGCTCGCCGGGCGGTTTCGAGGATTCGTTCGAGGTCTTTCGAGGGATTGTCAGGCGTCCCCGCGGTTAGCGAACCGTCAAGCAGGATGAACCCGTCCGCAATCGATGTACACGCGTTGAATTGCAGCCACCGTTCCAGAACGTTTCGTATTCGTTTGAGAAGGCTGTCGACATTTGGCTCGCCTGTGAAGGGCGGTAACCCTAACCCTGCGAAATCCTGTGAAGCGGCCAAATTGTTGTAACCGATTGAAAAGACGAGCGGCCCATACCTCACGTACCTGTAGCGTTTATCCTCAAGTAGAACAAGGGCTCCCCTTAGCGCGCAAAGCGCGCCGTCGACCATCTCGCCGAGCTTAATGGTGGAGGTATCGACCGCAACAACTGGCCGAGTGGACGTTATTGGTTCTAGTCGAACGAGCTGCTGGTCGTCGAACGCGTTTAGTTCTAGCGTGGAGGCTTCGGCGCCGTCGTACTCTGTGGTAGCTGGGTCGGGCGAAAGGACGGGGTTGGTGTAGATGAGGTTGCCCCGTATGCCTTCGATTGAGTTTCGGCAAAATTCGATGAAACGCTCTGGTATAGCTCCGCTGAGCGAATCCTCTTCGTAGAGAAAGTTACTTATCCTCTGTTGCGCATTCGAGGTTGGGTGGGTGCGGCGGTTCATTTCACTCTCGCCCCCTATGCGATGGGATTCCCCCGAATCTCCCGCAGCCGCCGCACCACTCCGTTATGAGCGGCATCAGTTTACGAGACACCCCGCTACTGTGAGGTACCTCCTTTTGGGGAAACGCTGGATAGAGAGTTCTCCAGATCCATCAGCCCTTTCGAGGTGACTCGATATTTCCCCCTCTCCGCCCGATCGATGAGTCCGGATTTCTGAAGTTCGACTATGACGTTCCTGATCGTCTTGGGCGCCTTGCCAACCCCGGTGGCGATTTCCTCAATGCTAAGCGAGTCGCCGTCACGTTTACCCATCTTACCTGCTAAGTGAGCCATGAACAGAACAATCAAAATCGCCCTTTCGGCCGGGAGACCGTTTCTAACCAGAAGGAGCTGGCCTGTGTTAGTCATCTTCGCGAAATCTGAAATCTTGTCGGCCAAACCAGCTAGGTCAGGGACGTACACCAACTTTCTAGCCAGGTCGTAGGCTGGAACTGCTTGGGAGAGGAATTGAAGAATCTGCGGAACAATCTCTTGGACGGAACCACTTGCATCGTAGCGCATACCGTTTACTTCAATCTGAACCCTGATTTGCATGGTTTCGGCTTGCGTCATGGTTTGGAGTTCCCAGCTTCCCGCTTCAGTTTAGGAAGGACTTGAGTTTGGAAAACGTGCAAGCCGAGGGTGGTGGCTCTGTACTCACCTTTTCCCTTCCTCTCGGCCAAGCTTTCACCGCAGAGTTCACTCAAGCGACCTGCAACTGTACCCGCAGTCTTCTTGCTCGAGGCGATCAAGTCCGCGGATTGAACGAAGTCTTTGTCGGACCTTCCGAGCATTTGCGCAATTCGCGCCTTCGCAAGGTGGAGGAGCATGAGTTCACGGTCCGCGAGGCTGTCAACGGGGACGGTGACGACGACCCCCTCTGGGGTGAGTGCGAGGACGCCCTCGCACGCTTTGGCCAGTTCGTTCAGGTCGACTGACAACGCGAGGTGGGACGCGAGTTCGAGTTCAGGGATCGCTTTGGTTAGGAATGTGAAGACTTCTTTTGCGACTTGCTCGGGTTGGCCGATTATCTTCTGCTCGAGGGTTCCGTATTTGATAGTAACTTCTAGCGGCAGTCCTACCTTTGTGAGCTGTTGTTGGGCTTCGGACAATTTAGTTTCACTTCACATTCATTCCTACACTCTATAAAAGCTTTGAAGTGCAGAATGAGTCTGCTAGGTGTTACTCTGGTAGAGGCTGTGTTTTTGTGCGGAGGTGAGCAAGATGATGCTAGAAATGATGGTTCTGCTAGGTGTTACTCACCTTCGATTCTGGCAAGTTCTGATGTGCTTGGGCTCTGTTTTCGAACATTTTAAAGCTAAACTGTGCAGCATAGTCTGTTCAGCCTTGGACTATAACGTACTGAAACTGCGGATCCTGCGGTTGCTTTCGAAGACTGGGCCGGCGGATAGCAGCGCCCTTGCAAACACGATCATGGACACCAAGGATTCTGCGATCGATATTCATGCGCTTAGGATGGCTTTGATGCGTTACTACAAGCAGGGATTGTTGAGGCGTGAGAAGGCGGGCGGCGTGTTCAGGTATGCGCTTACTGAGCGCGGAATTCAACGGCTACGTTGGCTTGAAGACCAAGCCGAGAAATCGAAAGCATAGTATCGAGCTCGCCAGTTCGTTATGAGTGTTATTAGTACTAATAGTATGATTAGGGCGTTATTGTGCTAAAAGTCATATTAGGCTTACGCGGTTGGGAGCCGGAGTTTGGGTAGCACATCTTGCCTTATCCATTGCATTCCGGCGCCTGATAGTGAGTAGCGTCCTTGCTCTGCGATGAGCTTCCCCTCCTTCCTCAATTCGCTTACGCGCGCACGGACAACGTTGTCCTTCACCGACTTCCAACTCGTACCCAGTAATTCCATCAGCTTAGCATCTTCAACGGGTGATGGGTTACTGCCGTACAGAATTAGGCCGATGGCTTCCTTCGCGGAAATCCGATCGAACGGTACCGTGAAATGCAATTTCCCATCCGGAGTTGTTTCAAGAATCCCCGCTAGCTCTTCCCCTGGAACGATGGAATCAACGGATTCGGCTGCGCCGCTCTGCTGAGAGAGAGTTGATGCGGCTGGTTGGGATTGGAGGAGTTCCTCAAACTTGCCTTGAACATATTCAAAGTCCCCTTCCAATTCGACTTCAAAGTTGCCACGCCGAATCTTGAACCTCAACCTGCGTTCCGACACGAGCCACGCCTGAGCCTGGAGTGGCGGGGATGGGTATAAAAAAGGAAGGTGGCGGCACGGATACGCTGCCTATTCCACTCGTCCCGAAAAGCTTCCGAAAGAAAACTGGGGTGGCGAATCAGAGCAATAGAAGGATGCCGGCTATCACCGCAAGTACGGCGCCGATCACGAACCCTCCACCGATCAAAAGGCTAACAAGCGCTGTTGGAAAAATGACGAATGCTGCCATTACCCTGAAACCAAGCATCATCAAGACAAGCGCCCCCAACAGCACCAACCCTAGCATTATGCCAAGAATGAAACCAATAGACCCGAGACTTGCGAGCCAAGGCAAGTAGCTCCCCCAAACCGCGAAGAAGGCGGGGGATAGAAGCGCAGCACCGTTGGTGAATATCAGCGCTGCTGCAACGCCGACCAGAAGGATGGGCAGCCACTGTGACCTGAAGAAGCTTGGGAAGAACGGGCCGTACCATCCGGATTGCGCTGCCCCGGGATATGCGCTCACCATAGTTGGGGCCATCTGTGGAGAAGGAATCACATGGTAGCAGTTCGGACAAAGAGTGAGAGCACCGTACGGTTTACTGCACGACGCGCATGTTCCGCGCCCACAACGACTACAGACTGCTACAGCAGGTAGGTTCGGATGGTAAAAACACGTGTACGAGCTCATGGAACAAGCCTAGTTTCAATCTCCTGTACATTCCTCGTCGATTCTTGATTCTTCGACACAGTTTAGTGTCAATTTTGATGCCCCTCAGCCACCAAGAATTCAACCATCTCGAATAACTTTCCGCACAAGCCAAAAAGGCTCTAGGAGGCGCGTGATGAGTCTAAAGTAACCCGCAAATAATCGCTGCGCCGCGATGCAGTGAAATCTCGATGGTGGTGACTTTATGGATAAAGCGCTCGTCTTAGCAGGAGTTTTCTTGAGCCTAGGCGGTCTGACGGGGCTGATTTACGGCGCCGGCATCAACCTTCAAGGAATGATGGCGCGAGGGGCGACGGACTACTCGTTCATAACGGCATACATTACAGAATGGACTTTCGTCCTGATCGCAGGCCTAGGCCTATGTGCTTCAGGCCTTCGGCGTAAATAGTGTGAACGGATCCGAGGAGACATTGAACGCGCTCCTTGAATCCCTGGCCGACAATCAATTAGTGACGAAGGGTTTCCTGAAGGCGTACAAAACCCAGACGATAAGGCTTCCATAGAGGAGAAGCGTAATCTGCGCGGAATGCTGCACGAGGAGTTCAGTGAAGCCCAACCTTCATCGTTAGGTAGTTCGAGCCCTAATTTGATAGGCGGTTCGCATATAGAGAATTTAGAGTAATGAAAACAGGCCATTTGACCCCCCAAGAATGGGTGCCTTCAGCGCCTTAATGGTCCCTAGTGGTCCCACCCCTCAATGGGTGGGACCACCCGTTGGAAGGCAGGGGTGGGGTGGTGTAGTTTTGTGGGGATAACATGTTACTTTGCTGCGTTTGCGATTAGTGGGTGCTGAGCGGGCGGTGGGTTGGGGGTTTGGGATTTACTCTTGGATGATTAGGGAACACGGTGCTGTGGCGGTTTTTGCTCGGAGTATTTGACGAGCGAGTTAATATTTGACCGGTCGGGTCTCGGGGATGTCGGCCAACCGTTCTGGTTGACCTGAATTGAATTACAAGATTAGAAAAATGGTACAGCCACTCAGTGAAGGTGGCGGGCCGGCCGGGGTGTGAACCCATTTTATGGGGGGGTTCAACTTCCTCGCCTAGAAAGTTGCAGTTCGTTACCTTAGGCGGTCAGCGAATATTGTGGGTTCAACAAACAACCGGGCTCAAATCTCGCCGAATTTGTGACGGTACGCATGCAAGCGGACTCATGAAGTGTCGAACGGACGCATGAAAGTTGCACAGCGTCCCCTGAACCCAGATCCCAAGAGCCTTCTGCAGCTTCCTCCGGGAGATCTCTGTGGGCTCCGAGTTAGAGCCTCGAATCGAGATGTTTCAGACAGGTCAACGCGCTCTGCAGCTGGATTCGAACAAGCTTCCGTATCGGGACTGGGCATGGACTGCAGACTCGCCGTATGTCGTCATTCAACTGTAGAAGGCGCGAGTGCACCTTGTCTGACGGTTCGTTCAATCTGCTGCTGTGCGTTCTCTGTTGTGCGTCTCTGAGAAGCCTCTGCGCTGTTCCCAGTATCGGCATCTGCGCAAACTTCTTCAGCACCGTCAAGTCGAACTCCTCTCCGATTGTCGCCGGTCGGTCAAATTCGGCGGCGGTTGAATATGCGCGCGTGCTTTGTTGGACGTCATCATAGCGCGTGAGGAAATATCGGACTGACCGGTGTAGGCGTGAATTCACATCCAGCAGGTCATCGGTTTCTCCCAGGACCCTTGCGACGAGTTGATGGGTCTCGGATTCGATTTTGAGGCTGTCCACAAGGAGATCTCGTCGTTTGTGCTGAGCTGGTGCAGTGTTCTGGATTCTGCTGTCGTAGAAGTGGGGGAGTTCGCATGTCAGACAGAACCCGTCGTACAATTCACGGATGTACTCGTAGCAATCGGTTCCGTAGTTTATCTTGGCGGCGGGGTCGATGTTCAGCGTTTTGGCGAGAAATTCGTATTCGCCGCTCACGCCATAGTCATGGTATATGCCCTCGTCCAAGGTTTCAAGATAGAGTTCGTCGGGCGGTTCCCCCCTGTGCAGGGGCAAGCCCTCCGAGATCGGAATTTGCTTCAGTTCCCCATATGCCGACGGCAAGGCGTGGCTTAGGTAAAAGTAGACGCCGCAGAAATCTGCGTTGTGAAGTATGTATGTGAATTCAGGTTTGAACTCGTCTACAACCTTTTTTATCGCTCGGGTTTCGGGGATCGGTGTGTTCCAGTGAAGTGTTTTGTAGTCGATTGGAAATGTCCATTCGGCCTGCTCGTTCGGTGGAGGACGATAATAATTCTCAGCGTAAGTCAGCAGGTCGAACGGACCACGAAGCCACCCTTCATTCAACTTGGCGCCATCAACATCTATGGCCTTTGCCAGTATGAACCTGTATGGGAGCCGCTTCCTCAGTTCGGCACTGGATGCGAGCCTTGATGCCAGATACTCAATCGTCAATGACCCAATAGGTTCGTTGGGATGGGTGAACCCATACAGGAAAACTGACTGATTACCCTCCCCGATGACAAGCGCGGTGATCGGTCTGCCTTCCGAAGATTGACCGATCGTTCTCCACTCAACTGTGTCAGTATGAATCTTAGCGAGTTCGCGTGATGCCTCCTCAAGCTCATCGACATGTTTGAACCGTTCGAAGTGAGGTACTCCATCAAGTAGCTCACGCATGCCCGCTGTGTCCAAGCCGATTCCAAGCACTTGCCGTCACGTCGCAATCCTCAACGAACAGGAAAAAGGAAAGCGTAATGACGTGTTTGAACTAGGTGGGTTGGTTGACTGAAGAGACTATGGCTCCTTGTCCTCTTCTCTTTCCTTCTCGGCGGCTCTTCGTCGCCTGAATGCAATCACAGCCCCGGCGGCCACTATAACGACGAGAATCGCGAGCGCAGCAACGTACACCTCAGTGCCGGGTCCAGGCGTTGTGGTAACGATGCTCGTAGCTGACGTATATGTGGTCATGCTTGCTATCGGCGTCAGTTGGTCGGGATTCTGAGCTGGGTCAATCCACCACCACCAGTAAATGTCCCAACCTGGATACTTAGTCGGATCCATCCATCCGGTGAATATGTCTGTTCGATATGCCTCGATATTCAAGGTATAGACGAGCACCACGTATGGGGCCTGATAGTAGAGAGACTTCTGCATTTCAGTGATTGTGTTCTTCCTTTCCGTCATGTCAACGGCTGTGTGCTGCTTCTGGTAAAGCGCGTCATAGGTTGCGTTGCTGTAGAAGCAGTCGCTCCAACCCCCGATCTGATCTGTCGTGAACACTGATAGGGCGAAGTCCGGATCCGCGTCGAAGCCCCAGTCCCACAAGTACATGTCCATTTCCCCAGCCAAGTTAGTATCGACCATTTGAGCCGAGTCGACGACTCGAAGGTGCATTCCTATGCCTATCTGCTTGAACCAGTTTTCAATCAATGCCCCAGCGCTAATCAACTCAATAAGGTTGTTCGGAACCCAGCAATTCAGCATGAAGGGGGCATTCGTCGTTGGGTCAATTCTGTAGGTATGGCTGTCATCCCATTTCGTGTATCCAATCGCGTCTAGCATTTTGTTGGCCTCGGCAAGATTGAATTGCAATCTCTCCTCTGGCGTTGGATCCCAGTGGTAAAGTACCATCTTTGGCGGGAGTACGGATTCAGCCGGGACCGCGAGTCCGTGGTATGCGAGGTTGACTATCTCAGTCTTGTTGACGGCGTGACCCAACGCCTGCCTAAACCTGTAGTCCTTCAGGGCAGGGTTCCCTTTTGACGAAGGATCTGACCAGGTATTGAAGCCCAGCTCCTCGATTGACCGACTCGGCCACTTGAAGATGTTGATGCCCTTTTCGTTTGCAAGTTTCCCAACGGAACCTAGGGGTGGAGCAATAACGTCCACTTCACCTCTAATGAGTGCTTCAACCATTGTGTCGGGATCCGCATAGTACTTGAAGAGTATGTGGTCGACCTTAGGCGCGCCGCGGAACCATTGCTTGTTGGCGTCGAGTTTCACATACTCGTTAACCTTGGAATCGACATACTTGAACGGGCCGGTGCCTATCGGCGGCATATTCTTGTAGGTCGTCCCAGCTTCTTCTTTTGGAACGTTCTCCCAGATATGTTTGGGCAGGATCCAAAAGTACGGTTGGCCAAAGTCTGCTAGAGGACTACGCATGTGAACGATGGCGGTGTACGGGTCGGGTGTCTCGGTACCGTTGACCGTACTCATGTAGCTAATGACTGATCCGCATTGAAGGGTCGCATTGAAGTTCGGGTAGTCCGTACAATAGTCCAGTGTAAACTTGAAGTCCGCTGAAGTGAACGGAACTCCGTCATGCCAAGTTGCATTGTGCACAAAGTGAAATGTCCAGGTCAACCCGTCGGGTGAGACCTGCCAACTCTCCGCCAAGTCGGGAACCGGAGCGCCGTTGAGGCCTTCCATTTGTATGCCCATATCATAGATCATGCTGAAAGCATCACCAGCGGTACTCAACGTATATGTCAGCGGGTTGAAAGTGTCTGGAAATTCCGTGATACCTATCCGCAATGTCGACTCCTGCTGGGCACCGGTCAGGGGCAAGACTTGAGGGTTAACGACGAGGCCAACTGCAACCAGTAGGGCGATGAGAACGGCCGGAACCTTGCGTAAGGCTATACCAACAATTCTCGACAACGTCTCGTCAAGTGGTTGCAATTCTTGACAAGATAGATTAGATTGTTCTATTTACAGCATGTTTTGTATATGTACGTGTCATCTCGTGCAGAAATTTCATTTACACTGCACGTGCATTTTGTGGCGTTCTCACGAAGATGTTCTGGACAAGAGGCATGTTACCCTGAGAGCAAGAACGGTCTACCTAGCGAAGAAGGCAGGCTATGCGTTCCTTACCGTGTTGGTTGTGATCATATTCAATTTCCTATTGTTCAGGGTTATGCCCGGTGATCCAGCAAGGCTCTTACTACCGCGAGGCCGCGCCATCGAAAAGTCGGTCATTTTGAGCATGAGGGAGTTTTACGGTCTCGACAAACCGATCGGTACACAGTTGGTCATATACATCGTTCAAACGCTCCAACTGAATTTCGGCTACTCGTTCTACTATAAGGCGCCAGTCGCTAGTGTAATCGCAGCCTCGCTGCCCAATACACTTGTCTTGGTAGGTATCTCTGAGGCCATTTCGATCCTCCTCGGCTTTTACACGGGGGCGATTGCCGGTTGGAAGAGAGGGAAGCCATTCGATCTGATCTCAACCAGCTTCGGTCTCGTATTTTGGTCGATGCCAACATTCTGGATTGGTATCGTCCTTATCATGACCTTCTCTGTGTGGCTCGGGATCTTTCCCGTGACTGGCGTAAGGACAATCGAACTGATTCATGCAAGCTTCCTTCAACAGATTGCAGATATGGGAATGCACCTTGTCCTGCCGGTGATTACTCTAACGCTCGTCAGCTATGCAGAATACATGCTCATCATGAGGAACTCGCTTATCGATGTTATGACCGAAGACTTCGTCCTCACGGCGAGAGCGAAGGGCCTCACGGAAGACCAGGTTCTGAAGGCCCATGTCATCCCCAATGCGCTGTTGCCTTCGATCACAACCATCGCGTTGGCTTTGAGTTTCATCGTCGGCGGTGCTCTGCAAACTGAGATAATCTTCTCCTATCCGGGCATTGGGATGCTGACTTGGCAGGCGTTGCAGTTCAGAGACTATGCTCTGCTCCAAGGTCTTTTCTTCATAGCCGCCGTGCTGGTCGTCATCGCGAACTTCGCTGCGGACATCATCTACACCTATGTCGATCCCAGAGTGAAGCTACAATGAGGGCGTCAGCAACTCCGATGTGGCGGACTATTTCTGGGTTCTGGCATGTTTATTCACGGGTTAGGAAGGGGGTTCTCGGTCTTGCCCTCGTTCTATTCTTCTTCGCCGCCGCAGGCTTCGCCAGCTATCTCTCGCCATTCGATCCCACCAAGATTGATGCCAGCAGAACGTGGCTACCTCCGAATAGTCTGAACTGGCTTGGAACAGATTGGTTTGGGCATGACCTATTGAGTCAGATGGTATATGGCACCAGAGTTTCACTTCTTGTGGGTGTGTTTGCAACGCTGATATCTGCAGTTGTCGGAACTATGATTGGGTTGTTCGGAGGATACTACGGTAAGAGATTTGGAGAATTCCTTGAGAGAGTCATAGACTTCTTCTTGGTGATTCCTTATCTTCCGCTTATCATAGTGCTGGTCGCAGTCGTCGAAGCGATGGAAATCCCGATTCCTGTTCTCTGGGTGGTGATTTTTGTTATTGGTATCACGGGTTGGAGTGGGACGGCAAGGGTGATCAGGTCGCAGGTTCTAACGGTGAGGGAACGGCAATTCATTGACCGAGCGCGCACAGCAGGAGCGGGAGATATGCGGATCCTAACTAGGCACATTCTGCCGAACGTCTTTCCGCTTGTCTTTGCAAACGCGGTCCTTACAGTGGCCGGTGCAGTTCTTTCAGAAGTGACGCTGGATTTCTTGGGGCTCGGAGACCCCACAACGGTTAGTTGGGGGATGATACTTCATTTGGCGTTGTCAAATAACGCGGTGTATCGAGGCGCTTGGTGGTGGGTCGTTCCTCCAGGCGTGGCGATCATACTTCTCGTAATGGGCTTCACGCTGATAGGCTACTCGATTGAGGAGATATCCAATCCCAGATTGAGGGAACGAAAAGCTTGACAGCGTTACTCCAAGTTAACGGATTGAAGACATTCTACCAAGCGGACGGCGATTACGTCAAGGCCGTGGACGATGTTAGCTTCCACGTGGACGTAGGCGAATCATTAGGGCTCGCGGGAGAGTCGGGGTGCGGCAAGACAACGGTCGCCCTTTCACTAATGCGACTTCTGCCACCGAATGCGAGCATCCTTGGAGGCGAGATCCTGTATGACGGTCAGGACGTTGTCAAGATGTCTGACAGGCGACTGAGGAGGACCAGATGGAAGAAGGTCTCAATAGTCTTTCAAGGTGCGATGAACGCCCTCAATCCCGTCAAGAGGATCGTTGAGCAAATCGCAGAGCCCATTCTTCTCCACGAGAAGATAGCGAAGGAGGAGGCCACACGAAGAGCGGAAAGACTGGTGGAGCTAGTTGGCATCGATAAGTCAAGAGCGAGAGATTATCCCCACGAGTTCAGCGGGGGCATGAGGCAGCGCGTGATGATTGCTATGGCACTAGCTTGCGAACCTCGACTTGTAATACTTGATGAACCGACGACAGCACTAGATGTCATGACGAAGACACAGATTCAGCAGCTCGTTAAGGACATTCAGAAGGAGTTGGCGCTGTCGACAATTCTAATCACGCATGATCTCTCCGTAATTGCTGAGACATGCGAGAAGGTTGCGATAATGTACGCAGGAAAACTTGTGGAGTACGCTGACGTAGTGACCATGTTCGAAAACCCGCTCCACCCCTACACGTCTGGCCTCCTCAAGGCTTTTCCAAACATATACGGCTCTAGAGAACTTCCCGTCTCCATACCCGGCTCTCCACCCGACCTGCTACACCCGCCCGCCGGCTGCAGGTTCGCACCTCGCTGCCCGTTAGCAGGCCCAGAATGTGAAGATGACCCACCGGGCAAGACTTACGATAGTCGCTATGTCGCATGCTGGAAGCGATGAGGTTTTGGACAACATTCTCGAAGTCAGAGATCTCAAAGTCTGGTTCCCTGTTAGAACCGGCTTTCTTACGAGCCTATTGAAAAGAGAGGATAAATTCGTTCACGCTGTAGACGGAGTCAGCTTCGACGTTCACCGCGGAGAAGTTTTTTGTCTCGTAGGAGAAAGCGGATGCGGCAAGACCACTATCGCTAGGAGTATTCTAAGACTCATAGAGGCCACTAAGGGAACAATCAACTTCCGCGAAGACGGCGGAACGGTTGACTTGTCTTCGGCCGGTAGGAAGGAGATTCGGAGAATCCGGCCCAAGATACAACTGATCTTCCAAGACCCCTACGAGTCATTGGATCCGAAGCACAATGTTCTGGACCAGCTTTCAGAACCGCTCGATGTGAACAGAGCTGGCGGTACACGCGAAGAAAAGATGAAAAAGATTCTCACGGCGCTTTCCAATGTGGGGCTTATTCCTCCGGAAACGTTCCTTCACAGGTACCCTCATGAGCTAAGCGGGGGGCAGAGGCAAAGGGTCGGAATCGCATCCTCTATGGTTCTAGACCCTAGCTTCCTCATCGCTGACGAACCGGTGTCTATGGTTGACGTTTCGATGCGCGCCGACATTCTCAGGATAATACTAGACATCAAGACGAGAGGAGAAGCGAGCTTCCTTTTCATCACACATGATTTCTCATTGGCGTGGGTGGTAGGGGACACTATCGCCGTGATGTATTCAGGTAAGATCGTCGAGAGAGCGAGCTCCTTCGACTTGATCAGAAACCCCAAGCATCCTTACACTAGAGCCCTAGTCTCAGTCGTCCCGGTTCCTGACCCAAAATTCCGACACAAGAAAGTCATACTCAGCGGGGAAGTCCCTGACCCGATTGACGTGCCTAAAGGCTGCAGATTCCATCCAAGGTGCCCAATCGCCAGGGAAAGATGCAGGCTGGAAGAACCTACGCTGCAAGAGGTCAGCAGCGAGCACTTCGCCGCCTGCCACTTCTGGCAAGAGCCCCTCCCGTGAGCAACTCATGCGATTGATTGCAGGAGGGGGAGCTGGAACGGAATTCGACCTTGCGGCACTGATCCCTGGGATATACTCTGAAGCCGAGGCATTCCATGTTTCGCCAAGCGGAGCAGAAGTCGCCTTTGCCTGGAACAAGACGGGCCAGTGGCAGATCTACTTGGTGCGACTGGACGATGGACACATACGCCAGATCACGACGGAGACCGAAAGCCGTCTCTCCCCCCGTTTCTCGCCAGACGGAAAACGCCTCGCCTACTGCCAAGACTATAGCGGCGACGAGAAATTCGACCTCTTCCTTTTGAATTTGGATTCAAAAGAAGCGAGAAACATCACGCCCGGGACGGATGAAGCCATTCTGCCCTTCATCCGCTGGTCACCGGACGGCCGAAGCTTTGCCCTAGCGTCGAATAGAAGCGGCAAGTATTCGGTCTATTCAATGCCATCAACGGGCGGCGACCTCAGACAAATCTCCGACCACAAGTATGACGACGCAGACCCGGAATGGTCCCCTGACGGCGAGACAATCATGTTCACCGCCATGACTACGGGCGAAGAGCTTGGCGTCTTTCTGGTTTCCGCCACAGGCGGCGCGGCCCAGCAGTTGGGCGATGAGACCGGACCAATCGACGCCTCAATGCCAGACTGGTCGCCGGACGGCAAACGCATAGCCCTTGCGTCAACTTCGCGCGGCATGTCAGACATCGGAGTGTACGACCTGCAGGAGCGAAGGATAGAATGGCTCACAGATACTACCAATGAATGCTATGATCCCTGCTGGGCCCCGGATGGTTCAAGCATCGCCTACAGAGAAAACCACGAAGGCAACGTAGTAATCGCGTTGCATGCGATTGGCGGAGCGAAACGCACATTCCAGGTTGAGCCTGGCGTGCATATGCAGCTCGCGTTTACACCCGACTCCAAGCACCTCATGTTCACATTCTCCGGGCCACGCAATCCGGCTGACCTGTGGATGCTTGATATCCGAAACGGGAAGTTCCGTCGGCTGACCCATTCACTGCCAGCGTCAATCGATCGAAGAGCCTTCGTTGAACCAGCGGTGGTGCGATTTGAGAGCGTGGGTGGCCTCAAGATACCTGCCTTCCTCTACAAGACACGCCGAGCCGGCTCACGCCCACCCGGTCTCGTGTACCTTCATGGAGGCCCGACGGCTCAGCACGAAAATGACTGGTACCCCGACGTGCAGGACCTAGTTCGCAGAGGCTTCGTAGTCATCGCGCCCAACTACCGCGGCAGCACAGGCTACGGAAGAGCCTTCAGAGAAGCCAACCGGTTTGTTATGGGGCGAGATGACCTAGCGGACGTTGACGCTGCCGCGGAGTATTTAGTGAAAGAGGACCTTGCAGATCCTGAAAGGATAGGCGTAACAGGCCTGTCCTACGGCGGGTACCTGACGATATGCGCCTTGGCTATGAGTCCGAACCGTTGGGCTGCGGGTTCAGCTTTGTTTCCTTTTCTCAACTGGTTCACCGAGTACCAGAACGAGCGCGAGGACCTGCGATACTGGGACCGCGAAAACATGGGCGACCCGGTGGAAAATGCCGAACGATTCCATGATGCCTCACCAATCTTCTTCATAGACCAGGTGCGAGCTCCAGTCCAACTGATGGCTGGGACTCAAGATACGCGATGTCCGCTTTCGGAATCACAACAGGCGAAAGATGCTCTTCAGAAACTTGGAAGAGATGTGGACTTCGTTGTGTTTGAGGATGAAGGGCATAGCTTCAGGAAGGTTCAGAATAGGGTCGATGGTTGGGATAGGAGAGCTGCCTTCCTAGAAAAACATCTACGAGCCAAATGAAGGTCTAGTGATGACGCAATACTCTCTGCGCAGTAACCGTGTCTAGGCACTTCCGTGTTTCTTCATGATGTCCGTCACTTCATCGACCGGCAGGCCATGTGAGACGTTGCCGTCCCGCCCTTGCATTGTTTCGCTTTTGAAGATCGAGTTGAGAATGGCTTCCTCGGTTGCTTCAATTGCCGCCCTGAACAATTCGTCCAGTCCCTCCGAGCTTACGGCACTGGTACTCGGTTGAATCGGGGTGAGTGAGGGGCCTATTCGTTGTGCGGTTGAGAAGGCTATGGCTATGTCTCCGCTGGAGTTTGCGGACGTAGACCCGACCCGGCCCAGCGCCAAGGGCACACGAGCTGCCAGTCGCCGCAATTGCATTGAGGTCAACGGAGCGTCGGTTGCGAGCACGGTGATTATTGAGCGAGAACTCCTGGGGAGGTTGTTGACGGTTTCGATTTGCCTGTGAACAGGCACGCCGTCTACATGCAGGTCTCCGCTGAAGTTGGCGAGAACTAGGGCGCCGACCGTGTAATTGTCCGGTTTTGTGTCTGTCCTCCTGGATGCGGTTCCAATCCCCGCTTTGAAGCCGAGCGCCGACATGCCTGTACCAGCACCCACTGAGCCTTCAGCCACTTTTTCAGTTGCACTTTCGGCGGCCTGGAGAACATGTTCATGTTTGACGTGTCTGCCTTGAATGTCGTTCAGGTAGCTGTCATCGCATTCGCCCACGATGGGCAAGATTACACCACCCCCCCTTCCAATCTCGGGGGTTCTCTGCACCATGTACTCAACGAGAGCATCGTGCACTAGACCCACATTCAGACTGTTCGTGAGTGCGATCGGTGTTTCCATGACACCCCACTCCATCACCTGAAGAGCCCCCGTAAGTTCGCCTGCCCCATTCTGAACATGGACGCCCGCCCTCAGTTTTTCACGAAAGATGTTCCCTTCGTGTGGTAGAACCACCGTTACGCCAGTTCGAACCGGCCCGCGGCCGGGTGTGAGTTTTCCTTCTCCTCGAATCAACGTAACGTGGCCGACCGAAACCCCGCGTACGTCAGTTATCGAATTCCGTTCGCCAGCCTCTAGTCTTCCAATCTTGATTCCACATTCGTGAACTCGAAGGCGCAACTTGACTACCGCGCATATTAGCGATGGTGAGTTACTTCTGTTTTCCGAATTCACGCTGTGCCTCGTTGGGGGAATCAATCGACTGGCTTAAGGATAGCCAAGCGCATAACACTGGTTGAAATCGTGGTGGTGAACGCTGGAATGAGTCTTGATGAGAAGCTCATCGTCACAGTTGCGCCCACCGGCTCCGGGTCACAATGGCAGAAGTCACCTTACTTGCCAATTGCTCCTTCGGAGATAGCAGTGCAGGCAGTGGAGGCGTGTGAAGCTGGAGCTGCTGTAGCTCACATTCACGTCCGGGACCCCGAGACGAAAGCTCCGAAGCCTGACGTGGCGATGTACCGTGAAGTTCTCGAGGGAATCAGAGACAAGTGCGAAATGGTCGTCCAACTCACAACCGGGGGCGGTGGCCCCTATGGTGTTTCCTTGGAACAAAGAATGAGCGCACTTGATTTGAAACCTGAATCCGCCTCGTTGAACGTGGCGACGATGACCTTCGGCGAGGGCGTATTCATGAATCCGCCGGATGTTGTGGAAAGCGTCGCTCGACGCATGTTGGAGAAGCGGATCAAGCCGGAGCTCGAATGCTACGATGTAGGGCACATCGGCCTGGCGCGGGGCCTTGTCGAAAAAGGCCTTGTCAAAGAGCCTCTGAGAATCTCCCTTGTTTTGGGGGTGAAAGGAGGAATTCCAGCCACGCCTGAGAACCTTGTGCACATGAGAAGCCTCGTGGCCGGTTGGAGATGGAACGTGATAGCCGTCAGCAAGGCCCAGTTTTCCCTCCTGACGCTGGGCATTACGTTGGGGGGAGATGTTCGGGTTGGCATGGAGGACAACATATACCTGAGTAAAGGCGTCTTGGCGAAGAGAAACGCCGAATTGGTTTCCAAGATTGTTCGAATAGCCAAGGAACTTGGTAAGGAGATAGCGACGCCGAATGAGGCTAGGGAGATTCTGCATATTCCACCGGGCGCCTAATCCTAGGCTGTATCAGCGAGCAACGGTGCGCGCACGCTTGCGGAGGTGGGTAGGGGAACGGTGCAGTCTTCTGAGTCAAACGAGCTTGATTTTGCGGCTCGCGCTCATGCCCGGTCAATCATGCGTATCAGTTTGTCATAGAGTGGTGCGACCAGTGTGGCTCACTACCATTCCAAGCAAAGACCCTTCCGAAAATATAGCGTAGCTTCACTGTGTGTGCGCACCACTATAGCCACATAGAGTAGCATCCAAACCTCCCGCCTTTCGCTCATCAGTCTCGAAGGAATTCTCTGAGTGTTTTCAGGTAGTTTTCCTTCTCATCCCACATTGTGAGGTGCCCGCTATTCTCAAAGACTACAAGCTTTGAGCCAGCGATTCCCCTGTGGATGGTTTCCGCGACCTTCGGGGTGACTTCATCGTACCTGCCCACCGTCACCAATGTTGGGACCTTGATCTCCCGCAGCCTAGCGGTGATATCCCAGTCTTTCATGTTCCCAACGATCGTGAATTCGTTAGGTCCATTCATCGTCCAATAAACTGGTATACTCATATCATCGAATGCCCGTTTAACTTCGTCAGGCCATTCTGGTAATCTGCAGACGAAGTTTCTGTAGAAAACCTCAACAGCCTTTAGGTATTCAGGGTGCAAAAAGGCGTAGCGCGCCTCATACTTAACGAGTGTGTCTCGAACATCTCTCGGCAGTGTCGCTTTGAGCCGGTTCATTTCCGCAATTGTCTCTGGAATACTCGCCATGCCGCCTGCGATAATGAGTTTCTTAATGTTGGTCTGATACCTCAACGCATATTGTAGGGCCAGCGCCCCACCGTAAGAACTGCCGAAGAGGTTGACTTTGCCGAGGTTCATAGCCTTCCGAAAACCTTCGACCTCTTCGGCGCCATGCTCGATCGTGAAGAGGGATGTGTCCTTTGGCTTCTCCGACGCTCCGACGCCTAACTGATCATACATGACCACCTTGAGCTCGTCATCTCCGAGTTCACCCAGCGACAAGAGATATTGGTGGGTTGCTCCTGGGCCGCCATGCAAGCAAAGCAGAATCTCCTCTCCAGTTCCGAAAATCTTGTAGAACAACTTGAACCCTTTTACTTCGACAAACCCGCTCTGCGGAGAAGTCATGACCGGATCCTCGGATTATCTGGCACTTACATCTCTAAGTTAGCTGTTTTGGCGATGTCAACCGTAACTCCGTCTCAGACAGATGCTGCTCTTCTCAATGTTTTTCAATACCCGAGCCTTAGCGTAAGGCTACGCGTTTGGCTAGAGTGTTCCGATTATGCCGTTGCCACTACCTGATGTTCAGATTCCTAGCGAGGTTCCCATCGCTACGCATTCCTTCTCTGATTACTTCAAGGGTTTCGAGAAGATTCCGGCCGTGAGGGAGATCTTTGGGCCGGAGACTGAGAAGGTTCTCTCCGAGCTTAGGGTCGAGTTCTTCAGCTCCAAGTTCGGGTATATGGGGGTCAGCGATGAAGACGGCCACCTAATCGTCAGCGCATATTACCTGCGCAATGGCGAACCAGTAAGCAAGTACCTGGACGTAGTCCACGAGCTTGTGCACGTTCGACAGTTCAGGGAAGGAAAGCCGCTGTTTGATGAGAACTTCGAATACCACGACCGGCCGACGGAGCTTGAAGCCTACAAACATTCGTTAGGGGAAGCCCGCAGACTCGGTATGTCCGACACGCAGATCTTCGAATACCTGAAGGTTGATTGGCTAGACGAGAACGAGGTCCGAAAGCTCGCCCGAAACCTCGGCGTAACCCCGCCAAAAAGAACCCGCGGGGAACGCGTAAGGTAATGGCAAGGCACTCGAATGTCACCATATATAGTAAACACCCCAACTTCTTCAAACTAGATTGGTGGGACGGTTTGAGCTTAGATCGAGAGAACGCACGATTTTCGGAGAGGACGAAACGGTCACAAGCGATTTTTCAGGCAGCCAGAAAAACGACTCCCTTCGGAGTACACAGCAACTACCGCCTGACTGACCCGCACCCACTTTATTGTGTTCGTTCAAAAGGGAGCAGAATCTGGGACGCCGATCAGAATGAGTACATTGATTTTAACATGGGATTTGGGGCGCTGGTTGTTGGCCACGCCCACCCAAAGCTGGTTGAAGCATTAAAGCACCAAGTCGAGAATGGGACTCTCTTCGGTTTCGAATCAGAAGACACCACTAAACTCGCTGAGGTAATGTGCCAGCGGTTCAATGTTGACATGGTGAAGTTTTCCTCCACGGGGCTCGAAGCAACTTCGCACGCCATTAGACTTGCCCGAGCATACACTGGTAGGAGAAAGATACTCAAGTTCGAAGGATGCTACCACGGCTCACACGACAGCTTGCTCGTTAGCGTGAAGCCATCAAAAGCCCGTGCAGGCAACCCTAAGCATCCGACCCGTGTTCCAGCATCACAAGGAATCCCTGAAAGTTTCATCAACGAAACGGTGATCGCACCGTTCAACAACCTCGAGGCCGTCAACGAATTGATGCACGAGAACGTTGACCAAGTCGCTGGGATTATTCTTGAACCCATCCCAATGAACATGGGATTCATACTGCCCCAGAAGGGCTTCTTGGAAGGGTTGAGGAAGATTTGTGATGAATATGGTTGCCTGCTGATTTTTGACGAGGTCAAGACGTGCGGCAAATTCTACGGCGGAGCCGAGGATGCTTTCCACGTGAAACCGGACCTCAAAGTCATGGGTAAAGCCGTAGCCGGCGGGCTACCTCTCTCGGTATTGGCAGGAAAGAGACCCATCATGGAACAGATTGTCCCAGGCCAAATTGCGCATGCGGGGACGTTCAATGCGAACCCGCTTTCTGTCACCGCGGGAATTGTCACCTTAACGGAAATTCTTACCAAGGAAAAGATGGGGTTTGTCTCCGAACTGGGGAATACGTTGGGCAAGGGTTGCGTTGAGATCCTCGAAGGAGTGAAGGTTCGGGCTACTACTCAATTCCTGGGACTGAGCGGGACAATACACTTTGGCGTGGATAGGGTGGCGAACTGGCGTGACTTTCTCGAGGTAGATTTCGGTAAATGGTACACGATGTATGCTGCAATGCTCAACCGCGGCATCATTCCAATGGGCACGGGCCCTGATGAGCAATGGACAATTTCAGTCCAACATTCGAGGGAAGATGTGGAAAAGTATCTCGAAGCGTTCAAAGAAGTCGCTAAGGAAATCAGCCAACCCTCACAGGCGGTCCCGCTGGTCGAAGCACTCTAGCGCCGCTACGGCGCCGCACTCAACTTTCCATCTTATCGACGCGAGAATCGACAACTTCCTTGTCTTGCTCGGGCAATTCATACCACAGAGCCTTCTCCCCCACTCTTGCCCTGACCTTCCAGCGAAGCGATTTTGGCACACTTTCTATACGATTCCTGATGTCTTCAAGCCGCTTCTGCACGAGGGCCATCGACTCTTGCTCTAGTTCGTACTTGGGCAAAGCGCTAAGGACATTGTCCAGGTTGATCGTGAAGGTCTTGTAAATCCCCCAGTCGTCGCTGCAGAGAGCCGCAAAGTACGCTCCGTTGATTGTCTCAGGCTTGTCAGAATCACCTACCTCGTGGTCTTTAACCAGCGCCATGACGTCCCTGTACTCCCTCTCGGTTATCTCGACCACCTGGAGTTTTGTCGCGAGTAGATCGGCTAACGGTATTGTGGGATTGTCAAGAGTCAGCCGATTCTTGAAATCGAATTTGTGACACATTTCGAATGTTTCTAAGAAGACGTCGACACGCCGGCCGTTCTCAATGTCGTTGAATATCAGGCGCTTGTCCCCTTGGAGAGCGTTGAACCTGTCCCGCGGAATATACCCGAGCTCCGCGAAAAGCTTCTTTATGTCACGCGTTTGCTTCCGGAGAGCCATGAAATCTATGTCCACGTATTTTCTTCCGAGCGATCTGTGAGTGGCGCTCGGGCAGTGAAATCGTATAGCCAAACCCCCGAACAATCTAAGGACTACGTCATTCTTGGCTGCGGCATCTAGAACGCGCTGCGTTTCTTGAACTATGTCGGGGAGTGGCATCTGCGATTCACCCAATTGCTACAGTGGGAGCGGTTTGTATATACGATTGCGGCCCAATGAAATTTGCTTCTGTTACACATTTGCTGGTTTCTGTAGGGGTCACGGCGTTTAACCATCTAGTATCGGTGTGACTTTCTTTTGCAGCTCTTCAATTAGCTCGGGGTCGTCGCGGTAGTATCGGTCGCGTATGCCTAAGATTCTCAGTTTCTTCGGGTCGCACTTGAAATGTGTGTTAACATGGTAGGCGTGGACTGCCTCCATTACTAGGACCAAGTCCGCCCAGTCGATTAGCTCCTGAGTAAGAAGCGTCCCTTCCGGGTCCGGCAAGACCCCGGCGGATTTCGCTTCCCAACGGGCTTGCCAACCTTGGAAGAGGTTTTCGGCGGTTGGGCTGCGCTGGATATTTGCCGTGCAAACAAACAGAACGTGGTGTTTCAAGTTGGGTGCGACCTGTATCCTACCCTGTCCATATTGGCGTCCGCCATGGCTCTAATGTTCGCCTTGGTGGAAATGTGGAACTTTCTCCCTTTTAGACTTCTTCTCCAAGCCCCGTTATATACCTAGACGGTTGATCTCCTGCTGTTGATGTGTGGAGGTGAGTTGAGATGGCGAAGAAACGTAAGGTCAAGATGAAGCTTGCTGAGAGTGGTCACGTAAAATCTGAGACCGGACAAACCGAATACGTAGCATAAGGCCCTATCGATGGCTGGGGCTGTAGCCCCGTTTTTCTTTTTTCCTTTCTTGTGTAAGTTGTGCCTAGCTCATTTCTGTAGGTAGATGTTCCCCCCGTGCCTAGGAGCAAGTGGCTATTGCTGTGCGAATGTATCGCCTGGCGTACTCGAATTGGTCTTTGAGTTCATCTTCATTCTTGGATAGCCGCAAGCGCTCTGATGTTCGTTTTAGTGGAATTGTGGAACATTCTCCATTTTAGATTGCTTTTCCAAGCCCTGTTAAGTATTGAGACGACTGATGTTGTGGTGTTGATGTGAGGAGGTGAGTTGAGATGGTAAAGAAACGCAAGGCAAAGTTGAAGCTTGCTGAGAGTGGTCACGTTCAATCTGAGACGGGTCAAACGGAATACGTATCATAAGAGCCCTCTCGATGGCTGGGGCGATTGCCCCGATTTTTCTTATTTCCTTCTTGTTTAGTTTCTGGCTTATTTCTAGACGGAGATCGTGTCCCATAGTGCCAGAAGACGGGGTCGAGGAGACCTTTCCTTTTGGGATGGTGGTTATTCATGTGCGAATGTATTGGGCAGCATACACATTCAGTTGTTGGGTGGACCCCACCCAATGGGAGGCGTATTTAGGCGTAGGCTTCTTCGCCGTGCTGGCTCATGTCGAGGCCAGTGTCCTCTTCCCTAGGGCTTACCCTGATGGGCGAGAAGATATTGATGACCCTCAGCAGCACGTATGAGCCTACGAATGCGAAACCCGCCACGATTACGATTCCAAAGAGTTGCACGAGGACCTGATTCGGATTTCCGTAGAACAAGCCGTTTGGCCCAGCCGCATTTATGGCCGTGGATGCGAAGAGACCGGTTGCAAAGGTTCCCAACATTCCACCGGCGCCGTGACAAGCGAAGACGTCAAGTGAATCATCAAGCGTAGTCCTAGCGCGCCAGCCCGCCACGAAATTGCATACGATTCCGGCAGCGAGGCCGATGATTATCGATGGCATGGGACCAACGTAGCCTGAGGCTGGGGTAATCGTTGCCAGGGCACATACGGCTCCAACAGAGATCCCTACAGCGGATGGCTTTCTCTTCCGCATCCATTCCGTGAACATCCAACCCACGGCGCCCGCGGCTGCCGCTAGGTTCGTCACCACTAACGCGTTAACGGCGACGCTGTCCGCCGCGAGGGCACTCCCGGCGTTGAAGCCGAACCAGCCGAACCAGAGAATGGCTGCACCGAGAATCACGTATGGAATGTTGTTCGGCCGTTCATTTCTCTTTACTCCTCTCCTCCTGCCGATGACGAGGGCGGCAGCTGCGGCGGAAACACCAGCAGCAGTATGCACGACCAGTCCTCCGGCAAAGTCCACTACTCCCATCGCTCGCAGGAACCCACCAACGGCCCAGACCCAGTGCGCGATTGGGGCATAGATGAGAGTGACCCAGAGAACTACGAAAATCAGTAACGACTTAAATCGGATTCTTTCGGCGAAGGCTCCAATGATGAGCGCTGGGGTTATGGCTGCGAATTTTAGTTGGAAGGCAAAGTACAGCAGTTCCGGGATGGCTGAAGAGTAGCCAGGGTTAGGTGCGTATCCAACATTATTCAAGCCTAGGTCGGCTAAGTTGCCGATAATACCTCCAACGGATGCGCCGCCCAAGGCGAGAGTGTACCCCCAGAGAGCCCACACGAGGCTGATTACTGCGAAAATTGCAAGACACTGCACAATCGTGGAGACGAGGTTCTTCAGCCTGACAAGCCCGCCGTAGAAGAAGCCCAAGGCGGGAGTCATTATCATTACTAAGGCGGTGGCAGTGATAACCCACGCAATGTCACCTGAGTTGAACATGTTTGGAGCACCGAGTTGGAGCGTCGGGTTACCGGGATGGTTGTATATTTGGTTAACCATTCCAATAGTAATTATTCTAAATTGCATCCTGTTCAGCAAATTACTTGCATACTTCTATGCGGCCCAACTCAATAATCACCGGGCAGACCATCTTGGTGAGCCCGGCTTACACGTGTATAACATATGCTAGAGATCATTTTCTGAGGCTGCGCTATGCTTAGGGGGCTGTCTGGCCGGCGAAGGCGCCTTGGTATTTGGTTGCCCCGCGTGCTTCTTCGATGATTACTTGGCATATGGCGGTGCCAGGGTGCAGCGCTAAGGGTAGCGGCGAAACGTTCAGAATCTCTAGGACCACTTTCCCCGTGCTGCCGGGTTGTATGAAACCACTGCTCAGATGGATTAGGAGGCCTAGGCGTGCGAAGCGTGAACGCCCCTCAATCCGCCCGCTCAGCGTGGGTGGGAGTGTGAGGGTTTCCTCCGTTATGCCTTGAACGAGCTCGTTCGGCATAATCAGGAAGGAACTGTTACGCTCCACCTTCACCGCCCTAGTGAGCTGCTTGTAATCCGCATCCTCACGAACATGGAAAACATCCCGAGTTTTCTCAAAAACCCGAAAGCAGTCGCCTAGGTGAAGATCGATGGAAGCGGGCCCAACTTGATCCCTTGTGAAGGGTTCGATTCTTATTGACCCATCGTTGATGAGTTTGAGAAGCTCATCGCTACCTAACGTTGCCATTTCTTCCTTCGCCGCCTATGTCATTTAATGTCTCATTTAGGCTCTACTCATTGCGCGAGAGAATACGATATTCTTCAGCGCGCGCCAACTGCAATGCCTCCTGTTCTGATGCATGCTCCCCGTAATCGTACCCGGTTCGACACCGATGAACCCCAAACATAAGGAGATAATTGATGAGTCACTTGACTTACAAAGGAACGCGAGGAATTGGTCTGGTTTATCAACGAACGCGCCAAGAATGTGGGTGCGATGCGTCCCCTCAAAGGCCTTCCTTTCCAGAGAATCCAGTGAAGTCTTTACGATAGGCGCACATCTCGTCTGGACATACCATGCACCGGAGTTCCAGCAAAGAAGAGCCAGAAATCATAATTAGTCAAGCAGATGAGCTATGAGCATGCCAGGAACCCCGACCTTCGATACCTCTAAATTCGCTGAAATCATGAGAAAGGAGATCCGTGACATTGCGGAGAAGATCTATGGAGGTACATCAGACCTTCAATTGGGAAAGGCGTTTGCATTTTGGGTTATCAAGAGTATGAGTCCCAAGATGGGAACCGATCCAGACGCAGTAGAATCTGCTCGTCAAATATGCGAAGGAGGAGGTCCTGGAGATGGGCACGTTGATGGTGCTTGGATCGACAATGACCGGGAGAAACCAACTCTTTTCATAATCCAATGCAAGTACAAGGACCCGGTGATTCCTCAGAACATTGAGGAAAAATTCAAAGTATCTACCTTTGAGGCCGACCCCGCGGAAGAGCTAGAACAGGCTTTCTTCAGAATACACGATTACGTCCGCAAACCCCCTGCCGTCCCGGACCAGAAACTTTCTCGAATCGCGGAGCTTTATCGGACGGCACGAAGCAGCTCCATTGGTGTTCAATTGCTCGTTCCTATCTCTGGTTATGCTCGAGACGAGCTTCTGAGGAAAGAGAAAGAGGTCAATCAAAGGTTTGAGTCAGACCGGACCCTCTTTGCCAACCACTACATGAAGGTGCTTGAAGTCGATCAGCTGAACCAGATTGTAAGCGACAACATTCGACCTCCGCCCAAACCCGTTGAAATGAAGGTCGACACCGATTCCTACTTTGCTGAAAAATTTAGACCAAACCATATATGCCATCGCTTGCACTGTCGGCGCATCCGAGCTAGCAAAGATTCGCGCAGAAAATGGCTACAACATTTACCATTCAAACTTTAGATTCCTACTTACTGGAACACAAGCCGTTGCGCGACCAAAGATCGACGCGACATTGCAATCTGACTCGGAACGAAATAACTTCTGGCGGTATAACAATGGTATTACAATTACTTGCGAGAGTATTAGCGAACCCCCTCCGTCGCATCCAGGAGAAATCACTAAGGTCAAAAGATACCTGATTAAGAGTCTGCAGGTTGTCAACGGATTACAGACTATTGAAGCGTTGTACGAGAATCCTAAACGAGAGGAATGGGGAGATCGGGTAAAAGTAATGGTTCGGATCATCCCGACCTCGCTAGAGTTCTCTGCGGACCCTGAGAATGCGCGTCTGCTTGAGGAACACATAGCTGAGTACTCAAATTCTCAGACACCCATAGAACCACGAGATCTTCGCGCTAACGATTCTGTGCAACGTGAGATAGAACGCGTCCTTTCTACGGTCTACACCTTGCGATATATCCGAAAAGTGGGCGAGCAAAGAGGCTCTCCTGGCAGACCGGGGATAAGCCGACGAGTTGACAATGAAAAGGCCGCGCAGGCCGCCCTTGCATTCTGGTGGAATTATTCGTATGAGGCGAAAGCGAAAAAACGGCTCATCTTCGAAAAGAAACAAAGTGCAATGAAAGGATACTATGAAATGATATTCAACGGTCAGACCACTGCTGAATACGTTTTGTTGCCCTTTTTGTTCTGGGATCAAACGCGGCAATTCATCAGGAAACACGCGAACAAAGAATTCAGGGGACCGTACAAAGCTCTCGACTTACTGGCAGTAGCTGTGGTCGGGGACGCATTGAGAAGAAGATATCATCTCTTGCCGACCACAAGCAATTCTCAGAAGATTGTGGATCTTCTTGGTCAGAGTGTACGCGCGCTGCAAGGCTCGAGGGAGACAGATAGGCGGAAGCTTTGGAAGAACGTATTTTCTGGGTTATACAAAACCGCAGAGAGAAGACAAAAAACTGAGGCTAGGCGTCTCCATAAGGACATTGAGAAAGTCTACATGAGGAATATCATACTCGGCATGAAGTATACCATGCCAGAGGTCAGACGTGAGATACATCATAGACCAGAAATCAAACGCGTTCCTAGTCTCTTGAAGCGACTAGTTTGAGCCAAGTTGCGAAACTTGCCCAGACTGAGACCATTGTGTCTAGCTTTTACTCCGACGCGATTACCTCTTTTCCTATGTTTATGACGTAAATTCTTCAAGTTGAGCAGAGAGAACAAACGGCCTCATTTTAGCTCAGACTACGAAACAGAAGAGCAGCGTGCGACTGCGTTTACGCGTCCATTGGCCTTCCAAGCCAACGACCCGGGTCCGAAACCCAACGACTGCACCGAGCAAATCTCTCGCGTGCTCACAAGCGATTCATACTGATCGTCGCACTATTTCCCTTCTGATCTTAACGCTCCCTCTTGATGAAACCGAAAAGTCACCTAGCAGTACGAGCTTCTTCTTATTCTCGTAAAGGGTCTTGGCGCTATAAGTGGGGCCATAGAATCTCTTGGATATGTTCGAATGCCAATCTTTCTTGTCTAGGTGCAAATAGGCTACAAAGTATTCATCGTAGTCACCACCCCATGAGACAAGAAAATAATCGTACGGCCTTTCGCTGAATTCCCCGCCAATCCATCCATCTTGCGTTGAGGTGACCTTAATCTCAAGGGGCCTATTGATACGCGTAAAAAGAAGATCTGGTTCAGAGTCGCTCTGCGCATTTCTAACTTCGTAGCCAAGTTTCTTGGAAAGAATCTCAGCAGAGGTTCTCTCCATGATTTTGCCAATAATCTCCGATAGATTCTTGTTGCTTAATCTTATCCCGTAAGGCTTGAAGACTTCATTGTTGGCCTTACGTACTTTGAATGAGACTTCTCTCACTATTTCCAGTATTGTCTCCCTGTCCAAGCCTGGATGAAGGTCCAACTGGAGAATTCCTGCGATGCCGTAATGTCGGAAGTTGCTCTATGCTAGGAGATAAAACCATCTACAAGGTTTTCTGAACGACCTAGCCCCGAACCGACAGTCGTCGCTTAAATATATTCGAATCATCTCACAATATCGGAACGTATGGCTAGAACATATTGGTACTTCAAGCTCTTCAACAGCATCAAAGAGGTTCATGAGGTCGAATTTGCAGAGCTTGAGCTGTCAAGCCTCTTCGGCCCCGTTCAAAGGGTAAGGAACTTTAGCGATATCCTCAAGACCGAGCCATTCAATTCGTTCACCCTAGAACACAGGATCCAAGATTACCTTTCTCACGAACTCCCCTATGGCGAATACCACGGGTTCACCGCCTCCATCGAAGGTTGGCCCAATGTTGCGAGACTGGTTCGACGACTTGCGTACATTGCGGAGTTTTACGTGGCCACAGAAACACGAAACGCGGAGAAGCTACTGAAAGAAATCTTCTCAGATGCGCTTAACCAGGTTAATGTCCAAACATTTGTTCATGACAATCTTGTTGCTTTCCGTTTCATAACAAATCAGTACTTCCTAGAGAAATCTCAATACGTTTCAAAACTGAGCCGGAACGAAGATGAGGTTGACCAAAACATCGAGGCTCTAATGTCGTTCCCAGTGGGGTCGATATATCGCATACCTGCCAGCGCAACGATGCAGGTCGGAAAAAGACTTGAAGATTACTTCGCAATTCGGGAAGAGCCCTCACTGCATTTGACGCATTATTTGCATCCTTACAAAGGGAAGTTCCATCCCAAGATGGTTCGAGCGCTCCTAAACTATGTGTACCCAGATGGCAAGGGTCTAGTCATGGACAACTTCTCTGGAAGTGGGACACTTCTTGTGGAAGCAGTACTCATGGGGCTTGACAGCCTTGGATTGGAAATTAATCCGCTTTCAGCCCTAATGTCTCAGGTAAAATGTGAATCACTAGACTTTGAACCGAAAGAGCTCAGACAGGTAATCGAACGCTACCTAGATGCGCTTGGGACTCTCATCACGGAATACAAGACACTGCTCAACGGTGACACATTGCTTGTTCATACCAGTGTCAACCCGACTGAAATAAAGGAAATAAAACAACAACTTCCGAAGAAAGTCCATGCATCATTCAATGATGGAATGTCGATCGACGCAGCTGTTGTCGCTCGAAACCTCGTCCAGACTTCTCCTGAGAAATATCGGAACTTTCTGTTGTTGGCTGTGAGCGGCACGATAAGTGACGTGGCACGGCGAACGAAGAAGGACTTCGTGACGGCTCTAGAGGAGAGGTTGAACGACCTCTATTTGCGAATTTACATTTTCCACAAGTTGAACCAGAAATTGAAGATCAACTTAGGCCATTCACGCTGCTATGTGGGAGATACACGTGACATGGGAAGAACGTGCTTCACTCTGGAAGGTAAGCCCGTTAGCGTTGAAGGAGAAACCATTGATGCCATTGTAAATTCGCCTCCATATTCGACTGCATTGGACTACATTAGGAACGATCTTCCCCAGCTCACCATCCTCGGGCTCGTTCCGTCCCTAGAGCGTTTAGAGAAGGACATGATGGGAAACCCGAACCTCACATACTATCCTGCAGAGATGTCAGAGGAGATAAAGTCCAACGCGACTGAGTTCTCGACACTGCCAGAATATTCTAGGAACATAATCGGACAAATTCTCAATGCTGGGAGGATTAAGGAGGCAATACGTACGTACAAGTTCTTCAAAGACATGAGGCTAACTCTCGGAGAAATGCATAGAGTCCTCAAACCAAACGCGAAGGCAGTCATAATCATCGGCAACAATCACTACAAACTGAACGGCGCGACTGAGGAAGTAAAGAACGATCTGGTGATTGTCGAGATGGCGAAGGAGGTAGGCTTCTCGCTCGACCGTTCAATCACCCGAAACCTCGAGAAAAGCATGTCTGGAGAGATTCGGTACGAATCAATAATAATTCTACAGAAAACGAGATGAAGAACTATGCCTGCGAGAAGGAAGAAGAAAATGCGCAAAGAGGATGTCGCAAAACTGGTTCATGAAGTCGTTGGAGAAGGTGAATTAGTCTTCATAGATCCAGAAGGGGTAGCCGGCTGAAGATTCGGACGGTCTCGTCTCTCATCCGCAGAGCGGTTGGTGTTCACTGTGGCGGCGGGCTTGGCTTGGCACGGTTTGGCACCACCCCTTGATGGGTGGATTTTTCGCTTTCGTAGGCTCTTACATGTTGTTGAGAATTATCAACGTCTTCACGCCCGTAAGAGTTAGTCCGACGGAGGAAAATGCAGGCCTGGACATAACGCAACACGGCGAGGAAGCGTACACAAACAAGTAATCACGAGACAAGTTGAACCAAAGTCAAACAGATTCCTATTCTACTGGTGCGCACACACACTGAAAACGACGGTTCAAATCACGTTGGTCGCACCACCATATCTTTAGCTGCACTGAGCATGTTTGCGATGCACCCGGCCGCTATGCGTTGAAATGTAGCCTATTCACGGGCGAGATGATGTGGTTTCGGCGGTAGAGATGATGCCATCTCGGCGGTAAGCTGGTCTTTAGCCACCTTTGTAACGGATCGTGTACTGCAAAGTCCCGAGGAGTCTTCTGAGCGCACCACTATATCCACACACACAGTTTCTTGAATATGTGGAATCCTCTTCGAGATTTTGACGGATGAGTTTGATCGTCACAGTCAAGCCTCTAACCCTCAAATATGCATGCTGCGGGAGGGCGAGTCAGAAAACACCATGACTCGTGAACAGAGCAAGATTCGTTATGGGCTCTATGTACCAAATTTTGGCAAGGCGTCTAACCCTCAAACGCTAATTCAGCTGGCCTCCGAAGCGGAAGAATGTGGTTGGAACGGTTTCTTTCTTTGGGACTCCATTTCTGGCGAGGATAGACGGCTCCCTACCGTTGACGCGTTCACCACATTGGCGGCGATGGCTGTGAATACCAAACGAATTCGACTTGGCACGACAGTCACCGCGCTTGCCCGTCGGAGACCTTGGAAAGTTGCTCGTGAAACAGCAACGATTGACCACCTTTCAAATGGACGATTAACGTTGGGTGTCGGACTCGGCTTTCCTCCCGATCAAGAGTTCAGCAGGTTCGGGGAAGATCCGAATAACAAAGTGAGAGCCGCGAAACTGGACGAGGCACTGGAGATACTGGTCGGCCTATGGACCGGTAAACCGTTCGCGTACCGAGGAACGCACTTCACAGTGAAGCGTACACAATTCCTTCCGCCATCAAAGCAGAGACCTCGCATACCCATCTGGGTTGGAGGTTTCTGGCCCCGTAAGCGACCCTTCATACGCGCAGCCAAGTGGGACGGTGTGATTCCTTTGATAACTCCAATGAGGCTGCCGCAGCCGGATGACCTGCGCACAATCTTAGGCTACATCAACAGACATCGAACCAGTAAGATGCCGTTTGACGTAGTCAAGATCGGCTGGACTTCCGGCGTGCTCCGGAAAAAAGATACTGAGAAGATTGGGCTCCTCGCGGAGGCAGGCATGACCTGGTGGCTTGAGTGTCTCTACGGAAAAACAAATTCTCTAGAGAAGATGCGCAAGAGAATTCGAATGGGCCCGCCTAGACTATCTTAATGGCTCCGTTACGATTTCTGAGTACCATTGAACCAAACGAAATTGTTTGGTTTTTCGTGTGTGTGCGCACCACTATATCCACACGCACGAAAAGATTAGAGAAACGGCGCACCATCTTGCCGGTCCGGGGTAAGTAAACCGTACGATCAGCGTAGCATGTGTTGCGCTCATGATGAAAGAAAGGGGATGTGGGACTGCGTCCGCTGCAAGCTTACTTCTTTTGCAGTCCTTTCTGAAGATCGCTTAGTTCCATCAGTGGTGTAAGGTCTAGTTTGCAGTTGAACATGATCCAGAGTGGTTCGGATATCCCTGCTATCATGTCGGCGCTTGGAAGGTTGACTATCATGTAGATGCCCCTCTCGCCTTCAATTGGCGCAAAGTAGACTGCTTCGGGTTTAATCTGGTTGAGGACGCCTTCCAGTTTCTTTGGAAAGTTGGGGTCCTGTAGAACTTTGTTTCCGGATTCTGTTGGCATATGCAAACGTACTAGGAATTTCATTCAATTTCACCTCCGTAATCTACGAGACCTCGTTCGTGACGCTTGGAAATCACGGATCTAAGGTCACTCCGCGATTCCGCCCGAAAAAGTCGTCCTTGATAGAACAATTTTCCAGTTAAGCGGCTTGAACACGATCTTGAGCGAACGAGAGGCGACATCCCTATTATGTCTTCTGAGTTTCTTTACGGCTGGCTTTTCCAGCTCACACGCGTCCGGTCTAGAACCGTTACCTGAGCGGCTCTAGGAAGACAACTTGTGTCTAAACCAGTCAAGGAATTTCCCGTAGGGGCCGCCGAGAATGCCTTCCACTAACGCGGCCGACCCGAGCCCGACCAGCGCGCCTTGAAGAGATTTGGACGTATAGAGAAAGATGGGTGTGTACACGACTGTCCAGAATATTGCGGTGGCAATGGCATCTACAAGAAACCTTCGTCCCAGACCGGAAGAAACTTTCAGCCAGATCACGACTCTTGATCCAGTCTCTCTTAGTGATCAAATAGATTACTAGCTTTGCCGAGTGGCACGACTCCAAGGGTGGCATTCTGGAAGAACGTTTGCGGAAAGCCAGAGGCTGATAGCATTTTGCAGATTTACTCAAAAGCCTATGGGAATAACTTGTACACAATCAAACCAATCGCCATTAGGTCTACGGCGAGCACGATTAGCTTAAGTGATTTCTCAGGCCTCGCCAGAAGTTGAAGTGTATTCATACTTTGTCGAGTGCCGTCCGCAAACCGCATCTCGGTCAGGGAGCTTCGCCGCCTGAAATCTTTGCACCAACGTGACAGGTTGATTTCAATGCTCGCGGTAGCCGCCATTGCCAGCGCAACCAAAACGGCCTCGCTTGTTACCGTCAATGCGTTAACGTAATAGCTTATCAGGGTCGGTAGCGCTGCCCACGAAAAAGCAAACCAGATGTCACTATGGAATGCCCCATTGAAGGCATCAGTGTTGTAAGCGAAGAGGAAGAAGGTCTCCAGGATTATGAATGCCAGAAGTGTCAATGGGGCCACGATCGAGCCGGACGCCGCGAACAATTCGAGCATGCCATAACTCCCGATAATTACCGCTGCAACAAGTGGGAGCGCAAACAGAACAGTCAACTCACGTTTTCCCAACGCCTCTGTCCAGTGGCTCACGTGCAACTCATTCAAAGCATGCGCAGACAGCCCCAGCCCAAGAAAGTAAGCCACGAGAGTGAGAACGACCCGGTCTGGGTGGAGGTTGGGTGAGACCGATGCTCCAATTAGAACAAATGAAAGAACCATTGAGGTATACGGCAAATGCATGATCGTGTAGAACTCACGGAGCCTACTGCCGCCCCGCGCATACCAAGCCCCATTCGCTCTCAAACGACCATACCAACCGTCATTCGAAGACCATTGAGCAGTCTTTCCTCGAAGGTCATAATTGAAATATTGTGACGTGGACGTCTTTGGGCTGGTTAGTTGCAATGCGGCCGTAGTCTAGCCTGGTTTAGTCCTTGTTTTTCGTGTGGTTTTAGTGGGACAGTGGTCTAGTGGGTGATAGGTTACTGAGGGTTCAAATTAAGATGCAGTCTTGCAAGAGCGTGGGTT